>WNFB01006436.1_pt1 | contig 13252 bp, 20 predicted proteins | sample 5400501 | NCBI WGS metagenome assembly WNFB01 (sample SAMN13153341, study PRJNA577476) | soil metagenome | isolation source: 200 cm saprolite under Douglas fir tree site 2 hole 1 | place: USA:California | collected 2015-04-18
ATTGATAGGCTGTTGACTGTGCCTGGGAAGCCTGAGTCAAGACGCCGGTCCGGCTGTCCGGTGAGCATCTCCCTCGAGATGCTTGGAGATCGCTGGTCGCTGCTGATCATCCGCGATCTGATGGTTCGCGGGTTCCGCACATTCAAAGAGTTCCAGGAATCGGGTGAAGGGATTGCGACGAACATCTTGGCGAACCGTCTCGAGAAGCTCGAAGCCTCGGGAATCATTAGCGCCCAAGAGGAGAAAACGGATCGAAGAAGGGTGAACTACCGTCTAACCGAAAAAGGGATTGATCTCGCGCCCGTACTTTTGGAGTTGCTCATATGGGGGGCGCGGCACGAGGAGGCAGGGGTGCCTTGCGGTCTCATCCAGAATATGGCGGAGCATCGCCAAGAAGTCCTCGCCGAAGTCCGGCGACGGTGGCGAGAGCATGACTCGACTCCGCTGCTATCCACATTTAGGGACGGTGACATTGATCGTATCTTGGCACGAACTCGACGGTCGGGCTGATCGTGCTGGTCATGAAGAAGGTGTGAGGAGGGGCCGGTGCGAAGCTCAGGAAGGAGTGAGGAATGAGCAAGGTACGGGTACTGGTTGGAACGCGTAAGGGCGCCTTCGTCCTGACGTCGGACGGCAAGCGCGAACGGTGGGAGGTGAGTGGCCCCCACTTTGCGGGCTGGGAGATTTACCATCTGAAGGGCTCGCCCGCTGACCCGAATCGCGTCTATGCGTCGCAAACCAGCGGCTGGTTCGGGCAGATCATCCAGCGCTCGAGCGACGGCGGCAAAACGTGGGAGGTGCCCGGAGGGGCGCCGCCGACTGGGCCAGGCGGAACGCCCGTCGGCCAGAGCAACAAATTCGTCTACGACACAACTCCCGAAACCGGCAAACCCCTCACCACGCATCAGTTCTACGACGGCACGCAGCACCCGTGGGAGTTCAAGCGCGTCTGGCATCTCGAACCGTCGCTGACCGAACCGGATACCGTTTACGCCGGGGTGGAGGACGCTGCCTTATTCCGCTCGACCGACGCTGGCCTGACCTGGCATGAGCTTGCCGGACTGCGCGGCCACGGCTCAGGGCCCAAGTGGCAGCCCGGCGCCGGAGGGATGTGCCTGCACACCATCATCCTGGACCCAAGTGATCCCAAACGCATCTTCATCGCCATCTCGGCGGCGGGCGCCTTCCGGAGTGACGACGCTGGCAAGACGTGGAAACCGATCAACCGTGGACTGAAGTCCCAATACATCCCCGACCCGAATGCCGAGGTCGGCCATTGCGTTCACCGCATCGCGTTGCACCGGTCACGTCCGGGCGTGCTGTTCATGCAGAAGCACTGGGACGTCATGCGCAGCGACGACGCGGGCGAGTCCTGGCACGAGGTCAGCGGGAACCTGCCCACGGACTTTGGATTCCCGATCGACGTTCACTCGCACGAGCCTGAGACCATCTACGTCGTCCCGATCAAAAGCGACTCGGAGCACTTTGTGCCCGACGGAAAGCTCCGAGTTTATCGGAGCCGGACGGGCGGAAACGAGTGGGAGGCGCTCACCAAAGGTCTGCCGCAACGCGACTGCTACGTCAACGTTCTGCGCGACGCGATGGCCGTGGATTCACTCGATTCGTGCGGCGTGTATTTTGGCACCACCGGCGGGCAGGTGTACGCGTCGGTTAATGCTGGAGACAGTTGGACCCCCATCGTCCGAGATCTTCCGGCCGTGCTGTCCGTCGAGGTCCAGACGCTGCCATGATCCGAGTCGTGCTCCCGACACACCTGCGGACACTGGCGCACGTTGAGGGCGAGTTGATGCTCGAAATCGAGGGTGAGGCCACGCAGCGCTCGGTCCTCGACGCGCTCGAGGCCCGCTATCCCGTGCTGCGCGGGACGATCCGCGACCACGTCACCGAGCAGCGCCGGCCGTTCGTAAGGTTCTTCGCCTGCGAGCAGGATCTGTCCCATGAGCTGCCGGACGCCCCGCTGCCCGACGCGGTCGCGACGGGGGCCGAGCCTTTTCTGGTCGTGGGGGCCATCGCCGGCGGCTAGCCTGCCTAGAATGGAGACAACCAGATGAAATTCATGCTGCTCGTTTACGGAGATGAGCAGGCGCAGTGGCGGCCCCGCCGGCTTTAGATTGGCCCGCTCAACGACATCGCCGAGAGGGGATGGCATTGGCATCAGGTCGGACGACACTCGACGACAAAGTAGCCGGATGGTTGGCGCTCGGCGGCAACGTCACCGGCGTTCAAGGCGATGTCGCCAGCCTCGCTGATCTCGACCGCTTATATGAAACGGTCAAAAACGAGAAGGGCCATATCGACATTCTGTACGCCAGCGCCGGCTTCGGCGAATAAAATGTGCCCCTCGGCTCCATCACCGAGGAGAACTTCGACAAGACGTTCAACGTCAATGTCCGGGGCACGCTGTTCACGGTGCAGAGGGCCTTGCCACTGATGCGGGACGGTGGGGGCAGACCCTGCGTGGGCCGCGCGTTGGACCGATTCTTGACGGATGGTCGCCGACTCGGAAACAGTACTTTATGCTAGGGGCCGGTTCGGTGACCCCAAGGGCGCGGTGCCGCTAACTACCCCTTGAATCGCCTGCGCGAATACGTTAGCGCACTTATGAAACTCCGTACTAAGCTACAGTCAAGCTCGGGACCTCGAGGCCGTTGCCGGAAGTTCAGAATGAAGCCTCGAGGATTCTCGGAAGAAATGAGCTTGCGGAGTCATGCGTGGATGCCCGACCAGGGCTTTCAACTCTCTCCGGCCCGATCAAGAGTTCGGTGGGAGAATCTGAGCGTATTGATCGTATGGAGACCTACTGATTCCGCGAGTGGGTAACAAATTGGGTAAAGAATCCTTCGAAAAAGGCCAAAATCAATCAAAATGGGAGACGCTATGAGTCGCCCTTATCCTCAACTGGTTCAAAGTGGTTAGAAGCAAACCGAAATGGACAGGAATCGCAGAGTGGAAACTTAAAATCCCTTGCGCTGGCGCCCAGGGTGGATGCCGACTTGCGTGGCAACTTGCCGCACGCTAAGGAGCGTTCTCAGGGGTGAGCAAAAAGGTGAGCGAAAACCCCCTACTGACGTGCTCCAACCCGACTCAGATGAACTGTAACTCGTTGAGCCGACGTAGAAAGCCTCATCGGAAACGGTTTCCTAAACCGTGGGTCGGGGGTTCGAATCCCTCCAGGCCTACCATTTTTTCAATGTTTGCGGCCGGCCCCTGCTCTGTCTCAACAGGAGCCAGAAACGGACCGGTCGCAATTCCAGCAGCAATTCCGCTTTCCCGTAAATAAACGGCAGATCCGCTTGATCCAGGCTGAATGGGTGCATCCAAAAGGAAAATGCATCCAGTGTTTTTAGACCGTTCCCAAACCGCGCCGAGTTGGCACTCGCAGCGGAAACGGTCTACGGCGTGCGAAAATGGAGGGGGTCCCTGAGGTTTTGCAGTTCTCGGTAATAATAGAGGGGCGTTGGCCGTTTTCGCCTGAATCGAAGTTTTCTTAGAAACTCGATTTCCTCCTCCGTAGTATCCGCGCTGAGGGAAGGGTTCCGGCGGAATTCTTTCAGTCCGGGCTCTTCGTCAAATGCTTGGTCGGGTTCCCTTTCCACAAACTCAATTTTCTTACGCTGTCCCGGCGCCACTCTGTGGTTCAGGACAATGTCCATACCAAATGTCGCAAGGTCGATATCCCAGGATTCAATCAACGGGTCCAGAAAAGTGACGCAGTTTTCAGCCGACACGCTGAAGACATCCGCATCCAGGAACTCGAGAACAGTGACGCGGATTTGTTCATAGCTTCTGTTGCTGAGTCGAGCCACGATGCGGAGCCAGGTCTCATTTCCCAGTTCTTCCTTAGCAACCCCCTTAACCACGTCCAATAGCTTCTGTGTGACGAGGCGTTCGAGCTCGCCGAAGGGCTGCTTCTCAAAAATCGCGCGGACCTGCCTTTCCTTGTCGTGATTGCATTTAAGGAGAATCAATTCCCGAACTTCCCTAAACAAAGGCGCGACCGGGTCCCCGAATTTTCTCTTGAGTTCTTCCTTGCGTTGGAGGTCAGCCAATTTCGCGAGCTCACCATTCGGGAGCTTCAATATTTGTCCCATCCTCTCATAAATATCTGTGCGGTTAGGCGCCGGAGGCGCTTTCTTCCCGCCAAGCAACTGGGAAACGTAGGACTCCGTAACTTGAGCGGCGTCAGCCAGATCTCGCTGCTCCAGCCCGAGCTGTTCCAGACGCTGCCTGATCACCAAAGCCACATCCATTTGCCTCTCCCCAGGGCTTAACTTGCCCTACTTAATTCATAAAAAAATATCCGATTTCACTTGACAAGTCAAGCTAATTCACCTAATTTAGTAAAGAAGATGAGCAGTCTTACTCTCACCTTTCAGGTTATCTGAACTAAGTCAGGTTATCTGCAATCGCACCTCTTAGACGACAACCAAGGAGGTTGATATGTTTGCTCGAAGTGTTTCCATGCATCTGAAAGCCAATAACGTTACGGAGTTTACCCGGGCACTTGAGAACGAAATCATTCCCTTGCTGCGAAAACAGAAAGGCTTCCAGGACGAAATCACCCTGGTCGCCCCGGGGGGATTGGAAGCGATCGGGATCAGCTTCTGGGATCAGAAAGAGAATGCGGAAGCTTACAACCGCACAACCTACCAAGAAGTGCAGAAGTCCCTGGCGAAAGTGGTTGAGGGAACTCCTCAGGTTGAAACCTATGACGTTTCCAACTCGACCTTCCACAAGATTGCCAGTCGCTTAGCAGCGTGAAGGCGGCGGGTTTTTCGTTCGGTGGGGGCGGCCCGGTCCGCCCTCTCTCTTGTCCGGCGAGGAGGAAAATCTACGTACAGGAGGAAAGAGGTTACCAATGCTTACAAGAATCATGAAATGGCTTTCCGTTACGGCGTTGCTCCTGGGGTTGTTATTCCGGTCCTCCGCAGGTTACCAAGTGGTGCTTCAGTTCGTGGTTTGTGTGAGTGCCCTGGTGGTCGTCGCTCAGGCAGGGCGAGCAGGTAAGTACTTGTGGGCGGTCGCATTTACTGCGATTGCCGTGTTTTTCAACCCCATCCTGTCCGTGGCACTTTCTCATAAGCAGTTTCTCTGGCTGGACTGGATCTCCGTCGTGACGTTCCTGCTGTCCCTGGCTGTGCTGAAGCCGAATCCAGTATTCTCTGCACCCTCGATAACAGATCCGACCCCGGGAAGCGAGTCGCTGTAGGAGCGTGGTGGTCCTGAGCGCTGGCGAAATGTTCGGGGAGAGGCCAATGGCAGACAAAATCAAAACGGGAACCATCCTGATCGAGGACGGAGCGCCTCTGCCGGCATCCTTGCGGTTCGAAAGTGAGCCCTACTCGAATGGGTGGAGGTTAGTCAACAATCTCGATGGTCATGGACTGGATCGTAAAATCAGCGAAGCGGGATGGACCTCTTCCTACCTGGCGGGTGATGTCAAAGCGAGGGTCATCGGTTTTGAGGGGGAAAAGACGAAGCGCAAGGCAATTAAGCGAATTCTCGCGAGACTGAGATTCGACAAATTCAATTGCTTGGAGATTACCCAGGTGGCCGCGAAACGATTCCTGGGGCTGCCCTGCGTGATTGTTTCCGCCCACTGGTTGTACATCCAGGAAAGCCTAGTTCTCAAGTATCGTGCAGAATGGGACCGAGCGAAATTGGCTGCCGCCGGAACCCAAGCATAGACTTGACGACGGAGGGAACTGTGTCGGAAAGAAATGGTGACAAAGCCAGGTTTGGCCGAGATCGCCGGCGCAAGATTCTCCGGCGGACGCGCACTCGAGAATTGCGAAAGGCGCTGGAAAACGCAACAACAAAGGCACCAAGTACGACCCGGCTATCTTTCTAGAATGTTTGTGGTTGGATCGCACCGCGCCTTAAGGGTGTTGAAGTATTGACTGTGCGTCAGTAGGGGTCGATGGGAATCGAGTTGAACGGATCTTCAAAATTGTAGAGAGTCAAGTCCCCTAAAGGAGGACTCAAATGGTCAGCGCTCGCAGCTTCGTAATTTTAATTTCTTGCGCCGTGCTGTCGGCGGCGTCCTTGATTTGTGCGCAAGATGTGAAACCGTCTGAGGCAAGGGCGATCCTTCAGCGGCCGCCTGTGATTCAAGAACTGGAGTTGCAACGCCAGCGCTTTCTCGGCTTTTCGCTCCAAGCGGACCCGGTTTCGACGCCTTTGATCTATGCGCAAGATCTTTCCCGGTACCGGGAATTTCAATTTGGGATGAGCCTACCAGCAATAGCGAAACACGCGGGCCTGGAGCCATCTGAGGCGAAAGTGATCCATCAACGTCCGGCGTTGATTCAAGAATTGAACTGGCGGTCTGAGCTCTCTCTTACTTCTTCTCAACCGGACCCGGCAAGGACCATCCTCTTCAGCTTTTACAACGGTGAGCTCTTTCGAATAGTGGTCAATTATGATCGATATAAAACCGAAGGGCTGACGACAGAGGACGTGGTCGAAGCTATTTCAGCGAAGTATGGTACCGCCACAAAGCCTTCGGCTGAAATCACCTACTCTTCGTCCCAGGTCTATAACGATAGGGAAGCGGTCATTGCGCGTTGGGAAGACTCGCAGTACTCGTTCAACCTCTTTCGTTCTTCTTACCAGCCTACTTTTGGAATGATTGCGTTTTCGAAACGGCTGGATGCTCTGGCTCGGGCCGCCATCGTCGAAGCGATCCGGCTGGACGAGCAAGAGGCTCCCCAGCGAGAAATCGACCGTCAACAGAAGCAAGACGAGGAGAACCGCGCCACGCAAGAGAAGGCTAAGCTGGTTAACAGGCCCCAATTTCGCCCTTAGCGCCCAGAGGCAGCTCAGGACCCGAATGAGCAGCACCGATTGAGTATCAAGAAAGCCGGGAGATGTACATCCAGTACGTTGGATTCAATGTTGTAGCCAGTTCTCGTATCTACACCTTTCGCGTGATCGATGTGCCGAAGGAGACACGCGAATTCTCTGTCAAAATTCAATCAGAAACGGTTCGCTGGATCTCGTTAAAATTCCAGGACGGACCAGGCATCTGTTTTGCGCGGTTGCAACGAGAGTTGGAAGCAGAAACGAACGGGACACCCGCAGGGCAGCACCTGCGGATCCGGGATCAGGATATCCGGGAATACCTAGAGCGACTCTCTCCGCGCAAAAGGGGGCAGGGACGGGAATTGTCGAGAAATCGGGCGGTGTTCGAGCCACGCCCTAATCCTGCCCACCCATAAAGAGGAATATCACTCATGGGGCGGTCGGGCTTCCCACCACCTCTCCCCTCGGTCGCGCGGGGCGAGGGTTTTTTCACCGCCCACAAAACTCATATCGTCCAACAGTGTAGAGGTACACCATGACACCGCACCTTCTCCCCAAAGTTAAAGTCCTCGTAGTGCACGGAGATCCCGCGCTACAGTTTTATTACCGCCACGTTTTTCAAGATTTGGGGTTAGAGGCGGTCCCGGCCACCACCTACGCGGCAGGTTTGTCTTATCTTGACCAAGGGACTTTTGGATTCATCGTTGTGAGTCAGGGAAGTGATGCATTTGAGGGTCGCTGTGTACTGGAGCGCGCGATGGAGAAGGACCGCCAGATTCCCGTACTAGTCGTTACCCGTTGCCGCCACATGGGTAGCTACATCGAAGCGATTCAGCTTGGAGCCGCAGACTACCTCGAGGAGCCCATTACCATGGCGGAAATCGGGCGTGTGGTGACGAGCCGTCTCTGTGCTACGAGCAGCGCAAACTGAAGCACCCTAAGAGGACCCGGGGGATCATCGAAAATGGCCCCGTATTCTCAAGAATTCGCCGGAGGGTGGGCGGAACTCACGATTAAAGCATGTCCTGAAATCGAGTATTTCAGCCACAGGTCCAAGACCCTCTAAAACAGTGTCGAAGGCGCTGACCAGAACGCGCCCTGGACATCCGAATTGAGCCCCAGAGCCGCAAACTTTCTTTTGGGCGCAGAGGCAGAGTTGTGCTATAATGCCCTTGCGTTTGTTGCTCTTGTAAAACCTTTGAGTTCCGCCGAACTGATAAAAAGGGCTGCAGGATCACACTTGCAGCCCTTTTCTAGTTCTGGCGCTTGGGGCACAGCGAGACGTAGCAAATAGCTTAACTAGAAGGAAGGAAGTACATTGAGAGAACAAGGTACAGTAAAGTGGTTCAACAACAGTAAGGGCTACGGGTTTATCCAGCGGCAATCCGGGGAAGACGTCTTCGTCCATTTCTCGGCGCTGCAAGGCGAGGGATATAAGTCGCTCGCCGATGGCCAAGCGGTTGAGTTTGAGGTCACCACCGGCCCCAAGGGCCTGCAAGCCACAAACGTCAAGGCGCTGTAAAGTAGAAGGGCGAGCCGGGTGTTTACCGGCTCGCCTTTTTTCACTCGTTGACTTCGCTGGCGCCATGGAGAAGCCAGTGGCGCGGGCTATCGCCCAAACGAGTGGGTTGAATTCGAGGGGCGGGCTTCACAGGTCAACGAAGCGCGGCTCCAGCTACGTCGTGGCGGCGGTCGAGTTCACAACTGGATAGCAGACGGTGTTTCTGCACGCCTCGCTGCAGTCGATGATGGAAGTCGTTCCAGTCACTGGTTGAACGGTCCGTTTAACTTAATCTAAAAGCGGGAGGCTCTAATGGCGGCACTCCAAGAGGGTCAATACATCAAACATTTCCGATACGGCTTTGGTGTGATCACCGCATCCAACGTCGAACGTACCTCCATCGACTTCGATCTCCACGGAATCAGAAAATTTGTCACCAGCCTTCTGGTGGTCGAGCTTTCCGACAAAGTACCTCCGAAGCGCGAGCCTGCCAAGCGGCGCAAGAAGGCGTCCACCACCCTCGCTCCAGTCAAGAGCGCGGCACGTGCTAAGTGAGCGAAAAGGCAATCGTCCAATACGTCGGGTTTGAGGCGAAAGCGTCGGCCCGGGAATACACCTTCATGGTGCGGGAAGTTTCGAGTGAACCATGTGAATACACGGTTTGTATCGAGAACGAAGCCTTCGTCTCCCGTCGCGCACGCTACCAGGATGCACCTGGCATTTGCTCGGTCAAGCTGAAGCGGGAGCTGGCTGCCTGCCCAGACCATTCCGGGGAAAGAAGATTCGAGGTCGCCCAAACGGACTTGGATGACTACCATAACGCCCGGATGTCCCGGGAACGGGAGAGACAGAAGACTTTGTCGAGCAAGTAAGCATTTTTCGTCCTTTCTCCTGTGGACGATTCCGGAGTGGATGAAACCTTGGCATCACTCGCCACTCACACTTCCCGCCAAGACCGAACTCCAGATTTCGACAGGGAGGATCAATGAGCGACGGCGCGCTCTCGCCGACCTCAGCGTTGGCGATTCCCGCTCGACGAGATCAATTTGCTCCGTGGAAGGCGGCCTTTATCCTGGCGATCCACCTCGGTGCAGTTGTGGCCGCGTGGCACACGACCTTGGCGGCCGTGGCAGTCTGTTTTTTTCTGCACTGGATCACCGGCGCGCTCGGGATCTGCATGGGGTTCCACCGGCTTCTCACTCATCGTTCGTTCAAGTGCTCACGCGCGGTGGAGTACTTTCTTGCTCTATTAGGTTCGCTTTCAATAGAAGGTGGCCCCATCGATTGGGTGGCCCACCATCGCCAGCACCACCACTATGCGGACCAGGACGGGGACCCACACAGCGCTCGCGACGGCTTCTGGTGGTCCCATGTCTTCTGGATGTTCTGGACGCCTTCCGAGGAGGGGCGCCAAAGGATGATCGAGAGGTACGCACCGGACCTGCAACGAGTTGGATTCTATCGGTTTCTCGGGCACATGTACCTTCCGCTGGGTCTTGCCTTGGCGTTGTTGCTCTACGCCCTGGGCGGTTGGCCGTTCGTGCTCTGGGGGATGTTTGTCCGACTGGTGCTAACGTATCACACCACTTGGCTGGTAAACTCAGCCAGTCACTCGTTCGGGTACAGGAATTTTAATACGGACGACCTTTCGACGAACTGTTGGTGGGTGGCGCTCGTTTCTTATGGAGAGGGATGGCACAATAACCACCATAGGTTCCCGACTTCCTCCCGGCATGGCTTGAGACTTTGGGAGTTCGACCCTGTCTTCCGTTTTATCCAGGCGCTGAGCGTTCTGGGGCTGGCATGGGACGTGCATACTCCGCCGGCTCGTGCCGTGCCGCCAGGAAACCTGTCCGATGAGCCCGCCGCCTAAAAAAAACCTGCAAAATAGCTCACAATTTCAGGGCTTCATTCTGAGGAGCGTCCGGCATGCGGACGAGTGCCCGGGGAGCTTCCGGTCACGGGAGCATGCGTTTCCGCCCTTACTCGACGTGTCAGCCACCTTTCCCAGCCAACCCATGGACCACAGGTGCCACTGATCTCTTTGCCCGGCTGGCCCATGACCTGTCCTGCGGGACAGGTCACACCGCTGGACTCGAATTAGACTACCTGCCAATTGCGAACATCCTGATATTCCCGGGATAATTATGCGATGCCAGGCTCGTCTTTAACACCCTGTATATAAGGCTCTTGCGCTGTGGACGCCAGACACAGCGGTTAGCGTGCCCCGCAGCCCCGAGCTTCATTACTCCGGCTCCGATGACTGCGAGGGGGAGGATTGAGATGAAGAAAGTTCTTGTTCCTGTGGCTGGACTTTTCTTGATTTCCGCGGCGCTGGCGCAGTCCCAGCCACAGCAGACCTTTGGAACGCAATCTCAAGAAAATCAATCGACAACGCTTTATCGCGTGACGATGGTGGCGCGGACCACCAAGGCCATCAACTACGGCCACCTCAGCGGGGCCACGAGGATCGATTTCCGCGGGACGCCCCTTCTCCCTCAGGCCAAAGGCCAGGCCAGGGTGGAAAGCAAGCGCGGCGCCGTCAAAGTCCAGGCGCAATTCGAAAAGATGCAGCCCGCGGCGCAATTTGGTCCTGAGTATCTGACCTATGTCCTGTGGGCCATCGACCCGGTAGGCCGGGCGACGAACCTGGGCGAAGCCCTCCTGCAAGGAGGGAAGAGCAAGGTCGACGCCAGCGCCGAGTTGCAGTCTTTCGCTCTGATCGTGACTGCGGAGCCTTATTTCGCCGTAATGCAGCCGAGCGACGTCGTGGTGATGGAAAACATTGTGCGCCCCGATACGGCCGGGAAGATCGAGGAAATCGACGCCAAGTTCGACTTGCTCCAGAGGGGCCAATACTCGAACATTTCTTCAGAATCCCAGGCGGGGCGAATTGACCCGAGAGTGCCCTTGGGGCTGTACGAGGCCAGGAACGCCCTAAAGATTGCCCGGGCAGCAGGCGCTGACCGGTACGCTTCAGACACCTTCGCCAAGGCCGAGCAGCTCCTGCGGCAGGGGGAGACTTTTCACGCGCATAAAGCCGAGAAAAAGCAGGTGGAAATGATGGCGCGGGAAGCCGTGCAGACCGCCGAAGATGCTCGCGCCCTCACGATGAAACGCCGAGACGATGAGCGCCAGGCGATGGAGCGTCAAGCGGCGGCGGACCGGGAAGCGCGCGCCAAGGCTGAGACCGAAGAAGCTACTAAGCGGACTGCCGAAGCGGTAGCCGCCCGGGCCGCGGCCGAGCGGGCCAAACTTGAAGCCGAGCTGGCGGCCGAGCGCGCGGCGCGTGAAAGGGCCGAGGTTGAGGCAGCCCGCGCCGCCCTCCTAGCGCAGCAACAGTCGCTTCAGAATGAAGCTGCGAATGCTCGACAGGCCGCCGACAGCGAATCAAGGCAACGCGTTGCCGCCGAATCGGCGCGCGCGGCCGCTGAATCACAACAAAGAACGGCCCTGGCCGAGGCTGAGAGGTCTCGCCAGGCCGCCGACAGCGAATCAAGGCAACGCGTTGCCGCCGAATCGGCGCGTGCGGCCGCTGAATCACAACAAAGAACGGCCTTGGCCGAGGCTGAGAGGTCTCGCCAGGCAGCCGAACAGTCCGAACGCTTCCGGCAACAGGCCGAAGCCGAAAGGACTGAGCTTCGCTCGCGTTTGCTCAACCAGCTCAGTTCGATCCTCCAGACCCGCGACAGCGTCCGCGGGCTCATCGTCAATATGTCCGACGTCCTCTTCGATTCGGGAAGGTATACGCTGAAGCCGGGCGCCCGGGAAAAGCTGGCGAAGATTTCCGGTATCGTGCTGGCCTACCCGGGACTAAATCTCCAAATCGAGGGGCATACCGATAACGTTGGGGGCGAAGAGTTCAACCAGCAGCTTTCCGAAAGGCGCGCTGCCTCGGTGAGAGACTTCCTTGTTCAGCAGGGGGTCTCTGCCGCTTCGATTACGGCGCGCGGCCTCGGCAAGGCTCAACCCGTCGCTTCGAACGAGTCCGCCGAGGGTCGGCAGCAGAACCGCCGCGTGGAACTCGTGGTCACAGGCGAGGCCATCGGGACCGCCACCGTGGCCAGCACGAAGACCTTGCCGCAATAGTGGCGGAGGTCGAGGCGATCAATCGCAAATGGGCGGGGATGTGAAATCCAGCCCCGCGCGACACAGGGAGCGGCGTAGCAGGTCCGCCAGAAGGCGGGTAAGGGCGCAGCAGGAGATACACTGTAAGGCAACCGCGCACAGGTTGGCAGGCGCCGGGTCTTGGGGATCTGCTGACGCGCCACCGCAAGCCGTATGAGGCGGCACCTGGATGCTTCGCCACTCCCCATTTTTTTCCTCGCAGCTCAGTCAATCCCTCCAGTTCAGCCTCTAACTCCCCTCTTCGTTTCCTGGCAGCCCCCGTTCCGGGCCACCACCCCATTTCAGCCAGGGAGATTCGGCCTTTTTTCCCTTGACAATCATGCGGTATTCAGTTAAGAACGTGCCATCACTTATACCTGTGCGTTTGCGTCTGGGGCGAAGGTCAAAAGCGTAGGGCCCTTAAAAATAGATCGACAAATGGGGAGGAGCAAGCATCTTCGCCGCGGGGCTCGATTAAGGCCGGACTTTTCCTCAGGGGCAGGTTAAGTCGGGAGCCGAGGCGAGATGAGCCCAATTTCCCTGGCTCTCAATACGTCGCACTTAACTTGTCGAGGGGGATCGGACTCAGCGTATTCTCCGCTTACCTGCTGGGGGAACTGGCTCTCTGAATTAGTCAACAGCCCCGCGTTTCGCATTTCCATATTTGGAATCGTTTTTATACAGAGAAATGGAGTCCTCCTTCAGCCGAACTACTCACGAGGTTAGAAATCGTCAGCAACTGCATGATCTGCTTGGAAAGTTGTGCGGATGCGGCTTTCCGGTTTTGGCCAGTTAGTTGCTTTAGCGAAAGCATTCGCG
>WNFB01014878.1_pt1 | contig 13251 bp, 11 predicted proteins | sample 5400501 | NCBI WGS metagenome assembly WNFB01 (sample SAMN13153341, study PRJNA577476) | soil metagenome | isolation source: 200 cm saprolite under Douglas fir tree site 2 hole 1 | place: USA:California | collected 2015-04-18
GTCTTTGTAATATGAAATGCTCGTACACAGCCAACCAAAGAAAGGTCCAATCTGGCTGGAATCGAAGTTCTCGAGATAGCTGGCGAAGTTTTCTCGCTTCAGCGAAATCCACGCACCAAAGCCGAAAACTTCCGGATACTCATGAACTGGAATCTCAATGACCCCACGGATGAAAAAGTCCTCGTTGTCGATGATACAAGTATCCGAGGTTAGCTCAATGCGTTCATCTCTTTCTTCTTCGGGCACAGTCCAGTAATGATCGGGTTTATCCAATCCTATGTGCGGCAAGTCGTGATGCAATTCGCCGCAAGTAGAACACCGGTAACCCATAAGATTTGTCGAGTGCGATGAAGCCTTTTAAATCCGGTGCTGAGATCGGCGAGTCACGCCGCCGCCGTAATAATCACCGACTGACTTCCCAGCAACTCTGAAAAGTCTTTCGTGTAGACGGCGTCGATCTTGCGCGCGTTGCCGACGCATTCCACCAACTCATCCTTTGAAACGAAGCCGTCGCTGATGCCCTCGATTGCCCACAAAGGCAAATGTGCGGCGGTCTGCAATAAGTCTTCAACCAGCCCGAGATACTGCTCTTTGGTTTCGACGTGGGCGCTCAATTTTGCCACGCGGTCGCGTCCCGGCTCGCTCGCAGAGTTCCGGCCCTGCCGCAGCCACTCTTCGCGCCACGTCAACACGCGGGTGTTGCGGCTGTCGGCGGCGCGCGCCGTGCGGGGCAGGCGCAAAAAAACCAAATCGACATCGTAAAGCTCAGCCAGAAAATTCTTCACCGGCTGGTTCGAACTGGTATTCCTTTGTCCGTTATTGACCGGCCGAGAGAGCGTGCTCCAGACACGGCGAAAAACATCCGAGAGCGACAGCGGCTGACGCAAATCGCGCGTCTCGAGATTGAATGAGAAGACGTAATCGCCCGCCGCCATGCCCAGGGAAAGCGCCAGCGCGCGTTTGTATGGCGACGCGAGCCGCTCGGCGTTCGCGCGCACATTGTCGAACCACCACGCATCCGTTTCGTTGAACGAAGTCAGCAGCGTCGGATTGTGGAAATAGTTGCGCGGCACGTAGGCGTCATCGAGGATGGTATCGAGATCCTCTTCGGTGAGCGTCTCGGAATTATTCTCGACGAACGCCAGCGATTTGGTCCAGGCCCAACGCGCCGGATCATTTGCCAGGACGCGCGCGTCCCAACGCTTCAGATAGCGACCCAGGTTTGGCTCGCCGGCCAGCGGCAGGGCCACGGAGCAAAACTTGAGACGCCGCAGCACGCTCAGCTCAAAACCGAGCCATCCCATGCCGCCTGTATTCAGACCGTTTGGTGTTTGCATTTGGATCTATTACGCATCCGCTACCGCAGGTGGTTCTGACAACACGCTCATCGGTTCGGGCGCCGCCTCGACGGCGCGAGCGTAAGACTGAAGTTCCCTGACCGGCTCTAAAGAAAGCAGCGCGCGCACCACGCCCGGATCAAACTCCAGTCCGGTCCATTCAATCAGATGCTCGCGCGCGCGACTTTCCGAGTAAGCTGCGTGAAACGGCCGCGCATCCGTCAAAGCTGCGTACACATCGGCGACCCGCAGAATCCGCGCGCCCAGGGGAATCTGTTCGAACCGCAAACCGTCGGGATAGCCGCTGCCATTCCAGGACTCGTGATGCCAACGCACCAGCAGTTGCGCGCCGCGATCGGCGCCGGCCCGGGCGGCTTCCCGCTCGCCGATAATCGTATGCCGCGCCAGATCGATTCGCTCTTCAGCGGTTAACGATCCCGGCCGCTGAATATAATCGCGGGCCATTGCGACTTCGCCCAAATCATGCAGCAGCGCGGCCGCGCGTAACGAAAATCGATCGCGCCCGCCAAGGTTGAAAGACCTGGCGAGCTGGTCGGCAATCACTGCGATGCGGGCCGCATGCGGATTTGGATAACATTCGAATTCGTCCGCCTCCACGCCCAGCCTGCGAAAAATTTCAATCGTGTTCAGCTTATCGCTGTCAAACGTGTTTATGGTCGGCATTTCGTTCTTCACTGCAAACACCATTCGCGATCAGCCCAGGTTCCGCAAACTTGTCAGCAGCGCCCTTGCCGCTTCGTTCTTCGGATCGGTCGCTAACGCGCGTTCAACTTCGCCCTGCGCGCGCCGGCGCAGTCCCATCGCCTGGTAAAACTCTGCAAGCATCACGCGATGCGAAGCGTTATTCGGTTCCAAAGAAATCGCTGCCTGCAATTCGCTCTCAGCCACCCGGCGAGCATTCGTCTCTCCAATCAAAGCGTGACCATATTTTGCCCGGTAGCGAGCTTCGCGCGGCGCGAGCATCGCTGCTTCGGCCAGCAAACGAATGGCTTGATCGCGCTGGTTTCGTTGCAGCGCCGCCAGCCCTTGCTGAAAGCTCGCTTCAGCGCGCCCAGCCGCATTGGGCGGCTTGTCTGTTGGTTCCGCCGCGGGCTCCTCAGGCTTCTCCGGCGTCACAGTTTTCAGGCCGGCGCCCACGGTTTTCGGATTCAGCTTCGCGTCGTAAGCGGCGCGCAGGGCACTGTTGCTCAACGTCTCGTAAGCCCGGGCGATGTGCGCGAAGGCCGAGTCGACTCGGGCGCGCAAAGCGGAGTCGCTCTGGTGAAAGTGATCCGGGTGAAAGCGGCGCGCCAGAGCGTGATAGGCGCTCTTGATCTCTTCGGTGCTGGACAGCCGGGCAATGTCGAGCACGTCGTAATGATCCCTCGCGTTTTTCAAACGCGCGAACAAAGCCTGAACGTCGCCTGATTCATCAATCTCTTCAGCGGCGTTGTTTCCGCCTGGAGCTTCCGTTGATGAGATGCGCGACCTCTGGTGAAGCGTCTTCGAAGGTTGCGCGCCCAGAACCCCGGGCCAATCGCTGCGCTGCAGGAAGCCGGACAACGACAGAGCATAGACCGCTCGCAGATTGTCTTCTTTACTCGCACCGCCCAAACCGGACAGTTCGGAGAGTTGGACCGAGGTTGCCGCGCGCGAGAAGACAGATGCTTCAGCGGGAAGCAGATTCGCCGCATCTTTTACGGCCGCCGATTGGTAGGTGATGCCATTGGTTCCGCGAAAACGCGACGCCACGAACTCTGCCGGCAGATGACGGGCGCACTCTAACAACAAACGATTCACGTCAAGAGCAACGCGCATGTCGTTGGCCACGCGAACTCGCGGATCGAACTCCCAGGCTCCATCGGTCCACAACAGCGCGAGACGCAAGACATCGGAAAGTTGTTTGCTGCGGATCATGGCCAACGTTGCGGCGGTCACTCGGCCGCTTTGGATGAGCGCCACGGCCAGCTCGTCGTCCGACGTTATGGCCGAAAGGTCACTCATCTGCGCCTCACCCAAGCCGCCCAGCCTGGCAATCTCGCGGAGGCGATGTGCCCGCACATTAGAGGCAGCGAAAACCAGTTCGCCGTCCTGGAAGTAGATTGCTATTTTGACGCGCTCGCGCGCCAGGCGCAGAGCGCCCGACAGTCCTGTCGCGGCGATTTCGCGAATTAGTTCAGCCAGGGGATGTTCGCGTATTTGTCCTTGCATGTAACGTAAGAGCCCGCCATCGCAGGTTCCAGTTCGGAATCATAGCGCACGGAAGTAGAGCGGCGGAAGTCTAAAGACTCCGGGCGTGGTCGAGCGCGGCTAAGCCTTCGGATGCGCCTTGTCGTAAACCTCGATCAGTTTTTCCATTGAAACATGGGTGTAGATTTGGGTGGTTGAAAGTCGCGCGTGGCCGAGCAGTTCTTGTATATCGCGCAGGTCGGCGCCGCTGTCGAGCAGATGGGTCGCGAACGAATGTCGGAGCGCGTGCGGGCTGATGTCGTGAATGCCGGCGCAGAGTCGAATGTATTTCTCGATCAGGCGGCCGACTGAACGCGTCGTCATGCGCGTGCCCTGATAATTCAAAACCAAAGGCTGCGCGTCGCGCTTCGGGGCCGGCGCGTTCATCAGGAAGGTCTCGCGCACCCCGAGGTAGTCCTTCAAAGCCTTCAAAGCCGGATCGCCAAACGGCACGATGCGTTCCTTGCGGCGCTTGCCGAACACGCGGAGCAGCTTGTTCTTGAAATCAATATCGCGGAGATTGAGCTGCACCAATTCCGAGACGCGCACGCCCGTCGCGTAGAGCAATTCCAAAATCGCCCGGTCGCGCTTGCCAAACTCAGTTTCAGTGTCCGGCGTTTCGATGAAGCGCACCGCTTCTTCCATCGAAAGGTGCACCGGCAGTTTCTTCTCCTTGCGCGGGGTCGCCACCAGCTTTGCCGGATTCTGCTCCGTGACGCCTTCGCGCACCAGGAATTGAAAGAAGGTGCGCAAGGCGGCGAGCTTTCTGGCGATCGAAGTCTTCTTCTTGTGGTCTGAGTGCAGGGTTGAGAGCCATTCGCGAATCGTGATGTGATCGATCTGTCTTATGTCCGGTTCCGCTCGCTTGCCCCTGGGATCGGCGGGCGCCAGATAATCGAGAAACTGTTCCAGATCGGAAGCGTAGTTACGCAGCGTGTGCACGCTAACATTCCGCTCGTAACGCAGGTGATCGAGGAATTGAGTTAGGAGTTGGGTATACAGGATAAACTGCAACCAGAACGGACTCCTCCTCGGCGAGAGCCCGTTTCACGACGCTTCGGATTCTCTCAGCGTATTGTTCAACAAGAAGTCGATCTCTCTCCCAGAGAAAAGGTGTATCAGAGAAAAGGAGGTTGACTTTGTCCGGGAGAATTAATCCATCTGACGATCGGTACTTGCCGTTAGTCGCTACCGTAGTAGAGCCGCCGTAAGCGTAGGTGAGTTCATTCCCAAGCTGCTCAAGGATGCTGCCGTAGATCGGATCGGGCAAGTCAGGAATGAAGATCTCGATGCGAACCTTCTCTGATAGCGGCAATCAGTTTCTCCATGCGTTTTGGAAAAGCTTTGACCCTTTTCAAAGCCTCCTCGCGTGTTACCCGCTCTCTCTTGGGACGCTGAATCTTAACTTGTCTCTTTTGTGCCTTCATTTCTCAACCTCGGATATTACTTTACACCCGGTCGTGCGTCTTCACCAAGAATCCTTTGCGCGCGCGCACGCGTACATTGGGCCGCGTCTTCACGCTCACGGCGATGATGTGGAACCGGCCGTCGCGCTTATCGGCTGAAGGGTAATAACTCAGGATGTATTGTTGCGCCAGGTCGGCGGAGATTTGCGCGAACGCGTCGTCGAGCTCGCCTACGGATTTCGGAATGTAGGCCGCGCCGCCGGTCTGCGAGGAGAATTCCTGCATCCGGCGCTCGGCAGTCAGGTCGCGTACATTCGCGTTGTCGTAGATGCCGGTCTGCACCACATAGACCTGGCAGTCGTCAGACGTCAATCGCTGCAAGGTGTTATCGAAATCGTGTTCGGGCAGGCGGCTGGTGGTGTCTTGCCCGTCGGACACGATGACCAGGACGCGGCGTCCGGCGTACGGTTTGAGATAAACGAGCGCATCGAAGATCGCGTCATGCAGCGAAGTCGCGCCGTCCGGTTTACCGAAACTCTCGATTGTCTGCTGAAGCCTCCGCACGTCGTTCGTCATGGGCTGGGCGAGTTCGACGGTGGTTGAGACGGAGTAAATCGCCGCTTGATCGGCCGGCCGCATCACGTTTTGAAAGAATCTGACGGCGGCGCGCTTTTCGAAATCGCGCGACTCACTCAAGCTGCCGCTGTTGTCGAATAGCATCGCCATCCGGACCGGCGTTTCGGCGCGGCTGATGTCGGTGATTGTGTTGGGCTGGCCATCCACGCGCAGCTCAAAATCTTCCAGTTTGAGATTTGTGAGTGCGATGCCGCGGCTGTCTACAACGGTGGCCGGTACGGGCACCAGGTTCGAACTCACACGCACAACGTCGGTCGCTTCCTCGCCTGTTTCTTGTTCGGGGTCGGACTTTGACGCGGCTGGCGTGTTCGCCGGTTGGTTTGTTGAGCTGTTTGAGTTTTTTGGCTTTGCTACCTGACGCGGCCGCGAGTTGGTGTTTGCATTGGCATTCGCCGGCTTTTGCCGGCCTGATTGTGAGCGCGAATTGCTTGTTCCCGACAGGCTCACAACAATCGCGATCGCGAGAACGGCGCCGCTCGAGCGAAGGAAGGGAACCACGCTTAAAAGGTTTTTGCTCTGCGCAACCTCCGCGTTCTTTGCGTCTCGGCGGTGAACGGCCTTTGAAAACAGATTCACCGCAGAGACGCCGAGGTCGCTGAGTGGGCGCAGAGATTTATTGAGATCCATTCGTCCCATTCTTTCAACGCCAATTCGACTTGCAGCGTTCGCCGGTCGCGTTTGCGCCGCACTCGCTTTTGCTGTTCAGGGTCGAGCGGAGCAAGCAGCGCGAACGTAATGTTGACCGGCTGATAGTTCTTCGTCCGTAACCTTCGACGCCGGTGATTTGTCCCGCGAAGAAGATGTTTGGATGCGCGCGCATCTGCATGGTTGGCTCAAGCACGCGCGGCGCATTGATGTAGGTGTTGCGATGAATCTGGCCGTACTGGAGAAACTCTGCGCGTTCAAGTCCCGGAATCAGACGCAGCACGCGCGCCTGTTCGCCATAACGCAGATGATTTTGAAAGCCGACCATGCTGTACGCGTCAGCCATCAGGTTCTCCTGACGCAGTTGTACCGCCGCGTAAGGCTCGCGACCGTTGCGCGGATCGACCAGACCGACCGGCTTCATGGGTCCGTAGCGCAAAGTGTCAACGCCGCGGCGCGCGAGTTCTTCAATCGGCAGACACGCTTCGAACCAGCGCGTCTCTTCGAAGCGCTGGAGCGGGACGCTGTTCGCTTCAATCAAAGCTTTGTAGAAACGCGCGTATTGCTCTTCATCGAATGGACAGTTGAGATAATCGTCGCCGCCTTTGCCATAGCGCGCCGCGCGAAATGCGATTGCCTGATCCACTGAATCAGCCGCGACGATCGGCGCGATGGCGTCATAGAAATACATCTGGTCGTCGCCGGTCAGTTTCATGATCTCCCAGGTCAAGGCATCGGAAGTAAGCGGGCCCGTGGCGATGATCGTGGTTGCCTCGCGGGCAATCGCGGTGATCTCTTCGCGCACGATCTCAATCTTCGGATTGTCTTCGATGCGCCGGGTAATGTACTCGGCGAACTGTTGGCGGTCGACGGCCAAAGCTGCGCCCGCGGGCACGCGTGTCGCGGCCGCGGCTTCCATTACCAGCGAGCCCCCGCGCCGCAATTCTTCTTTTAAAAGATAGGATGCAGTGCCGGGCTCATCGGACTTCAGCGAGTTCGAGCAGACAATTTCAGCCAGCTTGTCCGTGCGATGCGCGGGCGTCTGCTTCACCGGCCGCATCTCGTGAAGCTGCACCCGGGCGCCGGCGCGCGCTGCCTGCCAGGCGGCTTCAACCCCCGCGAGTCCTCCTCCCACGACAATCACATCAGCCATATCTGCGCTCGATTCTAACGCCTTGGCCTGATAAAGCGCACGTTACAGGCCGATTTGCACGGCGCAAAATAGCGGTTGGCATCTGAGCGTCTGCAAGGATAGAATACCCGCGTTTCATATTCGTTCATCGTTCGCAGAGGTTTTCGCTCTTCTGACCGCTGGTTCCGAAACGCAGGATCTCTGGGACCAACTAAGACTAATTTAGGAGACTGCTCTTTGTCGCAAATAATTCTCGCTGATCTTCGAGGCAGAGACGGATACGTCAATAAGGACACTGTGGCCGGCGGCTACGGCTCTCGTTTTCAGGGTCATTCGTTCATGACCCGCTTCGAAAAAAATGTTCGCCGCATCTTTCAGAATGTGCCGAGCATTCATATCGGATACCTGGCCGCCATCTTCGCGGAAGCCGGTCATAAAGTCATCGTGACGCGCGACGACAAGCCAGTCGACGGCGATCTGGCAATCGTGCTGACCTCGCTGGTTGATTATCGGCACGAAGTCGAGTGGGCAGAGAAGGTCAAAGCTCGAGGCACGAAGGTCGGCTTTGTGGGCACGGCGGCGACGCATCTCCCTGAGCTATTTAACAACGCCGGTGATTTCGTGATCAGCGGCGAGCCGGAAGCCGCGGCGATCAGGATCGCTGCCGGCGAGGATCCAAGCGGTCTGGTTTTGAGTCCCCAGATAAACGATCTCGACTCGCTTCCTTTTCCACGTTGGGATCTGAACCGGCCGCGCGGTCTTGGCTACACCAGCCGCAGCGGGTTCGGCCTGACGCGCGCCTTTCCGATGTTGACCAGCCGCAGTTGCCCCGAAAAGTGCACGTACTGCCCGCATCGAATCACTGCGGACTTTCGCGCGCGCTCTGACGAAAACGTGCTCGACGAGATGCAGCAACTGTGCGAACGCCACAAGAAGGTCCACGTGGTCATGCGGGATCCACTGTACACGCTGGATCGTGAACGCTGCCGGCGCATCGCCGAAGGCATACGCGCTCGGGGACTCGATCTGACTTACGAATGCGAGACACGCATGGACGATCTCGACGAGGATTTGATTCGCGTGATGCAGGCTTCCGGTTTGCGGGAGATTAATTTCGGCGTTGAGTCGCCGGATCCCATCGTCCTGCGCAAGGTCGCGCGCCGGGTCATTCCTCACGAGCACATGCGCGACATGATCAAACTCTGCTGGGAACTCGGCATTGCGACCACGGCCTTCTACGTGATCGGATTCCTGCAAGATACGGAAGAAAGCATCGAGCAGTTAATCCAGTTCGCCGTCGATCTCGATTCTACGTATGCGAACTTCAAAATCCTGACGCCTTATCCCGGGACGCCACAGTTCAAGCAGCTCAAACCGCTGGTTAACGAAACTGACTGGCAAAAATTCGACGGTTATACTTTGAATTTTAACCACCCGGTGCTGGATCGACGACGCGCGCGGCTGATGCTGGGCATGTGCTACTCGCGCTTCTTCTTGCGGCCGTCGAACCTGCTCAACTTTTTCGGGATGCACCGGCACGCGCATCATCCTCTCCTAAAAAAAGCGGACGATTGGTCGTGGCGCAAGCAGGAATATTTCGACCGCCCGTGGATTTCTCAGAGAAAGGCCAGCACCGCATGATGCGTGCAATCGCGCGCTACGGCGTGCGCTCCGTGCCCGGCGACGAGAAGGAAATCATCGCGGCGTTCCGGCGCGGTGAGGCCGTCGCGGGGCCGGCGATCGCCGAATACGAAAGCCGGTTCGCCGAATATCACGGGATGGGGCATGCGATTGCCGCTTCGTTCGGCCGCATGGCGTGTTACTACATTCTGCGCGCGCTCGAGCTTCCGGCAGGAAGTGAAGTCATCTTTCCGGCGCTCACCTTCTGGGTCATTCCGGAAATTGCTCGACACGCTGGATTGAAGCCGGTCTTCGTCGATGTCGATCCGGCCACTTTTAATATCGACGCGACCAAAATCGAAGCCGCGATCACCGGCAAGACTCGCGCCATCGTTCCCACGCATTTGTACGGCCAGCCGTGCGACATGACTGAAGTCATGCGTCTCGCTGAGAAACACAACCTCATTGTCGTCGAGGACTGCGCGCAAGCAGCTGGAGCGCTTTATCGCGGGCGAAAAGTTGGGACCTTCGGAAGCGCCGCACTGTTTAGCTTTCAACTCCTCAAGGGAATCAACACGTACGGCGGCGGAATGGCTTTGACGAACGACCCCGCGCTGGCCGAAAAGATCCGAGCCCAGGCGAACAGCGAGCCGGCGCAAAGCACGGGTGATTTGATCAGGCGACTGATGAGCGGAATTGTCGCGCGATCTTTGGTGAGTCCGAAAGGATTTACGTTCTGGGGATTTCCCCTCGGGGCGGCATTCTCGGCTTTCGGCAATCCCGATGCGCTGTCCAAATATGTTTGGGAGAAGATTCGTCCGCTTGATCAGTTTCCGCGAACTTATAATCAGCGTTACTCGAATGTGCAGGCGATCCTTGGTCTGCGGCAGCTCGCAAAGCTGAATGAATTCAATGCGCGGTCGCGGGCCAACGCGGACATCTACACGCGCGGGCTGGCGGACTGTCGCGCGGTGAAAACGCCGCGCGTACTCCCGGATGTCGAACACGTCTACTATCAATATTGCATCTACGCTTCCGATCCGGCGCGCGTTAGCCGCCGCGCTATTCGCCGTGCAGTTGATTTCGAAACCACGCACGTCGATGTGTGCTCCGCTTTGCCGCTCTTCAAAGAATTCGCGGCCGAGTGTCCGGGCGCAAAGATCACTGAGCAAGCGATTCAGTTGCCGGTCTATTCGCGACTGCGCACGTCGGATGTCGAGCGCGTCCTGCGCATAGTGCGCGAAGTCACCGGCGATCTTCCGCCGCTTAATGAATCAGCCACCAAGCCCGCGGTCAGAGCCCGACCTCTCGTCGTTTCCGACGAGCGGCACGCGAGGGCCAGCTAATCACCGTGCCGACCCTGCTCAGCTTTATCATCAATTTCGCTTTTGCCGCCACGTTAGCTGCGGTCGATCTGCCGTCTTGGGTTGATAAGAATCTTTTGCAGCGGTTGCTGTCTTCGAAGTACACCTACTTCCTGGTTCTGGGCGCCGCTTTTTGGGAGGGCGAGGTGGTGCTGTGCACTGCGGGTTACCTCTGTGGCGCCGGTTATCTCGATTGGCGTCTGACGATTCTGGCGGGGGCAATCGGCGGCTCAGCCGGAGATCAAATCTACTTCTACGCGGCGCACGAAAGGGCCGCGCGCGCGATTAACAAGAACAAGCGATTGCGCAAGTGGTACCCGAAGATAAGCAAGATCGTGCTCAAGCACAGCACGGTTGCCGTCTTGCTTTCGAGATTCCTGGCCGGATTGCGCATCTCGATTCCTTTGGTGTGCGCGACGGCCGGCATGCCGGCCAGGAAATACAGCACGCTCAATTTGATTAGCGGATTCTTGTGGGCCTCGTTCTGGGTAGCAGTCTCTTATCAAATCGGCGCGGCGCGCAGCCTGCGACCACTAATAATAATCCTGTGTGTTTTGCTCTCGATGGGAATTCTGGGCGGCGGTTATTATTACTTGCGCAAGCGCCAGCGTCGGCTAACTGTCAGCTAATGGACTTCAACTTCGCAGACGATCTCTCTTCTGACCAGGCAGACCAACTCGTCCGCGAAACTGTCGAGAACTTCAATTCCTACCTGAATCGCTGGCCCGATCCCAAGACCGTTGCCGGCGCGGTAGTCGAATGGTTCGGCGAAGGCTGCGTCCTGCGCGACGTTTCGGGACGCGAGTTCATCGATTGCCTGGGCGGGTTTGGAATTTTCGCGCTGGGGCATCGGCACCCGAAAATCATCAACGCCATTAAGCAGCAGATGGATCGCATGGCCCTCCATTCGCAATGGATGCTCAATCCACGATCGGCTGATGCGGCAAGGCGTCTGGCAGAGATTACGCCGGGCGATTTGCGCAAAACGTTTTGGTGCTCAACTGGAACTGAGTCGGTCGAAGGCGCGCTGAAACTCGCTCGGCTTTACACCGGGAAGCCGAAATTCATCTCGACGATCAATTCGTTTCATGGCAAGACAATGGGTTCGCTTTCGGTGACCGGGCGCGATCTGTTTCGCAAACCTTTTCTGCCTTTGCTGGAGGCGGCGTTTGTTCCTTATGGCGATGCTGAAGCGATCGAGAAAGCCATCGACGACAAAACGGCCGCGGTAATTCTGGAGCCGATCCAGGGCGAAGGCGGCGTGATCGTTCCGCCCGACGACTATCTGCCGGCGGTGCGTCGCGTTTGTACTGAGCGCGGCGTGCTGCTCATCCTCGATGAAGTGCAAACCGGTCTGGGGCGCACAGGGAAGATGTTCGGCTGCAATCACACCGGCGTCGTGCCGGACATCATGTGTCTGGGCAAAGCAATTTCCGGTGGCGTGATTCCGTGCGCGGCGTTCCACACGACCGACGAGATTTTCAAATCGTTCCATCCGAATCCGTTCTATCACACGTCAACTTTCGGCGCGAATCCCATGGCCACCACGGCCGCGGCCACGACAATTCAAACTTTGCAGGAAGAAAAACTCGTCGAGCGCTGCGCTGAGATGGGCCAATACTTCATGGCCGGCCTGAAAGAGCTGCACCAGCGCTTCCCTGAAATTATTCGCGACGTTCGCGGCCGTGGCTTGCTGATCGGAGTCGAGATCGTCGACGCGAAAGTTGGCGAATCCCTGGCGCAGCGGATGTTCGATCGCAACGTGCTAATCGCTTACACGCTGAACAAGCCGGAAGTTATTCGCATCGAACCGCCATTCGTGATCACGCGCGAACTGATCGATATTTCGCTGGGAAGATTTGAAGACTCGCTGAAGGAGGAAGTCTCTGCATAGCGCCTGGATTTCACGCAAAGCCGCAAAGAGACGAAGACGCAAAGTCAGAATTCGAGCTTGGCGTCTTTGCTCCTTTGCGTCTTTGCGTGAAACAGCTTTGTTTGCGACTGCTCAGGTAAACACAAATGCGGAAAATGTTCATTGACGGCTCGTTTGTCGAGAGTCTTTCGGGCGAAACTTTCGCGGTTGAGAATCCCGCGACCGAAGAAATTATTGACGACGTTCCTCGCGCGCGCGCCGAAGACGCCGATCGAGCGGTGCTCGCGGCGTTGCAGGCGCAGGATGATTGGCGCTTTGTTCCCGGAATTGAAAAGTGCGAACTGCTGCACGGGGCCGCGCGCAACATACGCGAACATCGCGAACGGATCGCGACGCTGCTGACGCAAGAGGGCGGCAAGCCGCTGATCGAAAACATGGATGAGGTCGAGTGGGTCGCAGCGTGCTTTGATTACTACGCCGAAGTCGGCCGCCATGAATCCGGCCGCGTGATTCCGCCGGTGCAGCGCCATCAAATGAATTTCGTGATGAAGGAACCCTACGGCGTGGTCGTCTGCATCGTGCCGTGGAACTACCCTTTGCTTTTGATGTCCTGGAAAGTTGCGCCCGCGCTGATGGCCGGCAATGCGGTGATCATCAAGCCTTCGGAACACACGCCGCTTTCGACCCTGCTGCTCGCGGAGATCGCGTTTCAGGAATTCCCCAGGGGAGTTGTCAACGTCGTCACCGGTTATGGACAGGAAGCGGGCGAGCCTCTGGTCGGCCACCGGCATACGCACGTCATCGCGTTCACCGGCAGCGTCGCCACCGGGAGACGGATCGCACAAATCGCCGCTGAACGCGTGAAGAAAGTAAATCTCGAACTCGGCGGCAACGATCCTTTCATTATCTGCGATGACGTCGATCTGGAAGTGGCCGTGCGCGGCGCAGTGTGGGCGGCTTATCTGAACATGGGCCAGGTCTGCACGTCGGGTGAGCGCTTCTACGTTTT
>WNFB01003875.1_pt1 | contig 13250 bp, 13 predicted proteins | sample 5400501 | NCBI WGS metagenome assembly WNFB01 (sample SAMN13153341, study PRJNA577476) | soil metagenome | isolation source: 200 cm saprolite under Douglas fir tree site 2 hole 1 | place: USA:California | collected 2015-04-18
TTCAAGAGGAGAACGCGAATCGCTGCAAAGAGTTTTCTTGCGCGGGAGGGGAATTCGCGTTGGGTTGAATCCTGTGAAAGGAAAAAGCCAGCCGCTCACCGCGCCGTTTGTGTTCGGCGGCGAACCGGCTGGCTTGTGGAACCGTTTGGGGACACTCAAGACTTCTTGATGACGTTGGCGGCCTGCGGTCCTTTCTGGCCTTCGACGATTTCAAATTCCACTTCGTCGCCCTCCTGCAAGCTGCGGTAGCCGTCTCCCGTGATGGCGCTGTAATGAACGAAAACGTCGGCGCCGTCATCGCGTCCGATGAATCCGTAACCCTTGGAATTGTTGAACCACTTCACTTTTCCGGTCACGCGTGCGTCCCTCCCTAAACCCCGTCGACTTTCGAGCGCGCACGACCGTCAAGACCTCCGGACATCTGGGCGATGCCCGGACCACCACAAAGGGCGAATGGCATGGAGTTTAACAAATCCGAAGCGCGTGTCAACGAAAACGCAAGCGCAGTGCAACGGCGCGCTCAACGCAGGCGTTGGATGTAGCGCATGTAATACAGCAACCCGGCAACCGACTTGGCGTCTCGCAGTTTCCCCCGCCGGATCATCGCGTCAACCTGCGGCAGCGTGAACACCCGCGGGACGATTCGGTCGTCTTCTTCCGGCTGAGCAGGTCCTTCCATCAGCCCCTCTGCGGCGAAGACCCACATGCGTTCGCTCACAAACCCCGGGGTGGGGAACACATCCAGCAATTTTCGAAGCCGGCGCGCGGTGTAACCGGTTTCTTCCAGCAACTCGCGGCGGGCGGCCGCCACGGGCGATTCGTCCGGCTCTTTGCGCCCGGCCACCAGCTCCCAAAGAAAACCGCCGACGGCGTGGCGATATTGCCGGATCAAGAGGACGCGTCCGTCGGCGACGACCGGAAGGACCACAACGGAGCCGGAGTGGACAACGATATCGCGCGTCGCGCGGATGCCGCCAGGCTCGAACACCGTTTCCCGCACGACATCGAACACCGGCCCTTGAAACATCTTCGTGGTATTCAGTACGCGCGCGCGCCGCGGGCTGCTCCTGGCTCCACGCATTGGGTTGTTTCCTCCCGGCCGAATCATAGCAGGGAAGGGCACTGGCGTCTGGTTGAACGCTGCGCGTGGCTCACATATACTGCCGCGTTGCGGGGCATGCACGGCCATGTCTATCAACACCCTCATTGTGGATGACGAGAAGCCGGCGCGCGACGAACTCGCGTTCCTGCTCAAGGGTTTCCCGGAGGTGCATCTGGTCGGCCAGGGAAAAAACGGCGTCGAGGCGCTCGCGCTCATCAAGGAGCATTCGCCCGACCTCGTTTTCCTGGACGTTCAAATGCCGGGGCTCAACGGCTTCGGCGTGATCAAGAAGCTGATGGATCGCAAGTCGAAGCTGCCGCAGATTGTGTTCGCCACCGCGTATGACAATTACGCGGTTCAGGCGTTTGAAGTGAACGCGGTGGATTATCTGCTGAAGCCGTTCGACAAGCTACGTTTGGCCCGCGCCATCCAACGCGCCAAAAAAGCGCTCGAGGCCGGCGCCTCGCCCGCCGGGCGCCTGGAAGCGCTGGTCAACCAGATTGGCGCGGCGAAGGGGCAGCCGCTCAAGCTCCTGGTGAAGACGCAGCAGCGCCTGTTCCTGGTGGATGCCGACGACATCATCTTCGCCTCGATCGAAGACGGGACGATCACCGTCGTGTCCCGCGAAGTCGAGGGCACATCCAACTACCGCACGATCGAGGAGCTGCAAGAGTCGCTCGACTCGGACGTCTTCTGGCGCGCCCATCGCTCCTATCTCATCAACATCAACCACATCAAAGAAGTCGTGCCGTGGTTCAAGTCCACCTACACGCTGAAAATGGCCGACAAGCGCGGGTCGGAGGTTCCCGTCAGCCGGGCGCAGACCAAGCGCCTCCGCGAACTGCTGAAAATGTAGCGTGACACTTGGTGGGCAGAGGGATTCACCACAGAGGGCACGGGGGACACAGAGAAAATCGGGAGGAGGGAAGAAAGAAGGAGGCAAGGAGGCAAGGAAACACGGATTTATCTGGCCCGCGTTTCGAGAATTCAATCGCGCGTAGACCCCCAAGAGTGTTTCTCTCCTTTTCTTCATACTCTGTGTCCTCTGCGCCCTCTGTGGTGAACGCCTTTCTCTCCTGGTTCCTTTCTTGTGCTAGCATCGCTGCGGCACGCTTTGCGATGGATTTTTCCTTCACTGACGACCAGCGCCTGATTCGAGACACCGTTCGGCAATTCATGGACGCCGAAGTTCGCCCGACGATTCGCGCGCGCGACCGTGAAGAAAAATTCGCGCGCGACGAACTGCGCAAGCTGGGCGAACTCGGCTGCTGCGGGATGCTCGTCCCCGAAGAATGGGGCGGCTCAGGCGCGGACACGATCTCCTACGTCCTGATGCTCGAAGAAGTCGCTCACGTGGACGCCGCGATGGCCGTGGCGCTGAGCGTCACTAATTCTCTGGCTGCGTTCCCCATTTTCAAATACGGCACCGAGGTACCGCGGAAGAAATATCTGCCGCGCCTCGCGAAGGGCGAAATCCTCGGCGCATTCTGCCTCACGGAGCCGCGGGCTGGATCGGATTCCGCGGCCATCGCGACAACGGCCAAGCGCCGCGGCGCTTCATACTTGCTAAACGGCACGAAGTCCTGGGTCACCAACGGCGGCGAGGCCGGCCTGTACCTCGTGTTTGCCAAAACGGACCCTGCCGCCGACGCCCGCGGCGTGACAGCGTTCCTGGTCGAGCCTTCATTTCCGGGTTTCCGCGTGGCCCGGTACGAGGATAAAATGGGCTTGCGGACTTCGCGCTCGGCCGAGCTGACGTTCACCGATTGCGAAGTGCCCGAGGAAAATCGCCTCGGCGAAGAGGGGCAGGGCCTGAAGATCGCGCTCGAATTGCTCGACGGCGGCCGCGTCGGGATCGCCGCGCAAGCAGTGGGCATTGCGCAGGGTGCGCTCGAAGCGTCGGTCGCGTACGCGAAGCAGCGCCGCGCCTTCGGCAAGACCATCAGCGATTTTCAGGCGGTGCAATGGATGCTGGCCGACATGCAAATGGAAATTGAAGCCGCGCGCGGCCTGGTGCACAATGCCGCCTGGATGCGCGACCAAGGTGCCGCGAAAATCGGGCCTGCTGCGTCGCGCGCGAAACTTTACGCGGGTGAAATGGTGAACCGAGTTGTGTACAAAGCCGTGCAGATTCATGGCAGCCTCGGCTATTCGCGCGAGTCCGACGTCGAGCGGATGTACCGCGATGCCCGAGTCATCTCGATTTACGAAGGCACCAGCGAAATCCAGCGCCTAATCATCGCCCGCGATTTGCTGCAAGCGCGCGGCGTAACCGACCCGGCGAAGCCGCGCGAGGTCGTCACAACGCACGGGGGACGCTAGAGTGGCCGCCTGGAAACGAGTCCTGAGCGGCATGCGCCCCACGGGGCGACTCCACATCGGCCACTACTTCGGCGCGCTCCAGAATTGGGTCAAGCTCCAAAACGATCCGCAGTACGAGTGCTTCTTCTTCATCGCCGATTGGCACGCGCTGACGTCGGACTACGCCGACACGTCGCAAATCGCGCAGAATTCCATCGAGATTGCCACCGATTTTCTGGCGTCAGGCCTCGACCCCGCAATATCCACGATCTTCTTGCAATCCGCCGTGCCCGAACATGCGGAGCTGCACCTTTTGCTCTCGATGGTCACGCCCCTCGGCTGGCTTGAGCGCGTCCCCACCTACAAAGAAGCCCTCGACAACATCAAGGACAAGGACCTTCACACTTTTGGCTTCCTGGGCTACCCCGTCCTGCAAACGGCCGATATTGTGATGTACGGAGAACCCGACCGCGAATTGGTTGTCCCGGTTGGCGAGGATCAACAATCTCATGTCGAGCTCAGCCGTGAGATAGTTCGACGCTTCAACTTGGCATTTGCCGAGCTTAGGCTGCCGCACATAACTGATGACGCTGAGTGGGCAGGACTCGCTTCGCAATCTGGCATTCTCTCCGAAGTTGGGTCCAGGATTTTTCCCGCTGCACCGGACTCTTACAAAGACAAACGAGGTGTTCTCCTTGAAGCCTACAAAAGAGCACCGATGGACGTTAGGGGCTCGTACGTCCACAACGGTCTCGGAAAGCTTCATCTTTTGGTCGAACCGGAAGCGATGCTCACGCTGACGCCGCGGATTCCCGGCACGGATGGCCGGAAAATGTCCAAGAGCTACGGCAACACGATCATGCTGAGCGAATCGGATGACTCGATTCGCGCGAAAACAAAGGTGATGATGACCGACCCGGCGCGCAAGCGCCGCACTGACCCTGGCGATCCCGCGAAATGCCCTGCGTTTGATTGGCATAAACTGTTTTCTCCGCCGGATGTGATTAGCTGGGCTGACCAGAACTGCCGCACGGCCGGAATTGGCTGCATCGAGTGTAAGGGCGCGATGGCCGAGCATCTGATTCGGTGGATCGCGCCAATTCGGAAACGTCGCGAAGAATTTGCCGCGCATCCGGACAAAGTCTTGCGCATCCTCGATGAAGGCTCGGCCAAGGCGCGCGTGGTCGCGCAAAAAACCATGGCGCGGGTGCGCGAAGCCGTGTTCCACTGGGACGACAAGCGCAAGGAAGTAGCTGCGCCCCGTGTCATGGGCAAGGCTGATTGAGTGTGCGCCGACGAGAACTAACCCCGTCTCTAAAGAGGCGGGCTACAGCAATCGCGTGCCGTGATGCTGTAGCCCGGGTCTTCAGACCCGGGGCTTTCGCCCTGGAATGCAGACAGAGCGCACAAGCTGAACTGCGGCAAGGAACAACGAGGTAGCCGTATGGCGTCACCCTACAAGATTCACCTGGAAATTTACGAAGGCCCGCTCGATCTCCTGCTCGACCTGATCAAGAAGCAGGAGATTGACATCCACGACATTCCCATCGCGAAGATCACGGGCCAGTATCTCGACTACCTGCACAAGCTCGAGCAGCTCGACATGGACATTTCGGCCGACTTCATCTATATGGCCGCGACGCTGATCTACATCAAGTCGAAGATGCTACTGCCGCCTGACCCGCTGGGCGGCCCTGAGGCGCTGGAGGATCCACGCGCCGATCTGGTGCACCGCCTGGTCGAGCACGAAAAATTCAAGAGTGCCGCGCAACTGCTCCACCAGCGCCAGCAGATCGAGGAGCACGTCTGGTCCAGGCCCGACCGGACGCTCTACGAAGGGGAAGAGGCCGAAGGCGAGATGCTCGTCTCCCTGGTGGACCTCGTGAAAGTGTTTCAGCAAGTCCTGGAGCGGCGCAGGGAAGTGGTGAAGATCGAGCTGCAGCACGAGCAGTTCACCGTGGCGCAGATGATGGAGCTGCTGCGCCAGCAACTCCTCACCACGGACGGCGGCATCGAGCTGGTTTCGTTCTTCGAGTCGTGCCCGTCGCGCCACGCGATGATCGTCGCGCTGCTCGCCGTGCTGGAACTGGTGCGCCTCCAGGCCATCGTCCTGGTGCAGCAGGAGTTGTTCGGCGCGATTCACTTGCGCAAGCACAAAATGTTCGACGTGGTGTTCGCCGGCGGCGAATCCATTGACGGCGCGCGGCCGCAGCAACCCCGCGAGCCATTTCAAAAAATTGACGAGCAATATCAATGAGCCTAAATCCAGTTGAACTGAAGGGCGCGCTCGAGGCCATCATTTACGCGGCCGACGAGCCCGCCACGCTTGAGCAGCTCGCGAACGCCCTGGGCGAGCAGAAACACCTCGTCCGCGCCGCGCTCGACGAACTCGTCGCCAGCTACGCCGCCGAGGAGCGCGGCGTCGAAATCCGCGCCGTGGCCGGCGGCTTCAAGTATTACACCAAGCCGCAGCACCACGACGTCGTGCGGCGGTTCATCAAGAGCTTGCGCCCGCCGCTGCGCCTGACCATGCCTGCGCTCGAAACCCTCGCCGTCATCGCCTACAAGCAGCCTGTTACGGGCCCTGAGGTGCAAGAGATTCGCGGCGTAAATTGTGCCGGCGTCCTGAAAACCCTGCTCGAAAAGCGGCTCATCACCACAGCCGGACGCAAAGCCGTCTTGGGGCGGCCCATTCTTTACCGCACGTCGAAGGATTTTCTAATGCGCTTCGGTCTCTCCGACGTGGACGAGTTGCCCAGCTTGAAGGAGTTCGAGCAACTCGCGCGCGCCGCCCTCGGCGCAGACGAGGGCATCGCCCCCATTGAACCAGAAATTGAGCCCGCGGCTGAGGCTTCACCTAGCCCAGACAGCGCAACAAGCGCTACGAACGAGGGCACAACTTCAGAGCGATTGAACCCGGACACTCCCGAAGGTTCCCATGCCTCGGAGCCGGAGCCGGAACCGGAACCCGAGGCAGGCCACACCGCGGCAAAGAGCGCTTCGTAACCTCAATTGATGCTCGAACGCCTGCAAAAAATCATTTCCCGCGCTGGAATTGCCTCCCGCCGCCATTCGGAGGATCTGATCCGAAGCGGGCAAGTGCGCGTCAACGGCGCAGTGGTCACCACTCTTGGAGCGAAGGCCGACGCGGAGCGCGATCGCATCGAAGCTGCAGGCAAGCTGGTGCAGATTTCCAGCGAGCGCGCCTATCTCGTTCTCCACAAACCGCCGCAGGTCGTTACCTCGCTTGCCGATCCCGAAGGGCGCCGCAGTTTGCGCCATCTTCTCGTGGGAGTTTCAGAGCGAGTGTATCCGGTTGGCCGGCTCGACTACGCGGCGAGCGGCGTCGTTTTCCTCACCAGCGACGGGGATCTCGCCCGCCGCATGTTCGAGGCGAGTTACCACTTGCCCCAAACGTATTGGGTGAAGGTGAAGGGGCGGCTCAGCGAGGAACAGGTTCGCAGTCTCGCGCGGGCGCTGCGCGGGAAAGTTCGGCTATTGCGCAGTCCGCGCGCCGCAGCCAAAAACGCGGCCAACCCTTGGTACGAGGTGGAGCTGGCCGGCGTGCGGCGCGATCTGCTGCGTCGGAATTTGCTCTCGATGGGGCACCCGGTTGAAAAACTGAAGCGGGTGAAGCTGGCGTCCCTCGATTTAGATGGAGTTGCCGAAGGCCGATACCGCCGACTGGAGCGACGTGAGGTGGCGAAGCTGACTCGGGAAGTGGAGCGCGCCCTGGAAAAGGGTTTTTCCCGGCGCAGTTCTCCCGAACAGTCCGCACCGCGCCGCCGCTCTTCGCAACCGGGATGAGGAGAGAGCCATGAGTGATTCGCGCGAGCCAGACCCACGCCTCACAGACGAAGCCGGAGCGATCTCCGCTCTATTGTCTTCCACGAAGACCATCGCCGTGGTCGGCCTCTCGTCGAAAGCGCATCGCCCGAGTTATGGAGTTGCGCGGTACCTTCAATCGGCCGGCTACCGCGTGATCCCGGTCAACCCCAATGAGTCCGAGGTCCTCGGGGAGAAATGCTACGCGCGGCTGGAGGATATTCCGGAGAAGGTGGATATGGTGGACATCTTCCGCCGCTCGGAACTCGTGCCCGAAGTCGTCGAAAGCGCGATACAAATCGGCGCGCACGCCGTGTGGATGCAAGAGGGCGTCGTAAACGAAACCGCCGCCGAGCGCGCCCGGCGCGCCGGGCTGTTCGTCGTCATGGACCTCTGCATCGCGGTAGAACTGCAGATGCGCCTGAAGTGACTCGGGCTTTCACAGTATGTGTGAGCACGCGCAGTTTTGTAGGGCACGGCTTCACAGTTTGCGGAAAAAGTCTGTAGCACAACCACTCTTGGCTGTGCGCCGATTGCTAAGTAGCAGAAAACAGAGCACAGGCAAGAGTGCCTGTGCTACAAAAGCGCGTCTCAAATGGACTTTTTCCGCAAACTGTTCAGCCGTGCCGTTAACCGCTGGAAAATTAATGCGGCTTCAGCCGCTGGCGACTCGAATTTTAGGCTGTCACACACGCCCTTTCAGGCCTGGGAATTTTCAATCAGGGCAGCGGGTACAAGTAGAGATTTCGTTTGCCAGGCTCCACCACCGCCAGCGACCGCCCATCCGGAGAAGTGTCGAACCCCCGGAATTGGAGGCCGTGCAGGATGGATTGCGGCACAACTTCAATCAGTTTGGGAGCCGAGCCCGCCGCAACGTTGCTCATGGGCGGGAGCGCCACCAACACAAGATCACCCGAGCGCCGCAGAGGGCCGCGCTTCACCACGCCTCGCGCCTCGTTCGCCCCCCAGGCCACCGTGCCCAGTGCAATTCGCACTCGTGCGGCGCGGTCAGGAGAATCCGTGTCCCGCACCTCGAGTTGTTCGTTGTTCACCCAGTACGCTACTTTTTTCCCCGAAGGCGATAGCGTCAGCCCGCCCGCATAGCCTTCGAGCGTCGCCGACGTACGAAGTACGTTTCGGATGGGATCAAGGGCGACCAGCAGCGCCGGCCCAGCCATGTTCCCCGCATTTGCTGGGCGCTCGATGGCGACTCCCACGCTTCGGTCTGGATCCCAAACCACAGCGGAAAACAAATGGCCTGCAAAGAGGGGGCTCTTCACGCCTGCCAAGGGTTTCACAAGGTTCGCGGCCAGCACTTTCGTTGAGCCCGCTGTATCAGGTGAGGGCTTTCGGTCCGATTGCTCCTCAGTTAGATAGACAACAGTCGCCCCATCGGCCATCCAGGCGGGATTGAATGCGCCGGGAATTGTGCTGTCCCCGCCTTCGATTTGGATTTCTCTTCCGGCGTCGTCGAGCAGCAGCGTCATGACGCCTTCCCGCGTGTCGCCGTCGTCATTGATCATTTCGCTGGTGCCCAGCTCCGCGGCAAGCTTGTTTCCATCGGGCGCCCAGCGCAGCGCCCGCACGGTGTAGCTGAACGGTCCCGTCCCGCGCACGAATTTTTCGCCGAGCAGGACGCGGCGCTTCTTTCCGTCAGGCTCCGCTACCCAGATGTCGTCTCGCTGAAGCTGGATTTTCTTGACTGAGAATACATGCCGCGCGCCGTAAGCGATGCGGCCGCTGCCGGAGAAAGCGAATGAGGTCACATCCTCGTCGATCCGCAGAGAGGGATTGTCCTGCGCTCGAGACGCCAGCGGCCAAACAAACGCCGCGGCAAACAAGCCCAAAATTGTCAGCGGGCACAACCGGCCGCCTGCTACATGCTTCGTCGTGGTCGCGAAGATCGTCATGGCTGGGGCTTCTGTTTTGCCTTGATGCGGCCAATCTCTTCCATGCGTTTCCGCAGCCTTGCCTCGAATCCTTGGTCGGTCGGATGATAGTAAGTTCTTCCCGCGAGCGATTCGGGAAGACACGGCATGTCCGTGACTTTGTCTTCCACGTCGTGCGCGTACTGATACCCCTTGCCGTAACCGATATTTTTCATCATGCCGGTCACTGCGTTGCGCAGATGGAGCGGCACAGGCTCAGTTCGCGTGCGCTCCAGGTCCTCCACAACCGAGCCGTAGCCCGCATAAAGCGCATTGGACTTTGGCGCGAGGGAAAGATACACCGCCGCCTGCGCCAGGGCCAGATTTCCCTCGGGCATCCCGACAAAATCAGCAGCTTGCATCGCCGCGACTGTCACCGCAAGCGCCCCCGGCTCCGCCAGCCCAATGTCCTCGCTCGCCATGCGCACTAGCCGCCGCGCAATGTAGAGCGGGTCTTCACCGGATTCCAGCATGCGCGCCAGCCAGTAGAGCGCCGCGTCCGGGTCCGAATTTCGCACCGACTTATGCAGCGCGGAGATTAAGTTGTAGTGTTCTTCGCCGGACTTGTCGTACAGCAGGACTTTTCGTTGAAACAGTTCCGCCAGGAGCTCCTTGCCGATCCTGCGCCGGCCCTGGGCGTCGGGCCGCGCGGCGCGGACGGCGGCTTCGATCGTGTTGTACGCAGCTCGGGCGTCGCCGCCCGAAAACACCGCGATGTGCTCGAGCGCCGCATCGTCAATTTCTACATCCTCGTTGCCCAGGCCGTGCTCCTTGTCGGCCACCGCGCGGCGCAGCAGGGTTTCGATGTCTTCGGTGCTGAGCGCTTGCAGCACGTACACGCGGGTGCGGGAAAGCAGCGGGGCGATCACCTCAAACGACGGATTCTCGGTGGTCGCGCCGATTAAAGTGATATTGCCCGCCTCCACGTGTGGAAGGAACGCGTCCTGCTGCGCTTTGTTGAAGCGGTGCACCTCGTCCACGAAGACGATGGTGCGTTGGCCCATCCGCCGTGCATGCTGGGCCCCGGCCATCACTTCCTTGATTTCCTTGATGCCGCTCATAACGGCGCTGAAGGCCACAAACTCCGACCGGGTTATCCGTGCGATCAGCCGCGCGAGAGTCGTCTTGCCGCACCCCGGCGGCCCCCACAAGATCATCGAGCCAATGTCGTCCCGCTCTATCTGCGTCCGCAGGGCTTTCCCCGTGCCCAGCAACGATTCCTGCCCAATGAACTCATCGAGCGTGCGCGGGCGCATGCGTTCCGCCAGCGGCTGTGTTCGGGCGGTGCGGGTGTCTTCCGGTTCAAGTTTGGGGAACAGACTCATACTCCCTTCCATTCCGAGCGAAGCGAGGAATTTCTTTGCGCGAAAACCCAAGAAATGGAGAGGTTTTTTGTCTCCTGTGCTCGGGCTTCATTCTCGTTGATCCCGCTGCCGCATCGCTTCATACAGCAGGGCCGTCGCAGCCATTGCTGCATTCAGGGATTCAGCGCCCAGAGCCGCTATCGCCGGTGGAATGCAAACTTTGGCGTCCGCGGCGCGAACGATTTCAGGGGGCAAACCCGCGCCCTCATTTCCAATCAACAGTGCCGCTGGCGATTTCCAGTCCACTTCCCAAGGCAACAGCGTGCGCAAGTCTGTTTCGCTTCTCGAATCCTTTTTGGGATGCGAGTCGGGCACGGCCGCATAGATTCTCACTCGGGACACGCGCAATTGTGCAGCCAAGATTGAAAAGGACACGCCGCGCAAAATCGGCAAGCGAAGAGCCGCGCCGGCCGAGGAGCGCAGCGCCTTCGGGGCGAGGGCATTCGCCGTGCCCGTACCCGCGGCCGCGCAAGTCGCCGCGCCGGTGGCGCCGAACGCTTCCGCGGCGCGTAGAATCGTCCCGACGTTCCCGGGGTCCTGGACACCTGCGAGCACAGCCACGAGAGGGATGCCGCGCAACACGTCCTCGACACTGAAGGCCTTCGGCCGCACTAGCGCCGCAATTCCCTGAGGCGTCTTTGTGCCGGTGACGCTGGAAAAGAGGCGGTCTGTGGTCCGTAAAATGCGAATCCCGGGGGTGAGAGACCCTTCGATGTGCGCCAAGTGCTTCTCGCCCGCCTCGCTCACCAGCAGGGCCTCGACGAGCAATGCAGCGCCCAGCGCGGACTCCACCAAGCGTGCGCCTTCGACGCCGATGAGTCCGTCGCGCTCGTCTTCTCCCGCAAGGCACGCCCGAAACTGTTTCAACCAGCGGTTGTCGCGGCTGTTGATGGGCGGTTCCCGCTGTGACATGCCGCGGCGCAAGGCAGAATTGCCGGGGGAGGCCATGTCCACGAGCCTAACAAAGCCCTCCCCTGGGGTAAAGCGATGGCGGGTACGCGGCGCGGCTTGAACGCGCTGTATGTCTGTGGTAGCTTCGCAGGATTGTTTTTTGTGCCGCGGCTGTCAAACGATAATTGGAAGCGCAGAGGTTCAACACTTTGTCGGCTGAGTTGTTGAAGATTTCGCCCGAAGCGCCTGACCTTAGAACACTCCAATACGCGGCCCAATTCATCCTGCGCGGTGAATTGGTCGCTGTTCCTACGGACACCTTCTACGGGCTTGCGGCGGATCCATTCAATCTCGCGGCGGTCGGACGAATCTATCGCGTCAAGGGGCGCCTGGAGACGCGCGCGCTGCCGCTTCTGGTCAATTCCATCGAGCAAGCCGCGCCTTTGTCGCGGGAACTACCCGACAACTTCTTTGTGCTCGCCGCCAAATTCTGGCCGGGACCGCTGACTTTGCTGGTTAACGCTTCCACGCGTGTTCCCTTGAAAGTGACCGCGCACACTGGCAACGTGGCCTTGCGTTGGCCCAAGAGCCCCGTGGTGAGCGCGCTGATTGATCTCGTCCGGGGTCCCATCACCGGCACGAGTGGAAATATTTCTGGACAGCCCGCCTGCTCCACGGCTGAGCAATTGCTCGAGCAATTGGGCGACCGCCTCCCCTTGATCCTGGATGGCGGCGAGACAGCAGGAGACTTGGCCTCCACGATCGTGAAGCTCGAGGACGATGACTGGACCGTGATGCGGGAGGGCCCGATCTCCGAGGAAATGGTCCGCGCCGCAATCCAAGAAGAATCTTCAGAATGAAAGGTTAACCCCGCTCGCGGCGCACTGATCACCCAGGCAAGCTGGCTCACTCCGCCTCCACATTCCGCAAAAAATCGTAGTCTCCCGACGGTGTGAGGTGGATCCCCTTGATCCTTTTCCGATGCACGCAGATATTATCGTCAAACCAAAGGCTCAAGTAGGGCGTGTCTTCCGCCACAATTTTCTCAATCTCGCCGAATAATTTCCTCCGTTTTCCCAACTCACCCTCGATGCGCGTCTGATCGAGCAGTGCATCGACGGCGGGATTGCGGTAATGGCCCCGATTAGCCCCTGTTGGCGGCATCATTTTCGAGCTGAAAACATATTCGAAAAAGAGGTCGGCGTCGTTGTTGCCGCCCACCCAGCGAAGCGTCGAGAGCTGAAAGCTTCCCCGCGTCAGGTCAGAGAAGAGCGTTGCCAATTCCAGGGGCCTCGATTCCAGATCCACACCGGCCTTGCGCCATTGTTCCCGAAGGACCGCGCCCAGCAGCCGCGAACCCTCCGCGGTCGAAGTCTTCAGAGTCAGCTTCATGCGCATCCCCCCGTCTGCGGGGATTCGCGGGAAGCCCGCCGCGTCCAGCAGGCGCTCGGCTTGCTGCGGGTCGTAGTCGTAGTGCGCTATGTCTGGACTGTAGGCCCAGCTATTTGTGGGCAAGGGGCTATCCGCCAGGCGTGCTTGGCCCCGTAGCAAGTAGCGGATGATCTGCTCGCGGTCGGTGGCCCACGCCAGCGCCTGCCGCACCTCCCGCTTCGCCAGCACCGGGTCGTCCATGTTGAAAGTCACATACGCGTAGTTGGTGCCGGGCTGATCGGCCACGTCGATCGCCGGCTGGTCGCGCAGCACCGGAATCATGTCTGGCGCCAGCGAACTCATTTCCAGGTCAGCCGTCCCCTTGCGCAGCTCGAGCGCGCGGACGATGGCTTCGGGGACCACTCGGAATCGCACGAGGGAAATTTTTGCGGGGGAGTTGAAATACCC
>WNFB01003877.1_pt1 | contig 13248 bp, 12 predicted proteins | sample 5400501 | NCBI WGS metagenome assembly WNFB01 (sample SAMN13153341, study PRJNA577476) | soil metagenome | isolation source: 200 cm saprolite under Douglas fir tree site 2 hole 1 | place: USA:California | collected 2015-04-18
TGGCGCCTAGAGCCCGCTGACCATCAGCTTCGCCATTCTCAGCGTAGGCGCGACGGTTGAGGAGCGGTAGTCGATGTCGTTGCCGGCCATCTCAATGTCGGCGATCATCTGCCGCAGGTTGCCCGAAACGTTGATCTCCGCCACGGGGTAGCTGAGCTTGCCGTGTTCGATCCACAGGCCGGCGGCGCCGCGCGAGAAGTCGCCGGTGGTGATGTTGTCACCAAAGCCGAGGAGCTCTGTGAGATAGAGGCCGTCATCGACGCTGGCGATGATCTCCTCCGGCGTCGACGAGCCGGGCAGGAGCAGCAGGTTCGACGTGCCCACGGAGGGGGTGCCGCCGACGCCGCGCACGGCGCTGTGGGTGCTTTCGCGGCCGGTTTTCCGGGCAGTGTACGTGTCCAGCAGGAACTGGACGAAGGTGCCCTCGCGGAAGATGTCGTTCTTGACCGAGATCAGGCCCTCCCCATCGAAGCCGCGGCTGCCCAGCTTGCCCGGCAGCAGCGGGTCGTCGACCACGTTCAGCAGCGGGGAGGCGATTTGCTGGCCCTCCAGATCTAAGAGGAACGACGAGCGGCGGTACAGCAGCTCGCCGCTGGCGGCTCGGGAAAGTAGGCCGACCAGCGCGCGCGACACGATCGGATCCCAGACCACGGGCACTTCCCGCGTCTGGACCTTGCGGGCGCCGAGCTTGCGAACCGCCCGTTCGGCGGCCTTCTGGCCGACCGATTCGGGCGATTCGAGGTTCTTGAAGAAGCGGTCGGCGGTGTACCAGTAGTCGTTTTGCTTGCGGCCATCGGCATCGTCCGCCATGAGCTCCACCGACACCGAGCAGCCGCTGCCACTGAACGAGCCGGTGAAGCCGCGGCTGTTGACCAACACCCGTGTGCCGGTGTTGTAGCCGTAACTCGCGCCGCCGGAGTTGGTGATGCGCGAATCGGCGTCGAAGCCCGCCTGCTCGCAGCGGCGCGCCAGATCGATGGCGCGGTCGGCGTCCATGTCCTCGATGTCTGGGTCGAACAGGTCGAGGCTGGCGGGGTCGACCTGGCCATAGCCGTCCTCCGGCAGGCCGGCAGCATCGTCAACGTCGCTGATCGCGGCACGTTCGACGGTATCCGCCACAAACTGCTTGAGAGCATCGGGCGTGAAGTCGGACGAGTAGCTCACGGCCACGCGGCCGCCTTTAATCACGCGCAGGCCGAGAGCACGGGAGGAGGCCTCGACGATGTTCTCGACCTCCTGCTTGCGGATGGTCACGGAGAACTCGCTACCCGCGCCGACGAGCACGTCGGCGTCGTCCGCGCCGGCCGCGGTTGCTCGACGGCAGACGTCCTCGGCAAGATCCAGAAGTTGTGAGTTGGGAGTCGGGAGTCGGTCTCCGCTTACTCCTGACTCCTGACTCCTGACTCCCATCACCGTTGGGTTCCCCCAACGGTGATCCCCGACACCAGCACCGTGGGCATGCCGACGCCGACGGGGACGCTCTGGCCATCTTTGCCGCACGTCCAGCGGCCGTCGCTCAGCTGGAAGTCGCTGCCGACCATGGTCACCTTGGAGAGCGTGTCGGGGCCGTTGCCGATGAGGTTCACGTTCTTGACCGGGTGCGTGATCTGGCCATCCTCGATCAGGTAGCCCTCGGTGACGGAGAATACGAAGTCGCCCTTGCTGATGTTCACCTGGCCGCCGCTGAACGCTTTCGCGTAGAGGCCCTTTTTGACCGAACGGATGATCTCCTCGGGCGTGTGTTCGCCGGGCAGCATGTAGGTGTTGGTCATGCGCGGCATAGGATAGTGGCGGAAGCTCTCCCGCCGGCCGTTGCCGGACGGCTGCACGCCGAAATGGCGGGCGCTGATGCGGTCTTGCAGATAGCCCTGCAGCACGCCGTTCTCGATGAGGACGTTCTTTTGGGCCACGTTGCCCTCGTCGTCGACGTTGATGGTGCCGCGGCTGTGGTCGATCGTGCCGTCGTCGATGACGGTGCACAGCTCGGAGGCCACCGGCTGGCCCACGCGATCGGAGTACATCGACGTCTTCTTGCGGTTGAAATCGGCCTCGAGGCCATGGCCGACCGCCTCGTGCAGCAGAATGCCGGACTCGCCGGCGCCGAGCACCACCGGGATGTAACCGGCGGGGGCGTCAACGCCCTGCTGTTGAGTCACGGCCATGCGGGCGGCGTTGCGGGCAATGTCCTCGGGCGTGTGGTCGACGAAGTACTCCATGCCCACGCGGCCGCCACCACCATCGATGGCCGTTTGGCGGCTGCTGCCCATCTCGGACAGGCACTGCACGTTGAAGCGCAGCATGGGCTGGAAGTCGGCCATGAGACGGCCATCGCTGGTGGCCACCATCACGTGCCTGACCTCCTCGACAAAGCTGATGCTCACGCGCGTGATGGACGGGTCGTAGGCGCGAGCGGCGTCGTCGGCGCGGCGGATGATGGCCAGCTTCTCGGCGCTGGGAATCTCAATGGAAGGCTTGCCGATGCGGTAGCGATCCGGGCCCCGCTCCTCAGCTACGCCCACCGGGCCCACCTTATCCTGGCGATCGCAAATCTTGGCCGCGGTTGCCGCCGCCTGGCGCATGCTGTCCAGGCTGAGGTCCTCGGTGTAGGCGTAGCCGGTGCTGTCGCCCGAGAGCGCGCGCACCCCCAGCCCCTGCGTGATGCCGCCGGCGGCGGTCTTCACCTTAGATTCCTCGAAGGCGATGCTGCTGTTCTGGCGATGCTCGAAATACAGATCGGCGTAGTCGCCGCCGCGGCTCAGCGCCACATCCAGCAGATCCGTCAGAACCCGCTCGTCGATGCCATAACGGCTGCGGAAGAGCGAGCGGGCAGCATCGGCAGAGTAGTCGTTGAGGGTGGGCATGGGTTGACTATACTGTGGGCTAGCCATGAAATCCCTCGTCGCCCCGGTGGTCGCCTGGGGCAAGGCACACCCCTATTTGAGCTGCTGGATCGTGCTCGCGATCGGCATGGTGATCATGCTGCTGGCATCGAGTACGCATGCCGGGCTGCTGCCCTCGCAGCTCGCCTTCCTGGCGGTGATGACGGTACTGCTGGCAGGCGCCTGCGTGTGGATCATCAGCTGGGACGCCGACGAGGACGAGCCGGCCGAGGAGCCTTCCTAGCCCGCTTGCTCTGACCCCCCCGGGCAGTTGGTATTATTTCGAGGCCTCCTGCCGAGGTGGTGGAATTGGTAGACACGCGGCGTTCAGGGCGCCGTGCATGTACTTGCGTAAGGGTTCGAGTCCCTTCCTCGGCACCCCTTCAAAGCTTGCGAGCTTTGAGCGTCGCTGCCGCTGCCCGAGCTAGCGGACTGTAAGTAGCCTACCTACTTATACAAGCTTGCTATGTAGCCGCTGTCGTCGAGGGACTTGACCCAGTGGTTGTCGACGAAGGCGTTTGGGTCGGCGGTTTTGGCGGCGGGGTTGCTGGTGCTCAGCTCGTCGAGGACGAGCTTGACGCCTCGGACGTCGGCGTAGGGCGCTTTGTTGAGGTGGGGGGACACGAGGTCGTAGACGCCCGTTAGGAACTCCTGGTCCTCGTTCTTGGAGTATTTGGCCAGGATCTTCTGAGTGGCGGCGGGCTCTTTGAGCATGAAGGGCACGGCCTGCACTATCGACCTCATCATGCGCTGGACGGTGTCCTCGTGGGCATTGGCCCATTTCTTGGAGACGGCGTACCAGCCGGCGGGGTAGGGCACGCCGAGGCTGGCGATGTCCACCAGCATGTGGTAGCCCGCCTTACGCACCTGAACGATGTTGGTGCTGCCGATGGAGCCAGCTTGCGCGGCGCCGTTTTGCATGGCGGCGAAGATGGCCGGCGGGTTGTTTACGGCGGTGTAGAACACGTCCTTTTCCGGGTCCAGCTTGAGGCTGCGCACGCCGATCTTGGCCGCCGTGTAGGTGGACGAGGTCAGCGACGTGACCGCGATTTGCTTGCCTTTGAGGTCCGCCGCGGTCGTCACCGAGGGAATCGAGTAGAGCCAGAACAGGAACGCTGTGTCGACCGCGCCGATGAACTCCAGATCAGCGCCGGCCAGGCTGGCGGCTACGACTTCGGGCCCGCCCTCGTAGCTCTGGATCTGGTTGGACATCAAGGCTGCGTTCGGCTGCGAACCGGCGCCGATCGAGACCACGTCGGCGTCGAGGCCGTTCTGCTCGAAGAAGCCCTGCTCCTTGGCGACCATGGCCGAGAGCTGGTCCAGGGTGAAGGACGTGTAGGCGATAGCGATCTTCTCTTTTGCAGCTGGCGCTGACGCAGCTACGCTGGCGCTGGCGCTCGGCTTGGCCGCGGCCTGCTGGCTGGACGACGCAGTGGGAGCGGCGGCGCCGCCACAGGCTGCAATCAAGAGAACCATTGCCAGGGCTGGAAAAGCAGCTGCCCGCATCGGGGCAGTATATGCCCCCGACCCCTACCCACCTTTCCTAGAGCCGTCACCAAGCCGCGGTACCTGGCGTTGCAGAGGCCGAAGAGGAGATCTCCCCTGAGCAGCCTCCCAGCCCGCGTTCGCTATGCCGCCCTGAGTTATGCCGCTGCTGGCTGCACGCTTGCCTCCGTGATGGTCGGGGGACTGTTGGTGAGGCCCGGCGCAGGCGCCCTGCCGGTGGCCCACGTGACCGAGGTCGAGCCCGTGGGCGTGCTGTCGCAGCCGCCCGCGGCCATCACGGCTCTTGTTGCTGCGAACCCAGCATCCGACGCGCCGGCTCCAGCGTTAGGGGCTCCTCAAGAGGCTGCGGCGCAGCAGCCCGAGCCGCTGGTCACTCCGAGACGGCCGGCGCCGCGGCAGCACCAGGCGCCAGCGCCAGGACCGCTGGCGCAGGCCACAGTGGCGATCTCCGATAGGGGCATCTCGCCACGGACCGTTTCCGTTGTTTCCGGGGGGACGATTACGTGGATCAACAGGGGATCGGCGGTGCACACCGCGACACGCCAGCCCGACCTACCCTACCGCCTGGACAGCGGCGGGTTGGCATCTGGCCAGAGCTACAGCCAGAGGCTGCTCGATCCCGGCACCTACCGCTACACCTCGGCGCCCGATTGCCTGGATGGCCAGCGCCAGCCGAGCTTCGATTGCTCAGAGGCGATCGTTAACGTCACGGCTGCCCCGGGCACGACGGGGCAGTTGCGCCTGGAACAGGCACCGTTGGCGGCCATGGTTACGATGACCGACCACGGCTTCTTGCCCGCTCGGCTGGCGATCAGGGCCGGCGGCTCGGTGACCTGGACGAACGAAGGTTTTGCCGTGCACACGGCCACGGCCGTGGGCCCGGTCCGGCCGTTCGACACGGGCGGCCTGGCGGCCCATCAGAGCGCCACCACAACCTTCTCGGCGCCAGGGACATTCGCCTTCTCATCCGCGCCAGACTGCCTGAATGGCAACCACAGCGCGCAGTTCGACTGCGGCGCGTCGTTCACCGTCACGGTGGTAGCCGGCTAAGCCCCTAGCAGCCTAAAGCATCCCGCTGGTATGCCGAGAATAAATGCGAGGGCAGGGATGCCTACCAGGCCTTACTTGCGGAGCAAGGAGGGCCGGCATGGATGCCGAACAACCCCCTGCCAGATAGAGAAGCCCCGGACGGCGGTGTCCGGGGCTTCTCTCTTTAGTGCTGCTTGTCCTGGGCGAGCTTGTGCTCTGTTTGCCGGAGCTCGGCGATGCCATTAATAATCGGGTGCGTACCTGGCACGCCAACCGGCCCGTTGGGGCTGTTGCTCAGCTCGGCGTTGTGCTGCGCGACGTCCTGGGCAAGCCGCGCCGCTTCCGAGATATCGGCACTGTCCACCAGGTTGACGGTCGCAGCGGCGATGGCGCGGGTGAGCGCGGCATGCGGACGGATGGGCTGGCCCAGTACGCCAGCGGCGTCAGCCGCCAGCTGACCAGCGGGGATCCTCGAGTGGATTACGTTTCCGACTTCGGCCATAGGTGACCTCCGAAATGAAGTTCTGCAGAGGAATCCATTCCGGCTGCTCCCATCGCGGCATCCCGCCGCGGGCGCATCCTGGCCTGCGCTAATTATGCCGCCTTCTTGGATAAAAGGCAAGGGGCCGCCCACATAGGTAGCCCCAAATGGGCGGAGGCGAAAGTCAGGCCGAGTAGTCAGCGGGCGAGCGATTGTCTATGGTGGACAAGGTGGAAGTAGCCGGCTGGGATCTCGTGACCCTCGGCATCACCGTGCCACGCAGCCATTTCTGCATTTGCTGCCTCACATTCCATGGGGCCGGCATGCAGCGGCACGGCATCACCTACTGCGTCCCCTGTTGGGAGCGGCGCCAGAACGGCGAGCTGTGCGGGCACTCGTCCAGCCTGCCGACTACTCGGGAGAAGCGGGCGAGCTAGAAGTCCTTACCCCGCCCTCTCCCGTTGCGACAGAAGCGGGTAGGGATGTACAATCGGCGGCCAAACCACCAGGAGGCCGCACCTATGCTCAGGCGATTTCTGCCCGGCGCACTCGTCCTCATCCTCGGACTGCTGCAGGCGTGCGGCGGCGCGGCTGCGCCAGCGCCTTCCACCGCGACTGGCTCCAGCGTGAGCGGAAGCAACCTCAAAGACCTGGTGGCCGCCGCGAACCGCGAAGGCAAGGTCAAGCTGTACATCAACAGCAGCGTCTTCACCGATCAGTGGCTACGCACCTTCGAGCAGGCCTTCAACGACAACTTCGGGACGAAGATCGCCATCGCCGGCACGCCGGGAGGCAACTTCACTTCCGACACGGCCAAGGTCGTGACAGAGGCCTCGGCTGGCCAGCAGCCGAGCTGGGACGTGATGTTCACTACGGATGCGCATTACGCCACGCTGTCCAAGGCGGGGCTGCTGGGCAATGGGGACTGGGTGAAATCATTCGGCGCGCCGGAGAAGGCGGTGGTGTTCGGTGGAGGCGGCTTCACCTTCTCGCAGCAGTTGGTGACGCCGGCGTACAACAGCAAGCTGGTGCAGGCCAGCGACCTCAAAGCGTGGGACGACCTGCTGGACCCCAAGTGGGCCGGCAAGATCGGCGTGAACACGGCCACCCATCACTGGGGCCGGCTGTCGCTGCCGTGGGGCGACCAGAAGACCACCGCGTTCATCGAGAAGCTGGCAGCGCAGAAGCCGAAACTCGGGGCAACACCGGAGACCGCGCAGCGCCTCGAGCTGGGTGAGATCGCCATCGCGGCGACCAACACGTCGACGTTCGTGAACGACAGCCAGAAGAAGGGCGCGCCCGTGGCCGCCGCCGCCGTCGAGCCCATCCTGCTCGTCTACAACATGGCGGGCCCGCTCAAGGGCGCGGCCAACCCCAACGCGGCCGCGCTCCTGGCCGGCTTCATGGCCACGAAGAAGGCACAGGACCTGTATGAGGAGGCGAGCGGCGAGAGCTCGGTCTTCGTCACCGGCTCGAAGTACAACAAGCTGGTCGAGGGCAAGCAGTTCGTGGTCATGACTGACGACTTCCTGGCCGGGGAGCTGGACAGCCGTACCGCGAAGTACGGCAAGCTGCTGGGCTTCAGGTAGCCTTTCGACTGTTTGGGCCGACGTGAGCGCCGCCGTTCGCCTGGAGGTCCCTCACCCTAGCCCTCTCCCGCTGCGACGGGAGAGGGGGCTGGCCCTGATAGCTGGTCTGCGCCAGCATGGGTTTGGGTACGCCATCCTAGCGCTCATTTGCCTGCTGGTAGGCGGCCCCTTGGCAGCGGGGCTGGCGATGAGCCTTCACAAGGGGCTGCCCGGGCGAGCGGGCGCGCTGTCCCTGGAGAATTTCCAGACCGCCTACCTCGACCCCACGCTGCTCGAGATCCTCGGCAACACCGTGCGCTTTGCCGGCGGAACCGTGCTGGTGTCGCTGCTGTTCGCGGTACCGCTGGTGTGGCTCCTGCTCAGGACGGACATGCCGGGCAAGAGCGTGGTTTTCGTGCTGATGATCGCCACCTTGCTGGTACCGGTATTCCTAGGCGCGATGGGCTGGATCCTGATGTTCAGCCCCGAGATCGGCCTGGCCAATGCCGTGGCCAAAGCGGTGTTCGGCCTCACGGAGCCGCCGTTCAGCATCTACAACATCCCGGGCATGGCCGTGGTGCAGGGGCTGTCGCTGGTGCCGGGCTGCTTCTTTATGCTGGCGGCCGCTTTCGGGGCCATGGACCCGGCCCTCGAAGAGGCCTCGCTCATCACCGGCGCCGGACGTTTGAAGACCATCTTCACGGTCACGCTGCCACTGGCCTGGCCTGCCATCGCAGCGGTGATGGTCTACATGTTCATGGTCTCCATATCGTTGTTCGACGTACCGGCGGTCATCGGCTGGCACGCACGCATCTTCGTGCTGAGCTCGCTGGTGTACTTCGCGGTGAACCCCAGCGTGGGGCTGCCGTCGTACGGGCTGGCCGGCGCCTATGGCGTGCTGATGGTCGGGTTGGGCATACTGCTGGCCTTCTTCTATTTCCGGATCGCTCGCAACAGCCGAAAATACGCGGTGGTCACGGGCCGGGGCTACCGGCCAACGCTCATGAAGCTGGGCCGCATGCGCTGGCCCGCGCTGGGCTTCGTGAGCCTCTATGGCCTGCTGGGGCTGGCGCTGCCGTTGATGTCGCTGCTGTGGGCCGCCATCCTGCCGCGCGCGGAAGCGCCGTCCATCGAAGCGCTGAAGGACCTGACCTTGGCGAACTTCGCGCTCATCCCTCAATACGTCGGGCTGAAGCCATTCGTGAACACCGCCGTGCTGGTGGTGCTGGCGCCCACGCTGGCCGTGGCGCTGAGCGTGCTCGTGTCGTGGGTGACGATCCGCCACCAGTTCCCTCTGCGCGGCGTGCTGGACACGCTGGCCTTCATGCCGCAGGCCGTGCCGCACATCCTGATCGCGGCCGCGCTGGCCTACCTGGCGCTGGTGTATCGCGCCTGGCTGCCGATCTACGGCACCATCGTCATCATCATCGTGGCCGACGGCATCGCCTTCCTGGCCTATGGCAGCCGGACGCTGAACAGCGCCATGATCCAGCTGCACCAGGAGCTCGAGGAGTCCGGGCGCATCTGTGGCTCGTCACGCTTGCAGGCGCTCAAGAGCATCGTGCTGCCGCTGATCGCCGGCGCCGTATTCAACGCCTGGCTGTTCATCAGCCTGCTGTCGTACCGCGAGGTGACCGCCGCGCTGCTGCTCAGGTCCAACGAGAACGTGGTGCTGTCGACGCTGCTGTGGAGCTTGTGGAACAACGGCAAGTCGCAGCAAGTAGGCGCGCTGGGCGTGGTGCTGATCGGCATCACCCTGATGATTGCCTGGATGGCCCGCGGGCTGCTGTCGCGCGGTCTGCAAACCAGCTCCCAAATGTCATCCTAGTTATGTGAGGTTGTCCCGCCGGCAATTTTTAGGGGCGAGCGCGGCGGGATTGCTGGCGCTGCCGCTGGCTGGCTGCGGCGGGGCCGCGGGGCCGGCGTCGAGGGTGGCAGACGATACGGTGCGAGTGGCATACGCGGAGCTGCAGCCGGCGCTCGATCCGCATGCATGGAGCACAGCCACGGGGCCGCGCACGCTGGCGCCGCTGTTCGATGCGCTGACGTTCATCCAGAGCGACGGCAAGCTGCGGCCCTCGCTGGCCATTGCCTGGAACCAGAAAACGCCCACTACGTGGCAGTTTCGGCTAAGGGTGGGCGACGCCAAGTTCCACACTGGTGAGCAATTTACGCCCGAGTCGGTGCGCTTCACCTTCGAGCGGCTGCACGAGGCCAAACTGCCGCTGAGCCGGCTGGCTGCCGTTGTGGAGCGCGTGGACATACTGGACCCGGGCACGGTAGACATCGTGACCAGCGAGCCCGACGGCAACCTGCCGCGCTGGATCAGCGCCATCTACATGCTGCCGCCTCACTATTTCGGTCAGGCAGGCGAACGCGGTTTTGCCGAGCAGCCGGCGGGCACCGGGTTTTGGGCGCTGGACGACTTCCAGGCGGGCGGGCACCTGCACCTGGCGGTCTTTCGGGACAGCTGGCGGCGGGCAGCGGGCAGCGACGCGCCCCTGCTCAAGAAGCTGCTGCTGGACGTGGTGGCGGAGTCCTCGGCCCGCGTCGAGGCGGTCCGCTCGCTGGAGTTCGATCTCGCGACCGAACTGAGCTCGGACGAGATCAAGCCGCTGCAGATGACAGGCTTCGCCGCCGAGACGGCGAACCTGGGCCAGTTGAACGCGGCGGATGCGGGCTGGCAGGCAGCGGCCTTCGGGGCGCCGCTCGGCTCGGGCGCCGCTGCCTACGCGGCCGCCGCCAACGTCAAAGGCGTGACGGCGCTGCCGAACGGCTCGTGGTGGTTCGATCGGGTGACCAAAACGACGCTCCAGCGCATCGCGCGCGCCGGGGGCGCCTAGCGCTTCGGCTTGGTTTTGATGAACCACTGCGCTTGGGTAGCGAAGCGCTCCCAGGGGTGGATGGCCGCCGGGAGCGAGACGCCTTGCACGCTGCTGTCCACCGCGTACTGATAGACGGGGTGGAACAGCAGGACCGCCGGCAGATCGGTGGCAAAGATAGTCTGGAACTCCGAATAGGCCCGCTTGCGGGCGGCGACGTCGACGTTGCTGCGGGCCAACTCCAGTTGGGCGTCGGCCTGCTGGTTTTTCCAGCCGCTGAAGTTCAGCCCCTCGACGGTGGCCTGGCTGGAGTGCCACAGCGCGTAGGGATCGGGATCCCCACCGGGCACATCCCAATCCAGCAGCGCCACCTGGAAATTGCGGGGCGCCAGGAAATCCTTCACCAGGCCATCAAAGCCAACGGCCTGCACGTTGGCGTCCATGCCAATCGTCTTGAGCTGCTTGGCAATGGCGGTAGCCAGCGCCACGTGATCGGGAAGGTCGGCCACGAGGATCACCGGCGCCAGACGCTGGCCGGCTCGACTGCGGATGCCATCCGGCCCGCGCTGCCAGTTGGCTCGATCGAGCAGCGTCTCGGATTGGATGGGATCGTAGGCGTAGCGGCGGATGCCGGCGTCGAAAGCCCATGAGGTAAACGGGATGGGGCTGTCGTCTACCTGGGCCAGGCCATCCATGAAGTCGCGCAGCAGGCCATCGCGATCGATGGCGTAGGCGAGGGCCTGGCGGACCTCGGGCCGGCCCATGAGCGGATCGTTCAAGTTGAAGCACAGGCCATCGAACGACGGCTGGATGGCGCGGTAGAAGCGCACGTTGGGGTTCGAGCGCAGCAGGGCAGATTGGGCGCCATCGGCGTGCCAGTCGCCCTCGGTCTCACCGCGCAGCAGCGCCTGGGCGGCGGAGGCATCGTCCTTGTAGAAGCGGAAGACCATGCGCGAGATGTAGGGCTTAGCAGCGTAGTACTCGTCCGACACTTCGAGCGTGGCGGAGCGCAGATCGAGCTGCCGCAGCCGGTATGGGCCGCTGCCGGTGGGCTGGCGGTTGAAGGCGCTGCCGGGCAGGTCCTTGGCCGGCGTTTGGGACAGCAGGTGGGCCGGCAGGAGGCCAACGGTGGCGTAATCCAGGAAGGGCGCGAACGGCTCGGTTCGGGTGAACTGGACCGTCAGGTTGTCGAGCTTGCTCACGTCCACGCCCTGCCATGCCGCGGCCAGGTCAGGATTGCCGGGAAAGTCGCTGGCCTGCATAGTGGCCACGGTGTAGATAACGTCGTCCGCGGTGACCGGCTGGCCGTCTTGCCAGCGGGCGTTCGGCCGCAGGTAGAACGTGTACTGCTTGCCATCGGGCGAGATGTTCCAGCTCTCCGCGAGATCGGGCTGAGGCTGGCCGGCGGCATCGTCCTTCACCAGGCCGGAAAAGATGAGCGCGTCGATGCTCTGGGCGGCGTAGTCGGTGGGCGAGGTCAGCAGCGGGTTGAGGAACTTGGGCTGGCCGGCCACGCCCTCGACGTACGCTCCGCCGACGTCGGGCACTACCTCGTTGTCAGCGCTGTAGGCGCGGCTGCCGAGCAGAGCGGCCACCACGAGGGCTCCCGCGAGGGACAGCAGCAGTTGAAGGCGAATCGCGCGCGACAAAACGAGCGCTCTAGAGGACGGACGGCGCGACGGCGGCAGTGGCGACAGACAGCAGCGCGAAGGCGATCGCCAGGATGATGGTCAGCTGAAAGAGGCCCTTCTCCGCCCCGCGCCGGGTCCGGAAGACTGAACCATCGCCGCCAAAAACACTACCCAGACCCGAGCCCTTGGCCTGCAGCAGGATGGCCGCGATCAAGGTGACGCTGATGACGATCTGGGCGATGCCGAGTGAGTTGCTCACCGGCCCGGATTATAGCGGGCTGATCGCGGGCCGGCTGCGGGGTGTAGGAAAGTGAATCGGTATCCCGGTCCCGACCGTATTACTTAGTGGACTCGCACTCGTTGCCCGGCTAGTCCCCCGCTGGCACGGCTCGGTTTTGCGAGGCTGGCGGTACCCGTCTCCTCCGTCCTCCCCACGGGTACCCACTAAAGGGGCCGCTAGTACGGCCCCTTTAGTCTGTGTGGCCTACGTCTTCTAAATAAGACTCGTTTGGACGAAGTAAACTTCCATCAAGTGGCACGCTCAAAAGGCAAATTGCAGACGCAGCTCGATCCGACAACCTCAGGACGACAACTTGCATCCCGGCGAGGGCAAGCCAGCGCCAAATCTGCTATCCAGGGCCTCAAAGCGCTCGATCAGGCGTGGAGTCAAAGCGATCTTTCCGAGGACGAAGCCGCATCGATGGCCCAAAGGGCGCTCCGAGAGATCCGCGGAGTGAAGCCCTAACTGGCTCGCATTCGCCAGAGTAACTCGCCTGGCCTCAGAATCGGCAAGTCTTGGCCTTCAAGCTCGAGTAGGTCCTTATCGAAGGAAATTATGAAGTCGGCATGCGCAGCGCGGGCTAAAGCAAGCCAGTAGTCGTCAGTCTGGTCCCGTGAGACACTGTCTGGACTAGGAACATCCTCTTGCAGGATGCCGTAGTCCTGGATAAACGCGACATATGCCAGAACCTGTTCCGCAGTTGCAGTTCGCCGGAACTCCGGCCTTAGGAGCACACTACGCAGTTCATGAACAAGGTGCGGCGAAACCACGAAGGCAAGTCCGCCGTCGATCCAAAGTCGGATGAGTTCGGCGGACGCACCTTCGCCACCCCTAGACAGGAACGCCGCCACCAATACGCTTGGATCGGGTACAACGCTGATCACTCCAGTTAGTTAGCCGTCTCTGGAGTGCCTCCAGCGCCGTCGCTCATTCTCCGGCCGTGATGCGTACGGCTTTAAGGGCAATCAGTTCCCGCAGCAGGTCCATGGCTTTGGCCTCGAGCCGATCCTTTTCAAACTCGACGTATCCCAGATCTCGGAAGTCGGTGGGAA
>WNFB01003879.1_pt1 | contig 13244 bp, 15 predicted proteins | sample 5400501 | NCBI WGS metagenome assembly WNFB01 (sample SAMN13153341, study PRJNA577476) | soil metagenome | isolation source: 200 cm saprolite under Douglas fir tree site 2 hole 1 | place: USA:California | collected 2015-04-18
AAGAGTCTATGGGTCGAATTCCCGCTCAAGTATTGTCGAGATTCTATCGTGAAGCTCAAGATTTTTCAGAGCGAGAAAGCTACTATTACGCTAAAAACACTTTACAATCCAGGGAGCTCTGATGGCCGAGATGAGTTCGATCGGGCACGTTGAGCCTAGGGTTCATAGGAGCGTCCCTCGTTTCGCAGGATATTGGAAAAGAGGAGACTGAAGCGGGTGCTGGAGAGAAGCCTTCGTCATAGGAGTTCGCGATCTATCAGCCGAGAATCGTTGGCATCTTTTTCCGGTAAAGGTGGACGGTTAGCAACAGAGTCTTAGAGAATCCGCAGTCCGCTTAGTGGCTTTCCTGGAACAATTCCGAAGATACCTAAACAGGCCAGACTGTGAGGCTGTCCGCCACGATTTGGAAACTCGGCTGAGCTGAACTTTCTACCTTCAGAATACCGTGGGCGAGTACGTTGCTCGTTCCGATTCCTGGAAGCGTTCCATACCATGTCACCTTGATGGAGCCAGTTCCGTCAGCTATCGTCACTTCGCTGTCTCCCCGATCCACAACGCTCCCGAACACGTGGACGGCCCGCCCGTTCCAAGAGCTTGAACTTGATGTAACACCTGCCGTTATAGTCGAGACCTTGGTCGCCACTATCCTAGGGTATGCTATGTAAATGGACAGCCCCGCGACGGCAATTAGCAAGAGCGCTAGGAGGATTCTTGTCTCCTTCCTCTTTGGAAGTAACAAGTTTGCTGAAGCTTAACTCCTGTCCCGTGTGAGTCCTGTCGTTTTAGCGGGGTGCTGGTATCGCCGACGTTGAACTATGCGTCTGGCGTCGGCGCTGAACCACGTAGATGAGGGCTGATACGCCGATGATGGTTGCTCCTATTCCGAGGAGGAGACCGCCCCATCCCGAGACTATCCCCGAGAGGTCAAGGGCGCTGCTCTTGGACTGTTCAACGGATGTTGCGTTTCCTAGAAGATTGCTTGCATTCGCCAAGTGTATCTTCGCATTCGTAAAGTCACCGCTGGCATAGAGGGACTGGCCGAGGTTCGCTTCCGAGGTGGCCTGGGCGGCCAGAGCACTGGCCTGGGCAGTACGGAAGACTGGGAATAGGTAGCCGGAGGTCGCTGGACCACCCAGCCTCTGCATAGCCGTCATGGCATCAGCCTGGTCGTTCGAAAAGATGGCGAAGTTGGAGCTGCTGGTTGTACGAGTTCGTGTTCCCGTGCTAGGAAGGTCAGTGAAGGAGACCATGATGGTGTAGCTGTGGGTGACTAAGTTGGTGGCTGTGCCGGTTCCGGGTACGGTGAATGTAATGTTGAACGTGCGAAGAACACCGCCATTAATGACCACTGGGACGCCTTTGGCAGCGTAATTCAGGCCCCAGTCAAAGAGGACCACGACACTTGTGACGTTGACGGCATTATTACCAGGCGAGTTGCCAAAGGTAATGGCCAACGTAGCCATTGTGCCGGCCCTGTAGCCGACAACTGAGCCACCGTAGAAGGGGTCGCTGCCGTTCCGTAGGGCTCCAATCCAGTTGAAACTAGATATCTCCTGCGCATGCGCGAGAGGCGCGACAAGCCCTAGGAGGAGTAGCGGCAGAATGAATACGGCTAACTTGGAAAGTTTCAAGGTTATGGCTTGAGAGCTTGAAGGGATCTAAATGGGGAGAATGTTACCTGTTGGAGTTAGCTTGGGTAGCAGGCGGCGATTGATACGTCTGGATTCATTGTTGGGTCAGCCCGCTTCGCCACTTGGACCTTATGAGAGTCCGAGGTTGTGAGAAAGAGTGCTCGGGCAAAATATTGGGGGTCCGGCACGAATAACAGGGATTGATTGAGGGCAGACCTTGGGTCATGTTCAGCCCGAGTGGAGATCTGAATTCCGGATCTATGGTCTTCTGATCAGGGTCGAAACCGAATTGCCTAAGAGCGAACATGTTGCTGAGCTCTCATATAGACGCAAACACGAGTTGCGCGAATTACTCAGTTGAAGCAGGCTCTATCTTACTCTCTGGATCTTCAGGAGGTCGGTTCGTCCCATGGGGCCTTTCGGGTCTCCTGACACGATTACTATCGTGTTGCCTTTCCGTGCCAGCTTTAGTCTCTTGACAGTCTTCTCTGCCTCAGCGAAGATGGACTCTGTCGATTCCATTTCTCTTCTCACCGTCGTCACGCCCCATGAGAGTAGTAGTTGTTTTTCGACTTCTGCCTGAGAAGTGAGCGCAACTATTGGTAGCGGCGGTCTGTATTTTGAGACTCGGCGAGCGGTCTTGCCTGTCCTGGTGGGCGTGACGATGGCTGATGCCGATATCTGAAGCGCGGTTTCGCAGGCGGCGAAGGCGATCGCGTCCTCCTGACTATTCTCATGCCATTCGCGCCTCTGCTGAGTGATCTGCTTGGGCAGATATCGTTCAGTCTCCTGTGCAACCTTCTGAAGAGTCTTTACTGCTTCAACCGGATAGCTTCCGATAGCCGTCTCCTCTGACAACATCAGCGCGTCTGATCCGTCGAGGATCGCGTTAGCAACATCCGTCACCTCAGCTCTGGTCGGAGTGGGCGCGGAGATCATCGATTCTAACATCTGGGTGGCCGTTATCACCGGTTTTGCTTGGCGGTTCGCCTCGAAAATGATCCTCTTCTGGACTATCGGGATGCGCTCTAGGCTCAGCTCGACCCCCAGGTCGCCCCGTGCAACCATGACTCCGTCTGCTTCTTTGACAATCTCCTCTAGATTCTCGACGGCTTCTTTCTTCTCGATCTTCGCGACCACGAATATTTCTCGTCCCTTCTCTTCCGCCACCTTCCGGGCCATCACTAGGTCGTCGGCTCTCTGGACAAAGGATACAGCGACCATGTCGACATTATTCTCGAACCCGAAGTGCAGGTGGTCCCGATCCTCGCGGGTTATCGCAGGTACCCGTGCTCGTAATCTTGGAAGGTTCAGCCCCTTGCCTGAGATGAGGTCTCCGCCGACAAGCACCCGTCCCTCCACTTCATCTCTCGTAGCGCGTAGAACTTCGAGCCTGATGGACCCGTCCGCCAGATAGATCATATCCCCCTTCCTCACCGTCTTCGGAAGGTCAGGATAGGCGACTGGGATCTTGCCCTTGGCCTTCGATGGTTTGGTTGTCAGTGTAACACTGTCAAGTCTTTTCAGGTGCATAGGTTCAGACGCGAGTTTTCCGACTCTGAGCTTGGGACCAGGCAAGTCTTGGAGTATTGCAACTGGGCGATGAAGGCTGTGGCTTACTTTTCGGATCGTCTTGATGTTCTTCAGGTGTTCTTCGTAGGTTCCGTGTGAGAAGTTGATCCTAGCGACATCCATGCCCGCGCGGATCATGTGGCTGAGAACGCTTGGAGAGCTTGAGGCTGGGCCGATTGTGCAGACAATTTTCGTAGCTATTCTGGCAGGCACTGGATGTGCTTCTCTCCCGATACCTTGGCTTCAAGAACTTGGATTGCTGATAAGCCTCTCGGAGACCAGGAAGACAGCTACCCGTCATTACATGTCTGAGCCTGACTTAGGTCATAGGATTCTTCAATGAATGGGCTCCGCAGGAGCCGGCCAGACAGACCGTTAGTGCTTTGCGACCGTTAAGTTGAAGTGCTCTTGAGAGGACGAGCCTGTGCGTTCAGAGATCTGCACTGGAAGAATCTTTCGTCGACGAAGTATTATTCTGTACTATGTGGGGATGACGCGATGCCTTCACTACGTCTCTGATGAAATCTTTGTAGCCACTCGTCATTTCGACGTATGCCTTCTCCACCTCTCTCATATCTGGAACGAGTAATCGAAGCTCTTTCGGGAGCTTGGTGTCCCTTTGAGGTCTACGAACCTTGCCTCGAATCTTCCCATACCCGGACGCGAGTTTGTCGGTCCAGTCATCTTTCTCAAGGATCCGAGCGAACAGTTTCTTAAGATCTAACTCCTCTCCGGTGTTCTCGGGCTCATCTGTAAACATATCCTGAGCTATCACGCGGGATTGTCTCTGCACCTCTCCTCCCGAGTCGCGCGTGGTTCCACTCAAGTGGCACAGATTCCCAATTTCAACTACAACGCTTCGCCCATAACATACGGGCCCTTCGGAATGATGCCGGGACAAGTGACAGTGCCATTTTCCTTGCACCCTCAGCGAGCTAAGCGCAAATTGGAAAAAGCAAAGCAAAATGATGTTGTTACTCTGGACTAATTGCTAGTTTGACCTTCCAGACGTCTGCTACTGTTCACGCCTTTGATGAGGAACATCAGGTTTAGACTGGTCACATGCGATTGCTCTTTGATCGCGAATGTCGAAGGTACAGGAAAAAGAGAGCACGTTGCTCAACAACCTATCAGGCACAGAAATAGCGAATGAGCTAGACTCTCGCCTTAGGGATCTAGAAAAGAACATTGCAGTTGCACGCGAATTCATCAAGCTGGCCGACGAGAGCTACTCCGAGCTACGCCACAAATGGAATCTTCTACATGAGGAAGTCCGCAATAAGCAACAGGCACACGCAACAGAGCAGGCAGCTGCAATAGACGAGAAGACAGAGGTTAAGCCTCGAAACAAGGCACATTCCAAGACTAAAGTAAAGAAGGCGGCTGAGCCGGATGAAACGAAGAGTCCCGCTTCAACAGACATCTCGGCAAAATCAGAGGGCCAAGCGAATCGCATCAAGACAGTGAATAGACCCAAGAAAGAAACTCAGACTTCCGGGAAGAATACTAATCCTGTTGTTTCTGAGCAGTCCTCTCAACCCTATCGGGACCCTAGCCGAAGGCGCGGAAAGACTAACCCGCGCAATTAGAAGCTCACCTTCTGTGCCGAAACAGTTCGGTTGAAAGATGAAATAGTCTGTCTTTGCGGCCCGGTTTCCGGGCCGGTAGTCCAGCCTGGTATGCGTTAGTATGCACGGAACGGACGTCGCCCTCACACGGCGAAGGTCGTGGGTTCAAATCCCTCCCGGCCCACCAAAAGAGAGTATGATAGATGAGCCCTGACCCGACAGTCGATCTCGTCCGTGCCACCGTCGCCCTCTTCATCATCGTCGACCCCATCGGCCTAGTCCCCATCTTCTCAAACGTCACTAGCGGCATGCCTGATCCCGACAGGCACAAAATGTACCGGGTCGTCACTTACACCGGTGCCAGCCTACTCACAATATTCGCTCTGGTCGGCCAGGAACTATTGGCCCTCTTCGGCATCAGCCTCCCAAGCTTCGAAATGGCCGGTGGACTACTACTACTCCTACTCGCCCTCGACATACTCTTCCGCGGAGAAAGATTCGCAAAACCAGGCAGCCACGAAGACGCAGGAATCGTCCCCATAGCCTTCCCCCTACTCGTAGGCCCAGGCGCAATAACCACAACAATGATAGCCCTAGGAGCCTACGGAATACTCGTCACACTGGGCTCCGTCGTCATCGTCATGCTTCTCAGCTGGATCGTAATGAAACAAACCCCGAGAATCCACTCCCTACTCGGAAAAACAGGATCCTCAGTCGTAGCACAAGTAATGGCGGTCTTCATAGCAGCGATAGCAATACAGTTCATCATCAATGGAATCCGAACATACCCATGAGAAAGCAGGCCGTAGGCCCGCTCCTACATCTTTGTCAGGCCCATGCGCTTGAGCTGCTTGTACATGATGAAGACCACCAAGGCGATTATGACGAAGTATATGATCTGGGAGATGAAGTCGCCGTAGAGAAATACCGACGGCTTCCCTGACACTGGGGAGGTAATAGTCGCGTTCAGCGATGACAGGTTTCCAGTAGGGAGCACCAGACCAACTATAGGATTAATGAGATCCTTGACCAGTGAGTTTACGACGGCTGACGAGGCGACTCCTATGACGAAACCGATGGCGAGACCTACGACGCCAAAGGTCTGGAGAAATTCCATGAATTCCTTTACGAAACCCTTCTTCTTCTCAGAAGACTTCTCCATCTTGTCCATGATTGTGCATTCGGAGCTGGAGTGCTTATAACAGCTAACAAGAACTCTGGAAGCGTCCGATTTTGAGGGCCAGACGGCCATCTAGCCATCAGATTTCTGTTCTCTATCTTCCATGTCCTTGGAAGATCTCTTTCTCTTCTCCTTCTTACCATCAGAGGCTTTGGTTTCCCAGCCTTCCTTGTCGACCAATACATTTTCATGTTTGAGCTCTTCCGGAAGACCTGGAGATCGCCGACGCAGTCTGATGGCGTAGACTGCGAAAAGTATGGCGCCAAGAGCAACGACTAGATAGGCGAAAGAGGCTGAGGCAGTGCCGCAATTGGCAATCAGGGTCTCGTGACAGTCGTAGTGGCCTGAGAGAACCGTTCTGGTGGTTAAGTTGGATCGTAGGTTCTCCGCTGAACCTTTTCCAAACCGCGAGTTCATCGTCAATGAGCCACTCAGAGACCTCAACAGCGAAAGATGTTCTCCAAGACCGGAGCTCGAAGATAGTGAACCGGATAGAGATCTGACGAACATAGTCTGTTCCGCGAAGCTCGAGGTTGACCCCAGCGCAGCTCTCAAACTCGTCGCCAGGCCTTTGTTTTCTGCTCCGGCAATGCCCAGTGAGCCAGTTAGAGATCTGAACAATGATGTCTTCTCTGCAAAGCTCGCGGTGGAGCCGATTGATGTGCTCAAGTTCACAACTCGACCCTTGAAGAACGACGATGCTAGTCCCACGGAACCTGACAGGGATCTGAGCAGGGAGGTATGGTCCAGAAGACTGGAAGCCGAACCCACGGAACTAGATAGCGATCTGGCGAACCCCTTGGTCTCGGAGCCGCTAAGAGAGAATGAACCGGTCAGCGATCTGAACCATGAACCATGCTCTAGGAAGCTTGACGATGAACCGATGGAACCACTCAATGCATGAGCAAAGCCCTTGGTCTCAGACGCTGAGGAACCTAGCAAACTACCTAGCGACCTGAACAGAGAGGACTTCTCGGCGCTGTTTGACGCTGATCCGATCGAAGAATATAGGATCACACTGCGGCCTCTGAAGAATGTGGATGACAAACCTAGCGAACCGGTGAGAGTCCTGAAGAGCGACGAATGTTCAGCGAGAGTTGAGGACAAACCCAGGGAGCCAGAGAGGCTCCGGGCGAAGCCCTTGGTTTCAGAGCCTGCGAGAGAAACCGAACCAGTCAGAGTCCTGAAGAGTGAAAGGTGTTCCCCGAAGGTTGAGACTATACCCAGGGAAGCAGACAGCCCGCGCGAGAAACCCCGCACTTCCGAGCTAGCAAGAGTAAACGAACCGGTCAGCGTTCTGAACATTGAAGTGTGCTCTGCAATAGTTGAGGACGCGCCCAGTGAGCCAGTCAAAATTTCGGCACGACCTCTGAACAGAGACGTCGTGATAGAAAGCGAACCAGAGAGAGATCTGAAGAGCGAAGTATGCTCAGTGAAGCTTGAGGACGGGCCCACAGTGCCGGTTAGGAACTCAGCACGACCTCTCAACAGAGCCGTACCAATACCCAGCGAACCAGTTAGAGACTTGCCAATACCCTTAGTCTGGGAACCCGCAAGAGAAAGTGAACCAGTCAGGGTCTTAGCCAGACCCTTAGTCTGAGAACTCGCAAGAGACAGAGAGCCAGTTAGTGTCCTAGAGAGCGAAACATGCTCCGTTAAACCTGAGACCGAAGACAGTGAACCGGTCAGTGTCTTGAGTAACGAGATATGTTCACTGAGACTTGACGCCGCGGTCAGCGAACCCGTCAAGGTTCTGAAGATCGACGAATGCTCAACGAGAACTGAAGACAAACCGAACGAACCTGACAGGCCTTTGGCGAAGCCCTTGATTTCAGAACCGGCCAGAGAGAGAGAACCTGTTAGCGTCCTAGTCAGCGAAACATGCTCAGTCATCGTTGAGGATGAACCGAGGGAGCCGGTCAGGAATTCGACACGACCTCTGAATATTGTAATGGCAAGGCCCAGTGAACCGCCGAGAGACTTGCCAATGCCCTTGGTCTGGGAACCGGCGAGGGACAGCGATCCTGTCACAGACTTGGCGAATCCCTTGGTCTCAAGGCCTGCGAGAGAGAATGAACCCGTGAGCGTCCTGAAGAGCCCAACATGCTCAGCAAGACTAGTGGACACGGTCAGTGATCCTGTCAGGGTCCTGTAGAACGATGTATGTTCAAGCAGGTTTGAGGAGATGGTCAGCGATCCAGTCAGTGTCCTAAAGAATGAAGTATGTTCAACAAGAGTTGAGGAGAGGCTCAATGAACCAGATAGGTTCTTGGCGAAACCCTTGACTTCTGAACCAGCGAGAGATAATGAGCCGGTGAGAGTTCTGGACAGTGAGATGTGATCAACTGTACTTGAGGACAAACCGAACGAAGCAGCTAGAATCTCAGTACGACCTCTAAAGAGAGAGGTCGCGATAGATAGCGAGCCGCTTAAGCCCCTGAACAGTGAGGTATGGTCAATCAACGCAGAGGACGAACTGAGGGAACCGGATAGGGACCTGGCGAAGCCTTTGATCTCAGAACCGGTGAGACCAAGTGAGCCTGCCACGGTCCTATGCAGGGAGATGTGACCAGTAATTCCTGAGGATGAGCCCAGAGACCCGGCCAGGCTTTTTGCTAAACCTTTGATCTCTGATCCTGTTAGAGACAATGAGCTAGACAGAGTTCTGAAGAGAGATGTATGATCAGCAACGGCCAATGATGAACCTAGAGAACCTGTCAAGGTCTCAGTGCGGCCCCTAAACAGGGAGGTCGTAATGGAAATCGACCCAGTCAGGCTTCTGAAAATCGATGTGTGTTCGGTAAGTGCTGAAGATATGCCCAGTGAGCCTGAGAGAAGTTCGACGCGCCCTCTGGACAGAGAAGCCGTAATACCCAATGAACCGGTCAACGATTTGGCTAGGCCCTTAGTCTCGGACGCTGCGAGAGACAATGATCCGGTCAGGCTCTTGGCAAGTCCTTTAGTCTCGGAGCCGGTAAGGGACAATGAACCAGATAGAGTTCTGAACAACGAGGCCTGCTCAGCGAGGTTTGATGACAACGTCAGTGACCCGGTCAGGGTCCTGAAGAGAGAAGAATGTTCGACGAAAACAGATGTCACAGACAGTGAACTCGTAAGGCTTCTGAAGAACGAAGTATGATCGGCAAAACTGGCAGCTAAACCCAGAGAACCCGGCAGATTCCTGAGGAAACCCTTAGTTTCAGATCCACCGAGAGACAATGAGCCAGACAGAGTCCTAAACAGTGAGGAGCGCTCAGAAAGACTCGAAGCTAGACCGAGCGAACCGGTCAACGCCTTGCCGATGCCCTTAGTTGCTGAACCTGCCATAGAAAGCGAACCAGACAAACCCTTGGCTAGCCCCTTGACCTCGGAACTTGCAACAGAAAGCGAACCGGAGATCGACCTGAGGAACGAGAACTTCTCGGCAGTGCTTGAGGACAGACCAAGAGAGCCCGTCAAAGCCTTGGCTAGACCCTTAGTCTGAGATACAGTAAGAGACAATGTTCCGGTCAAGGTCCTGAACAGTGAAGAGTGTTCAGCAAAGCTCGAGGACATCCCGATAGAACCGGATAGACTCTTCCCCAGGCCCTTCACTTCAGAGCCAGCAAGAGACAACGAGCCGGACAAGGACCTGGACAGCGAAGCATGCTCGACTAGACCAGAGGCCAAGCCCAGAGAACCGGTCAAACTCCTGGCGAGACCCTTAATCTCAGAACCAACAAGAGAAAGGGAACCAGAAAAAGCCCTGAACCATGATGTATGCTCCGCAAAGTTTGAGGACAGACCCAGAGACCCAGTCAGAAGCGTGGCTAGACCCTTGGTCTCAGAAGCAACAACAGACAACGAGCCAGACAGAGACCTAAGCCATGAAACATGCTCCACGAGACCAGAAGCCATAGTCAAAGATGAGGTCAAACTGGCTGAACATGAACGCGGACTAGAGTTACAAATCAGCTTTCCAGAATCCACATTGACAACCATGTTACCCATCGTCAACGTGATTGAAGCCGCGAGCGTTCTAAAGAAAGAATTCTTCTCCACAAGACTCGAGGCTAGGGTCAGAGAGCCGCTCAGAGTCTTGGCCAGACCCTTAACCTGAGAAGCAGCAACAGACACTGAACCAGACAGACTCTTAGCGAGACCTTTGGTCTCAGAACCGGCAAGGGTCAACGAACCGGTAAGAGATCTCAATAGGGAAGTGTGGTCAGCAAAGCCCGAGGACACGCCCAGAGAACCAGCCAAACTCTTGGCGAGACCCTTTACCTCAGAACCAACGAGAGTAAGTGTTCCATCAAGACTCCGAGCATAGTCCCATCCGGGAGTGACAAAATCCATAGCTGTACTGACGGTCGTTTCGGTTAGAGTTGTAGAAGTAGTTGAACCAGAATACTGCAAAACGGCCCATACTTCAAAAGCTAAAAAATTACCACTCCAAGACGCAAAATTCGGTTGACTTGCTGATGTGTAGGTTCGAGGAGTTGCGGCTGTTGAAGAAGCAACATTAGTTATAGTGTCCCATTTACTCCACAAAAATGTCGCGGTTGAACAACTATCTGTGGGACATTTCCAAGCCGTAACGAAATAATGAGCGACCGGTGTTCCAGCAGTAGAAAGTACAGCTCCCGTCAGGTCGATTTGCCAAGTTCCAGATTGAATGTCGTTCAGTCCATTCTGGATACCCGCAGTATCAAAGACCCAACCAGTACCAGAGAATCCGTTCGCGGCAGTTGAAGGAGTCCCCATCAGGGATGCAGAAGTTTCAGGTTCAACTTTGAAATATTTCACTGCTGATTGAAGAGCATCGCAGAAGACGAGCCATCTGCTCGTTTTGGTTCCAAAACTGCAAGCCGTAGCACCTGTCACGGAAACGCCTTGGTGCATCACAGCAATACTGCAACACGCCCCCGCAGAAATAAGGTCTAGATTAAATCCCGTCCCAACGGTTTCAATGTCGGAGTTCTGGTCGAAAAAGAGGGCGACTATCGTATCATCAGCATTCAAAGTCGTAACACTGGTAGCTGTCGGAGTTGTCGTTCCTCCACCTGTACAATGAGAGGCTTGGGGAGGAGAACTGGAGGCCTGGTCGAAGGGACTGAAGGTTCCAGTGGGGTCTTCAGAACCAGCAAACGTAACCGCTTCGCCTGCCGCACCGGAAGGGGTCCCGCTTAGGTTGATTGTGATCACGACAGACGAGAGAGTACCAGTTGTATGACCTATCCATTCCGAACCCGTCACGGCGCAAGATGCTGGAGTTGAAGTCAGCCTAGGAGCTGCATCGAAGGTTATACCGGCCCCAGAAGGCTGGTTCTGCGTCACAGTTCCAGAAGCCGCGACCATCACAATAATCGTATCAGCCGGAGTATTTGTAGACAAAGCGGCAAGAGCGAAGGATGTTCCAGTGCTCCAAGTCCCAGTGACCGCAGAATTAGCATTTGGGTCCCTTGTGGGGCTGGAACCGATAGCAATCGTTTCTACTGTAGAACTCGACGCGGTTCCAGAAGTCGTTGACAGTCCTTTGCATAGTGTTCCACAAGCTCCGACAGTCGTAGCGTTCGTGAAGAGGGTATGAACGTTGTTAGCCGCATGACCAGCAGGGATACTTACTGCTACGACGATTGCAAGGATCAGCATTGCAATCAATGAGACGTTTCGCGCTTCAACTTCCCTCCCAGAAAGAACCCGTTTAGATCACCGAGCCTCGCACTCGACGCTCAACGCGAAATCAACGGGACACTTCCACGCAATCCGAACTATCGAATCATTGAGCGGGGTAACCAATGCGAGTCTCACTATCGGAAACTGCCCTTCTTTGAGAGCGAAAGACAGACGCGCGAATACGCGTGTTGTAACACTTGATGTTGGCCGCTCGGAACCATGAAACAAAGCAACCGCTTAGCCAACGAGCCATGTTGGGGTTGGGGAGGGGTTTGTTAGATTCCACGCGTGGAAACCCGTGGAAGGCTTGCGAATGAATGTCTAGGCACATTCACAGTTGACGGTTCTTAAGCATGAAGTTTCCGTCATTCAATGCGTCGACGGCGAGAGTTTGGTTCAGGCGGAAGCTCAAGGGCGCACTGAGGCATTTACCATTGTCGTCATTCCAGCAATAGTTTCCGTGACCTTGAGTGCCAAGACCATTTAGCGCGACGTAGCCTGTGTTCACGAGGTAGCCCATCTCGTTCTACGATAGATGTAGACCCGGACATTCCAGTTTGTACCGGTGTTAGAATCCGGGTATTGATGAACCGCAGCGACGGTCCCGTCCTTGGTCCATATCACTCGGCCGGGGTCGAACCAGTAAGTAAGAGACTTGTCGATACGATTGCCAGGACGGCTATTCCAATAACGAGCGTCTTGCTCGTGGGCTTAGGCCTCCCTCGAAAAGAAAACGGGTAGCTGGCGACTAAGCCTTCAGGGTGTTTAGCTCCATGTCCATGTCAGTGTCCAAGTGATCTGGATCGTGTCAAGGTTGTTCAGGGTCACTGCTGTAAACGAAGCCGCCGCGAGCTCAATGTTGCCGGCAACGCCCGCAGTTGTAGTGCTGACAAGGCATGCGTCCTGAACCGCTTGAGTGGCCGTTGCAGTGAAGGTCTTGACTATCGTGTTGGTAGTCGAACCAGAGCCTCCTGATAGATCGGTAACTGTACCAAGCGCCCTTGCAAGCCCGCTGGTAGTGATTTCGGCCCCTGTTTCGGCCGCTGCACAGTTGCCGTTGGTCGCACCATAGGTTGCATCCGCAGCCGCAAAGGTTACGGCGCTACCCGACAAGGAAATGACGGCCATCTGGCAAGTCCCAGCGGTTGTGGAGACCGCGCAACCATTGGTAGGCGTGTTCTTGTCCTGAATAACTTGCTGAATCCAGACAACACCACTATTGAACATCGTGTTGTGAACTGAATTGCAGAAGTTCTGAGATCCAGCTACACAGTAGCCGAAGTTCACATCCAGACTCTGGTAGTAGTGCCTGTGACCCCATGGGTTCCAGCTCCCGGTGGCTACGTAGCCTCCGAGAACGAAACTTGTGACGATCAGACCGGTCGCCAAGAGAGCGATTATGCCTCTCTTCTTTGTCCATTCAATTTTGAAGAAATTCATTCTTTCTCGCTCACCTCCCTAATGCTCCTTCTACCGAGAATCCACGTGACAACCGGTGGACACTCTTCTGAGCTGTGTTACCTTGTGAAGCCGGAGGCAGTACTATCTCGTCTATCGGAAGTACTCTGCTCGCACCACTAGCTATTCGGCTGTGCCTGTGTTCCTGTCCTTGGAATGCAAGAGTGCTTTGAGGATCTC
>WNFB01008637.1_pt1 | contig 13244 bp, 14 predicted proteins | sample 5400501 | NCBI WGS metagenome assembly WNFB01 (sample SAMN13153341, study PRJNA577476) | soil metagenome | isolation source: 200 cm saprolite under Douglas fir tree site 2 hole 1 | place: USA:California | collected 2015-04-18
CGTTCCTGGTGCCGCTGTGGCCGGCGCCGATGCCGAGCACGGCGCGGCCGCCGGAGATGTGATCGAGCGAGGCGATGGCGGCGGCGCTGACCGCGGGGTGGCGGGTGAGCAGGTTGGTGACGCAGAGCGCGAGGCGCGCCCGGCGCGACGCCCGCGCCACCATGGCCGCCGACACCCAGGGATCCATCGCGTTGCCCGGGGTGTCGGCGATGCCGATCATGGCATAGCCGTAGCGATCGGCGCGCTCGGCGAGCCGCTCGCAGAGCTCGAGCGTATAGGGCCAGAAGAAGAAGCCGACTTGCATGTGGGCCTCGCATTCACTTGTAGCCCGGATGAAGCGGAGCGAAATCCGGGATTCCTGCCGCGCGGTCAAAAGAATCCCGCATTCCGCTTCGCTCCATGCGGGCTACATTCTATGCCTGCGGCGGAAATCGGCGCATGATCACGCCTTCGATCACCGCGAACAGATCGTTGACCGCGAACCCGAACAGCCCGACCAGCACCAGCAGCGCGTAAACCTCGCCCGATTGGAAATTGCGTTGCGAGCGGATCATCACCGCGCCGATCCCCGGCAGCGAGGTGAGCATCTCGACCAGCAGCGTCACCACGATCGCGAGCGGGATGGCGATGCGGATGCCGATCAGCAGCCCCGGCACGATCGCGGGAAGGATGACCCGGCGGATGCGCTCCATCGGCGTGAGGCGGAACGAGCGCGCGACGTCGAGGAGCAAGGGGTCGATCTGGCGCACGGACGAGGTCGCGTTCAGCAGGATCGGCCACAGCCCCGACAGCACCACGACGGTGAGCTTCATGCTCTCGTTGTAGCCGATCAGCAGCGAGGCGACCGGGACCGTCACCGGCGGCGGGATCGCGCGCATGAACTCGAAGAGCGGCTCGCAGGCGCGCGCGGCGCGATCCGACACGCCGATGAGGACGCCGAGCGCGCCGCCGATCGCGATCGCCAATGCGAGCCCCGCGAGGAAGGTCGCGGTCGTCGCGCCGAAGGCGGCGACGAGATGCTCGCGCTCGAACAGGCTCAGCGTGGCGGTCCACCATCGCGACGGCGCCGGGAAATAGGGCGACGGTCCCGACTGCAGCAGCTGCCAAAGGACCAACAGCAGGATCAGCGGCAACAATCCGCGGACCGGCGGCAGGCTCGACCGCAGGACTTTCCACCGCATCAGCCGGCCTCGCGCAGCCGCCCGGAGGCGGCGGGGAACAGGAAACGGACGGCGCCGGTGAGCGCCGCGTTCAGGACCATGCCGATCGCGCCGATCGCGACCACGTAGGCGAAGACGAGCTCCGGCCGCATCGCCTGCTGCTCGCGCACCACGGCATAGCCGAGGCCGGCGGGATTGCCCACCATCTCGGCCACCACCGCAAGCACCAGCGCCAGCGTCATGCTCAGCCGCGCCCCGACCAGGACGCCGGGCAGCGCCGCCGGCAGCATGATCTTGCGCAGGATCTCTGCGCGCGACAGGCGAAACGTGCGGCCGACCTCGTGGAGGCGGGCATGAACGCCGGTGACCGCGCCCATGGTGTTGATCAGCACCGGCCAGAGCGCGGGCAGGATGACGACCATCAGCTCCATTTGCAGGGAGAAGCCGAACAGGAGCAGCGCCACCGGGGCAAACGCGATGCCCGGCATCGGACGCAGGACCTCGATCGAGGCGAGCGAATAGCGCCGCAGCGTCGCCGAGGCGCCGAGCAGGAGCCCGAGGGCCACGCCGGCGGCGACCGCCGCCGCCCATCCGACGAGGACCGAGCACAGCGTATGCAGCGTGTCGGCGAGCAGGTCGCCGCTGCCCACGATCTCGGCAAGCCCGCGCGCGATCGCCGACGGCGCCGGCAGGTTCTGGTACTGGGCGAGCCCCAGGCGCAGCGCCGCTTCCCAAGCGGCGAAGCCGAGCGCGATGGTGGCGAGCCCCAGCCAATTGACGCGGGCTCGGAGCGGGTGCGCCTCAGGCATGCTCGGTCTGTCCGATCGCCCGATGCAGCAGGTAGCGCAGCTCGAGGAATTTCGGCAGCTGGCGGGTGACCACCTGGTCGCGCGGCCTCGGCAGGTCGACCGCGACCGTGCGCACGATGCGGCCGGGCGCGCCGGTGATCACCGCGACGCGATCGCCGAGATAGACCGCCTCCTCGATGTCGTGGGTGACGAAGACGAAGCTCGAGCCGGTCTCGGCGCCGACCCGCAGCAGCTCGTCCTGCAGCGCCGCCTTGGTCATGGCGTCGAGCGCCGCGAACGGCTCGTCCATCAACAGCACGGCCGGGCGCAGCGCCAGGGCACGCGCGATCTGCACGCGCTGCTGCATGCCGCCGGAGAGCTGCCAGGGGTAATCGTCCTGGTGCGCCTCGAGACGCACGAGCCGCAGCGCAGCGCCGACCCGTTCCCTGATCGCGTCGCGCCTGAGCCTGCCTTCCAGCCCGAAGGCGACGTTGCGGCCGACCGTACGCCACTGCAGCAGCGCGTGCGAGTAATCCTGGAAGACGATGACGACGTCGGCGGGCGGGCCGTCGATCAGGCGGCCGTCGACGTGCACCGCGCCGCGGCTCGCCGGCGTCAAGCCGCCGAGCACGCGCAGCAGGGTAGTCTTGCCGGTGCCCGACGGTCCGACCACGGTCAGAAACTCGCCGCGGCGCACCTCGAGCGAAATATCCGCCAGGATGGGCCGCGCGCCGTCCTGGTGCGGCAATTCGACCGAGACGCCGCGACAGGAAAAAACCAGATCTCCCGCCGGCCGGGCGGAGGTCGCCTCATTCACGGGGCGGTCACCACGATCTTCGACCGGTCGATCGCGGTCGACAGCTGCCCGAGGTCCTTGAGCACGTCGATCCAGACGCCGAGCTCGTCGGGCTTGATGGTGAACCGGTAGGTCGGCAGCGGCACCTTCTCCACGACCGCCGGCGGCAGGCGCGAGTACTTGGCGAGCACGGCGCGGGCGTCCGCCGGATTGGCGTCCATGTCGGCCTTGGCGTCGGTGAGCGAGTCGATCCAGGCCTTGATCACCGGACGGTTGGCGCGCGCCCAGGCGCCGTCGGAGATCCAGAACGGGAACAGCACCTCGTCGCCGACCGAAAGGAGCGGGTCGCCGAGCGAGACGTTGCCGGCGGCGAGCAGCGCGCCGGTGAACGGCTCCAACGCCTCGACCGCGTCGACGTTGCCGGCCTTGAGCTGGTCGCCCATGTTCGGGAACGGGACCTCGACCGCGCGAATCGAGGCCGGATCGACGCCGTTCTTCTTCAGCCAGTAGAGCGTCGCCACGTGGATCACGGCGCCGATGGTCGGCGCGGCGATCGCCTTGCCCTTGAGGTCGGCGACGGTCTTGATCGGGGAATCCTTGCGCACGATCACCTGGGTGGTCGGATTGCTCTTGACCTCGATCGCCTCGCCGGCGCTGGCCACCACGTCGAGCCCGCTCGCCACCGCCTTGATGAGATCGGGCGGGGTCGAAGCCGCGAACTCGAACTGGCGGCCGACGGTGCCGGGGAGGAGCGACAGGTTCTGGATCGGCGTGAGCGTGACGGCGAGCCCGTGCTTGGCGAAAATGCCCTTGTCGAGCGCGACCCAGGCCGGCAGCCAGGTGGCGACGGGCACATAGGCGGCGCGGACCGTCGTCATCTTGGGCGCATCCTGCGCCGAGAGGCCGCAAGGCAGCAGCCAGCATGCGGCGAGCATCGCGACGACGGCGCGGCGCGTTCCCTTCTTGATCACGGCATTCTCTCCCTGTCGTTCGAATGCGGGACGATATCCAATCGCCCCGACATTGAGAAGCTGACATGCACGTGCAGGAACGATCTCGCCCGGCGCTCAGGCCGCCGCGCTCATCGAGGAGCGGAACGCCCAGCGCGTGAAATAAACCTCGATCGACGCGAATGCCGCGTACATGGCGATGCCTTCGACCGCGAGCAGGATGAGGGCCGCGAAGACGAGCGGCATCTGGAAATTCGACCCGGCGAGCGCGATCTGGTAGCCGAGCCCGGCGTTGGCGCCGACGGTCTCGGAGACGATGGTGCCGACGAAGGCGAGCGTGATCGCGACCTTGAGCGAGCCGAACAGGTAGGGCTGCGTGCGCGGAATCCCGACCTTGAGCATGATGTCGAGCTTGCTGGCGCCGAGCGCGCGCAGCACGTCCTCGAGCTCGGGCTCCATGGTGGCGAGGCCGGTGGCGACGTTCACGACGATCGGGAAGAACGAGATCAGGAACGCGGTCAGCAGCGCCGGCACCTCGCCGATCCCGAACCACATATGGTCGTCCACAGCGTGACCAGCGAATGGCGCATGAGCGGCCGCCAGAACTGCGCCATGGCGAGAAACGCCTCCGACGGCGCCGGCAGGATGAACTTGTCGATCTTGAACAGCCGGCAGGCGAGCTCCCACAGCGCGAACAGGCCGACGGTGAACAGCCAGGGCGACAGCTTTTCCAGCGTCGAGCTCATGTGTTGCGCACCTCGGCGATCCTGGCGCGCAATTCGTGCACGATGTCGGTGAAACGCGCCTCATAGCAGACGTCGAGGTCGCGCGGACGCGGCAGGTCGACGGCCTTGGTCGCCACGATGCGCCCCGGGCGCGCGCTCATGACGTGGATGTTGTCGGCGAGGAAGGCCGCCTCGCGCAGGTCGTGGGTGACCAGGATCACGGTGAAGCCGATCTTCTGCCAGAGGTCGCGCAGCACGCACCACAATTCCTCGCGCGTGAAGGCGTCGAGCGCGGCGAACGGCTCGTCGAGCATCAACAGGGCGGGCCGGTGGATCAGCGCCCGGCAGAGCGAGGCGCGCTGCTGCATGCCGCCGGACAATTCCCAGGGGTAGCGCTCGCCGAAGCCGTCGAGCCCGACCGTCCTGAGCAGCGCCCGCGCCTCGCCGCGATAATGCTCCTTCTGCCGCCGGAAATTCTGCCGATGCGGCCGCACGATCTCGAGCGGAAGCAGCACGTTGTCGATCACCTTGCGCCAGGGCAGCAGGTTCGGATTCTGAAACGCCATGCCGGCGATCTTGACCGGGCCACGCACCTTGTCGCCGAAAATGACGATCTCGCCGGAGTCGGGCGCGATGAGCCCGGTCGCGAGCTTCATCAGCGAGGACTTGCCGCAGCCCGACGGGCCCACCACCGCGGCGAACTCGCCGCGGCGCACGCTCAGGCTCGTGTCCTTGAGGGCGAGAACGCCGCCCGCGCCGCCGCGATAGGTCAGCGTCACGTTGCCGATGTCGACCGAGGCGGTCATGACTGGCGCGGCCCTGAAGCAGCCTCTCGATTGTCATCGCCCGCGTAGGCGGGCGATCCAGTACTCACGATCGCGCGTCGATCCACGGACTGGGATTACTGGATGCCCCGCATGCGCGGGGCAAGACAGTCGAGAGAATGGCGCGAGCGCTGGTTCACGCTCGCGCGGTCCTCACAGCTTCCGCTCGGCTGCCGGCGGCAGGTACTGGCTGGTGAAGACGTCCTCGGGCTTCGGCCGGTGCTTGAACTCGTAGGTAAGCGCGATCTGGTCGATCGACTTGGCGAGCCGCGCCATGTCGACGCCGCCGAAGCCGTTGGCCTTCACCCACGGCGTCACGAAATTGTCGCGCAGCGACATCTTCAGCCGGTCGAGCTCGATCTTGACGTCGCCGGTCTCGTTGCGCGCCATCACCGACTTGATCGCGGCGTCCGGGTCCTTGACGGTGTCGAGCACGCCCTTGATCGTGGCGCGCACGAAGCCCGCCACCACCTTCGGGCTCGACTTGGCGTAGTCCGGGTTGACCATGATGGCATTGCCGTAGAGCAAGAGCCCGTAATCCGACATCAGCAGCGTCCGGATGTCCTCGGGCTTGAGGCCCTTCTGCAAGAGGTTGTAGTGCATCGAGAAGGAGAAGCCGGTGATGGCGTCGACCTTGCCGTCGGCGAGCATCGGCTCGCGCACGGGAAAGCCGATATTCTCGATCTTGACCTTGGACTCGTCGATGCCGTTTTCCTTCACGAAGGCCTTCCACTGCGCGAAGGCGCCGTCGGCGGCGGGCGCGCCGAGCACGCGGCCTTCGAGGTCCTTGGGCTTGGCGATGCCGGTCTTGACCGTGGTGGCGATCGCGAACGGTGGCCGGTCGTAGACCATCAGCACCGCCTGGACCTTCTTCTCCGGGTTCTGGTCCTGGAACTTGACCAGCGAGTTGATGTCGAAGAAGCCGAGCGGATAGGTGCCGGCGGCGACCCGCGCGATGCCGGCGACCGAGCCGGGGCCGGAGTCGATCGTCACGTTGAGGCCTTCGGCCTTGTAGTAGCCCTTGTCGATGGCGACGAAGTAGGGGGCGGAGGGACCCTCGAACTTCCAGTCGAGGGCGAACTTCACGTCGGTCTGCGCGTATGCCGGGCTCGCCGCCACGGCGGCCGCGACCATCCCGAATAGCTTCCATCTGTGCATGATCGTCGCTCCCTGTGCGGCCGGCGCATGATGTGCCGACGTGCCGCTAAGCAATGGTTGTGCCGCGCCGCGCGTCGGACGGCGGCGCCGCGAGCGCCCGGCTCCTGCCTCAACACTAGGCATTTTGCCGGCGCTTGCCTATTCCGAAGTCGAGCCTGTGAGATCGTCAACTGCCGCGATAGGTCGCATAGCTCCAGGGGGTCACCAGCAGCGGCACGTGATAATGGGCTTCCGGCTCGGCGATCGCGAACGCGACCGGCACCACGTCGAGGAACGGCGGGTCGGCGCGCGGCGTGCCGAGGCGCGCGAAATAGTCGCCGACGTGGAAGCGCAATTCGTAACGCCCGATCGGCAGCGGGCGTCCGCCGATCAGCGGCCGATCGGTGCGGCCGTCGCGGTTGGTGACCGCGCTCGCGATCAAGCAGCGCTCGCCGCCGGCCGACAATTCTAGGAGCTCGATTTTCACGCCCGCCGCGGGAGCGCCGGCATGGGTGTCGAGCACGTGGGTCGAGAGGCGGCCGTGCACGGGAAGCTGGTCGCGGGCCTCGACGCGCTGATCGAGGCGCAACGCGACGATGCGGAAGATTTCGGCGAGCGCGGCCTCGGTTTCCGCCGCCGCGTCGTTGCGCAGCCGGCGCTCGAACTGCCGCAGGATCGAATCCTTGCCGTGGCGCCGCACGCAGACGATGAATGGAAACCCGAATTTCTCGCGATAGGCGTCGTTGCGGCGGTGGAATTCATCGAACTCCGCGTCGGTCAGCCGGTCGAGGCCGGCGCTCGCCTGCTCGGCCGTCGAGTGCGCCGTCATCGCGCCGGCGCGCGCGGCCTTGCCGGCAAGATCGGGATGGCCCTTGATCAGGGCGAGCCGCTGCTCACGCGGCGCGGCGCGCACCGCCGCCGTCATCGCCTCATTGAGCGCCGCGAGCGTCGCGAACGGTCGTTGTGCGTAGACCGCGCGCGCCACCCATGGCGCGTGCTCGTAGATATCGCCGAGCGCGGTAACGAATTGGGCTTCGTCGGCGGCATTCAGGCTATCGAGCGAGACGGTGGTCATGGTCAAGCGACCGTCGGGGCGCCGGCAGCGAGCGCCTTGTGCTCGCGGTGCCAATGGCGCGCGATGTCGAGCCGCGTCGCGATCCACACTCCCTCGCGGGCGGCGAGGTAATCGAGGAAACGAACGAGGCCGGCCGCGCGGCCCGGCCGCCCGACCAACCGGCAGTGCAGACCGACCGACATCATCTTGGGGGCGCGCTCGCCTTCGGCATGGAGCAGGTCGACGGCGCCCTTGAGATAGTCGAAGAACGCTTCGCCGTTGCCGAAGCCCTGGGCATTGATGAAGCGCATGTCGTTGGCGTCGAGCGTGTACGGGATGATCAGATGCGGTCCCTTCGGTCCGTTGACCCAATAGGGCAGATCGTCGGCATAGGAATCCGACGAATAGAGAAAGCCGCCCTCGTCGAGCACGGCCTTCAAGGTGTTGACGGAGCTGCGGCCGGTATACCAGCCGAGCGGCCGCTCGCCGGTCGCCGCCGTGTGGACGCGGATCGCCTCGGCGAGGTGCGCGCGCTCGTCGGCCTCCGGCACGTCCTTATAGTCGATCCATTTGAGACCATGGCTCGCGATCTCCCAGCGCGCCTCGCGCATGGCCGCGACCGCGTCGCGATGGCGCGCCAGCGCGCTCGCAACGCCGAACACGGTCACCGGCATTTGGCGCTGCGTGAACAGGCGCCACAGCCGCCAAAAACCCGCGCGCGAGCCGTATTCGTACATCGATTCCACGTTCATGTGGCGCTGGCCCGGCCAGGGCTCGGCGCCCAGCACGTCGGACAGGAACGCCTCCGAGGTCGCGTCGCCGTGCAGGACGTTGCGCTCGCCGCCCTCCTCGTAATTGACCACGAACTGGACCGCGACGCGCGCGCCGCCGGGCCAGCGCGGGTCGGGGGGATCGCGGCCGTAGCCGACGAGGTCGCGGGGGTAGTCGGAGAAATCGGTTGGGGGCATGATCTGTGACGATACCAGAGGTCCCTTTGACGTTGTTCAGCGATTCCACTTCAGCGCCGCAATGCGCGGGTCAGCCGCAAAGGTCTTCCGATCAAACGCAATTCCGGCCTTCGGTGCTTCACAAATCGCTTGCGCACCTGTTGCACGCAGATGAATGCGCCACGTTTGCAAGCTGACCGGCTCAGGTTTGACAAACACGCGGCAGGTGAGCAGAGCGAGGTTCATGCCCTGCTTGGGATCTCGTACCGATTGATATCGGATGATTTCGATCGAAGCCATCCGGGCGGCCTCGGCGAGCGCCTGGCACCGGCCATAGTCCGTCCGATGCGACCAAGCGGCATTGGCGGCCTTGAAGCGACCTCGTGTAAGATCAATAGCCTTCTCCGATCGGTACTCCGCCGCGAAGGCGGTGTATTCGGCTGGGTTCGTCGGCCAAGGCGTATCCGGCGATTCCGCAAAAAAGAGCAGTCGGTGAAACGTCATCTCCACGGTCGCGGTCTCCGGTGCTTCAGCGGCATAGAAGACGCCCTCGGTTATTCCTGCACGCCGGAATCTCGATCCTCTTGGATAGACCGCGCCATAACGAAAGGGTGTCGAGAGCAAATAATGCAGGTGCCGGCATTCCGTCGGCACCCGTGGCTCCGTGCCCTCGATAAGACTCTCCAGCTGCTCCTGCTCATCCAGCGTGTCGACCAACTTCAACGTCGATACGTGATGCTGCGCCTCGACTACGCGCCAGCAGATGCCGGAGAGTGGACGCGCGCTAGACGATAGTGCGGCGCGCGTCCAAGTAGTGGATGGCATTCATTAGTCCGGGAACAGTCTGGATCAAAGTGAGTGGGTCGCTATCGAGCGCCGTGTTCGAATTTTTGAGCCACGCCCTGGCTACTGCCTCGTCGCCCCCAACGATCGCGTCGAGTGACCGATAAAAGCGCACGAACAGAATCGCAAGCTCGAAAGACTTGTGACCTCGTTGCAACGTGTAACCGCCGCCCCGCATTCTGGAGATGGTCGCCTCCGACACTCCGATTACAGCGGCGAGCGCCTTGTTGGTCATCCCCAACTGCGCCGCTGCGCGAAGAGCCGCCTTGGTGAGCACCGCGGCTTCCGAGGGCGCCGAAGCGACTTTGGGCTTAGCGGTCGGCATTCTGATTACCGTTCCTCTAGAAATAATAGACCGGAAAGATTTCCATGGAAAGGAGATTTTGGCGGCCGTAGCTACTTGCAGCGCTTCAATGCGACGGCGCGCCGGCCGCGAGCCAGGCCGCCAGCAGGCGGCGCTCGTCGTCGGTCATCTCGGTGACGTTGCCGGGCGGCATGGCGCGCGAGCGCACCGCGTTGATCTCGATCAGGTGCGCATGGCGCCGGACGCTGCCGGGATCGTCGAGCACGACGCCCTTGGGCGGCGCGTGGACGCCCGGCCAGACCGGCTCGTCGCGATGGCACATGCTGCAGCGGGTGAGGATCACGGCGCTGGCGGCCGCGACGTCGGCGCTTTGCGCGCGCGCGCCGCCCGCCGCTTCCCGCGGACCGGCGGCGGAGAGCCACGCCACCGCGAGCATGCCGGCGCCGGCGACGCCCCAGGTCCACCACGGGCTGCCTCTGCCCTCGTGGCGGGAGTTGAAGAAATGGCGGATCACCGGGCCGATCGCCAGCACGATCGCCACGATCAGCCAGTTGAAGCGGGTCGCGAACATCAGCGGGTAATGATTGGCGATCATCAGGAAGACGACGGGAAGGGTGAGATAATTGTTGTGGACCGAGCGCTGCTTGCCCTCCTGCCCCCAGACCGGGTCGGGCTCCTTGCCGGCGACGAGCGCCACCACGGTCTTCTTCTGGTTCGGGATGACGACGACGAAGACGTTCGCCACCATGATGGTGCCGATCAGCGCGCCGATCTGCGTGAACGCGCCGCGTCCGCTGAACACGTGGGTGAAGGCGTAGGTGAGGGCGACCAGGAAGACGTAGCCCGCGAGCGCGAGCGCGATCTCGTGGCGGCCGAGCGGAGAGCGGCAGAGCGCCTCGTAGACGAGCCAGGCGAGCACGAGGCTGCCGAAGGCGACCGCCGCCGCGCTCGCCGTCGTGAGCTCGAGCACGGACCGGTCGATCAGGTAGAGCTCGGCGCCGAGGTAATAGACCAGCACGAGCAGCGCGAAGCCGGAGAGCCACGTCGTGTAGGCTTCCCACTTGAACCAGGTGAGCTCGTCCGGCATGCGCGCGGGCGCGACGAGGTATTTCACCATGTGATAGAAGCCGCCGCCATGCACTTGCCAGGCGTCGCCCTGCACGCCCGCGGGCAGTCCGGCCCGCGGCTTGAGGCTGAGATCGAGATGGATGAAGTAGAACGAGCTGCCGATCCAGGCGATGCCGGCGACGACGTGCAGCCACCGCACGAGGAGGCTCAACCATTCCGTGAGCACGGATTCCACGACGGCGATGCCCCTCGTTCGGGCCGATACGATTGCGCGGGCGAGCGGCGGCAGGATGACAGACGCGCATTCGGCGTTGCAAGAGCTCTGCCGACGAAATAGTGCATAGCCATGGCGATCGAGACGACGAGCGCGGCCGGCTTCGGGGAGCGCATCATGGCGCTTGCCGATCGGCTGGCGCAGTGGTCGGAAATCCCCGACGGCTTGACCTGCACCTATCTCACCCCCGCGCACCGCTCGGTCGCCGCGGAGCTCGGCGACTTGATGCGCCGCGCGGGGCTCGCCACCGAGATCGACGCGGTCGGGAACGTCGTCGGCCGCTATGCCGCCGCCGATCCGCGGGCGCGCGCGCTGATCCTCGCCTCGCACTACGATACGGTCCGCAACGCCGGCAAATATGACGGGCGGCTCGGCGTCCTGACCGCGCTCGTGCTTGCCGAGCACCTCGAGCGCGAAGGCCGCAAGCTGCCGTTTCATCTCGACGTCGTCGCCTTCTCGGAAGAGGAGGGCGTGCGCTTCTCCTCGAGCTTTCTCGGCAGCCGCGCGATGGCCGGACGGTTCGACCGCGCATTGCTCCAACGCCGCGACGCCGACGGCCACAGCTTGGCCGAGGTCATGCAGGACGCCGGCCGCGATCCGGAAAAGATCCCGGCGCTGGCGCGGCGCGCCGAGGAGCTCGCGGGCTATCTCGAGGTGCACATCGAGCAGGGGCCGGTCCTGCTCGAGGCGGGGCTGCCGGTCGGGATCGTCAGCGCCATCGCCGGCAGCGTTCGCCGCCTCTTGACCATCACCGGAACCGCCGGCCATGCCGGCACCGTGCCGATGGCGCGCCGGCACGACGCGGCGGCGGCGGCGGCCGAGGTCGTGCTCACGGTCGAGAAGCGGTGCGCGCAGGCGCCGACCCTGGTCGGCACGGTCGGCCAGCTCACGGTGCCGGGCGGCGCGATCAACATCATTCCCGGCCGCTGCGAGCTCAGCCTCGACATCCGCGCCGCCGACGACGCAACCCGCGACGCCGCGGTGTCCGACGTCATGGCCGAGATCGGGCGCATCGGCGAGCGGCGCGGCGTTGCAATCGAGAGCAGGGAGATGCAGCGCACCGCCGCCGTGCAATGCTCGCCGCGCCTGCAGTCGTTGCTGGCGGATGCGGCGATGGGCCTCGGGGTGACGCCGCGCTATCTCGCGAGCGGCGCCGGCCACGACGCCATGGTGTTCGACGGCCTCACCGATACCGCGATGCTGTTCGTGCGCTGCGGCAACGGCGGGGTGAGCCATTCGCCGCGCGAGACCGTCACCGCCGAGGACGCCGACATCGCCGCCCGCGTCCTGCTCGACGCCGTTCTCCGCCTGGCCGCGACGTCATGACGCTCACGACAATCGTCGGCGATTTCGTCGATCGCGATTTCGCGCGCGAGACCGAGTTCCTGGCCGAGCTCGTGAAGGTGCCGAGCGACAATCCGCCCGGCGATTGCGCAGCCCATGCCGCGCGCGCGCGGGAACTCCTGGAGCAGCTCGGATTGACGGTCGAGGCGCACGCGGTGCCGCGGCCGCTCGTCGCGGCGGCCGGCATGAGGAGCGTGACCAATCTCGTCGTCCGCCGCCGCTTCGGCGACGGGCCGGTGATCGCGCTCAATGCCCACGGCGACGTGGTGCCGCCGGGACTGGGTTGGCGGCTCGATCCTTACGGCGCGACGGTCGAGGACGGCGCGCACGGGCCGGTGATGTATGGGCGCGGCGTGGCGGTGTCGAAATCGGACTTCGCCACCTATACCTGGGCCCTGCTCGCGCTCGAGGCCGCGGCCGCGCAAGGCGCGAAGCTCGCGGGAACGCTCGAATTGCATCTCACCTACGACGAGGAAGCGGGCGGCACGGTCGGGCCGAAATGGCTCATCGACAAGAAGCTGACGCGACCCGATGCGGTGATCGCGGCGGGGTTTTCCTATGCGGTCGTCACCGCGCACGACGGCTGCCTGCATCTCGAGGTGACGGTCACCGGCCGGCAGGCGCATGCCGCGATGCCGGAGAGCGGAGCGGACGCGCTCGAAGCGTCCACCGCCGTTCTCGCCGCGCTCTATGCGCATCGGTCCGAGCTCGGCAGCCTCCGCTCGCGCACGCCCGGCATCGTCTCGCCGACGCTCAATGTCGGGCTGATCAAGGGCGGCATCAACACCAACGTGGTGCCGGACCGAGTCGTGCTCCGGATCGACCGCCGCATGATTCCGGAAGAAAATCCCGCGCAGGTGGAAGCCGCAACCCGCGCGGTGATTGCGACCGCCGCGAAGCGTCATCCGCAAATCAAGGTCGACGTGCATCGGCTCCTCCTGGCCGAGCCGCTCGTCCCGCAGCCGGGCACCGACCGGATCGCGGCCGCGATCAAGCGTCGCGCGAAGGAAATTCTCGGCGTCGACGTGCC
>WNFB01004225.1_pt1 | contig 13241 bp, 15 predicted proteins | sample 5400501 | NCBI WGS metagenome assembly WNFB01 (sample SAMN13153341, study PRJNA577476) | soil metagenome | isolation source: 200 cm saprolite under Douglas fir tree site 2 hole 1 | place: USA:California | collected 2015-04-18
TCCGCCCTGCTGCTGCTCGTCGACCTGCCTGTCACATAGACCGTCGCTCCTGCTTCGCCGAGGCCGAGCGCGATCCCCTTGCCGAGGCCACGGCTTGCCCCGGTAACAACGGCAACCTTCCCGCTCAGACTCCCCATCCCGCTCCTAACCTCCGGCCGGTGTCGCTGCCGGACAAATTCTGCGATTTGAAGTCTGATAGAAAGGGTAAGCCAACGAAGCCGCACTCGCTCGAGTATCCGTAGCCGCACCTCGTGCCCTAGTGCTTGGAGCCTCGCTTTTGTGTTCTCACCGCTAGGTGGTGTAATCGGGTTCGAGGGCGCAAATACCACCAGCCCTCTTCAAATACGTTTAAGTCGTCTGAGCGGCCTGCTATCGGTGACTGGGCACAGTCTTCGCACCGAGCTCTTGCGTTTAGCCCGAGGCGGTCGAATTTTGTCCAAGGCTCGGCGAGCTTCCCGTTCTTGAGGCGATACACATCGAGGTCCGCGCCTCGGCGTTATTGGCCGCTGGTCGCGTCCGGGGCGTCCCCGATCTGACCACCCGGCCCCCCGTTGCGCGGGACCTGCTGGATGCGCTCCGCTCCCCGGTCCAACAGAAACCCGTGATTAGTTGGAGGCGCCGTAGGGACGACCGGGGTGTGCACTGGGGCACTGCTCGACACGGCGGACCGAGCCGCCAGCACCAGTACGACCGCAAAAACGATCGCGCCGAACCAGAGTCGCGGCCGAGTTGCTGGGCGGCCAATCGTCTGCTTACGTTCCATCGGTACGTACCTCCAGGTCATTCATGCGTGGGGATGTGGGCCAGCGTAAGGCGGCTCGGGGGTCGGGTCACCGGGAGTACTACGGGGTCGGCTACTGGTTGTTTGGTGGCTAAACTTGTTTGGGGCTTGAGGCATGGACCGGACTGCCGAGCACGGGCTTACACCCCGCGAACTGGAAGTGGCGCGCCTGGTCCGAGACGGGCTGACCGATCGCGACATCGCCGTGACACTCGACATCGCCCGGCGCACGGCGGAGTGGCATGTGCAGCAAATCTTCAACAAGCTGGGCTTCAACACACGCGCCCAGATAGCAGCGTGGACCGTGCGCGATGAGGTGGTTGGCACACCTGCGCACTCAACTGACACGCGCCGGCACAATCTTCCCCTTCAGCTGACGACCTTTGTCGGCCGCGCGCAAGAGTTGGCTACGGTCCAGCACCTCCTAGCAACGCGGCGGCTTGTGGTCCTGGTCGGGGTGGCCGGTACGGGCAAGACTCGTCTCGCGCTCGAAGTTGCGAGGCAGACTGGCGATACATATGCCGATGGCATCTGGCTGGTCGACCTGACTCCGCTCCGCGACGGTGGACTCGTTCCGCGGGCATTTGCGTCGTCGCTACGATTGCACGATCGACCTCGCCAGCCAATAGCCCAGACACTGTTAGAGGATTTGCGCGCCCGCCGCATGCTCCTGGTGATAGACAACTGCGAGCACCTGATCGACGAATGCGCCCGCCTCATAGACGCAATCCTCCGCTCGTGTGACGGCATCACGGTACTTGCCACGAGCAGGGAGCCTCTTCGTGTCAGTGGTGAGGCGATTTGGCGGGTGGCTCCGCTAGCTCTTCCCAGCCCGGCTGCTCTGATCGATGTGGATCAACTGGCCAGGTGCGGGGCGGTCCAGCTCTTTGTCGATCGTGCGCAGCTAGTTGCGCCAGGCTTTCAATTGAGCGCTCAGAACGCCGCTGCGGTAGGTAACTTGTGTTCCCGACTGGAGGGGCTGCCACTGGCAATCGAGTTGGCGGCGGCACGCGCGAGTTCGATGGCTCCCGAGCAAATGCTGGCTCGGCTCCAGGACCGATTCGCACTCCTGACAGCTGGCAGCCGGAGCGGACCAGCGCGACATCGAACCCTGCACGCGGCTCTCGATTGGAGCCACGACCTGTTGAGTGACCCGGAGCAAAGGCTGTTCCGCCGCTTGTCGGTATTTGCCGGTAGCGTCAGCCTCGAGGCAACCGAGCACATCTGTTCCTCGAACGACTTGGAGGTCGCCGTGATCCCCGGCTTGCTTGGTAACCTTGTGGATAAATCCGTTGTGATCGCAGCCGGTGAGGCCGGGGCGCCGACCCGTTTTCGAATGCTCGAGACCATGCGCGAGTACGGATGGAAGCACCTAGAGGATAGCGGCGAGGTGGAGCGAGTTAGCCGGCGACACTGCGAGTTCTTCGTGGCACTCGCCGAAGAGGGCTGGGCCAAGCTCAGAAGCGCCCAGCAGCCGATCTGGCACCGGCGGCTTGCCGACGACCTCAGCAATCTGCGGTCGGCCTTTCGGTGGAGCCGCGGGCGTGATCCGGAAGCGGCCTTGCGGCTGGCCTGGGCACTAAACGACTTCTGCATCATCCATGGAATTGTTCGGGAAGGCGACGACTGGTTCGAGCAGGCGCTCGCCGGCTATACCGTTCGCGACGAACTTAGGGCCAAGGCGCTCGGAGAGGGCGGATGGATCGCCTGGCACTGTGACGACATCGGAAGTTCCGCTGCGCGATGGCATGAAAGCCTAGAAATCTACCGCGAGCTACGCCACGTTAGCGGGATCGGCCAGGCGCTTCATCAGGTCGGACACCTGTTGTGGTGGCAAGACGATTTCGCGACGGCGCGCAAGAACTACGAAGAGGGCCTAGCCATGTCCAGGCAAGCAGGTGACTCCTTCTGGATTGCAGGTAGCCTCAGATCCTTGGGCTTGTTGGACCTATGGGAAGGAGATCCCGTCCGAGCGCGCGTCCATCTCGAGGAGAGTCTTGCCTGGAATAAGCGCGTGGGAGAGCCGAAATGGAGCTCCTATACGATTGAGGCTTTGGCCCTGAGCGAGATCGAGCTTGGCGATTTCGCTGTGGCGCGCACCCACCTGGAGGAGGCGCTGGGGATTGTACGCGAGCTGAACTTCACCCTTGGCCTTGTCGGCGTTCTCAAGACTTTTGTCGTACTCGCCGCGGCGCAATCGCATCCGGTTCGCGCGCTGCGCCTTGCTGGCGCTAGCGACTCGCTCTCGGAGTCGATCGCATTGAATCCGCTTGGTCATTGGCCAATGATGCAACGATGGCTTGAGAAGAGCCGAATGGAGTTGGGTCCGGAGCGGGCGGCGGCCTGCTTGGCGGAAGGCCGCGCCATGACCCGAGAAAGTGCTATCGAGTACGCTCTCGCAGGGTAACCGTGAGGCGTTGTTGATTCGCTAATCGTCAGCAGGGATTGACGGATCGCGATCACCGACGACCGCGTCACGGTCGTCGATGTGTACCCGGTCTACGCCGAGGCTCTCAGGTGCTATTGGCGACCCCGAGCGGGTTCGAGGGCGCAAATACCACCAGCTCTTACCAAATATGTTTAGCCGAGAAGGGAGCCGGACATCTTTTCCCTCACGGTGGCTCCGGGCAACTAGACCGGTCGCGCGACGTCCGATTTAGGTGGTCGTGGCGAGGAAGCTGTCAATCGACGCAATTACAGCTTTCAGGTGCATCCTCCCCGATGGCGCATTAGAGAAACTCGTAACTCCCGCGTTCCAAGTAGTTCTCCGGGGTTCGACCCTTAGCGCAAAGCCCGTTCGCCACCGTTCGGCATAGAAGGCCGCGTTGCGATGACCGTTGCCACACCCGCTGGGCTTTTCGCTGTCGACCTTCATCCAGATGATGGCGCGACCGGACGAAATCGTCATCGGTCTTTAACACTGATCTCAATCAAGCGCCGGTCCGGCAAAACCGCTGCGAAACGTCTGGGGCGTTGACCGCCTACGGGCCCATTCGAATGTGAACGAAGTGTTTTGGCCTGCCGCCACCTCGCGCGCTGGCCGCTTCCATTGGCACGAGCCGGCGGACGTGACCAAGCCAACCTTGGTCTCTCCATGATCGTCTCCCACCAAACCGGTATCAGTACTTCTGAGTGCCGCTCGTCGGCCTTGACCGCGTTCATCCCGCGTCTCAGAATTGCGCCATCCAGAGGGGGCGCCTAGAGGGCGCATGAGGAGGAGGAGAGCATGCACAAGAGAATCGTTCCGCGAGCGCTGTTGGGCCTCTTAGCCGCCGTCTCGCTCGCGATTGCCGCGACAACTCCGGCGCTGGCTTACGGCCCGGCGAACTGGCAGCTCACTTTCGCGGGCACCGGCCCTGGTTTTGGCTTCTGGGGATGGTGCGACCTCGCCGGTGGCACGACATTTAGCGCTGGCCTGGCGACTTCGGGCACCACTGGAGACTGTCAGTTCGCTGAATACTTCCACCTGCCTGGGGTTTTCTCAGGCACCTGCGAGGTAAGCCTCAACCTGATGCCGGAAGCTGGACAGCCAGCATGGCAGCAGGGCCACAGCACCATCCTCGGCGGCGTCGATTGGTTCATCTCAGGTACTACCGTGACCCATCCCGCTGGCCAGACCGGGTTCTGCGCGACCCTCCCCGGTTCGCCGCCGCCCACATTCAGCGACTTCGATTCCTTGCTGCCTGTCTTGGTGGGACATACCAATGCAAACGGCTTCTTTGGAACGACCGAGTTGCAGCTCCAGGAGACTCCGCTCTTGTAGATTCTTCGCCAGCATTCGAGTCCGGCCTCCGCTGCTACCAGGAGGCCGGACTGACTCTCCCTTCGCCCCACCGAGAGCGGGACCGTGGGTTCAAGGGCGCAAATACCACTGGCCCTGGCTAAATACGTTGAGTCCGTCGACGCCTCAACTCCTCCTCCCGACCAGTGAATACCGGGTGTTGCCGCCGGTCTGGACGTTGAGGAGGTGTAATTGATGTTTGCACGGGTAACGACGACGAAAGGCCAGGTGACTAAGGAAGATGCCGTCCGCGTTATCCGAGATCGGGTCCTTTCCCGAGCTAAGGATGTCCCAGGCTTCAAAGGCGGGCTCTGGCTCCTCGACGAGAAGGGCGGCAAAGGTCTAACCATCACTCTCTTCGAGAGCGAAGAAGCCCTTCGGCTAGCGCTGAGGCGGCCGATCGCCTGCGGAAAGAAGCGGTCGGCGAGCTCGGTGCCAGCGTCTCCAGCGTGGAAAGCTATGAAGTTGTCGTAGCCGCTGGCGTGGCGGAGCCTATCACGGCGTAGGGGCCAACCCTTTCCGATTCCGCTCGGGGGCCGCGCTGCAAGGTGGTCTGACTGGGTTCCAGGGCGCAAATACCACCAGCCCTCACGAAATTCATTTGAACCGAGGGCACTTCATAGTGACTCTGAAGCGGCACCGCGGATCGCTCTGAGGCAGGGAGCGCGACGCGTGAGGCGAGCTCGGGAATCAGCCGCCGTGGGTCGGCTTTGTGAGCAAGCTCCGTGGGAACCACAGCTAATTCGGTATTTGTACCTGGACAGCCATCGTGTGGACCCGGCCGACACAGCCTGGGGGCGAGCGCCGCCCCCAGGCCGGACTTTCTAGCGGCTTATGACCGCCGTAGGGATCTCGGTGTAGTAAACCTCGACGACTTCGACCTTGGGACTCCTGGCGCCCACCTGCTGAGCTACCTCCTGGCGGATCCCGGAGACGGCCGCCTCGCTATTCTGCAGGTCTTTTTCGGTGTCCCAGATGGTGCCCGAGAAACTCTTGCCGGCCTTGCGGTTCACCAGGAGAATCGCCGCCCGGGCCCCGCGCTGCTTCTGGATGGTTGGCACGACTCGGGTCTTGTAACTGGAGATGCCCTCGTTGACCTTGGCGGGATCGCCTTCCACGGTCGTCACGCGGACCCAGGTGCCGGCCTTGGGCGGCTGGAACCGCTCTTGGACGGTGACCTCGCATTCGTCATCCTCAACGATGCGGCCACCGGTTTCGCTTAGGATCTTCTCTGCTTCCGGCCGAATCTGCCCGCGGGCGTCCTTCATCGCCTGCTCTGTTTCCCAGTAGGTAACCGAGAAACCGTCACCAGTCTTCCGGTTTCCCATGTACGACACGCCAGCGAAGCCCTTCTGCTTCTTGATCAGCGGCAGGATCTGCTGCGTCCATCGGCTGATCGCCTCAGCCACCTTGTTGGGATCGCCCTTGAGTCGAACCACACGACTGTACAATTCGCCACCTCCTTGTGCAAACACAAACCTTCCGGAACGGCCGGCCCCGAACCAGCCTACTCCTTTGGAGTTAGAGCAACCGATGAGTTTGGAAGCGCATGAGTTGGTTCGCGAACGAGCCCCTGCCCGCCGAGTTCCCCGTCTCAGGTCGACGTTTTGCCCTAGGCCCCAGGCTGACGACACCCTGACGGCAAGGCCACAGCCCGCCCGCGGACCACTGCGGACGTTTGCGCCTGATAAAACCTCAGCCCGAATTTCAGAGCGGACCGACGTTGGCGCTGGCGGACGCGGTGGACTCCTCGGTGACCACCTTCAAAACCGTCGGACCTGACCGGTAGGTGGTGGAAGTGGGTTCGAGGGCGCAAATACCACCAGCACTCAGGAAGTTCATTTGACCGAGGGCACTTGGCCCGAGAGCGATGCCGAAGCCAGCCTACCGCCAGATTCGTATGAGCTGCGTTAGGCTTCAGCTCCTGAAGTAATACCAGCGCTGGACCTTCACCTGCTCGCGCTCGAACTCTGCGACGTCTACCCCGCGCGCCGTAACCTCGCTGCCGTCTCGGCTGAACGCCCACTCCGTGAAGACGACTGAGCCCTCGGCTGCCTGGCGATCAAGCGTGACCTTGCCCGCAGGCATAGCCTCGAGGAAGCTGGTCCAGTCGGCACGGATCTCGGCCTCCCCGGCCAGCGTGCCGCGTGGTCTGCCGGTCACCACGGCATCGGCTCGGTAGAGCTGCATCATCCTCTCCACATCCCTGTCGTTGTAAGCGGTCGCGAAGCGTTTGCGAAGGTCCTTCAGATCTGCCATCTACCCCACCCTTCCCCCTCGCGCGCAGTCCCCGGTGACATCGTCCCGCAGAGCTTACTCTCGGAACAAGGCGGTGAAAGTGGGTTCAAGGGCGCAAATACCACTTCTCCTCGCCAAATACGTTTGAACCGACCATCGCTGCAAAATTCGCGCGCTACTATTAGCCCGCTCGGGCGCACTGCCCGGCGGCCGATAAGCATCCGGGCATCGAGCTCGGCGCGCGGCATCTCCAGAGTCTCCTGCCCTGGTGCCGGACCGGGGATCTCCCAGCCGCGAAGGTCGGACGTGCCTAGCGCATCAGGAAGAGCGACTTTGAGGAGTGGTGGGCCACGCATGTCCCAAGCGGGGAGCCTCGCAACCGTCAGCCAAAGAGGCGATGAACAGGTCAGGAGGAAGCTTCGCGGGTCGCCAGTGGCCCGGTGGAGGTCGGATTAGACGGCGTTAGTAGCGCCCAGTCGAGCGGCCCCCAACGCCGCCAACTGGAACAACCGCGCGTAAGGTCCCGCTCCGGCCGGTTTTTATCGAAGTCGCAGTCTCGAGTCAGGCTGGTGGTGGTGGTTAGCGCGTGGCGGCGGGAGCGCCGCGGAAGAGCGGCTCGAACATGTGGTCGTTGGGCACGCCAATCGAGGCGTGGTTCTGAACCATGCGCCAGTCACCCTTCTCCCGCAGAAAGACTGCGCTGATTCGCACCTCGACCGACTCACCGTCATGCTCGAACGTGCCGGTGCCATCCGCCCAGCCGACATCGCCGTGCTCGTAGCCCCGGAGCTCGGCGATGCGCACGTGGATGTGCATCCCGGCTTGCGGCGTTGACTCGCGCAGCAGCTCGATGATCCGCTCGTAATCTCTGGAATACTCGTTCGGGTCGCTACCGATGGCGACGACTCCGGGTTCCCGCGAAGTCGCGCGCTCGAGATAGGCAATGTCACCTCGCTCAAGCGCCCTCCGTGTGCTGCCGTCCTCTTCCGGCCACTGGTGGCGGAGGCGACGCGGCGCAAACTACGGACTGTTATCTACTCGCGGCCGGGCTACGCGACCTCTACTGCGAAGCCCGGACGCTCGGTGGCAGACGCCGTCCGGGACGTTCAGGCAATCCTCGGCGAGCTTGATGCCGAGGAATTCGTGACCATCGGCTGGTCGGGCGGGGGCCCTCACGCTCTGGCCTGCGCCGCCAACTTACCGGATCGCTGTGCCGCTGCCGTATCTCTCGCAGGCGTGGCGCCATACGCGGCGGCAGGCCTTGACTGGATGGCAGGGATGGGTCCCGAAAACATTGAGGAGTTCAACCTGGCGCTGCAAGGGGAAGCGGCCCTCACCCCATGGCTGGAGCAGCAGGCCGTAGCCCTTAGCCAAGTCGAAGGACCTGCCGTCGCGGCGGCGCTTGGAGGCCTGGTCTCCGATGTCGATAAGGCGGCGTTGACCGGCGAGTTCGCAGAGTTCATGGCGGCTGTCTTCCGTCGAGCCGTCTCGAGTGGAATCGCCGGCTGGCGCGACGATGACCTGGCCTTCACCCGGGACTGGGGATTCGACCTGGCCAGGATCGAGAGGCCGGTTGCTGTGTGGCAGGGCGAACAGGATCGGATGGTGCCATTCACGCACGGTCAATGGCTGGCCCAGCACATCCCGAATGCGCGGGTCCGCCTACCGTGACGAGGGCCACCTGTCGCTCGGCCTGAAGGCGCTCGACCGGATCATCGACGACGTGGTCGCGATTGCGCGCTAAAAGCCCCTCTAGAGGAGTTCCGGACAACTCTCCCAGTAGGTGGTGTGACTGGATTCGGGGGCGCAAATACCACTCGCCCTTCTTAAATACGTGAGCCCCTGAAGAAACTGGGACCCGGCCTGCCCGGGAACCCGAGCTTTAGAGGTGGTAGGGAGCGAACCTGGCCCACGCCACGACCAGCGCCAGCGCCAGCAGGACGACGTTGATGGAGAGGCGTGAATCTACCTCGCCGCGCCGCACATGTGTCGCGATCGCGCCGATCATAAGCAAGACCAAGCCGACTGCCGCCGCAGCGCTGAGAAGGGGCGCCACCCTCAGGACGCTTGGAAGGATCAGCCCGATGGCGGCGAGGACTTCGAGACTCCCGATGGTCTTAACCTGTCCATCGGTGAATTCCTCGACGTAGGGCAAGTGCGCCTGTAGCTGGGGACGCGGCCTCATCAGCTTCATCCCCCCGGACACCAAGAAGGTAAGGGCCAGGAGGCCTTGCGCGACCCAGATTGCGACATTCATTTGAACAATCCTCCAAAATACTTCAATTCGGATTTGTCAGCCTTGCTCCGGTGGCGGACGGTCGGCGGATGGCTCGCGGACGCCGACCGCTCGCTCAGCGGAAAACCAGACTCACTCAGTGGCTCATCAACTAGCCGACCGCATTCCGCCGACCCTCTGACGCCAATTGATGTCAGCTTCATCCTTCTTGTCGTTCAATGCATGGGGAACATCAGCCGATGCTTGGAGCAGTTTCAATCCCGATAAGAGGGACAGGAAGATCATCGTGAAGATGCTGACCGTCGCTTCTGCTTCGGTGATGCTCCTGGTCTGCCAGACCACGCCGGCGGCATCGGTGACCAGCGTATTGCCACTAAAGACCAGGTAGGAAACCACCGCCGTCAGGCCTACCACGGCGTACGAGATGATCGCCTGCGCGTAGTAGGACCGGGGCAACGGTTGTGACTCCTCATCGCCACTGCTCCGGAAACGGAGAAACAGCGCAAACAACTGGAGGAACACATACACGGTGAAAAACCACCCGACATAGTTCGTGAGCGGGACACCGAAGTAGCCACCGCCTTGTTCCCAGATCCAAAAGTGTTTGATGGTCGAGGCCGTTGGATCAAAGGTCAAGTCCCACATGACCATGGCCGCCGCAGCGATGACAGGGACGCCGACGGTCGTGAACCAGCTTCCGGCGCGGCGCACCTCGCCGATCGGGACGATCGCCACCATCCACGCGAGATACGCGGTGGCGAAGTATGACGGACCGATGAACAACGGCACCAGGAAGAGTTTCCCCCCGCCTGTGTAGTGATAGTGCCCGAATGGAAAACCGGTCAGGATACTCGTGTTTTCCAGGATGTTGCTGACGACGAGACAAATGACTAGGAAGGTCAGTATCCCCCTCCAGCCATAGCGGACCAGCCCATGGATGAGCGCGAAGACCGCCGCCGCCATGACGACCGGTATGGTGAGTGAGGGCGAAATCGCCGTGGTCGCTAGTCGTGCCACGCCCAAAAGTACAACCAGCACCCACAGAATGTTGATCCACGATTTCGTGTTTCTCATGTCTTGTCCTCCTCTAAAGTGTTCATCCCCAAGTTCAACTGCTTTGCTTTAATTCCGCCTCCCTGTGCAGTAATGGCGTCGGCATTGATGTGAGGCTCATCACCTCGTGCCCACATAACGCTTCGAGAAATGGCTGAAAGCTGCCAGAAACCAGGCAGCGCAGAATTGGCCCGTCAGTTTCCACCTCGCTGACTCCTGAGGCCCGCTCGATCCGCAGGGTGGGAGGGGCGCCGACGAAACTGACCTCGACTCTCTGGATCGGTAGGCAGTCAGCCATGCTCTCCAGCCTAGGGGCCAGAAAGCGCGCTGAATACGGCGGAATTGCGTGCCCGGTACCTGATCGACCGGCGCGCCACCCTCCCCGAAGTGCCTATTTTCATATTCGGCGGGCCAGTCGCACCCGCGGGGTAGTAAGTTCGCTATCGACCCATGGCCAGGCCTACTCGCCGGTCGGGCAACCTGCCGGCTGAACCGACGAGCTTCATCGGCCGCCGCCGCGAGCTCGCGGAACTTCGCAAGAAGCTCGGCGCGGCCCGGCTCGTCAGCCTGGTCGGGCCGGGTGGTGTCGGCAAAACCCGCCTGGCGATCCGAATCGGGACCGACCTGGGACGGGGCTTCCCGGATGGAGCCTGGCTGGTCGAGCTCGCTGACGTTCGGGATGCCGCCCTGGTCAGCAACGCCGTGCTGGCGGCCCTGGACCTGCGGGACCAGGCGGCGACCGAGCCGCTGGCGCTTCTGCTCGCTTATCTGCGGGACAAGGAGCTGTTGCTGATAGTGGACAACTGTGAGCACCTGGTCGAAGCAGCCGCTCAGCTCGTGACCGAAGTGACCAGAGCTGCGCCCGGTGTGCGCGTGGTTACCACCAGCCGCGAGCCGCTTTCTGCGCCGGGTGAGCACGTGATCCCGGTCCCCCCGCTCGAACTGCCTCCTGCTCGCACGGCCGAACCTCTCACTCAGCTGCGACAAAACGAGTCCGTCATGCTGTTCATGGAGCGGGCGGCCGCGGCTTCGGGCACCTTCGAGCTGACCACCTCGAATCAAGCGGCCGTCGTTGATCTGTGCCGCCGGCTCGACGGTCTTCCACTGGCGATCGAGCTCGCGGCCGTAAGAACGCGCGTCCTTAGCGCTGAGCAGATCCTCGATCGCCTGACTGACCGGTTCGGCCTGCTTACGGGAGGCAGCCGCGCTGCGCTTCCGCGTCATCAAACGCTGCGTACCACCATCGACTGGAGCCACGAGCTGTTGGCAGCATCCGAGGCGACGCTCCTTAGGCGCTTATGTGTGTTCGCCGGCCGGTTCACCCTGGAAGACGTCGAGTCGGTTTGTACTTCGGACGGCGTACCGGCAGCACAGGCGTTGGACAGGCTGTCATCGCTTGTCGACAAGTCACTGGTGATCAAAGAGGAGGCAAGTGGCCGGGCCTGCTACCGCCTGCACGAGACGATGCGTGAATATGCCGGCCTCAAGTTTCGGGAGGCGGATGAGGAGGAGGCCGTCGAAGGCCGATTCGCCGAGTACTACCGGGCGACGTGTCAGCGATCTGTAGCGGGAGCACGGTACGGGCTTCTCGAGTGGCTCGAATGGATGGATCTGGAGATCGAAAACGTCCGATCCGTCCTTCGTCGGTGCCTGATTCAGGCGGACTTCCCGCGCGGAATCGATCTCGCCGCCTCCCTGGGTTGGTACTGGATTACGCGCGCGACCACTGAGGGTGTGCGGTGGCTCGATGAGCTGCTCGCGCCGGGAAATAGCAATCCCGAGACGCATGCCCGGGCTTGCTTCATCCGTGGTTTCCTGGCCGTGCTGCAGGCTGATCCGACGGCTGCCAGGCCAGCGCTTCAACGCGCGATCGGGGCGGCTCGAGCTGCGGCACAGCTCAGTGTGGTGGCGGAATCGCTGTCGATGGCCTCGATCGCCGAGAACATGGCCGGTAATCGCGTGTCCGCCAGGCGCCTGCTCGAAGAGTCTCAAGCCTTGACGACGGGCCTCGGTGACGTCCCTGCTTCTCTCTTGCTGCTCCAGGCTCAAGCCTTCAACAGTTTCTTCGAGGGCGATCTCGACGCGTTCATCTCCGCGTCGTCAGAGGGCGTGCGCCTGAGCCGAGAAACGGGTGACCTCTACTCGCTTGACATGATGCTGATGAACCTCGGCACCTCTACCCTGGTGTCAGGCGACCTTGAAGGGTCAAAGCCGCTGCTCGCAGAAGCGTTGCGCATCGCTGATCAGATCGATAACCGGGTGGCGCAGTATGTGTTGCTTGACGCATTGGGCTGCCACGCCGCCAGCACTGGACAGGCGCGGCTCGCGGCGCAGCTGCTCGGGGCCGCGGACACGGTACGAACCGGGACTGGCTCACGCGCCAACATAATCCTCGCTCAATTGCTAGCCCAGGCCAAAACGTCGGCGGTCACAGCGCTTGGGCCATCAAAATTCGAGGCCGAGTTCCAGGCCGGAAAACACTTGAGCCGAGGCGACGCGATCGGAAGGGCGCTTGGCGAGCCGGCTCGTGGTGCCGCTGCGGCTCCAGACGCCGCGGGAGCGGGGTTGCTGGGGAAGCGGGAAGGCGATGTCGCACGACTGGTCGCCGATGGCTTGAGTAACAAGCAAATCGGAGCGCGTCTGTTCATATCCGAGCGCACCGTCGACGGTCACCCGAAGCATCCTGAATAAGCTCGGATTCAACTCACGGGCCCAGATCGCCGCGTGGATAGCGTCGCGCCAGTAGGGACCGCAACGCCGATCAGTTGTTTTCCGAAAGTATGGTGCGGGCGGCAGTTGGCGACGGACAAGTTTCGAACTCCATCTGAATTCAGAAATGGCAATCTGGCTCGCTAGCACCTCGCCGGCGAACCTATAGCGGACGGTCGGCGGACACTCCGCGGACGCCGAGCAGACACTCCTAGCGTCACGACCCGGGCTAGAGCACAGCAACCGCCAAGGTCAGCGGAGGTTGAAGAAGGAACCCGTAATCGCGCATTCGTAACAGCTCTAATCGCCCAGGTCTGGGGAACGAGCCGACATGTTTCATAGAGGTTGTGCAGCTGTGGGTTCGGGACCTCGCCGGATGCCTTGCTGGTTGTGACCCGCATCGCCTGGCTCAGGCGCGCCAACTATGAATGGGCGCGCTTGGG
>WNFB01003881.1_pt1 | contig 13238 bp, 12 predicted proteins | sample 5400501 | NCBI WGS metagenome assembly WNFB01 (sample SAMN13153341, study PRJNA577476) | soil metagenome | isolation source: 200 cm saprolite under Douglas fir tree site 2 hole 1 | place: USA:California | collected 2015-04-18
GGGGGCGTTGCTTGACTTGGTACTTCGATGCAGAAAAATGAAACGTGAGATGAGGATTGATGGCTCAATCCCCCCCGCCCGTCGACTAGCGCAGGCCAGACAGACGCACACTCCCCCAGTTTTACACGCTGCTTGCTGAGACTGGCTTCGCCGGTTTCTCCGGCGACCGTTCGCCGTCCTGTGGCCCGTCCTGAAGCATTTTGATCATGGTCATAATGAACAGCACATAGAAGGCGATGCCGACATAGATGACATAGGGCTGGACGCCTCCAGCTTCCTTCAATACCTCCTCCTGCTTCACCGAATCGGACCACGAGCCCTTCTTGATCTCGCCAATCTTCTCGCGGCAGTGCCAGTAGTACACATAATTCGCTGTGGCTCCGGCCATGATGCTCCAGACGAGACCCACGGTAAGGTCGCCGGTCAAGTAGGTCGAAATCATCGGACCGAGTGCGTAGACCAGCGCATACACGTACATTTTTCGGTAAAGAAACCAGACGAAGGAAATAAAGAGAAAGGCCGGCCAATTCCATGTCAGGGCGAACTTCGGTTGTTCGCCCAATCCAAACTTTTTAAAATGTTTCAGATAGCGATCGGCATGGGGACCGATGAATTGGCGCCAGAGATGTTCATCGGTGTGGATCACGGGGGTGGCAACCGACGATTCAGGCTCGACGGTCAGCGTGTTTCCACATTGGTAGCAGAATTTAGCGTCTTCCTCGTTTTGCTGCTGACACTGCGCGCAGGGCTTCATCTGTCTGAGAGTATCACAATGGAGGTGCCTCCTGGGTAAAGAAGCGCCACACTGCCTCACAGCTTCCGCTGCTCATTTCAAGTTGCTTCCATCGACAAGCCTATGCTACCTTCCCTTACTTTACAAAGGGATACGTCTGTCATGCCGACAGAAGAACTGAAGCAGGACGCTGCACGTTATTTGATGCAGACCTATACGCGTCAACCGCTCTCGATCGTGCGAGGGCGCGGGACGAAGGTGTACGACCTCGAGGGGCGAGAGTATATCGATTTCGTCGGTGGGATTGCGGTGAATATCCTCGGGCATGGCCACCCGGATCTGGTTCAGGCGATCCAGCGCCAAGCCGCGCAGCTGATCCATACCTCGAACCTCTATTACACTGAGCCACAAGTGAAGCTGGCGCAGATGCTGGTCGATCACTCGTTTGCCGACAAGGTGTTCTTTTGCAACAGCGGGGCAGAGGCGAATGAAGCAGCGATCAAGCTGGCCCGCCGTTATTCCCATGACAAGTATGGGGCCGGGCGGTTCGAGATCGTCACGATGAAGAACTCGTTCCACGGCCGGACGATCGCGACGTTGACGGCGACGGGCCAGGAAAAGGTTCAGAAGGGCTACGAACCGCTGCTACCGGGTTTCAGCTACGTCGCCTTCAATAATCTGGAAGAACTGAAACGGGCCGTGACCGACAAGACCGCGGCGATTATGCTCGAACCGATTCAGGGTGAGGGGGGTATCTATGTCGCGGACCGCGAGTATTTAAAGCAGGTGAGAGATCTGTGCTCCCAAAAAGACCTGCTGTTGATTTTCGACGAAGTGCAGACTGGAATGGGACGGACCGGGACGCTATTTGCCTACGAGCAGTTAGGGGTGCAGCCGGATATCATGACCTTGGCGAAAGCGTTGGGCGGCGGCGTGCCCATCGGAGCCTGCCTCGCGACGGACTCCGTTGCGAAGGCCTTCTCGCCCGGCAGTCATGCCTCGACATTCGGCGGCAATCCGCTCGCCTGTGCGGCGGGTTTGGCTGTCTGTCGTGCCCTGCTGGAAGGCCAAGTACTCGATCATGCGCGCCGAATGGGAGAGTATTTTGCGAAAGGGTTATCCGACTGTCAAGACCGACACCGGGTGGTGCGAGAAGTGCGTGGCCTTGGGCTCTTGCAGGGGATGGAGCTCGATATGGATGGAAAAACCGTCGTGAGCGAGTGTTTGGCTCGAGGCATTCTGATCAATGGGACTGGCGAGCATGTGCTGCGGTTCGTGCCGCCCCTTATCATCACCCAGCTCGAAATCGATCGCTTGCTCGATACGCTTGGGAAAATTTTCAGTGAGCAGGCAGCGTAAGGCGTACGTACGCAGAATGGACCCATCAGAGATGACCACACGAACGACAGGAGTGCGAGCCGGCCAAAAAGATCTACTGGATGTTGCGGCCATCACCAAGGCGGAGGTGGAGAGTTTGCTCGCGTCGGCGGCACTGTTGAAAGACAAACAGCGGCGCGGGGTTCCTCATCCGTTGCTTCCCGGAAAGACGTTGGGGCTCCTGTTCCAGAAGCCGTCGACGAGGACGAGGGTGTCGTTCGAGGCGGGCATGAACCAGTTGGGTGGCCATGCTCTGGTCTTGCCCATGGCCGACATCCAGCTCTCGCGCGGAGAAAGTGTCGCCGATACGGCGCGCGTGTTGTCGCGCTATCTCGACGCGATCGTCATTCGCACCTATGACCACTCGATCGTGGAGGAATGGGCGAGGGAAGCCACGATGCCGGTGATCAATGGGCTCACCGACCTGAGCCATCCTTGTCAGGCCCTTTCAGACCTCCTGACCATTCGCGAGAAGAAGGGTCGATTGAAGGGGATCAAGATCGCCTATATCGGCGACGGCAACAACGTGGCGAACTCATTGATCGAAGCGGCGGCGAAGATGGGGATGACCATCACTCTCGGGTGTCCGGTGGGGTATCAGCCGGAGCAGCATGTTGTGGACAGGGCGAGGGTCGAGGCCGCGAAAACCGGTGCGGTGATCGAGATCGGCCACGATCCCCATATCGCCGCGAAGGAAGCGGATGTGATCTATACCGACGTCTGGATCAGTATGGGCCGCGAACGGGAACATGCGCGACGATTGAAAGTCTTGGCTCCGTATCAAGTGAACAGTCGCCTGTTGCATCGCGCCAAGCCCGACGCGATTGTTATGCATTGTTTGCCCGCACACCGGGGTGAGGAAATCAGCGCGGAGGTGCTGGATGGTCCGCAGTCGGTCATCATCGACCAGGCGGAGAATCGGTTGCATATGCAGAAGGCCATCTTAACGAACTTATTAGGCAAGAGGAGCCGAACGAGACGATGAGTCGTGTCATTAAGAAAGTAGTACTGGCCTATTCAGGCGGTCTCGATACCTCCGTGATCTTGAAGTGGTTACAAGAAACCTACGGCTGCGAGGTTATCGCATTCTGCGCCGATCTGGGACAAGGCGAAAATCTACAAGCGATCAAGGTCAAGGCGCAAAAGCTTGGGGTGAGAAAGGTCTACGTCGAGGACCTGCGCGAGACCTTCGTGAAGGACTATGTTTTTCCGATGTTACGCGGCAACGCCATATACGAAGGCTGTTATCTGCTCGGGACCTCGATCGCGCGGCCCCTCATTGCGCGACGTCAAGCTGAGATCGCGCTCAAAGAAGGCGCCGAGGCGGTGTCGCATGGCGCCACCGGAAAGGGAAACGACCAAGTGCGGTTCGAGTTGACCTACACGGCGCTAGCGCCGAATCTTACGATCATCGCGCCTTGGCGTGAATGGACGATGCGGTCGCGGCGCGAATTGATCGAGTATGCCAATCGGCATGGCATTCCCGTGACGGCGACGAAAGCCAAGCCCTATAGCATGGATCTGAATTTGTTCCATGTGAGTTATGAAGGCGGCATTCTCGAAGATCCTTGGGAATCCCCGCCGGATGAAATCTTTCAAATGACGGTGTCGCCTGAGCAGGCGCCGAACAAGCCGCTCGAAGTCGAGATTGACTACGAGGCGGGTAATCCGGTGGCTGTCGATGGCAAGAAGATGAGCCCGGCGACGTTGTTGGCCCGCCTCAATAAGCTGGGCGGCGCGCATGGGATTGGGCGGGTCGATCTGGTGGAGAATCGCTATGTCGGGATGAAATCTCGCGGGGTCTATGAAACTCCGGGCGGGACGATCCTCCATGTGGCGCATCGCGGGCTCGAGTCGTTGACGATGGATCGCGAGGTGCTGCACTTCAGGGACGGTTTGATTCCGCGCTTCGCCGATCTTATTTACAACGGCTATTGGTTCAGCCCGGAACGAGAGATGATCCAGGCATCAATCGATGCAGCGCAGAAGGACGTGACCGGTACGGCGCGGGTGAAGCTCTATAAGGGGAATTGCACATTGGCCGGGCGCAAGTCGAAGAATTCGCTCTATCGTCTCGACATCGCCACGTTTGAAGAGGACGAAGTCTATAACCAGAAAGATGCCGAGGGTTTCATTCGGTTGAACGCGTTGCGACTGAAGATCAGAGCCCAGAGAAAGAAGGCCTCTTCCTAATGGCACGAGCAACGGGCCGCAGCTCTGCCGCGTCGGAAGGCGGAAAGGCCTGGGGCGGGCGGTTCAGACAAAAGACGAACCGGTTGGTGGAATCTTTCACCGTTTCGGTGGCGGTCGATCGCCGGCTCTACGCCCATGACATTCAGGGCAGCATCGCCCATTGCAAGACGTTGGGGAAGGCACGCGTGTTGACCGCCTCTGAAACCAGGACGATCGTGCGGGGTCTGGAATCGGTGAAGACGGAGCTGGATCGGGGCCGCTTTCGCTTCACCCCTCAGGATGAAGATATTCACATGGCGATAGAACGCCGGCTGACAGAATTGATCGGTCCGCTCGGCGGCAAGTTGCACACGGGCCGGAGCCGGAACGACCAGGTCGCGCTGGACGTTCGGCTCTATTTGCGGGATCAACTCAGTCAGCTCGTGAGGTATCTGGAACACTTTCAGCGGATCTTGGTGGCGAAGGGAAAGGCGAATCGAACGGTCGCCATGCCGGGCTATACACATCTACAGCGTGCCCAGCCGGTTCTGTTCGCTCATCATCTCTTGGCCTATGTGGAAATGATCGAGCGGGACAAGGGGCGATTTCGCGATGCATCGATGCGCTTGAATGTCATGCCGTTGGGGTCCGGTGCACTTGCGGGGACCAACTACCCAGTCGATCGCCGGTTCACCGCCGGGTTGCTGGGCTTTCCCTCCGTGACGCAAAACAGTCTCGATGCCGTGTCCGATCGGGATTTCATGATCGAGGTGGCCTCGGCGCTGTCGATCACGATGATGCACCTGTCCCGGCTCAGTGAAGAATTGATCCTCTGGTCGTCGCAGGAGTTCCAATTTGTCGAGCTTCCCGATGCCTTCTGTACCGGTAGCAGTATGATGCCGCAGAAGAAGAATCCCGATGTGCCGGAATTGGTGCGGGGCAAGACGGGACGTGTCTATGGCCATTTGGTCAATCTGTTGACGACTCTCAAGGCCCTGCCCTTGAGTTATAATCGAGATCTCCAAGAGGATAAGCCGGCGCTCTTCGATGCCCTCGATACCGTCACCGCGTCGGTGGAGGTCTTGACGGAATTGATGCGCCGGCTCACCGTGAACCGGGACGTCCTCAAGAAGGCGGTTCAGGGTGGTGGTATGCTGGCCACAGAGATTGCGGACTATCTTGTGACCCGAGGCGTACCGTTTCGCGAAGCGCATGCGATCACGGGCCGACTGGTGCGGGCCGCATTGGATCAAGGCCGTGAACTCACGGTCTTCTCGCTCGAGGAGCTTCGGGCATTTTCCGACCGAATTGAAAAGGGCCTGTTCGCTCGGTTGACGGTCACTGCTGCGATCGACCGGAAATCTCAGGTAGGCGGAACTGCCCGAACACAGGTAGAGCGGCGCATTAAAGAACTCGAGCGGATGCTCTCGTGAAGGTGCGAACGCAGAGTGCGATGTCCATCGTGTTGGGTGTGACGATGGGAATGTTGGTGGCCTGCGGGGTCGTGGGGTCGCCGGTTCCTCCTGAAAGTGTCGGGGTGAATCCGACCATTGAGCGGCAAAAGAAGTTAGAGGCGCTCGAGGAGAAACAGCGTGAGGCCGCAGCGGAAGCCGAATCCACCGAGCCACAACCGGACCTAATGCTACAGGGGCAGGATGTCAACCTTCCCCCGTTACAACCGGTGGGAACCCGGTAAGGTTGAAACCGCCATTCGCTGGACCTGTGTAGCCGGATAACGCTATACTGTAACCCATTGAATGTTGACGCGGGCCTCCCTCCGTGGAATATTCTACGGTAGTGATAACGAAAGAAGTCACCAATGAGAACTGACACAAGGTAACGGAAGTATGCCATGGCTGGATTGAGAGCGTTCTCGGGCAAGAGGTGTTCGATGCGGTGATGCTGGAGGCGGGAAGGCTGGTCGCCGAGAGCGTCATGCGGAGCGACCTCGCACTCCAGCAGTGTGCGCATGAGTGCGGGGTCGTTCTTGGTCAGCGACCAGAAGGGCAGGGTGTCACACCCGCGACTCAGGCATGTCGTGCAGGGAGAAGCGCCCAAGCCGTCATACGTGCTCCTGCACTTCCCCCGGGCAGTTCTCCGAAGAGTTGCTGAAGGAAATCCTGCGAGGAGTCTCCGCGCAGAAACATACCGAGCCCGTTATCGATTCGGCGTGGGCGTTCAGCGTGTCGCCGTCTTCGGTGTTTCAAAAGAGGGTGGCGCTGACGGCCCAACAGCTGCGGGCGTTCCCAGCCCGTTTTTTGTCGGAGTGCACGCTGTTCCCGGACACGATCCATCGGGGCGGCGAGGCGTTCTTCTGTGCGGGGATGGCGCAGGTCCTCGCGGCTATCGAGGCCGAGCGCGCGGAGCCGCAGTCCGCTCAGACGAAGAAGGCGGCGTGAGACAACCATTGAGAGTCGCTCAGAACATTTCAACGAACTTATAGACAACCCCAGCCGGATAGAGGTGAGGAGGATCAATTCATGGAGCTTATTCAACCCATCCGTCACAATCAGTTCGTTGGGCAGGCACCAACGGCCAAGCACGCACCGGGCAAGCGGCTGTTGCTGGTCGATCCCTATCCGCGCAATAACCCCTATCGGTTGACCGCGTCGGAACGACGCGCGGTGTGGTTTCCCAAGCTGAGCTTGCCGGTGATTGCGGCCTACACCCCGGAAAATTGGGAAGTAAGTCTGGTCGATGAAGCGGTTCAAGATATCGATTTCGACTATCCTTGTGACATGGTCGGCCTCTCCATCATGACCTGCTATGCCCCTCGCGCCTACGAGATCGCAACGGAATTTCGCAAGCGAGGCAAGACGATCGTCATGGGGGGCGTCCATCCCACATACTGCCCCGACGAAGCTCTTCGGTATGCCGACGCGATCGTCTGTGGAGAAGCCGAAGATCTCTGGCCACAGTTGGTCGCGGACTATGAGGCGGGGAAGATGCAGCGCATGTATAAGATGACATCGTTCCCCTCTCTGGAGAATTACAAGAGTCCCCGTGTCGAATTGCTGAGCCCCGACTCGTACATGACGAGACAGTGTAGTTTCACAACCAGAGGATGTCATTTCGATTGCGAGTTCTGTAGCGTGTCCCCGTTTAATGGAAAAACCACGCGGCGGCGGCCGGTGAAGGAAGTGGTCACGGAACTTCGAAATGTTCAGCGATGGATTCGAAGTGAGTTGGTCGAGCGATTGGGCGACGAGCCGCTGTGGAACGCCTTCGTCACCGCGCTTCGGATTCGGGTGGGCATCGAGGACGGCAGCATCGTCGCGTTTGTCGATGACTTGCACAACAGCAACCGTACCTATTGTCGTGAGCTCTGGGCCGCGCTGAAGCCGCTCAAGATTAAATGGGGCTGCCAGTCCACGATGTTCCTGGCTGACGATGAAGAGATGGTCAAGCTTGCGGCCGAGAGCGGCTGCGTGTCGGTTTTCGTCGGGATGGAATCGCTCGATGAAGAGGCCTTGGATGAAACGAACAAGCCGTTTAACCGAGTCCAGAAGTTCTCCAAGGAGATCAAGATGTTCCACGATTACGGGATCATGGTGAATCCCGGGATCGTGTTCGGATTCGACAGCGACGATGTGACCGTGTTCGAACGGGCCGTCGACTTCTTGACGAAGAACCAGGTGGAATTGGCTTACTTTAACGTGCTGACGCCCCTTCCTGGTACGGCGCTGTTCGACCGCTTCGAAAAGGCCGGTCGTATCTTCGATCGGGACTGGTCGAAGTACGACGGCAAGCATGTGGTGTTCCAGCCGAGCCGGATGACGACCGAGCAACTACAAGACGGTTTCCACTGGGCCAACCACCAATTCTATTCGCTCCCTTCGATCTGGAAACGACTGTCAGGCACGAGTCAGCGGCTGATTCCGCGATGGGAGATGAATCGGGAGTTTCGGAAGTTGGTCAAGCGAACCTGCCCCAAAGCGTCCCTGTCGCCGCTCGCGGGAGTGTTGAAGAATCTCCAAGCGAAGCTCCCGGTGTTTGACAAGGAGCAATTGATTCCTAGCGCGCTGCATGCACTGAAACAGCACTTCGATCCGAACGCGCTCTCGGCACAACAATTGATGCTCCACATCAAGGCCAAGCGGCATGACAAGTTTGCTGCTCTGTTCGTGGATCTTGAGGGTACCCTCGATCGATTGAATGCTTTGGAATTGATTAAGCGGATCAAGGAAGCGGCCAATCAGGCACGCATGGACATCATCGTCAACTTCGAGCACCTCAAGCTGGCGACGCCCGATGCCCTCAAGGCGTTGGTGGATTCAGACGCGATGAAAGTAGCAATTCCGCATGTGAAGGTCCGCTTTCGCAAGTTTAAGGATGCGTTCGAGGCCTCCTTGCAGGGGTTCTCGCTCGCAGGCTTGCAGGGGTTCTCGCTCGCAGGCCTCGAACATCTCAATGAAGATTCGCAGGATGCATAATTTCGAGTATCGACATGGAGAGCTCTATTGCGAACAGGTGCCGGTCAGCCGGATTGCGAAAGAGGTCGGCACCCCTTGCTACATCTACAGTTACGCGACCCTCGTTCGTCATTTCCGGGCGTATGATGGGGCTTTCAAGAGTGTGCCCCATGTGATTGCATTCGCCATGAAGGCCAACTCCAATATCGCGATCCTCCGTCTCATGGCAAAGGAGGGGAGCGGGGTGGATATTGTGTCCGGCGGGGAACTCTTTCGAGCGCTCAAGGCAGGTGTTCCTCCCTCAAAGATCGTATTCGCGGGCGTCGGCAAGAACTCTGAGGAGATTCGCGAGGCCTTGAAGGCCGACATCCTCATGTTCAACGTCGAATCTTCGGCTGAGCTGCAGGCGGTTAATGAGGTGGCGGCTTCCGTCGGGACCAAGGCGAGGGTCGCCCTGCGCATCAATCTCGACATCGATCCGAAAACCCACCCGTACATTTCGACCGGTCTCAAGAAGAGCAAGTTCGGGATCGCCGCCGATCGGGCGCTCGAAGAGTTCACGCTGGCTTCCTCACTCGCCAACATCGATGTCGTTGGGGTTCATAAGCATATCGGGTCGCAGTTGACGGAAGTCGCGCCGTTCGTCGAGGCCGTAAAGAAGGTGGTGAAGCTGGTCGAGGCCTTGAAGGCCCAGGGCATCAACATCCGGTACGTCAATATCGGTGGTGGCCTTGGCATTACCTACTCGGACGAAACGCCACCGCTGCCGCAGGACCTTGCGGATGCCGTGTCGCCACTGCTGAAGAATTTGAATGTGACCCTCATCATGGAGCCGGGTCGCGTCATCGTCGGCAACGCCGGCATTCTCGTGACGAAGGTGTTGTATCGGAAGGACGGCGAAGCAAAACGGTTTATTATCGTCGATGCGGCGATGAACGACCTGATCAGACCAAGCCTCTACGGGGCCTATCACGAGATTCGTCCCTTGTCCGAGGCGGTGTTGCAGCGGCCCAAGCATCAGGTGGATGTTGTCGGCCCGGTCTGTGAGTCCGGCGATTTTCTGGCGAAGGACCGGTCACTGCCGGAGGTCAGCCCGGGTGACATGCTTGCGGTGATGAGTGCGGGGGCCTATGGATTTGTGATGGCCTCCAATTACAATTCGCGACCACGGGTACCGGAAGTCCTGATCAAAGACGGGGAGATCCACGTCATCAAGACCAGAGAAACCTATGATGATTTGGTGAAGGGCGAAATGATTCCGGCATTTCTCGACTGAGGAGTGGGCGCGGTGGACGCCTCGGCGGCGAAGGAGTGAGCATGTTTACAGGTGCATTGATTGCCATTGTGACCCCATTCAGGAATGGCAAGGTTGATGAACGGGCCTTCGGCGACCTTATAGAATGGCAAATTGCCAACGGGACGAACGGAATTGTGCCCTGTGGCACTACCGGCGAATCAGCCACCCTCTCGCACCAGGAACACCACCGCGTGGTCGAACTGACTGTCGAGGTGGTCAACCGGCGCGTCCCCGTGATTGCCGGGACCGGCTCCAACAGCACGACAGAAGCGGTGTCCCTCACGAAACACGCCAAGCAAGCAGGGGCCGATGGGGCGTTGCTGATCACGCCCTATTACAATAAGCCGACGCAGGAGGGATTGTACCGACATTACAAAGTGATTGCGGAGTCCGTGGATCTTCCGCAGATCCTGTATAACATTCCCGGACGGACCGGCGTGAACATGTTGCCATCCACTGTCGCAAGGCTTTGTGGGTTACAGAGCATTGTCGGGGTCAAAGAGGGGAGTGGGTCAGTTCAGCAGGCCTCTGAGATTGCGCAGACGTGTGGAGATAGGATGACGGTCCTGGCGGGAGATGATGCCCTGACGTTGCCTATGATGGCAGTCGGAGGAAAAGGGGTCATTAGCGTGACATCGAACGTCGCTCCATCCGAGATGGCTCAATTGGTCAAGGCCTTCTTGAGTGGACGCATCGACGAGGCACGCCGAATTCATTTCGCATTGTCGCCGCTGTTCAACGCGCTCTTTTACGAGACCAATCCGATTCCGGTGAAAACTGCATTAGGCATGATGGGAAAAATCGATCCGGAGTTGCGGCTGCCACTCTGTGCCATGGCGACCGAGACGAAAGACCGACTCACGCTGGCCTTAAAGGACGCAGGCCTCATTTAGTAAACCCGACGGTCTTGGCTCGGGTACTCATTCTATGATCAACGTGATTGTCGCAGGGGCTGCCGGTCGCATGGGTTGCCGGCTGGTTGCCCTTATCAAAGATTCGACCACCCTGAGGCTTGCCGGTGCGATCGAAGGGAAGGGCCATCACGCTGTGGGTGACGATGCCGGGGAGACAGCTGGCTGTGGCCGTGCGGGTCTTCCGATCACCGACGATTTCGGGGCGCTACTTGACAGAGGCGAAGTGGTCGTCGATTTCTCCGCTCCTGAGGCGACCCTGCATCATTTACGCACGGTGGCGCAACATCGACGGGCCATGGTGATCGGCACGACGGGGTTTTCCGCTCCCCAGCTCGAAGAGCTGAAATCGCTTGCGCGCCAAGTTCCCTGCGTGTTGTCCCCTAACATGAGCGTGGGTGTCAATCTGATCTACAAGATCATCAGCGAGATGGCGATAACGCTCGGGGACGAATACGACATTGAGGTGATTGAAGCACATCATCGTCTAAAAAAAGATGCGCCGAGCGGGACGGCGCTCAAGATTGCGGAAGTCCTGGCGAAAGCTGTGAGCCGCGATCTGGATCAGGTCGGCGTCTATGCCAGAAAAGGTCTTATCGGGGAACGAAAGAAGGGTGAGATCGGGATTCAAACAATCCGTGCCGGTGACATTGTTGGCGACCACACGATTCTCTTTGGCGGGATGGGTGAACGTATCGAAGTGACGCATCGAGCGAGTAGCCGAGATACCTTCGCGGGAGGCGCCTTGCGTGCCGCTGGGTGGGTGGTTCGGCAGCCACCAGGCCTGTACGACATGATGGATGTGTTAGGACTGAAATAATATGCGAATAACTCATTATATCTCAAGATCTTACATTTTTTATAAGTAAGCGTGTAACGAGTGTGTCACAATCCTCGCCAATTCATACATTGAACAAACACTTCAGCATTGCCGAAACCCCCAGTATCCTCAAGCCCCTTCGTAGAGTTTCGTATACTCCGCTCTGATCGCCGATGAGAGTCTCTGAGACTCGCCAACTTCTGCCCCCATCACAAGCACAACTTTCCTTCATCGCACTCTGATAGCCTTTCGCATTGTTCAACTTGCCTCGCACGTTTCATTTGCCCCCCCGCGCCACACTCGCAGTAGACCCGTCAACACTCTTCGCAATCATCCGCAGCGATCAGCCCATGCCCCCCATTGTGTCATTGACGGTCTCGGGGCTCCGCGCCATACTGCGCCCCATGCGCGCCCTATTCGTTATAATTCTCTTGGCTGCACTCGTTCATCCTACCCTTACCCTTGCTGAGGTCCAGACCTTCACCGCTACGCACACCTACATCCTGGGCGATGATGATAGCCGCAACACGGCGCGACAAAAATGCCTTGCGGAAGCAAAACGAAAAATCCTGGAACAAGTCGGGGTGTACCTGGAGAGCAAAAGCGAACTGATCACCTCCTCGCAGTCAACGACTTCTGGAAGTGCCAAATCTCCGCAGACGACAAACGAAGAGCGACAGCAGATCACGGAGCAGATCAATACACTCACAGCAGGAGTGATGCGAACAGAAGTCGTCAAAGAGGATTTTGGAGAGGTGAATGGGCGCTTACAAATATCGCTGACTCTGAAATCTGAGGTCGATCCGGACGACATTCGGAAGCAATTAGCGGAGCGGCGTGTGGATCAAAAGGTTCGGAATCAGGTCGTAGAGCAAGCCGAGCGATTGAAGAAACTGGAAGAAAGCCTCAGCGCGATGATGGAAGAGATGCGAACCACAGGTGGAGATGCCCCTCGACGCCCACAAAAACAAACCGACGTGGTATCAACGGCAACAGACCTAGCAACCATCCGTGAGCGTGCGAATGCAGGGGATGCACAAGCGCAGAATCTTTTGGGAAATATGTATGTAGTAGGCAAAAACTTGCCACAGGACTACGCGATGGCGCGACAGTGGTACGAGAAAGCGGCAGCCCAGGGCTACGCGCCAGCGCAGTTCAACCTTGGGGCGCTGTATCACAACGGACAGGGCGTGCCGCAGGATTACGTGACAGCACTGGGGTGGTACGAGAAAGCGGCAGCCCAGAGCTACGCACAGGCGCAGAACAACCTTGGGACGCTGTACCAGAACGGGAAGGGCGTACCACAGGATTATGGGATGGCGCGGCAGTGGTACGAGAAAGCGGCAGCGCAGGGCTACGCGCAGGCGCAGAATAACCTGGGTTGGCTGTATCGCAACGGGCAGGGCGTACCACAGGATTATGGGATGGCGCGACAGTGGTACGAGAAATCAGCAGCCCAGGGCTACGCGATGGCACAGAACAATCTCGGGGTGCAGTATGAGAACGGACGGAACGT
>WNFB01014719.1_pt1 | contig 13236 bp, 10 predicted proteins | sample 5400501 | NCBI WGS metagenome assembly WNFB01 (sample SAMN13153341, study PRJNA577476) | soil metagenome | isolation source: 200 cm saprolite under Douglas fir tree site 2 hole 1 | place: USA:California | collected 2015-04-18
CGAGGGGCAGGGCCACCAGTCGCGCGAAGTGTCGAATGCGTCCGAATGTCATGCTCTCCTCCTTCTGTGTGTTCGCGTCGCTTGCGTCATCTTGCTTCCCGTCATGTACCTCCCCGACCTCCCTAGGCGACCGCTGATCGTGCGGATGCGCCGGACGATGCCACGCCCGCGTTCACGAGACGCGCGACGCGACCAAAGCCCTTGACCATGTCGACGTAGCCATCGAAGAGCGGCTTCCCCGCGGGCGGTACGGCATAGATCCGCACGCCGGTGACCTCGGGGAGCTCGCGCTGCAGCGCGCGCAGGCGCTCGGCGCACTCCTCGGGCGTCCCCGCGAGCGCGAACTGGTCGAGCACATCGTCGCTGATGAGATCGGCGAGGCGGTCTGGGAAGTGCGCCTCCGTCCAGAAGTCCCACGTGGCGAGCGCCTCGATGACGTGCTCGGGCACGTTGAACTGCGTCGGGCGCACCCAGTCTTTGCGCTCGCGCGAGTAGCGCTCCGCCGCGGCCGTCCAGAGGATCCCCTGTGCCGCCGGGCGCTTCGCCGCCCGCCGCGCGGCGTCGCGGTCTTCTGATACCGAGCAGGGCATCGAGATGTCGATCTCAAAGGTACCCATGCGCCGGCCGGCGCGTTCGGCGCCCCGCCGCACGCGCGCGAGGTTCTCGCGGTGGTGGCCCGCGTTCACGAAGAAAGAGGCGAGGTGCACGATGTCGGCGACCTCGCCCGCGAGCTCCAGCATCTTTCCCCCACGCGCCGCGACGAGGATCGGCAGGTCGCGGCGAAATGGCGTGAAGTCGAGCTTCGCACCCTGGACGCTGATCTCGCGCCCCCGGTACGTCACCGTTTCGCCGGCGAACATGCGCCGGCAGATCTCGACCGCGTCGCGCACCGCGGTCAGCGGAAGCTTGCGCTCGTAGCCCCAGAACGTCGGCTGCTCGACGCCGGCCCCGATGCCGAGGATCGCCCGCCCCCGCGAGAGGTCATCCATCGTCGCGTGCGCGAGCGCCGTCAGCGACGGATGCCGAACGTATGGATCCGTGACCAGGCTCTCGACCTCGAGCGCCGTCGTGGCCTGTAGGCATGCGGTCATCACGACGAAACAATCGTGGTAGAACCGCCAGTCGCTCACCCCGAAGCGATCGAGGCCCTCGAGCTCGCAGAGCCGCGCGAGCTCGACGAGCCTCGCGACCGGATCCACCCAGCCGATCGAGGGAAGGTTCCCGAACGTGAATTTCATGCCGCCAAGCCCCCCCGGCGTCTCACCCTGCGAGGCGGTGTGTCCGAATGCGAGACAGTAAGCGCCCGGTCGCGCCACCTGTCAATCGCTCGCCGCCGTCGCGTGACGCGTCGGGGCGCCGGGCATGGACCGCGTGAGCACCCACGCGAGCGCTACGGCGACAACGGCCATCAGGGCGAGCGCCGCGTACACGCGATGGAGCGCGCCGGCGAGAACATCCGTCAGCTCGAGCACGCGCGCGGACTCGATGAGCGGTGCTGAACCGCGATCCAAGAGCGGACTCACGGCGGAGGCGTCGGCGCCAAGGGACAGCGCGAGGAGCGCACCCAGGCTGCCGACACCGACGGCCGCGCCGAGGCTCTGCGTGAACAGCGCGAGGCTCGTCGCGATGCCGCGCGAGCGGAGCGGCACGCCTGACTGCACCGCGACGAGGATCGCCGTCCACGTCGAGCCGATCCCGATCCCGCTCACGAACGCGGCACCCGCCGGCAGGGCGAGCGGCGTCGCGCGATCGAGCGTGACGAGGACCGCGGCGCCGATCAAAAGACAGAACGTGCCGGTGCGGATCGTGCTGCGCGTGCCGAGACGCGGGAGGAAGGCGCCCGCGCCGATGGCACCAACGGACCATCCCACGCTCATCGCGGTGACGAGCAACCCGACCTCGAGCGGACGCGCACCCTGCACACCCTGGACGAAGGGCGGCAAATAGGTGATGACGCCGAAGAGGAGGACCGATACCAGCGCCGTCAGCACCAGGCTCGCCCCGACCGAGCCCACCCGCAGGAGTGCGAGGTCCACGAGCGGGTCGCGCACGCGGCGCTCCACCACGACGAAGACGATGCCGAGGACGACGGCCGCGGGAAGGAGGATCAGCGGTCGCGTCCCCGAGACCGCGAGCAGCAACGAGACGGTCGCGCCCGAGAGCGCCAACGCGCCCGGCGCATCGAACCGACCATGCCGGTCGACGTGCGTCTCGCGCAGACCGATTGCGAGCAGCACGGCGGCGGCGAGGCCGACGGGCACGTTGAGGTAGAACGCCCAGCGCCACGACAGCGTCTCGACGATGGCGCTCCCGATCGCGGGGCCGACGAGCGCGGCCGCCGTCCAGACACCGCTGAAGAGGCCCTGCATCCGAGCGCGCATGCGTGCATCGAAGAGATCACCGATCACCGTGGCGCCGACGGCGAAGAGCGCACCCGCACCGATGCCCTGCACACCGCGCGAGAGCACCAGCTGGTCCATGTTCTGACAGAGGCCCACGAGGGCGGAGCCGGCGACGAAGATGCCGAGCCCCGCGAGATACACCGGCTTGCGGCCGACGAGGTCGGCGAGGCGTCCGCTGATGGGCGTCGCGACCGTGAGGAGGAGCAGGTACGCGGAGAAGACCCAGGCGTAACGGTCGATGCCGCCAAGCTCGCCGACCACGGTCGGCATCACCGTGCCGACGACGGTCTGATCCAGTGCCGCGACGAGCGTCGCCGCGAGGACCGCGACCACCGCCGCGATGCGCGCCCGGTCGGCTATCGACGCACCGCGACCTGCTCGCCGAGCGGCGCCGTCAACGCTTCGCTCGCGCCGCATCGAGCGCGGCGGCGGCGCCCTGCGCCACGAAGGAGATGTCGAAACCGAGCGCGATGAATTGGTACCCAATACCGATCATCTTCGAGACGCGCGGTGCGGAGGTGTGGATGCCACCCGGCTTTCCGGCCGCCTTCGCGGCCTCGCGCACGCGCTCCAGCGCGCTCCAGTACTCGGGGAAGTCGGGATCCCAGGTGTGTGGCAACCCCAGGCTCGCGCACAGGTCGCCCGGACCGATGAAGTACGCGTCGATGCCCGGCACCGAGAGGATCTCCGCCGCGTTCGCGACGCCGTCGCGATGCTCGATCTCGGCGATGAGCAGGATCTCCTCGTTGGCGTGCTGCACGTAGTCGTCGCCGCCGTACAGACGCGTGCGCGAGCCGCCGATGCCGCGCTCGCCCTGCGGTGGATAGCGCGTCGCGCGCACCGCGGCCTCGGCCTCCGCGCGCGTGTTCACCGACGGCACGATGACGCCGTACGCGCCCGCGTCGAGCGCGCGGCCGATCCAATCCGCCTGCACCGACGGCACGCGGACGAGCGGCACGGTGTCCGTCGTGCTGATCGCCTGGAGGAGGCCCTGCATGAGTGGCGCATCGATCGCGCCGTGCTCCTGATCGATGACCAGCCAATCGAAGCCCGCGTGCGCGAGCTGCTCCGCGCCGAGCGTGCTCCCGAGCGCCATGAACGTGCCGAAGGCGGGCTTGCCGCTCTGCAGGAGCTGCTTCGTGCGGTTCGGCCGCATCAGGCCACCAGCTCTCGTTGCGCGACGCGCCGGTACGCGGCGATGACCTCGCCGAGCGCATCGACGTCCGCGAGGTACTCCGCGAGCGTGCGCGTCCGCACCGGGAGCGGAAGCTTGAAACGGAAGCCCGTAGCCCCGGGCGCCTCGCTCGCCAGCGCGGCGAGACGTCGCGCGCACTCTTCCGGCTCGCCCCACACGGTGAAACGCTCCAGCACGTCGTCGGTGATGAGAGCGCCGAGCTCGGGCGGGAGCTCGGGGTCGCGCCACATGTCCCAACCCGCCGCGAGCGCGTCGACCGTCGAACGCGGAACAAGGAAGCCCGGTGGCACGTTCCACTCCCGCTGCCGTGCGTAGAACTCGGCGCCCGCGTACCAGACGATGCTCTGCGCCGCGTTGCGCAGCGCCGCACGTCGCGCGGCGGCGCGGTCGTGCGAGGCGCTGACCGTCACGGAGATGTCGATCTCGAACGAGCCGGGCTCGCGCTTCGCGCGCCGTGCGCCCTCCGCGACGCGAGCCAGGTCGTCCGCGCGGCTTTCGCGGCCGAGGAACAGCGACGCGAGATGGACGATGTCCGCGATCTCGCCGGCGAGCGCGAGCATGCGCGGGCCGCGTGCCGCGATGAGCACCGGGATGGGTGGTGGCAGCGGGCAATCGAGGGCCACGTCGTGGACGTGGACCACCTCACCGTCAAAGGTCACGCGTTCGCCCCGCCACAGCGCGCGCACGACGTCGACGCACTCGCGCACCGCCTGCGTCGGGTGCGGCCGGTCGTGGCCGAACGGCGCGACCCATACGCGCTTCGGCACCTCCACGCCGCCACCGATGCCGAAGATCGCGCGGCCTTCGGAGAGATCGGCGATCGACGCCCAGGCGCACGCAAGCAGGGCGGCGTCGCGCGTGTAGGGATTGGTGACGAGGCTCTCGACGCCGATGCGACGCGTGGCCATCGCGCAGGCGGTCATCACCGCGATGCAGTCGTAGTGGAATTGGAGGTCCGCCACGGCGAACCGGTCGAACCCCGCATCCTCGCACTTGCGCGCCATCGTGACGATGTCGCGAAGCGGAAGCTTCCAGCCCACGGCCGGGAGATTGCTGAAGGTGAACCGCACGCCGTCCTCCCCTTCTCGCTTTGCGATACGCCGTCTCGCGATAGTATCCAGCCCCTCGGAGCGGCGCGAGGAGGACACGGTGCTCGCGAACATGCGCGACTACGACGAAACACGCAGCTCCTTTCACTGGCCCAGGCCGAAAGAGTTCAGCTTCGCCGTCGACGTGGTCGACCGCTGGGCGAAGGACCCGTCGCTCATGGCGATGCGGTGGATCGGGGACAGTGGCGAGCGCGACCTCACCTTCCGGCATTTCTCCGAGCGCTCTGACCGCCTCGCGAACGCGCTCGAGGCTCTCGGCCTTCGCGCCGGCGATCGCGTGCTCCTGATGCTGCCGCGCGTCGTCGAGTGGTGGGAGTCGATGCTGGGGCTCGAGAAGGCGCGCATGGTCGCGATGCCCGGTACGACGCTGCTCACACCGAAGGACATCGACTACCGGCTCGAGGCGGCGGAGGCGAGCGCCCTCATCACCGACGCCGCCAACGCCGGGAAGGTCGATGCCGCGAAGAACGCGGGTGGACTCCGCGCCCGCATCGTCGTCGGCGCAGCGCCGCCGGGTTGGACGTCCTACGAGTCGCTCCTCGCGGGCGCCGCGGCGAAGCGCACGCCCGTCCCGACGCCCGCGGACGAGCCATCACTCCTGTACTTCACGTCCGGCACGACGGGGTATCCGAAGATGGTCCTTCACACTCACGCCTCCGTCGGGCTCGCGCACGAAGTGACGGGGCGCTTCTGGCTCGACCTGCGGCCGGGCGACCTTCACTGGAACATCTCGGACACGGGCTGGGCGAAGGCAGCGTGGTCGAGCTTCTTCGGTCCGTGGCAGTGCGGCGCGACGCTCTTGGTGCAGTACGGCACCGGGAAGTTCGCCGCGCCGGAGATCCTGCGGTTCCTCGACACCTATCCGGTCACGACGCTGTGCGGGCCGCCGACGGTCTACCGCATGCTGGTCCAGGAAGATCTCTCGAAGGTCCGCTGTCCGACGCTGCGCCACTGCGTCGCCGCGGGCGAGCCACTCAACCCTGAGGTCATCGAGACGTGGAGGAAGGCCACCGGCCTCACCATCCGCGACGGCTACGGCCAGACCGAGACCGTGATCCTGTGCGGCAACTTTCCGCCGGTCGAGGTGCGTCTCGGATCGATGGGCAAGCCGACGCCAGGGTTCGATCTCGCCATCATCGACGACGCCGGCGAGCGGCTGCCGGCGGGCAAGGAGGGCGATATCGCCATCCGCGTCGAGCCGGACCGCCCGCTGGGCCTCTTCAAGGAGTACTGGAAGAACCCGGACGCGATGGCCGCGTCGTTCCGCCACGGCTGGTACGCGACGGGCGACCGCGGCATGACCGACGCGGACGGCTACTTCTGGTTCGTCGGGCGCGCGGACGACGTCATCATCTCCGCGGGCTACCGCATCGGTCCCTTCGAGGTCGAGAGCGCCTTGATCGAGCACCCCGCCGTCGCCGAGGCCGCGGCCGTTGCGAGCCCCGATCCGGTCCGCGGTGCGATCGTGAAGGCGTTCGTGGTCCTCGCGCCGGGCCGCACGGCCTCCGACGCGTTGGTCGCCGAGCTGCAACAGCACGTCAAGCAGGTCACCGCCCCGTACAAGTACCCGCGCGAGATCGAATTCGTCACCGATCTGCCCAAGACGATCAGCGGGAAGATCCGCCGCCTCGAGCTTCGCGAGCGCGAGGAACAGCGCAAGAAGCGCGCGTGAGCGCCGAGCGCTTCGACACGCTCATCGTCGGTGCCGGGAGCGCGGGCTGCGTCCTCGCCGCGCGACTCTCCGAGGACCCCCATCGGCGCGTGTGCCTCGTGGAGGCAGGCGAGCATCCGGACCTCTCCGCGCTGCCGCCGGAGCTTCGTGACTCGTCGATGATCGACGATCGCCATTCGCGCTACCTCTGGCATCACACCGCGCGCGCGACCGAACGGCTGCCCGCGCTCGCGATCCCGAGCGGCCGGGTCGTGGGTGGGAGCTCCGCGATCAACACGACCGTGTATCTCTGGGCGCTGCGCGAGGATCTCGACGGATGGGCCGCCTACGCCGGGCCCGACTGGCGCTACGACGCCTGCGTCCCGTTCTTCGAGCGCATCGAGTCCGACCTGGACTTTCCGTCACCGCCACACGGCACGACCGGGCCGATCCCCGTCCGGCGCACGCCCCGCGCGTCGTGGTCGCGCGCCGCGATCGCGTACGAGGCCGCGTGTCTCGCGGCGGGTTATCCGGACGCTCCGGATCACAACGCGCCCGATGCGAACGGCATCGGACCGGTCCCGTTCAACACGCGGAACGGGCGCCGCATCAGCGCGGCGCTGGCGTTCCTCGCGCCGGCGCTGTCGCGACCGAACCTGCGCGTCGTCGACCGCGCGAGCGCACGGCGCGTCGTGCTGGCCGGCACGCACGCGCGCGGGGTCGAGATCGATCGGGGCGGCGAGCGTCTGCGGCTCGAGGCGGACGAGGTCATCCTCTCGGCGGGGGCGATCGGCTCGGCGCACCTGCTCCTGCTCTCGGGCCGTCGGAGCGCTACACCGACGCGACCGAGCTCCCGATCCCGTGGCAGATCCAGCTGCGGTGCACCGCGCCGGGATCCGCGTATACGAATGACGCGTGCCTCGGCGTGGCGGTCCTCACGAAGCGCACGCCCGACCACGAGCCGCGCATCGGCGTCTCCGCACTGCTCATGCACGCGCTGAGCTCCGGCGAGCTGCGCCTTTCGAGCGCGGACCCGGGCACGCAGCCGGCCATCGACCTCGGGTTCTTCCGGGAGCCCGACGACCTCGCGCGGATGCGCGCGATGATCTCGCTCGCCCTCGAGCTCGGCTCGCGGCCCGAGCTCGCGGCGCTGCGCGGGCAACGCGCCGCGCCCGACGATGCCGCCCTCGCCACGCCCGGCGCGCTCGACGAGTGGCTGAGGCTCCGCGTGCTCACCTCGCACCACCCCTGCGGCACGGCGCGGATGGGCAGCGCGTCCGACCCGGACGCCGTGGTCGACTCGGTCGGCCGCGTGCACGGAGTCGACGGGCTGCGCGTCGTGGACGCCTCGATCATGCCCGACTGCCCGCGCGTGAACATCAACGCGACGACGCTGATGGTCGCCGAGAAGATCGCGACCGCGATGCGCGAAGGGACCGCATCGCCCGCCACCGCGGCCCGCACGTCCGCGTAAGGCGTGGCAACGCGCGTCGCGACGGCGCTCGAGCGGATCGACGCGCGTCGCGACCTGCGCGCGTTCGTTTACCTCGCGCGCGACGCACGCGGACGCGGGCCCATCGTGGCGGTGAAGGACAACATCGATGTCCGCGGGATGCCGACGGCCGCGGGCGGGCGGCATCTGCCGGACGCGCCGCGCACGCGCGATGCCGAGTGTGTGCGGCGGCTCCGCGAGGCGGGCTGCGTGCTCATCGGCAAGACGAACCTCTACGAATACGCGATGGGTGGGACGTCACACAACGAGCACTTCGGTAACGTCCGCAACCCGCGGGACGTGCGGCGCGACGCCGGCGGTTCATCAGGCGGGAGCGCCGCGGCCGTGGCCGCGGGTCTGTGCGACGCCGCGCTCGGGACGGACACGCTCGGATCGGTGCGGATCCCCGCGGCGTTCTGCGGCGTCGTCGGCTACAAGCCGCCGCGAGCCGCGATCCCGCGCCACGGTGTGTTCGCGAACTCGCGCTCGCTCGACGCCGTCGGCGTGCTCGCCCCGGACGTCGCGACCGCGACGCGGATCGTCGATCTCATGCGCGCGTCGCCGGTGTCGCGCGCGCGCCTGCGGCGGCCACGCCTGGCAGTCCCATGGTCGTGGCTCGCCGGCGTCGACGACGACGTCCGCCGCGCGTTCCTCGGCGTCGCGGCGGGGCTGCCCGACATCGCGCTGCCGCCGCTCGAGGCGTACGGCCCGGCGGCGTTCGGCGTCCTGCAGTACGAGTCGTACGCGCTGCACGCGCGCTGGCTGCGGGACGCGCCACAGCGCTATGGCGAAGAGGTCCGCGCGCTACTCGCGCAGAGCGCAAGTGCGACGCGCGCGTCGTATGCGGCCGGGCGCCACGAGTTGGCGCGTCTCCGCGCGCTCACGCGTCGCGCGCTGGCCACGGTGGACGCGGTGCTCGTTCCGACGGTGCCGTTCGCGCCGCCGCTGCGCGCGCGCTACCCGCTCGCGCTGCGACGGAAGCTGAGCCTGTGGACACTGCCCTTCAACGTCTCGGACAGCGCGGTCTTCTCGATCCCGCTCCCCGGGACGCGTCTGCCGGTCGGAATACAGATAGCCGCGAACGACGAAACGAGCGCGATCCCGGTCGCCGTGCGGGTCGAACGGGACCTAAGTGACCGCCGGCGCCTCGCGTAACGACGCGATGACCTCGCCCATGCCGCGGATCGCCTGCTCGTAGTCGGCGTACGACGCGGCCCGCACCGGCCGTGGCAGCTTGACGCGGAAGCCCGTCGCCTCGGGGAGGTCGCGCGCGATCGCGCGCAGGCGCTCGGCGCACTCATAGGGCGTGCCCGCGACCGCGAACCGGTCGAGCGTCGCGTCGTCGATCATCGCCTCGAGCTCCGCCGGCAGCTCTGGCACGTGCCACATGTCCCAGCCGGTCGTGATCGCGCGGATCAGCGTCTCGTCGACATTGAAGCCGACGGGCCGCTGCCAATCGGTGCGTCGCGCATTGTGCGAGTCGGTCCCCGCCATCCACAGGATCGTTTGCGCGGCGTTGCGCTTCGCGTCGCGGCGCGCCGCGGCACGGTCGGCCGACACGCTCACCGTCACGGAGAGATCGATCTCGAGCGCGCGCGCCTCGCGCCCCGCGCCGCGAGCGCCGGCCAGGACGTGGCGGATGTTGTCGCGCTGGTGCTCCGCGTCGAGGAACAGCGACGCGAGGTGGGCGATGTCGGCGATCTCGCCCGCGAGCTTCAGCATCGCGGGCCCGCGCGCCGCCACGAGGATCTTGATCGCCGGCGGGAGCGGACAGTCCAGCGTCGCGCCGTGCACGTGCACGATCTCGCCGTCGAGCGTGACCTTCTCCCCGCGCCACATCGCGCGATAGACCTGGACGGCCTCGCGCACCGCGCGTGCGGGATGTGGGCGTTCGTGCGACCACGGCGACACGTACACGCGCGTCGCGCTCTCGACGCCGCCGCCGATGCCGAGGATCGCGCGTCCGTCCGAGAGGCTCGACATCGTCGCCCACGCCGCCGCCACGAGACCCGGGTCGCGCGTATAGGGATTCGTCACGAGGCTCTCGACCTCGAGCCGCTCGGTCGCCAGCAGGCAGGCCGTCATCACGGTCATGCAGTCGTAGTGATATGGCAGGTCGGCGATCGCGAAACGATCGAAGCCCACCTGCTCAGCGAGGCGAGCGAGATCGGCGATCCGTCCCGCGGGCAGCGCCCAGCCCGTGGCGGGCAGGTTGCTGAAGGTGAACTTCAACGCGTCACCCGGGCCAGATCACCTTCCCGTCCTTCAGGACCCTGTCGAGGAACGACGTGTCGAGTACGTCCTCGACCTTCGGCTTCGCGGTGATGAGCTTCAGGTCGGAGAGCAGGTCGAGCTGCGACTGCCACTGAGCGGGCGTGACGTACCCGATGCCTTTCGTCGCCGCGATGCCTGCGACGAGATCGCGGGCGGTCACGTCGTACTGGAACTCGTGCTGCGCCCGCGTCGCCGTCGTGCCGGCGTACTGCACGACGATCTGCACCGACTGCGCTTTGTTCGCGACCATGTACTCCGCGCCTTTGAGCGTCGCCCGGAGGAAAGCCGTCACCTCGTTCGGGTTCGTCTTCGCGTAGTTCGTGTTCACGACGAGCGAGGTACCGAGCGGCGGATACCCGAACTGGTCAGGGAAGATGAGGTCGACCTCGGTCGCCAGGTTGTTCTTCAGGACGAACGGCTCGTTGCCGGTAAACACCGGCAGGACATCGACGATACCGTCCTTCAGCTCCACCGAGCTGAAGCCGACGGGCACCTCGGTGATCTTGCTGCGGTCCGCCTTGTCGTTCGCGAGCATCACGAGGTACTCGGTCCAGGGTGAGGTCTTGATCCCGACCTTCTTGCCCTCGAAGTCCTTCGGTCGTGTGATGCCCGAGCCTTTCTTCACGGCGAGCGCACGCGCGCCGCGCTGCGTCATGAGGGCGATGATCTTCAGCGGGACCCCCTGATTGATGTAGCCCACAGGCGCGGCGGCGTCGCTCACGCTGCCGGCCTGGTATTGCCCGGTGCCGATGAGCCGGATGCCGGTCGAGTCGGTGGTGAAGTCCCAGCTGAAATCGAGCTCCTGCTCGCGGTAGTAACCGAGCTCGCGCGCGATCACGATCGGCAGGCTCGCGCCGGCGGAGATCGAGAAGCCGAACAGGTTCTTGAACGGGACGAGCGGCTTCGCCGACGCCGCGCCGCTTGCCGCCGGCGTGGGCGAGCCCGTCGCGGGTGTCGGCGCGCAGCTCGCGACCGCCAGCGCCGCCGCGCCCCTCAGCAGTGACCTGCGATCCATCCTCATCGTCTCGCTCCCTCCACCGTCTCGCGCAGCGAGCGGTCGTCTCTCTACGCGGGACAGTGCCCCGCGTCGCCGTGTCGGTCAAGACCGGCGGGGCGATCGGCCGGCGCGTACGTGGCCGCGCGCCCGCGGGTCAGACGGAGAGCACCAGGTTCCGGTATTCGTCCATGCGGACGGCCTGGCCGGGGCGTACGAGCATCGTCGTATCCGGCGCGTCGATGACGGCGGGCCCGGCGATCGCCTGCCCCGGCGCGAGCGCCTCGCGGTCGAAGATCGGCGTCTCGGTGAAGCCCTTCGTCTCGCGGAAGTACACCTTCCGCCGGCCGCGGGTCGGTGACGCCGCGCCGGACGCGAGCTTCTCTCTCGCGAGTCGCAGCGGCCGCCCCTTGGCGGCAACCCGCACCTCGAAGCTCATCGCCTCGATCGGAGCGTTCCTGTTCGTCGTGCCCTTGCCATAGCGCGCCTCGTACCGCTCGTGGAAGCGGTCGGCCATCGCGACCGCGGAGGCCGCGGTGTACTCACCCGCGGGCACCGGCACGCTGACATCGTGGACCTGTCCCTTGTACTTCATGTCGACCGAACGCAGCACCCCGAGATCGCCGGTGCCGTTCGTGACCGCGCCGGCGCGGCGCAGCTGCTCGACCGCGTCCTTCTCGAGACGCACGAAGACCCCGCGCACCGCGGCCGCGTCGAACGGGCCGACCATCGGTGACGACACTTTGTTCACGACGAGCATCTCGCTCGTCGCGATCGCCAGCGCGGAGAACTCCGACGCGTACGTCGGAACGACGACCGCCTTCACGCCCACGTCCCGCGCGTATGCGCCGACGTGCAGCGCACCCGCGCCGCCGATGGCGAAGAGCGCGAAGTTCCGCGGGTCGAGCCCGCGCCCGATGGTCACGCGGCGCACCAGGTCGGCCATGCGCGCGTCGAGGATGTCGATGATGCCGATCGCGGCCTCCTCGAGCGACAGCCCGAGCGGCACCGCGACCGTCTCGCGGATCGCCTTCGCGGCGAGGCCCGGGTCGAGCTTCCAGGTGCCCCCGAGGAAGTAGTTCGGGTCGATGCGCCCGAGGACGACGTTCGCGTCGGTGACGGTGGGCTGGGTCCCGCCGCGGCCGTAGCAGGCGGGGCCCGGCTCCGCCCCCGCGCTGTGCGGTCCCACTTTCAGGAACCCCGCGCCGTCGATCCACGCGATGCTGCCGCCGCCCGATCCGATGGAGACGACGTCGATCATCGGGAAGGACACGTGGTACTTGTCGAACACGGGCTCGCGCGCGTACTCGGGCTGGCCGTCGACGACCAGGCCAACGTCGAAGGACGTGCCGCCGACATCGGTGGTGAGGACGTTCGGGTGGCCGAGGATCTGGCCCAGGTTGCGCGCGCCGATGACGCCACCGGCCGGACCGGACGCGAGCAGGTATGCCGCGCGGGTGCGCGCGTCCTCGGCTGGCGTGACGCCACCGTTGCTCAGCATGACCTGGAGCTGGTACTTGAACCCGGTCTTCTTCAAGCGGTCGGCGAGCGCGCCGATGTAGCCGTCGACCTTCTTCGTGAGATACGCGTTCACCATCGTCGACGCGGTGCGCTCGTACTCGCCGAGGACCGGGCTGATCTCGCTCGAGATCGACACCGACACGCTCGGATACGCGTTGCGCACGATGTCCCGCGCGCGGCGCTCGTGCGCGGGATTCATGAACGACCAGATGAGGCTGATGGCGATCGCTTCGCAGCCCGCGCCGACGAGCTCCCCCGCGAAGCGCCGGACCTCGTCGTCGTTCATGGCCACGACGACCGCGCCCTTGTGATCGACGCGCTCGCTCAGACCCTTGATGCGGTTGCGCGGCACGATGCCGGGGACCGCCTTGTCGTGCAGCAGGAAGTCGTGGATCTGGTCCTCGTCGAGACCGGCGATCTTCTGCTTGATCCGTCCCATGAAGAGCGCGTCCTCGTGCCCGCGCGTCGTCAGGATGCCGGTGCGCGCGCCGCTCTTCGTGATGAGCGCGTTCGTGGCAACGGTCGTGCCGTGGCCGAAACGCGTCGTCTGCGCGAGGAGCTGCTCGGCGCTCATACCGAGCTGCGTCGCGGCCTTCGC
>WNFB01009082.1_pt1 | contig 13231 bp, 11 predicted proteins | sample 5400501 | NCBI WGS metagenome assembly WNFB01 (sample SAMN13153341, study PRJNA577476) | soil metagenome | isolation source: 200 cm saprolite under Douglas fir tree site 2 hole 1 | place: USA:California | collected 2015-04-18
GAGGTGTTCTTGGAGTCCATCTACCAGCCCTACCGGACCTGGTTCGCGGACCATACCGGGCCGCTGATCTTCGAGTTCCAGCAGATCGCCCGGAGGAGCGGCATGACGCCGGCGCGCTTCGCGGAGGCGCTCGACGCGTTCTTCGCCGTGTTGCCTCGCGACCTGCCCTACGCGGTGGAGGTGCGCAACGACGAATTCCTCACCCCCACGTACTTTGCGGTTCTGCGCGAGTACGGGGTGACGCACGTGCTCAATAACTGGACCCGGATGCCCACCATCGGCGAGCAGCTCGATCTGCCGGGCGTCCTCACCGGCCCGTGTCTCGTCGCCCGCGCCTTGCTCCGGATCGGCCGCACCTTCGAGGACGCCGTGGACGCCTTCGCCCCCTACGACCGGATCCGCGAGCCCAACCCCGGGCTTCGCCGGGACCTTGTTCGCGTGGCGCGCACCGCTATCGAGACCCGCCTGCCGGCCTATGTCCTGGTGAACAACCGGGTGGAGGGGAGCGCACCGCTCACGGTCGCCGAGGTGGTGCGGCTGTTTGAAGAACGGCGTGAACAGTGAACGCTACACCTCCACAAACGCCCGGACGGGAAAGGTCCCGAACCCCACCACCTTGGGCGGCACCGCGGAGAACCTGAGGCCGGTGACCGGCAGCGCCCCCAGGTTGCACAGATGCTCGACGATCGGGATCTCGGCTCCGAGAAGAATCGAGTGTGCCGGCCGAGCCGTATCGTCCAGATCGTCGATGTTCACCGAGTCGATCCCGACGAGCTGCGCGCCCGCGTCCCGGAGCCGCCCGCACGCATCCGCGGTGAGAAAAGGGTTGTCCTGCCCATACCGCTCGGTGCGCCAGTGGCGGTCCCAGCCGGTCGACACCAGGACCGCGCGTCCCCGCACATCCAGCCGCTCGAACGCCGCCCAGCCGATCGCCCGCGGCGCGTCGGGGCCGATCCGCACGACGACCGCGTCCAGGCCGGCGAGCCGCTCGAGCGGCAGCGCGGCCAGGTCATTGCCGTCGGCATATCGGTGAAAGGGGCTGTCGAGGTAGGTCCCGGTGTTCGCGACCATGTCGATCTTTCCGATCTGAAACTCCACGCCGGGGGCGTACTTGGCGCGCGACGCCTCGCGACTCAGGTAGTCGCAGATCAGCGGCCCGGGAAGCCCGGGATAGGTCATCATCCCGTGCTCGATGGTGTGGGAGAGGTCGACGAGCATTACGCCGTGAGGGCCTTGAGCTCCTCTTCCAGCCCGGCCGTCCGGCAGATCCGAGCGATCGTCTCGCCCACCTTGTTGTTCGGGGTCGAAGCGCCGGCGGTGATCCCGATCAGCCGCTCGGCGCCGAGCCATCCGGCGTCCACCTGTTCCCGCTTGGTGCCCACCGGCTGGTGCCGGATCGTCGCCGCGGCCGGGTCCACACCGTCCGCGTCCTCGATGTGGAAGGTGCGGACGCCCTTCGAATGGACCAGCGCCGCCAGGTGACAGGTGTTGCTCGAGTTGTAGCCACCCACCACGACCATCAGGTCGAGCGGCTCTTCCATGAGCTTGAGCACGGCGTCCTGGCGCTCCTGGGTCGCCGAGCAGATCGTGTCGAACGTCCGGAAGTGCTCGGCCAGCGCGGCGCCGCCGTAGCGGCGCTCCATGCTCTTTCGGAATTCGTCCGCGATCGCGAGCGACTCGCCCGAGAGCATTGTCGTCTGGTTCGCGAGGCCGACCTTGGTGAGATCGCGGTCGAGGTCGAAGTCGGCGGAGACGGCCCGGCCGAGGCGCTCGGCCAGCGGTGCGGGGTCGCCGCCGTGCTCGATGAAATCGCACACCGCCCGAGCCTCCGCCATGTTCAGCACCACGAGGTACCGGCCGCCCGGATACTTCATCACCTGGCTGGCCGTGGCCTTGGTCTCCTCGTGCCAGTGCTTGCCGTGGATGATCGCGGTGTACCCGTCACGCGCGTAGGCGTCTACCCGCTTCCACACGTTCAGCACCGACCCGCAGGTGGTGTCCACCATCACGCAGCCGATCCCGCGCAGCCGCTCGAAGTCCTGGATCGTGACGCCGAACGCGGGCATGATCACGACGTCGTCCGGCGTGAGCGCGGCGAAGTCGAACTCGGCGTCGGCGCCATGGGAAAGGAATGCGATCCCCATGTCGCGAAGCTTCTGGTTCACGTGGGGATTGTGGATGATTTCGCCCGCGAGAAACAGACGGCGGTCGGGGAACTTGTGCCGGGTCTCGTAGGCGTAGTCCACCGCGCGGTCGACCCCGTAACAGAAGCCGAACTCACGGGCCAGTCGGAAGCCGATCGGGCCGACCGTCAGACGGTACTCGTTGTTGCGAAGCATCTCCACGACACCGCTGTGATAGTCGCGGGTGCGCTGCGCCTCGATCGCGCCCTTGAGGCCGAAGCCCTTCCGGAAGTAGGTGGACTCCATGCGCCAAACTTACACCCGGCGAGGGGAGTGGGTGACGTTCACGGCGGACAGGCGGAATCGCCCGGCGCGAGCGGCACGTCCTGGAACCGTCCGGCGACCTTGACCGTGCCCGCGAGGGCGACGACGACCTTCGCGCTCGACTCGAACCGGCCGGACAGCCGGCCCGCCGCCACCCGCTCGATCACGAGCGCCCCGCTCGCCCCCTGGTAGCCGACCACCGCGTTCGGCCCCAGAAGCCTGAGTCCGAGCGCCGCCGCGGGCGCGGTAGTGCGGGCGCTCCCTGGCTCGACGATCGGATACCGCCCCGGGGCGAGCGAGTCGGCCGGATGCACGAGGAGCGCCACGCCGGTGTCGCCGCTCATCCCGGTGAGCTGGGCGATGTGGGCCCCGGGACACCAGATCGCGGTCGCTCTTCCGGAGAGGCGCCCGTGGTCCGATCCGGTCCACGTCGCCTCCAGCCGGCCCTCCCCCAGCCGGCCGAGTGGCCCGCACGCGGCGAGCGCCAGAGCGCACCAGAGCACCCCGGTCGGCACGGTCGTCATCGCACCGCCCCGACGACCAGATCGAAGCGGAGCCGAGCCACGTCGGGAGAGAGCCGGCGGCTCACGTCGAATCGCAGGGCGCCGTGAAAAAACGACAGCCCCGCGCCGCCCCCCACCAGCGCCTGGGTCTGGAACAATCCGTCGGCGGGGCCGGCCTGGCCCGCGTCCACGAACAGCACCGGACGAATGCGACCGGGCAGCGGAGCGATGTCCATCTGCCCCGCCCAGAACGCCTGGCCCGAGAGCGTGCCGTAGTCGAACCCCCGGACCGTGTTGATGCCCCCCAGCCGAAAGGCCGACTGTGGGAGCAGCGGGTTCGATGCGATGCCCGCCTTGGCGCGAAACGTGACGCCGGCCTTTCCACCTATGTCCCGCCGGAGTTCACCCCACCCTCGCACGGTGGTCGTCCCTGCGCCGCCGAGCACGTCGGCGGCGAGGGCCCAGCGGGTACGGCCGGTATAACCGAGCCGCACGGTGGCGCCGGCGAAGGTGCCTTCGGTAATCGCGGGATTGGGCGGGAAGACGCCGTCGCCGCCCAGAAAGTCGTTCACGCCCGACGAGGCTTGAGTCGTGACCGACCGCTCCCGCTCGACCCGGCCCGAGAGCGTGAACTCCCAGCCGATGCCCACCGAGGTCTCGAACGAGGCCGACCCGCCCGTGACGAGGGCGTAGTCGCCGTCGTCGTGCGCGGCGAAGATCGCATCCAGTGTGTTCGCGACCGACGGCCCGCGGGCGATCGGGTCCACACTCGCAACCTCCCGGTACCCGCTGAGCCGAAACCGGCCGCCCGGTCCGTCGCGGATCAGCGAGAGCCGGCCGGTGACCCGCTCGTCCGAGAACCCGTAGCGTATTGTCCCCTGCAGATCGGTGAACTCGAGTCCGGGGACCCGGACGTGATAGCCAAGCCCCACCGAGTAGCCCTCCACCCGGTCGTAGCGCAGCGCGTCGGCCAGCCGCTCGTACCCGAAGCCGTGACCCCGCGCCCCAGTCACGTCGTCGGGGAGCGAGTCGGTCATCCGGGCGAGCGTCGCAGCTACGTCCCGCAGCCGCACCCGGTCTTCGTCGCCCGCACCCAGGTCGAGCGAGTCAACCCACGCGGCGTACCGGGCAAGCGAGTCGTTGGGCGGCCGGTGCAGCTCGTACCGGCCGCCATGCCACCGATCGGCGTAGTTCCAGAAGCGGGTCCGGGTCGCCTCCACGTTCTGCTGGCGGCGCTCCGCCCGGATGGAGTCCCGGCGCATGTGGCGGAGCACGCGGAGCGAGTCCCAGGGCAGCGTCGTGTCGGGCAGCGGGAGCGTGAAGGCGATCGGACGCCGGGTGTTGAGCTCATAGTCGCTGAAGGTCGTCACCGCCTCGAACGGGATCACCAGGTCGCCCAGAATGGGCAGTTGCACCCGGCCCGCGATCGACTGCCGGTACGGCATCCAGAACTTGCCGTCCTGCAGTGCGTACTCGAGATCGGCGTCCACGCTCACGATTCGGTTTCCGATGGCGTTGAGCCGCCGGGCCGACCCTTCGCTCCGTCGTCCCGGTCTCGGCCGCACGAACAGCTCGGTGCCCACATACCGGAACGTGAGGCGTACCACCTCCCCCGTGGCCGCGTCGATCCACAGTCTTCCCGCCACCAGCGCCGGCCCCGGTCGGCGGGGAGCCACCTCGATCACGAAGATGCGGACGGGTGCCCCTCCCGGCGCCGCCACGGTGACGCTGTCGCGGAGCGCATAGCGGTACCAGTCCGGCCCGGTGGACGCGAGCGGATGGAGTGCGCCCGTCGCCGGGAAGTTGTCACTGAAGATCCGGACGGAATCCCCGACGCCGCGCGGGACGAACCAGGGCCGATAGAACACGCTGGAGAAGTCCCAGTCCGGATCGCGGGTCCGGAACCGCCGCCCGACGACGTCGATCCGGAGATCGTTCGGCAGCTGCCACGCCACCAGCGCTTCCTGCTCCTCGACCGCGGTGACGGGAATCTGCGCCCAGCGCCGGCGTCCGATGCTGGCGGAGAGCCGGTAGCGGATCCGCGCCCGATAGTCGGTGACGGCGCTGTCCTGCGCGCGATGACGCGCCATCGCCCGCTCGACGATCTGGCGGGTGAGGGGCGAGGCGAACGGGTTTGTGGTGTCGGTAGGAGCGGCGGACTGGGAGAGAAAGAGGAGAGTCAGGAAGCTTGGGACCATTTGCTCCGGCCGTCTCGGTGCAGTCCGTACGCCTTGAGGCGGCGCCACAGGGTGGTACGGCTGATCCCGAGATGCTTGGCGGTTTCCGCCAGCTTCCACCCGTGCGCGTCCAACGTCTTGACGATAGCCTCCTTCTCTCGCGCCGCCAACGTGGTAGGGCCCGCGACACCGGGCACGAACATGGCTTCGCCCAACTCCATGGACCCGATCCGCAGGGTTCGGAGCCGCCCGCCGAGCGCGGCGAGGCGAGGCTGCAGGTCGGGAGCGCCCTCGGAAAGATCCCAGTCCCTCAGCGCCTCCCGGGCCGGGTCATTGGCGTAGAGAATCCGGCCTTCCCGATCGAAAACGACGACCCCTTCGCTGAAGCCGTCCAGGACGGCCTTGGCCAGCGGCGAGAACACAGCGGGGAGCTTGTCCAGCGAGATAGTCTCTGTCATCCAACAAGATACGGGTTGGTAGGTCCAAAGTTTCAATCCGGCACGTCCGCGTGCAACCCCCGCTTTCGCCTCCGGCTCAACTGACTACCATTCAGTCACCGGACGCTTTCACAACCCAGCACCGAATCAGAGCGTGACGACCTCTTCCTTTAGCAGGACGCGCGCCTCCGACCGGGGTGCACACCTCTCCCTGGCCTTCGCCGTCGCCGCGGCCAGCCTCGTCATCCTCATCGTCGGCCTTGCACTGACCGCCGCCCGGGTCCGGTCCGGCCCGGGGGGCAAAGGACTCCTCGCCCTCGCCGTCCTCGGCGGCCTGCATTGGGGAATCGGACTGGCGGCCTTCCTCCGCGCGCGACGCTCGCCGGCCGCGTTCCCTTTCCTTCTCCTGACCGCCGGTTGGGCGACTTACTTCGGGCTGAGCTCGCTGCTTCCCCCGTCCGGGCTGCCGTCCCCCGGGCTGTTCGCGGCCTACGGCCCGGGCTCCTATGTGGTTGCCCCATCCCTGATCCATCTCGCGCTCGCGCTCGCCTGGCCGCATCGCGAAGATCGGTGGCGGAGACCGGTCTTCGCCTGGTACGCCCTGCACGGACTGATGCTCGTGCTGGCCTTTGGCGCGGTGCTGGGCGGCGAAGAGGAGCTGTTCGCGTTCGTGGACGAGGCGCTGCGGACCGCGCTCGATCTCACCGCGTTCCTGCTGGGCGTGGCCGCGCTGGTGTGGGCGAGGCAGGCGCTCTCGCTCTCGCCTCATCGGCGTCGGAGCCTCGACCTCGCGGCCGCCGCGATGGTCCTCGGGCTCGGACCGGGCTGGCTGGCCCCGGTCATTCCGGTGCTCGCCGACCCCCTCCTCCCGGGTCTCACACCGGCCGCCGCGCTCACCGCCCTGCTGCCGCTCGGCCTCGCGGCCGCGTTGGTGCGGAACCGCCTGTTTGACGACCGCCGGCTGAGCCGCGAGGCCGGTGAGCTCCAGGTGCGCCTGCTGCTCGAGCGAGATCTCGGCGCGGCCTCCCAGGACCTCGCCGACCATGTGCGCCGGACGTTCGACGCGACCGCGGTTCTCATCCGCGTCGTGCACGAGGGCGCCCCCCGGATTCTGGCGGGCGCCGGTACACCGCCCGCGGGCTGGGCGGCCGCGCCGCTCGCGGCGGGAGTGCAGCTCACCGCCGAGCCGCCGGCCGTCGGGTACCCGCTCGCCGACGGCATCGGCGTCGTCGGAGAAATCCGCCTCGCGGCCGCCTTGCAGAGCACGTTCGGTTCGCGCGAGATCAGCTCGCTCGCTCGCATCGTCGCCCCGATGACGGCCGTGCTCCGAGCCAAGCTCGCCGACCAGGAGTTCCGGAAGACGGCCGGCGAGCTGGCGCGGCTCGCCTCCACGCTGACCGACGCCGGGCGTCAGCTAGAGACCGCGGCGCGTTCCTCGAGCACCGGGGTCAGGGAGACGGCCGCCGGTGCCCGGCTTCAAGCCGCCGATCTGGCCGAGGTTCAAGGGGCCGCGCGCACGGCCGGCGTCGTGGCCGACGAAGTCCGAGTGGAAGCGACCCGCAGCACCGATGTGGGACGGGCCGTAGAGGCGCAGAGCGAGGCCCTCGTCCGAAGCTCGCAGGCGCTGGCCGACGACATCGAGCGCGGGATGCGCACGCTCGGCCTGGTGCGCGGAGAGGTGGACGCGCTGGTCACCCGCGGCGAGGAGATCCAGCGCATCTCGGGGACGATCAACGGGATCGCGTTCCAGACGAACCTGCTCGCCCTGAACGCGGCGATCGAAGCCGCGCGCGCAGGGGCGGAGGGCCAGGGCTTTGCCGTGGTCGCGGAAGAGGTCCGCCAACTGGCGGAGGACACCGGGAACTCCGCGCGCGACATCGGGCGGCTGGTCACCGGCATCCGGGACGAGATCGAGCGGGCCGTGGTGGCGCTTGCGCGGGTCCTCGACGACATGGGGAAGGCCGCTGCCCGCGGCCGGGCGGGTGGCTCGCTGTTCGACGCGGCCCAGCAGCAACTGGCGTCGCTGCTTAGCGCGGCCGGCACCATCCGCGACCGGGCCGACCGGCTGCGTGAGGCCACTGGCACCATCGAGGCCGCCGTCGGGCGAAGCGCGCAGGTGGCACGGTCGCAGCTCGCCCGGGCGGAGGGAGCCGCAACGACGGTGGAGCAGCAGCTCTCGACGGTGAGCGACCTGAGGGGGGCGGCTGAGCGCCTCGCAGAGCTGGGCGCCCGGCTGACCTCGCTCCTCAAGTAGAACCGGGACTAATCGCGCCGGCGCCCCCGGCGACCGCGGGGACGTTCCCGAGGGTCCCGTCGCTCGAGCCGGCCCAGCTCTGCCTTGAGGCCCGTGAGCGTGGCCGACCGAACCGGCGGGTGCCGCCCCCGCACCACCTCGAACCGAAGCGGGCGGTCGAGCGCAGGCAGGTCCCGCGGCTCCAGCCGCCGAGCCTGCCCCTCGCGCAGCCGGAGCCGGACCACCGGGTCGCTCCCTTCCACGTCGTACTCCAGCGCCACCGTGTCACCCTTCACCCGGGCCGCGGACGGCAATGCGGCGAGCGTCGCTCGGGTCTCGGCATCGACGAGCTCCGCCGGCTCGAGCCGGAGCCGCGTGCCCATGAACGAGGGCCACCCGGTCAAGCCTTCAAGCTGGGCGCGGATCAGCTCCCGAATCTGCGGCCGACCGGCCCGCACCAACGTTCCGCCCGACCGACGCCACAGCTCGTCCAGCTCCCCCAGTGCTCGCCGCAGCCGCCCCTGATCGGGATGCACAGTGTCCCCCGCGAGAAGGGCATCGGTGAGGGCGTCGAGCGCGGCAGGACGCAGGTCGGACGGGATGTCGCCCTCGAGCAGCTCGGTCTCGGTCTCGAGGTGGAAGCCGAAGTAGGAGAGGTCCCGGGAGACCGCGAGCCCCTGGTGCCGCTTGGGGCCGCCGACCGAGACGGTCGGCGGCCCCCACGCGGCGTGGCGGCGGATCAGATCGTACGGCAGGGTAGTGCCCTCGATGCCCGCACGGGGGACGCCGAACCGGTCCGCGAAGTAGCGCAGGGTCCCGGCCACCGCGCCCCAGCTCCCTGCAACCGACGTCTTCGAGACCCGCGCCTCCTGCCCGTCGGCCGTGCGCTCATCGATGACCAGATCGAACGGCATCACCCGGGCCAGCATCTCGCCCCACCGCTGGCGCAGCTCGCGCGAGACCTGCGGCAACCGCGGCGGCAACGGCAGCTCGAGCGACCGGTAGACCGAGGCGGTACCGAGCGCGGCGTCCTCGATCGCCTTCACCAGAACGCCTCGGCGCTCGGCCCACTGCTCCAGTCCGTCCTCGAACAGATGCCGGGGAAGACCGTAGACCTCGCCGATGTAGCCGTGCTGGTTCACCGCTTCCGCATACAGGTTGTAGGCCGTGAGGTGGTCGCTGCCGCAGCTCGCCCCAGGCCCGCTCGACCGGCATCGCCTCCACCGCGCGTCCGTAGACCGTGAGCCGGCCGTCCTCGACCAGGCCCCGGCGGGTGAGGGTCTCCAGCGCCCGCCGGTACGCGGGGCGATCGAGCGGCACGGGCAGCTCCAGGTCGCGCGCATCCACTCCGAGGGCCGCGCACGTGATGGCGACCCGTTCGGCGTCGCCCGCGAGCTGAAACTCGGGCGGTCCGGGCTTGAGTTCCTCGAAAACGAGGTCGCGGTCGCTGAGGATGAACACTTCGCCGCCGGCCACCCGGCCGTGCACCCGCCCGGCCATCTGGAGGATCTCGTTCGCTCCGAGGTACATGCGGTGGAGGACGTTACGCCCGCGGTCGACCACGTTACCGTAGCGCGCGTCGTAGATCACGACCGTGTCGAGGCCCCGCAGGTTGAGCGCGGACTGGCCTGCGGCGGTCATGGCGAGGACCCAGGGATGCTCCATCTCGCCCTCGAGAAAGGGCCGGATGACGCGGATGGGCTCCCCGCCGTGGTAGAACGCCGTCGTGAGCCGCTTCCACTGCTCCCCGAGCCCGCGCGCGAGATGCTCGACTTCCGCGCGGGTGGGCACGAAGACCGCGACGCCGCGCTTGTCCTTGATCACATGGCGGATGAACCGGTCGTCGAGAAACTCATCCGGCTTGAGCGGCAACACCTTGACGTTGGCTTTGAGCGCCGGATCGAACGCCCCGGTCACGAGAACGTCGGCACTGTCGAGGTAGCGGGCGTAGAATGCCGGATCCACCGTGGCACTCAGCCAGATGAAGCGGCAACCCGCCCGCTTGCCGAGGGCCAGGCACAGCTCGAGCTCGGCCGATGTCTGGTGGATCTCGTCCACCACGAGCGTGTCCCGGCTGCTGATCAGGTCATCCTCGAACCAGCGGCGCGCGATCCCGGTGGTGACGACCACGACATTCCACGTCGGCGTTTCCGGCGTGGCCTCGCGCTCCCGGTTCACGACGCCCGCCCGGAGTGGATCGCCCAGGATCGTCTCGGCCATCACCCGGATCCCGAGGGTCTTGCCGACGCCGGTGCCGGCGACGATGCCGAAGCCCCGGCCCCCCGCAGCCCAGGCGCGCAGCTCGTCGCCGTGCTCCCGCTCGAGCACCGTGTCCACACGGAGCCCGAGGGCGAGCTCGATCGTCTCGCATGCCGCCCGGGTGGGGGCGATGACGATCACGCGCCCGCGGGCGTGTGTGGCTCGACGATAGGCATCGGGATCGGGGGGGAGGAGATGGTCCCGGATGGGAGGCATGCGGGAAGATAAGACGGGTGGATCAGCGCGCCGGTTGAAAAACGAACATCCCCGTGAGACACGGGGATGCTCGGAGGTTGGAAACGACTACCCGGATCGGGGAGATCTAGCGCCGGGAAGGCGCATGGAGCAGGTCAGTCGTCCCAATTGTGCCGCGAGCGACGGTCGTCGCGGTCGCGGTAGCGACCGTCGCGATCCCGGTGACGGTAGCGATCGTCGCTCCACCGGTAGTACCGGCCGCCACGCCGATACACCTCGAGCCGACGCAGGCCGGGCCGGCCACCGAACCACCGGTCGTAGTAGCGGTCTCCGTCGTAGTAGACCACCACCGGGCGATACTGATTCCGCCACGACCAGTAGGGTCCCCGCGGCCAGTCCACCGGTTCCACCTCGATGACCCGCGGGCCCCAGCGGTCCTCCACGACGACCCGGCGCGCCGGCTCCCGGTAGACCACGACAGGCCGGGGCTCACCCAGGATCACGTGTCCGGTGACCGGCCCGCTTTGAATCACGACACCCGCGTCAACCATCTGAGCCGGCGCGGGGCTGGCCGCGAGCAAAAGGCCCACCGCCATGCCGCCGACCACTATGCTGGTTTTCATAGAGACCTCTGTGATGAGTTCTGCAACGGCGCACGGGCCTCTAGTGCCACGGACGTGCCATCGGGTAAGTCCTTGAGCCATCGGCTCCGAGCCGGGCACGCCGTCCGAGGAAGAGGACGGACACCGGGGGAGGAGCGTTAATCCGAAGACACGCCGAAGCCGTCAGCTTGACAGGGTGGAATGCCAAGACCATACTAGGGGCCGTTTTCGTCGCGTGATTTGCCGTACCGTTCGTGAGCTACCCGCCCCGGCGGGACTGCGTGAGCCGACGTCCGGCACGCTGCTCCTGCACCCGAGCCCACTCGCGCCGATCCGAATATGCTTCGTCAGATTCTGTCCTTCTTCAATAAACCGAAACTGGAGGCAGTTATGGCCGCGGACTTCTTTATCGGCGAGTCCCTCGTCGGGGACGGCAACGAAATCGCCCACATCGACCTGATCATCGGGTCCAAGGCCGGTGTCGCGGGGCAAGCCTTCGTCCAGGCCCTCTCCACGAACACCGATGGCTTCAACCACCTGCTTGCCGTAGTAACCCCGAATCTCCCGGCGAAGCCCGACACCGTCCTTTTCAACAAGGTCACGATCAAGGGCGCCAAGCAGGCCGTCCAGATGTTTGGGCCGGCGCAAGCGGCTGTCGCGCGCGCAGTCATGGACAGCGTCGCCTCCGGCGTAATCCCGAAGGACAAGGCGAACGATTACTGCATCCTCGTTGGCGTGTTCATCCACTGGCAAGCCGAGAACGACAAGAAGATCTTCGACTTCAACTACCAGGCCGTGAAGGAATCAATCCAGCGCGCCCTGGCCGGCAAGCCGACGGTTGACGAAGTGCTGGCGAAGTACAAGAGCGCCCGCCATCCGTTCGCCGGCGGGGCCGAGGGCTGACCGCCGACGCTGGCGCGGCCGACAGTCCAACGAGGGGCGGCCCGGATGGGGCGCCCCTCGTCGTTTGCCGACGTTTCTCCCGAGGAGCGACGACCCGCGATGCGTAAGCTCTTGCTTCAGCTCGACAGCTCCCGCCTGCCGAGTGTGTTCGACCAGGTCGTAGCCTACGACGCCGGCGCCGATGAGATCATGAGCTACGGCGGCGTGACCGAGGGCGACGTCCGCGACCTCATCCTGGGCTGCATCTTCACGCGGGCGCCGAAAGACCTCAAGAACACCGCGGTGTGGATCGGCGGGAACAACATGTCGGCAGGTGAGCAGCTGCTCGCGATCGCGCAGGACTCGCTCTTCGCGCCGTTCACGGTGTCGATCATGCTCGACTCCAACGGCTCGAACACGACTGCCGTGGCCGCCGTGGTGAAGATCGAGCAGGCGGTCGGGGACGTGCGCGGCAAGAAGGCGGTGATCCTCGCCGGGACGGGACCGGTCGGTCAGCGGGCCGCGGGGCTGCTCGCCCTGGGCGGAGCCGTGGTGACGATCACCTCGCGCAAACCGGAGCAAGGAGACCGCGCGCGCCGGGCGATCCAGGAGCGATTCCGGGTCCAGGTCGGCATCGCCGGGATGCCCGACCCTTCCCACTGCGCCGAAATCCTGCAGGGCGCGGATATCCTGCTCAACTCCGGGCCGCCCGGGGTCCTGATGGCACCCAAGTCCGCGTGGGCGGGTTGCAAGACCCTCAAGGTCGCGGTGGATCTGAACGCCGTGCCGCCACTCGGAATCGAAGGCGTCGAGCTCAACGACGCCGGGGTCGAGCGGGAGGGCGTGAAGGTGTTCGGCGCGTTCGGTGTGGGGAACTTCAAGACCAAGCTCCACAAGGCCTGCGTCGCGAAGCTCTTCGATCGGAACGATCTGGTGCTCGACGCCGAGACCATCGCCGACGTGGCCCGGCAGCTCGTAGCCGACAAGAAGGACTGAGGGCAGCATGCCGAGGGTCGTCGGCATCGACCCCGGCACCGTCTCGATCGACGTCTGCGGCCTGCACGACGGACGTCTCGTTCTCGACCGCTCCTGGCCCACCGCCGAGGCGCTGGCGAAGCCGGACGAGCTTCTCCGGTTTCTGCGGTCCGCGGGCGAGCCGGACCTGGTGGCGGGGCTATCGGGATATGGGCTTCCCCTGGTGCCGGCGGATCGGGCTACTGAGGAGGACTGGCGTCTCGCCTTCCTGGCCGCGCCCGGCGAGGAAGGCGGCATCGGTGGTCTCCGGCGGCTCGCGCGCAGCATCGCCGGCGCCGGCGTGCGGATGCTGTTCCTTCCCGGCGTCGTGCACCTCGATACCGTGCCGGCCCACCGGAAGCTCAATCGGGTGGACCTGGGCACCGCCGACAAGGTCGGCGCCGCAGCGCTCGCGATCGTCGAGCAGGCCGAGCGACTCGGCAAGCCGATCACAGAGACCGCGCTCGTGCTGCTCGAGCTGG
>WNFB01003884.1_pt1 | contig 13228 bp, 14 predicted proteins | sample 5400501 | NCBI WGS metagenome assembly WNFB01 (sample SAMN13153341, study PRJNA577476) | soil metagenome | isolation source: 200 cm saprolite under Douglas fir tree site 2 hole 1 | place: USA:California | collected 2015-04-18
TACGCGGGAATCAGCTAGAGATCAAATCCACCAGATTCTCCGCGGGGGGGGCTAGTACCGATTAGTCTAGCTCGTTACAAGTCTAGTGCTTGTCAACTTGCCATAGGATATTCTCAGCACGAGAATCATCCCGATATAGCCTATGGTAGCGCCGAGGCCGAACCAGAAAAGACTGGAGTAAACCCCTGAAATATCGACTCTATTATTTTGCAGTAAGGAGACCCATTCTAGATTCCTCAGGAACTTGGCGGCCAGCCAGTAGCCAACATAGCCTGTGACGAACGCGGCGGACAGGGCGTATAGCCACTTCCAGCCTGTGCGAGCATTGGCTGACGCGGCAACGGTCAAGACTAGGACAGCTAGAATTCCCTGAAAAACTAGGACTGTCACGATGAAGTCAATCACCACGCCGAGGCTGATTCCGTATCTTGCGATCAAACCGGCTGTGCTGGCTTGAACAGGCAGGTATGAGTGGGCAGCAGAGTAGACGGCTAGGTATTGCGGAACGGTGAGCAGGAGGTTCGAGATGGAGGCGAGGACATAGACTGCAACGTGCTCTCGAGCATTGAACCTCGATAGTCCCCTCCAAGACATTTTCGTTCAAGCCTCCAGAGATGTCGACTAACTAAAGACTAGTGTTCTACCCATTTTTTTCTGTCTCAGAGAAAAGGTCAAGCGTCTAAGTCTAGCCAAGTTCTTCCAGACCGTCGAATTCTTAACAGCGAACGGAAAGGGGTCCCTTCGGCAATGAGCGATTCGGACAAGGTCCTTCAGGACATGGAAGATGGAGGGGACGGTATGACAAAGTACAGTAACATGATGCTGGACTTTATCAAGAGAGAGGTCTTCCAGGAGCGAAAGAACATCTCTGTGGAAGAGGTTGTGACCCTTGTGGCCGCGCTGACCGATTTGTCAGTTGGGCTGCTTGCCAAGTTCCGTAAGGAGCCCGTGGATCCATCACGGGCCACGGAGATAGGGCGGGACGTGTTCAAGCATATGGTGGGAAAGCTCGGGTTCGACATGGGACAATTGGGAAAGTCATCTCTCTACGCCTAGCCCCGATCAATACCAAGGGTCGCCTGGCTAATTGTCTAACTGAAACAGGCTCTGGCGCGCGACTAGAGTAGGCCCTAGGGGCGAAAAAATTCACTCGAATCGGTTTCAAAAGAGCGATTTCAAAACCTAATCTCTAGGATTGATTTCCGATTGCTGATCTCGTTCTGCGATTCTGTTTCGAGAGGCCATTCGAAGACTTAACCGAGGGGTTATTCGACTTTGGATATCCACCTCATTGATGGCACTTACGAGCTGTTCCGTCACTTCTTCGCCCTCCCTCTGCACTTAAACGGGCGGAGTGAGGAGGTCGCGGCGACCCGTGGCGTACTCGGGAGCGTAGCCTCGATGCTAGAATCAGGCGCGACTCATATTGGAGTAGCGACGGACCATGTCATTGAGTCATTTCGCAACGATCTCTGGCCCGGGTACAAGACGAGCGCCGGTGTGGACCCACGTCTTCTGGGACAGTTTACGCTGATCGAGGAGGCGCTGCAGGCGATGGGAGTAACTGTCTGGCCGATGGTAGAGCTGGAAGCGGACGACGCCCTCGCTGCGGCCGCCGCGTCCCTAAGTGCGTTCTCTGAAGTTGGCCGTGTCTACATCTGCTCGCCGGACAAGGACCTAGCGCAGTGCGTTCGGAGCGATCGTGTGGTTCAGCTCGACCGCCGCGCGCGACGAGTACGCGACGAGGCGGGTGTGCTCGACCGGTTTGGGGTCCCGCCTGCCTCGATCCCCGACTATCTTGCGCTAGTGGGCGATAGTGCGGATGGCTATCCTGGACTGCCCGGCTGGGGCGAGCGGTCGGCAGCGGCTGTCCTACGCCTCTATCGTCACCTCGAAGCTATTCCTCCTGTCGCCGGGGACTGGCAGGTTCAGTTACGGAGGGCCGACCGGCTCGCAGCGACTCTCCTTGAGAACTTCAAACTCGCACAACTGTTTCGCGACCTCGCAACCCTTCGGACGAAAGAGCCGGCGATCGCCTCACCAGACGAAGTTCGCTGGCGCAGGCCAACCCCCGCCTTTGCAGCGATGTGCAAGCGACTGGACGCGCCCCAACTAGTCGACCAGGTGGCTGAGCTCGAGGCCGCTCGGGGCGGCTGACTGTGGAATTCTCTCGATCCACTCGGCGAGAAGAAACATTAATTAAGGCCCAACTTAATTAAGTGGTTGCTTCATCACATGTCAGGCATCCAACGAGACGACGGGACAGCGACACAGCAACTGTTCTATGCACTCGCCGAGCCTACAAGGCGCAACATCATTGAGCTGCTCGCGAACAAAGGCGAACTATCTGCTACAGACATATGCGATAAGTTTGACGTTAGCCCTCCGGCAATCTCACAGCACCTCAAAGTACTACGCGAAGCAAATTTCGTACGGGTGGAAAAGCGGGCCCAACAACGCATATACCAGATCAACCCGGATGCGATGTCGGAAATTGAAGGCTGGATTCAAAAAATGACCAAGCGTTACAATGCTCGCTACGATGCCTTGGATAAAATATTGGAGGCAGAAAAAAAGAAACTCGCCAGAAAGGGGGTGAGAAGAAGTGAGTAAGACAAAAATTACAGCGGAGCCTGGGAAACAAGAGTTCTTCATCACAAGGGAGTTCGACGCACCCAGAGAACTCGTCTTCAAAGCACACACAGACCCGAAGCTCTACGCACAGTGGCTAGGACCACGAAGATTCACAATGAGACTCGAGAAATTTGAACCAAAAAGCGGTGGGACGTGGCGATACATCTCCAAAGATAAGGCAGGCAATGAATACGGATTTCACGGCGTGAATCATGAAGTTCTCCCACCTGAGCGAATCATTGACACCTTCGAATTTGAAGGGTTGCCGGACAAGGGACATGTAAGTCTGGAAACGCTGAGACTTGAGGAACTGCCCGGTGGAAGAACCAAGCTAACTGTTCAGGCTGTCTTCCAGTCAGTAGCCGACCGCGACGGAATGATCCAGAGCGGCATGGAAGAAGGAGTCAACGAATCTTACGAGCGTCTCGATGAACTCTTGAGAGAGATGCACAAAGGACAGCGCCAAGAAAAAACTCCAATGCATCAGACCGTGAGCTCCTGATCCCCCGGGGTTTTCTTTGCCCCCCCGCCCGCGAGGGCGGGAACCAAACCCTCTCTTGAGTGGCAATCGGCGAAGACGGTGAGAGGAAATACCCTAAAGATGATCTGAAAGCGCGAGAGAATTGAGATGAGAAAAGTTGTCTGGCTCATGCACGTATCACTCGATGGTCTTGTCGCAGGACCAGACGGAGGAATAGACTGGGTCTATCTTGACGATGAAATGTTCGAAGGCGTCCACGATCTGGTCAGCGCAGCAGACACAGCTCTATTTGGACGAGTGACCTACCAGCTCATGGAAAGCTACTGGCCGACCGCCGCAAGTCGCCCGACAGCCACGAAGCACGATATTGAACATTCCAGCTGGCTCAATCCCGCGCCCAAGATCGTATTTTCCAGGACACTGAAAAAAGTCGACTGGCAGAACACGAGAATAGTCAAAGATCATATCGGCGAAGAAATTGCCAAACTAAAGAAACAGCCTGGCAAGAACCTCATCCTGTTCGCGAGTCCAAGCCTCGCATCAACGTTCATGAATCTGGACTTGATCGATGAATATTGGTTCAACGTCAACCCCGTCGTTCTCGGCAAAGGAAAGCCCTTGTTCAAAGACCTGAGTAACATGCATAAGTTGAAACTCCTCGACTCCAAGACTTACAAGCCGGGAGTCGTCAACCTCCACTATGGTAGGGCAAGTTAGAAACTTGAGAAACATAATCGTTTCAGAGTTCGTCTCACTGGACGGTGTCGTGGAAGATCCGGGCGGATCGGAAAAGTCCAAGCACGGAGGCTGGACCTGGGGCTACTGGAATGACGAGATCGGCAAGTTCAAACTAGACGAAATATTCGCGACCGGCGCCCTACTACTGGGACGCGTGACCTACCAGGGCTTTGCAGCCGCCTGGCCATCCATGAAAGACGGACAGGGCTTTGCTGACCGGATGAACAATCTCCCCAAACATGTTGTCTCTAAAACCCTGGAAAAGCTTGACTGGAACAATTCAAGGCAGATCAAAGGAAACATCGCGGAAGAAGTATCCAAGCTGAAACAACAGCCCGGTCAGGACATCCTCATCTTCGGCAGCAGCGAACTTGTACGAGAATTGATACAACACGACCTCATAGATGAATATCGGCTCCTAGTCTATCCAGTTGTTCTGGGAAGCGGAAAGCATCTCTTCGGAGACGAGAGCAATAAGACACTCAAGCTTGTGGAGACAAAGCCGTTCAGTTCTGGAGTAGTTTTGCTCCGCTATCAGCGGGCAGAAAACGCTCGTAAATAATGTCTTGAGGCGTTAGGAATGTGCAGAAATATCAAGACCCTCTTCAACTTCGATCCCCCGGCCACCGACGCGGAGATTCGAGATGCTTCGTTACAGTTCGTCAGAAAGATTAGCGGCTTCAGCCAGCCATCGAAAGTGAACGAACACACGTTCCAGGCTGCAGTCGATGAAATAGCCCATGTCTCCACCTGTCTCTTTCGTTCGCTCGAAACGAACGCACCCTCGAAGACTCGTGAACAGGAGGCCGTGAAGGCGAAAGCCCGCTATGCAGAGCGGCTTCGCGCTAACGTCTCTGCCTAGTCTCTTCCGGGAACTTTTGGCAACCGGAGTCTAGGCGGGCGTGGCTAGTTCGAGCTTCTTCTCCTCCCGGAGGAAGCTCAAGAGTGCAGTGTTGACCTCGTCCGCGTGCGTCCAAGTTATACAGTGCGGCCCATCCTTCACCACGACCAAACGTGCCCCCGGCACCATTCTGGCTGTACGCTGTCCAGACGCGGCGAAGGGAACAATACGGTCCGCATCACCATGAATAACCAAGCTCGGCACTTGGACCCGAGCTAGGTCCTTCCGGAAGTCTTCATGCCATGTCGGCACACAGGCAAGACTCGCCACGGCCGACGCGCCTGCCGCGATGTTCCAGCTTGACCGGACGGCTTCCTCGCTGACGCGCTTGCCTAGCAGCAGGTCGGTGTTGTAGAAGTTCTTGAAGAACTCGGTGAAGAACGCGTAACGATCCGCTATGATGGCCTTCTGAATACCGTCAAAGACACTCCCATCAACGCCCTCCGGATTATCCGACGTTTTCAGGAGATAAGGCGGGACCGACGAGATGAATACCGCCTTGCTCACATCGTTCGACCCGTACCGTCCCAGGTAGCGCGCCACCTCACCGCCACCCATCGAGAATCCCGCAAGCGCGAAATCGCGCAGGTCGAGCCGCATCACGAGTCTGCGCAGGTCCTCGGCAAACGTGTCATAGTTGTAGCCCGTCGTCGGCTTGCTGGACCGGCCAAAACCCCTACGGTCGTACGCGATCACACGGTAACCCGCATCGAGCAGTGGCGGGACCTGTTTCTCCCAGGAAGCACCGTTCAACGGATATCCATGAATAAGTACGATGGGCTTACCCGCACCATGGTCCTCATAGTAGAGATCAATATTCCCAGAATTTTCCCTACCAACATCAATGTATGGCATTAGAATCCGTACGGTTTGGCTGTCCTGAATGTTTAAGATTATTGGTTAGACGTCATTGCTCTGCTCGTCCTGTCTAGTGGAGTTTTCGTCAACCTAAGCCTGTAGGCTTATCCAGTTGTAGCGACCCGCATCCTTTGCGGCGTATGGTGTCTCACAACAGCGGAAAGACCTTAGTCTAGAGAATGATGCACGATAGCTGGGTAAAGCGTGCCGAAGCTCAAGTACAGCAAAGAGTACCTTCAACGTTTAGCGAAACCCATCCCAAAGAAAGAACCGGCCACGAGGGACGCGACAACGGTCGAAGTCCAGTCACAACCGAGGCATGCAACCGGGTTCGTCCAGCACTGCGCGACCTGTGGGACAAATCGAACCTTCAAAGTAGACACGCTAGGATGGAAGACCTGCACGGTCTGCCATACCACAGCACCAGACAGAAGCCAGAGCCCAATATGAAAGGCTAGTCAGGGTCGGGCTCTCCTCCTAAGGACAATCCTACGCTTTATATTCGCAATTAGATGAGACGCGCTCGGCGTTTGCTTGGCAATCAAGACGAAATGGCAATTTGAAGCGGAATATATTCAGAGCTGTAACTGCGATTATGGGTGTCCCTGCAATTTCAACGGGTACCCGAGCCATGGCAATTGCGAGGCCCTGGTTGCGTATAATATCAAAAAGGGACGGTTCAGCAACACCAAGCTTGACGGGGTTATCTTCGCGGAGGGATTATGGTGGCCCAAGGCGATTCATGAAGGGAACGGCATCGGTGCCCTCTACATTGACGAAGGCGCATCTCTCGACCAGAGGAAAGCGATTGAGCAAATCTTCAGCGGCAAGCATGGGGGTGGAGTATTCGAAATCTTTCCCAAGACCCTATCCAAGATATTGCCGACGAAAGTGGCCAAGATTGACTTCCACTACAACGGTTACAACAGCTGGTTCAAAGTAGACGGGCTTGGCGAAGTAAGATCAACACACATTACCAACCCAGTCTCGGGAGAGAAGTTCAAGGGAGAAGTGGTCCTCCCAGGCGGCATCAACTGGAAACACGCCATCGTGACGAGCATCAAGAAATGGTGGATGAAAGACCGGGACCTTTTAGCAACGCACCAGAATAGGGCTGGCTTCGTAACCACTGTGAGATTCAGCGACAAAGGCTGCATAGGATAGCGATCAACGAAGTTCTTGAACCGCCTGGCTATCACGCAAACCATGCTGGTCTGTCTTGTCTATGTGCAGCCATCTTCGTAAATCTTCGACGACTCTATTCCTACAGAAATTTGTTCTCCACGGGACTCCGCAGTGAAGACACTTCTCATCGGCTCGGCAAGTAAGTTACCGCTCACCGTTCTCATCTTGGCAGGGAGCTTGCTCTCATTATCGACAGCGGCCTGGCTTCTAGAAGCTCAGTCCAGCATGCCTATGGTCGGGGCGCTGGACCCGGTCGCGCTGGGGTTATTCACGGGAATCTGGGGGGTCGGAATGGTGGCCATGATGTTTCCCTCCCTTATTCCGATGGTCTACACGGTCACGGTATCGGCACGGAAGAAGCTGGAAGATGACCGGGGATTAGGACGGTTTCAGCAACACGTCGTTTTTCTCCCGGCATCACTATTCGTCTTGGGCTACATTGCCGTCTGGACTCTTGTCGGCACCGTCTTCTACCTAGCCATTACTGTATTAGCTCAGGCGGGGTTTCCTATAATGGGGTCTCTGAGTTTGTGGGCCGGACTCATCATAATCCTAACCGGATTGTACCAGTTCAGCGGCTTCAAGCAGAGTGCGTTGATGAAATGCCGGAGTCCTATGAGTTTCATCATGATGCATTGGAAAAATGGAAACAGCGGAGCTGCTGTGATGGGCGTGGACTATGGCATGTTCTGTACCAAATGCTGCTGGGTCCTCATGGCGGGACTCTTGACAGTAGGAGCCATGAGCCTACCTTTGATGGGAGTATTCTCGGTCATCATCTTCGCCGAGAAACTGGGCCCGTTCGGACCCGCCATCTCAAAGCTGGTGGGAGCCGCCTTCCTAGCAACAGGAATCTTTCTGATTATTTAGCCCAATCATTCTTCGATTTACGCGTCGCTGGTTATTCGGACGGATTAGGGTCCTTTGAACGCGAAGGGCATGTAGAAGCCGTTCTTTCCTGAAACGTTCCAGTCCATCCCATAGTCGTGGAGGCTCAGCTTCTTCGACTTTGCGACCACGGTGGTCTGATTCGGAACAGCAGTCAGTGGAAGATTCTCTAGGGTAACCTCTTTGCCTCCAGCCCCTTCCAAGGCGGAGATTTCCATTTCTGCGATTCCGGCCATACGTAGGCTTCGTTCCTTACCCTTGACGATGAACTCAATGCGGGCTGGCTTTACGCCGAGAACCCTCCCTACTAGTGGCCCCAAGGCTGCTGGTTCTCCGCCAGCCTTTCCACCATAGATTGTTGTTAGGGCTTCTCGCTGTTGCGGTATGGCTTTCTCGTCGAGGTATAGCGCTATGTCCCATTTCACTTGGAGCATGTGTCCAGGAGCAAAGGCCGCCAGAACCACGTTGAGGCCGTCCAGACCCACATCACCATATTTTCCCTTGTTAATGTGCCAGGCCAGTAGTACGGTGCATTTTCCTTCAGTGGGGGGGCTGGTGAAGACGCAGGGACAACCCACATCACAGTTGCAAGCTTCGAAATAGGAACCGGTAAGACTCCACTTGCTCGCCATAGCGACTTGCGCCTGACCGAGTTGGTATTAATGTTGCTGGGGCTGGGCCAGCTGGGCTACCACCCCCGAGGGACACGAAGTAGACCCCCTACCCCCCTACCCTAGTCCAACACAATTGGTCGGGTATTATTGCAGACTATGTGTCACTCAGCCATATTGATCCCTGAATGCTAGTAATACTTGGCAACCTATCCACGTGGTCGGGTCGTTAGGGAAATCAACGAGAAATGCAAGTCAGTCGGGTATGAGCTTGCATTCAGGCTCAGACTTCTACTTTTCCACTGGGGTTGGAGCTGTGAATTTCTCTTTGTAGAACATCGTAGGCTATTGGTCCATCTCTGTCGTCAACGACCATTATGATGTCACCATAGCCTAGAAACGCGTCCAGAATATTCACGCCGTTTCTGAACAGTAGTTCGGTGATGTAGGATGCTATTCCAGGTGTCATTTCGGCGCGGGGCGACAGGTTGAGTGTCAGCTTGGCCACATTCGCCTGTGTCGTTGCCTCCCTAAGATGTTCCAGCTTCGTCCGGACTAGAGCGTAATCCTCGCCGGGCAGGATCAGTTTGATCGAGCTTGAGAGGGGGAAGATGTGGGGGAACTCCGAGAGCTCGCCCGCGGTGTCTGACAATTCTTTGACTATGGTTGAGAACTGGGTCCTTGGCGCTCTTATCGTCACGTCTACTATGCCGCTTGAAAGTGAGATTCTCGCGTCTTTGAGCACTCTCGAAGTGTCGGGGGTCTTGCTATTGGATAGGGTGTCGGAGAATCTCTTGATCGCCACAACCAGTGTGTTGACAGTCGCTTCTCTTCCACTCATTTGTTTGACTTGGTCGTGGATGTGTTCTGCGAGGGCGTGGAAGTTCATGAGCTTCATCTTCAAGCATTGGTAGACGGGATAGTTTCTGGTCAGAATCTCGCGTACTGCCTCCGGGACGCTGACGCTGTTTCGATGAACTGTCAAACGCTCGTGACCTCCGTGCTCTCTGTAATGTATCGTAGGCTGACAAATAAAAGCCTTATATCAAAGTAACATACATTACTATGCTGCAATAAAATGCAGTAGAAAAAACAAAATGCAAACCAATATGAATTTCCCGACCTATGTGTTCGCGACCGTTAATCCGGGCCGCGCCACGAAAGTGGTCGAGGAGCTAAAGCGAAATAGCCAGATTGACCTCATCGCACCGGTCACAGGCAGATACGACCTAGTACTACGCCTGAAACCAAACACTCCACACAACGTATACCAGACAGTCAAGGAAATCCGCGAGATCAACGACATACGCACCACCACTACCCACACCGGGTTCGACGGTATGAACCCGACCAAGAAGCTCGAGAGCCAGATGGCCCTTGGGTTTTCCCTATTGAACGTACAGCACACCTCAGTCGAGAATACCATTAAGCAGCTCAGTAACATACCAGGCTTTGTAGAAGCATGCACCGTACCCGGACAGTTCGACATAGTCGCACTCTGGCAAGCAAAAACCGCTGAAGACATAGTGAAGACCTCCGTTGAGAAACTTACTAATATCGAAGGCCTCTTCAGAAGCGAGACACTTCTCGCTTATGCACCGTTCTTCAAAGCGTAATCATCCGAATATAGCTCCGTCGACCTCCCCCCCTTTTTTGGGTCCGAAAGACTCCTGAATAGACACGGTTTACCAAACTATAGTCTGACGATTACTCCGAAAGCGATCTCGAGTTCGCGATTAGCTGGACTCAGAGGCAGAGCGTGGTCCTCCAAGAATTTTCTTCTGGTATACTTGGGCGGACCCGCCAGGTGAGGAATGTAAGAGGCCTTTGGTCCCTATTGAAAGCCGCCGCAATAAGATCATTCAGTTCATCCTGCAAACCTTGGGTGGTGGATGGCTTTCTTCCCGCCCTAGACGCCTTTCGCCGCCTCTAGCGGATTGGCCTCCCGGTCGTGAGCGGCAATATCTCAATTCAGGAATGCAAGAGACGATTGAAATCTCTGACTACATGCCGCTTTTCTTTGAAGACTTCTTCTTACTTTTCTTCTTCGTCGGCATCTACCTTTTCACCCAATCCAACTCTTTCAACCTTCCTTAAGATGCCTCCGTACTGGAAATTGTCAGTGTCGACTCGAGAAAGTTGGAGTTGCGGGGGACTGGCTCCGCTGATCAGCAAGCCGCTTTCGGAACGCCCTGCTCCTATCTTAGCATCTCAAACTCAACTTTAGCCAATTTCTCTTACGAGTTTTACCCGGGGATAAGCCCTTAACGGGTGTTTCCTCGATAATAACAATGCAGAAGACACCTCTGAACTCAGGAAGCTGATGAAACTCGCCCAACAACACGGGCCGCGACAGGCCCGCCAAGAAGTTCATGCTGGTCATCAACCCGCCCATGTACCAGATCCTCCGAGGCACTGCGGAGGAGAAAGGCGTCAACGTCCAGGAGCTCTTGAGGGCTGTGGTCATCCCCGAATGGCTCCGCGCCCACAACGCGAACAGAGCAGCTCGAGTCGCCCTCTTAATGGAACTCTTAGACCACGAGTCACATCGGCGGCGTGAGAGTGGATTAGAGAAGGAACAAACTTCGTAATCATTTCCAGGAACATCCCTCGCCGAGGGTGAGAAATTCATTCCCCAGGCCCTCATCATGCCAATCAACGCGTCACGTCTAGAAAACCTGCGGGAAGCCGCCTTAACAGGACGTCTCGGACTTGGTCAATAGGTCACCCGGAAGAAGTTATTGAGGATGGGAAGTGCGACAGGGTTTCTCCAGTGGGACTTGCAGCTTCCTATTTCTGTCCCGTGCGACGCGCAGGCTACTGAAAGAGATGCAATCCGCTAATAATGACGATAAAGCCTTTTGTGGTGGAATGGGACGATGAAGGGATAAGGTCAGGAGCAATCTGGAGCACTAATCGCCAGTCTTCTCCTCAACCCTGCGCTCCCATTCCGATCAAGCGGGTGAACTAGTAATGATGGCCAAGGAAGTACAGGTGAGGGTAGCTGATGCTAAGCAGCGAGACGTTGGGCACGGTAAAGCCCGCATCGATAATGAGACGATGCAGAAGCTAGCCATAACGGCCGGCGACTTCATAGAAGTCCGCGGAAAACGCACCACGGTCGCCATTGCCTGGCCCGCTTATGCCGAAGACCAGGGTCAGGAGATTGCCCGGATAGATGGACTTCTCCGGAGGAACTCAGGAGTAGCCCTTAACGAGTATATCACTATCAAGAAGGCGGACGTAAAAGACTCCCAGACAATTGTCTTTGCACCCACCGACGTCCGCTTAAGCGTGGACGAGGAGTTCGTCGGCTTTGTCAAGCGTCGATTCATGGACATGCCCTTCGTCGAAGGAGACATGACCCTCCTAAGCATATTCGGCAGCTCCGTTCCACTCATAGCAACCCGGACCCGGCCCCATGGCCCTGTCAAGATCATAGAGTCCACCGTTGTCCAGGTGATGAGTGAGCCTACCCCGGAGAAGAAGGGCTTACCCACCGTCACCTATGAGGACATAGGCGGACTCCACGGCGAGATTCAAAGAATCAGAGAAATGGTGGAGCTTCCACTCCGACACCCAGAGCTTTTCCAACGGCTGGGCATCGAGCCTCCCAAGGGAGTCTTCCTGTACGGACCGCCAGGCTGCGGCAAAACACTGGTGGCGAAGGCCGTTGCCAGCGAGTCAGACGCCAACTTCTACGTAATCTCCGGGCCGGAAATCATATCCAAGTTCTACGGAGAGTCAGAAGCGCGGCTGAGGGAGATCTTTCAGAAGGCTCAGGAGATGGCTCCCAGCATCATATTCATCGATGAGATGGACGCCATCGCTCCCAAAAGAGAAGAAGTGACTGGCGAAGTGGAACGTAGAGTTGTGGCGCAACTACTCTCCCTGATGGACGGCATGGTCGCCAGGGGAAACATCATTGTGATAGGTGCTACCAACAGGCCCAGCGCCATTGACCCAGCGCTCCGACGCCCGGGACGCTTCGACCGGGAAATAGAGATCGGAGTCCCCGACAAAATTGGCAGACACGAAATTCTGCAGATTCACACACGAGCGATGCCATTAACCTCGGATGTGAACCTTCACCGGTTGTCGGACATTAGTCACGGCTACACCGGCGCGGATATCTCAGCACTCTGCAGAGAGGCAGCGATGAAAGCACTGCGACGCTACCTTCCAGAGATCAACCTGGAGGAGGAAAGAATCCCGAGTACGATACTTGAGAAGATGGAAGTGAACTTGGACGACTTCATGAACGCCTACCGGGAAATAACACCCACAGCAATGCGGGAGGTCTACATCGAAGTCCCATCGGTCAACTGGGCAGACGTTGGAGGGCTGACGGATGTCAAACAAGAACTTCAAGAAGCCGTTGAGTGGCCCATTAAGAAGCCGGAAGCCTTCAAGCGAGTCGGAATTAGGCCGCCAAAGGGCATTCTCCTCTTCGGGCCGCCAGGATGCGGTAAGACGATGTTGGCGAGAGCGGTCGCGACCGAGAGCGAAGCTAACTTCATCTCCATCAAAGGTCCAGAGCTCTTCAGCAAGTGGGTCGGAGAATCAGAAAAGGCCATAAGAGAGGTCTTTAGAAAAGGTCGCACAGCAGCACCATCAATCGTCTTCTTCGACGAACTCGACTCGGTCGTACCACGCAGAGGAATGGGCTTTGGCGACAGCGGAGTCTCCGAGAGAGTGATAAGCCAGCTGCTCACTGAGTTGGACGGCATTGAATCTCTCGTAAATGTAGTCGTAATCGGAGCGACCAACCGGCCTGACATTATTGATCCCGCGGTCTTGCGTCCAGGTAGATTTGACAGGCTGATATACGTGCCAGCGCCAGACCTCACGACGAGGCTCAACATTGTGAAGATACATACTCGGAACATGCCTCTGGCCCGGGATGTTGACTTGGAGCAGGTGGCCAAACAA
>WNFB01004438.1_pt1 | contig 13228 bp, 12 predicted proteins | sample 5400501 | NCBI WGS metagenome assembly WNFB01 (sample SAMN13153341, study PRJNA577476) | soil metagenome | isolation source: 200 cm saprolite under Douglas fir tree site 2 hole 1 | place: USA:California | collected 2015-04-18
AGCAGCGGCACCTGGGCGCAGAAGCGGCGCTTGTGCTCATCGAGGAAGTTGTAGGCGAAATTGCCGCGGAACTCCTCGAGCGTCTCGGCGACTTTCGACTTCGCCGGCGTCGTCACGTTCTTCCACACCGTGCCGTCGTCGAGCCGCACCTCGGCCTGGATGGGTCCGTCGGCGTAGATCTGGTCGCCCGAGTGGATGAAGAAGTCCGGGTCCGTCCGCCGCATCACCTCGTACATCTTCATCCCGCCCCACTCGGGATTGATGCCCCACCCCTGCCCGGCCTCGTCGCCGGAGAAGGCGAAGGTGACCGTGCGCCGGGCCGCGGGAGGCGTCCGGAAGCGCCCCGTCGTGGGCTCGCTCGTCACCTTGGGGTTGGCGAGATCCTGGAAGACGGCACGATAGAAGATCTGCTGGCCCGCGGGCAGTCCCGTGAGATCGACGCGCGCCGTGAAGTCGCTGTCGGCGAGCGCCGCCGGCCCGACGACGCGCCGCGCGTCCCGGAGCGCGTCGTTCGTCGCCCACTCGACCATGAAGCGCGCCGGCCGGTCGGTCCGGCTCCAGACGATCGCCCGCTCCCCGGTCACGTCGCCGCTCTGCACCCCGCAGGGCATCCCGGGACGCATCCGGTCCGGGGTGACCACGGCGGGCGCTCCCTGCGCCCAGACCGGCCGTCGCCGGAACGATTCCGCCGCGAGACCGCTCACCCCCAGCGCGGAACTCTTGAGGAATCCCCGTCGGTCCATGGCAGGCCCTCCTGAGTGGCGACGACGCTGCTCGCATGATACCGTCGCACGATGCCGGGCACGAAACGCGCCCTCTTCCTCGACTGGGGCGGCACCCTCGCGCTCACCCAGGACAACCAGACGGATGTGGACGCTGCGGGCAACCCTATCCTTATGCCGAACGTGGCGAGAGTCCTGGCGCTCGCGACGGGCGAGATCAGCGTGGCCGAGGTCGACCGCCGCGTGGCCTGGGCGCACGAGCGGCTCGGTCGCCCCTTTACCGACTGGCGGCTCTGTCCCCACACGGACGAGGATGGCTGCGACTGCCGCAAGCCCAAGCCCGGGATGTTCCTCGAGCTCGCGCGTCTCTATGGCGTCGATCTGGCGGGCTCGACGCACGTCGGCGATGTGGAGAAGGACCGCGTTGCCGCGGCCGCGGCGGGCGTCGGAACCTTCGTCTGGGCGCGCGACTTCTTCGGCTCGGGGTGAGCTAGGCGGTCGGCCCGCTCGAGGGAAGGGTGAAGCGGACGGTCGTTGCGCGCCCCGGCTCGCTCTCGATCCAGAGCTCGCCGCCGTGCGCGAGCACGAGGTGCTTGACGATCGCGAGCCCGAGCCCGGTGCCGCCGAGCTCGCGCGAGCGCGCCCGGTCCACACGGTAGAAGCGCTCGGTGATGCGCGGCAGGTCCGCCGGCGGGATCCCGATGCCGGTATCGGCGACGGTGACCTCGACTCGACCGCCCGCGCCCGGGCGCGCGCTGAGGGTGACGCGCCCGCCCTCGGGCGTGTATTTCACGGCGTTGTCCACGAGGTTGATGAGGATCTGAGCCAGCCGATCACGGTCGGCGAGCACCGGAGGCAGGTCCGACGGGAGCTGGCTACCGAGGGTCACGCGGCCGCTCTCGGCCTTTGGGTGGATGATCGCCAGCACCGACTCGGCGACCTCGTCGAGTCGCGTCGGGGCGAGCTTCAGCGACACCCTGCCGAGCTCGATGTTGGAGAGGTCGGTCAGGTCGTCGAGGAGGCGGCCGAGGCGCTCGGTGTGACGGAAGACGATCTCGAGGAACCGTCGCGCGTTCTCCCGCTCCTCGAGGGCGCCCGCGAGCAGCGTCTCGAGATACCCGTGGATCGCGGTCAGCGGGGTGCGCAGCTCGTGGGAGACGTTGGCCACGAACTCGGTGCGAACCTGCTCGAGCCGGCGTAGCTCGGTGACGTCGTGCAGCACCATGACGACGCCAAGCTCGTCCGCCGCGAGGCGGAGCGGGACCGCGTTCACTTGCAGCCGGCGCTCGACCGGGCTCGCCAGGCGCAGCTCGTGGCGCGACACGGTTCCCGCGCCCGCCGCACGGCTCTCGTGAAAGATCGCGTGGAGGTCCGCGTTGCGGATCACCTCGAGGAACGGCTTCCGCTCACCCCGCGCCGCGCCGAGGCCGAAGATCGTGCGCGCCCGCTCGTTCATGAATAGGATTGCGTCGCGCGCGTCCACGGCGATGACGCCCTCGATCATGCCGTCGAGGATCGCGGGCGCCTTCGCCTGCTCCTGCTCGAGATCCTGGATCTTCTCCCGGAGGCCCGCGGCCATCGTGTTCAGCGCGCGCCCGAGCGCGCCGATCTCGTCCGGGGAGCGCACGGGGGCGCGCAGGGCGAAGTCGCCCTCGCTCATCCTGCGCGCGATCGCCTGCATCTCGACCACCGGGCTCGTCACTCGCCGGGCGACGAAGAGGCCGATGGCGCACGCCACGACGAGCGCCACAAGCCCCCCGGCCAGCATGACCCTGTGGATCGTCGCATAGGAGGCGGTCACCACCGCGAGCGGCAAGGCCAGCCGCAGGACGCCGACCACACGTCCGCTATCGTCGATCGGAAGCGCGACGTAGAGCAGCGGCACGTCGATCGTCGCGCTCGTCCTGAGGTCGCGCCCGATCCGTCCCGCGAGGGCCGCGCCCACCTCGGGTCGCCCGGCGTGGTTCTCGACGCGCGGGAGGTCCTCGACGGCAACCTCCGAATCGCCGAGCACGCGGCCGTCCGCGGCGATCACGGTGACGCGCGAGCCGGTCGGGCGCGCGACGCGCACCGCCCACGCCCTGAGCTCCGGCGCGTGTGCGCCCCGGGCGAGGAGCGCCCGCGCGTCGTCGTGGAGCAGCCGGCCGGTGCTGGCCAGGCGCGCCTCGAGCGTGTCCACCGCGAAGCGCTCGAGCGCGCGGTTCAGGTAGAGCCCCGCCGCCAGGAGCGTGACCGCCACGAAGCCGACGAGCGTCAGCGTCAGTTTCCGCGCGATGCTGCGGCGCAGGAAGTGGAGGGCGCCTCCGAATACGCTCATTCGGTCTCGAAGCGGTAGCCCACCGACTTGACCGTCGCGATGCGGTTCCCCACGTCACCGAGCTTCGCACGGAGCCGGCGGATGTGGACGTCGACCGTGCGCGACTCGATCTCGTCCGCGCGCGCGTAGCCCCACACGCGGTTGAGGAGGTGTTCGCGAGAGAGCACGCGGCCGGCGGACCCGAGCAGCGCGTGGAGGAGGTCGAATTCCTTCGGAGTGAGGGGCAGCGGCTGGCCGTGGAGCGTCACGACGTGGCGCGCCACGTCCAGCGCGAGGGGTCCCGCCGACAGGACGCGCGCCTCGGGGGCGGGCCGGGTACGGCGCAGGAGGGCGCGAACGCGCGCGACCAGCTCCTTCGGGGAAAACGGCTTGACGACGTAGTCGTCGGCGCCGACCTCGAGGCCGACCACGCGATCGACCTCCTCCGACTTCGCCGTCAGCATGATGATCGGCACGGCCGTCGTTCCCTCGTCACCCCGGAGTCGTCGGCACACCTCGAGCCCATCGATCACCGGTAGCATCAGGTCGAGGACGACAAGGTCGGGGACGGCGTGCTTCGCCTCGCGGAGCGCCTCGGCGCCGTTCGACGCGGTCCGGCACCGGAAGCCTTCGCGCTCGAGGTGCAGCACGACGAGCCTCCGGATGTCGGGCTCGTCTTCGACGACGAGGATGTCCTTGGGCAGCGCTATCCCCGGCAGGCCCGGAAGTTCGCGTAATCGCCCTGCGCGGTCGACCGGGTGTCGTCGGAGTCGGTGAGCACGGCGACGCCCGCCGGCTTGGGCGTGTCCGAATCGTCGAAGTACTTCTTGTAGTCGGCGAGCGCGTTCACGCGCTCCTCGACCCACTCGTCCTTGCCCGGGGCGCCGCTCCGGAGGACGAGCACCTGCGTGAGCCCGTAGTTGGAGCTCAGATGCATCCCGACGGGCACCTTCTCGCTCCAGATATACTTGACCGCCTTCGGCCCCGCGATGCGCGAATACGGCACGAGCAGGTAGACGGCGAGCGCGCTGTCGTTGGTGGACGCGTCGCGCTCGTCGGCGCCCCTGGGGAACTGGCGCGGCCGCCACGACCAGGCGAGCATCGGGTAGGCGTCGAGATCCCACTCGACCTGCTTGGCCGCCTGGATGCCGAGGCGCTTCGAGGCGGCGCGCAGGAAGCGGAGCCCCTGCTCCTCCAGGACCCGGTAGACGTCCCTGCCCGCGTCCTTTCGCGGCTTCCAGTCCGTCGGGAACTCGCCGACCGTGGCCTTCGCGAAGTCCTCGAGCGTGATGCACTGGGGCGACATCGCCGGCGGCGCTGGGGGCTGGGCCACCGCTGGGGCGACGCCCACGGCGAGCCACGCCGCCGCCAGCACGGCCGCGCGCGTCCTCACCGCCCCCGACGCCACCAGTGGTGGACGAGGTTGTCCACGACCTCGCCGAGCTGGCCGATCGTCCGGCACTCGCGCACGAAGTCGCACGCGGGCGCGTAGAGCGGCATGACCGAGTCGCCGATGCCCCAGCCCCACTGCCCCTCGGGGTTGAGCCAGATGATCCCCTTCACGCGCTCGCGGATGTGCCGCAGGGCCCACGCCTGGGGGTCGTTGTAGTTGTTACGCGCGTCGCCGAGGATCAGAATGGTCGTCTTGCGGTCGAGCGAGTCGAGCTCGGTCTTGGCGAACCGGTTGAAGGCGTAGCCGAAGTCGGAGCGGCAGTGGTAGTCCACGGGCGCGGCCTTGAGCGCCCACTCGATCGCCCGCTCGACCGGGTAGATGCTGAACGCCTGCGTGACCTCGGCGATCTCCGACACGAACGCGTAGGAGCGCACCCGGCTGAAGCACTCCTGGAGGCTCCAGACGAGCTGGAGCATGAAGCGCGAGGCGTTCCGGACCGAGTCCGAGACGTCGCAGATCGTGACGAGCTTGGGCTTCTCACGGTGCCGCCGCCTCAGGACCACCTCCATCGGCACGCCGTCGTACTGGAGGCTCTTGCGCATCGTCCGCCGCGTGTCGAGCCGCCCGCGCTGCTCCTGGCGCTGGCGCAGCACCAGCGCGTCCTTGATCTTTCGCGCCAGGCGCGCGACGACGTTCTTCATCTGAGCGATCTCGTCCGGCGTCAGCGCGAAGAGCGGCTTGTCCGAGAGGACCTCGCGCGTCAGCTTCTCGCCCTGGCGGTACGCGCGCCGCTCGAGCTCGCGCTCGACGTGCTGGCGGATCATGCGCTTGAACGCCTCGAGCCGCAGCTCGAGGTAGTTCCGGATGCGCGCGAGCTGGCCCGGGTCGAGGCCGCGCGCCTCCAGCATCCTCATGATCTTCTCGAGGTCGGCCTCGATCGCCGACCAGTCGAAGCGGTCGGAGATCCGCCGCGAGAAGAAGCCCACCTGGAGGAAGTACATGAGGCGCTCGAGCCCCGCGTTCTGGCCCGAGGCGCGGATGGCCATCTCCAGCTCGCTGCCGCCGCCGCGCATGAGGAGCTCGGTCAGGTCGTCGAGCTCCATCCCCTCCTCGGCCAGCATCCGGTCGAGCAGATCCTGGACGCGCGGGTCCTCGGGGCCGAGCGCCTTCTTGAGCCCCTCGCCCAGGGCCTCGAGGTCCAGGAAATAGAGGTCGAAGAGCCGGTCGAACGTCGGCTGGTCCCGGAACTCCTTGATCAGCGTCGCCGCCAGCGTGGACTTGAACGCCTCGCGGTCGGCCAGCCCGACCTCGGCGCTCGCGGCGAGCGCGTCGAGCGCCTCCGAGGGCGAGATGCGGATCTCCGCGCGACGGAGGTCGCCGATGAACTCGAGGATCCGCTCGTCCACGATTAGTCGGCGAGGACCTTGTCGAGGGCGCCCTTCACGCGCTCGAGATCCTTCTCGTGCTTCACGAGCATCGTCAGCGTGGACTCGACAAGCTCCGGCGAGAGCTCCCGCGCGTTCAGGATCACGAGCGAACGCGCCCAGTCGAGCGACTCGGAGACCGACGGGAGCTTCCGCAGATCCATCGCGCGGATCTTTTGCACGGCCGCGACCACCGCGCGCGCGAGCTTCTCGGGGACCTCCGGCACCTTGAGGCGAATGATCTCGAGCTCATCGGCGGGCGACGGGAAGTCGATGAAGAGGTGGAGGCACCGGCGCTTGAGCCCGTCGGAGAGCTCGCGCGCGTTGTTCGACGTCAGCACGACCAGCGGGATGTGCTTGGCCACCACCGTGCCGAGCTCGGGGACGGAGACCTGGAAGTCGGAGAGCACCTCGAGCAGGAACGCCTCGAACTCCGGCTCGGCCTTGTCGATCTCGTCCACGAGGAGGACGACCGGCTCCTCCGAGAGGATCGCGGACAGGAGCGGTCGCGGCGAGAGGAACCGAAACGAGAAGAACGCGTCCTCCTGGCCGGCGATCTTGGCGACCGCATCCGGCAAGGACGGCGCGTCAGCGATCAGCTCGCCGATGCGCTCGCGGAGGAGCTGGGTGTAGAGGAGCTGCTTGGCGTACTTCCACTCGTAGAGCGCCTTGCCCTCGTCGAGCCCCTCGTAGCACTGCAGGCGGATGAGCGGGCGACGCGTGACGTCCGACAGCGTCTTGGCGAGCTCGGTCTTGCCCACACCCGCCGGCCCCTCGATGAGCACGGGACGGCCCATGCGCGCGGCCAGGTAGACGACGGTGCCGATCCGGCGGCTCGCGATGTAGCGCGCATCTCGGAAACGCGCCTGGACATCCTCCACGGACTCGAACATGAGGGCTCCCTTTGCGCAATGAATTACGGTTCATTGTAACGGATTTCCGGTCGGAGGCACTACCGACGTTGCCCGCCTGTCCCGTGTCGATGAGGCAGGCCACGAGCGCTCCCCAGGGGGGCCACAGCGCCAGGCCGTCTGGCCGCGCGCGTCGGTCTACTCGAATATTCCTCGGGGCACGGTCATCGACACGATCCAGTTCGGTATGTCGACGACCTCACTGATCTTGAGGTCGCCCGCGACGCTGCAGATGCCGTAGGCCTCATGGAGACTCAGGCCCTGATCGCGCACCAGCCACTCGATCATGGCTCGCACGGCCTTCTTGGCGTTCTCCATCAGATCGGGTCCGACCCCCGTGGTGTGATAGAAGCCCTTCGCCAGCATCTCCTTGGTCAACCCGAAGTCCGTCGGGTTTGCCGCCGGGACGATCGCCTGTGGCGACTCGATGATGGTGTTCTTGATGACCTTGAACCGGCACGTCACCGACATCAGGGTCTCGATGGCGGTCACGCAGACTTCGCCATCGCCCTGCGCCATGTGGCCATCCCCCACCGAGAACTTCGCACCCTTCACATAGACCGGATACTGAATCCTCGATCCCTTGACGAACTGTTTGATGTCGGTGTTGCCGCCCATTCCGCCGCTGACGTTCGGCGGGACCGACCGATACATTCCCTTCCTCAGAGGGGCGACGCCGTAGATGCCCATGAACGGCGCGATCGGAATCTTGGCCCTCCTTCCCGTATCGTGCCCCACAAAGGTCGCGAACCCCGTGTTCTGCCCTTTGTTGAAGGTAAATATCTGCACGAACGGTGCGCCATTGTTGAACGGCTGATCCGCCGGAATCGCGCCCGGCACCTTTCCAGGGCTCGGGTCGCTGAGCTCGGAGGCTTCGGTGAACTGATGGAACGGTGCGAGGAGGTCGGGTCGTAGACCGCCGAACAGACCCAGCGCCGGGCCGATGACGACGTAACCGAAGTCGACGAGCGGAGCGACATCCACGATTTCGACTTCCAGGACATCGCCCGGCTCCGCTCCTTCGATCTCAACGGGGCCGCTGAGCGGATGCACCTTCCCGAGGTCGAGCGTGAGGACGCCGTCCGGCTTGAGCGTTCTTGCCGCCGCGCCGATATCGAGGGCGTCCCGGCACAGGAACTGGACGGCCTCGCCTTCACGCACTCGTGCGACGGCCGGGAGGTCCTGGTTGAATCGGTTGTGCAGAACCTTTGAAAAGCCGTCGACGGTCCTCACGCCACCAGCCGGCGGGTTCTCGGCGGCGGCTGCCACGACCAGATCCAGCTTACCGACGCCCGGAGCCGCGACACCCTCGCTGGCCTCCGCGAGCCTGGTACCCACGCCGGCGATGGCCGCTGCCGCTGCCGCACCCAGGGAGAACTGCTCGATGAACTGTCTGCGTGAAACGTGACTATCGGAGTGGATGAAACACACGGCGCACCCCTTTTGGGTTGGTGGTTCACGGCAGTCTTTGAGGCCAGCGTCGGAGTGCCGCGTCGCGGCCCCGCCATTGATGGCTGAAAGCTCTACTATCGGCGGCACGAAGTTGTCAAGGTGTGACATCAGCCCGGTACAATGCCCCATGCCCGACACTGCCCGTTGCCACATGCCCGACGCTGCCCGTTACCATCGCCTGCAGCTCGTCCTGGCGGCGGCGGGGCTCGCCCTCTCGATCGCCTATCTCGTCGCCCTGCTCCTCACGGGCGCCGCCCACGCCCTGGCCCGCGCCGCCGCCACCGCGACGGACAGCGCGTGGGGCCAGGTCGCGATCGTCGCCGGCGTCCTGGCTGGGGCGCACGCCCTCCTGACCTTCCCCCTCGCGTGGACACGGGGGTGGTGGCTGCCGCGACGCTACGGCCTCCTCCACCAGAGTCTCCGCGGCTGGCTCGCCGATCGCGCCAAGGCCGCGCTCCTCGCGGGCGCCCTCGGGCTCGCGGCGGTCGAGGTGGTCTACGCGCTCCTCCGCGCGACGCCCCTCTGGTGGCTCTGGGCGGCGGCCGTGTTCCTCGCCGCGAACGTGGCGCTCGCCTTCGTCTTCCCCGTGTGGATCGTCCCGCTCTTCTACCGACTCACGCCGCTCGCCGAGGAGGAGCTGCGCGAGCGGCTCCTCACCCCCGCGCGCCGCGCCGGCGTCCCGGTGGTCGGCGTGTGGATCGCCGACCAGTCGCGGAAGAGCCGCACCGCGAACGCCGCGGTCATCGGGCTCGGCCGCACGCGGCGCATCGTGCTCTTCGACACGCTCGCCGCGCGCTTCACGCCCGACGAGATCGAGTCCGTGCTGGCCCACGAGCTGGGCCACCACGTCCACGGCGACGCGCGCCGCGGCCTCGCCGTCCAGGGCGCGCTGACGTTTGCGAGCTTCTGGCTGGCGGACAGGCTGCTGCGCGCCGGCGCGCCCGCGTTCGGGCTGGCGGGAGCATCCGATCCCGCCGGGATGCCGTGGCTCGCGCTCGTGCTCCTGGCGCTCTCGCTCGTGGCGCTTCCGCTCGGCAACGCCTTCTCGCGCTGGGTCGAGCGGCAGGCCGACGACTTCGCCCTGGCGACGACGGGCAATCCCGGGGCGTTCATCGCCGCGATGGAGCGGCTCGCCGAGCTCAACCTCGCGGAGCGGCGGCCGAGCCGATTGAAAGAGCTCGTGCTCTACTCGCACCCGGCGCTCGAGCGGCGGATCGCGCGCGCCAGAGGAGGCCTCGCATGACACGTCGCCGCACCCTCCGCACGCTCGTCGAGGCGAAGCAGGGACTCATCGTACCGGGCGCCTACGACGGGATCTCCGCGAAGCTCGTCCAGCAGGCGGGCTTCCCTGCCGTCTACATGACCGGCTACGGTACCTCGGCGTCGCGCCTCGGGCTCCCCGATCTCGGCTTCGCCGGGCTCGCCGAGATGGCCGACCACGCGCGCAGCCTCGTCGCGGTGCTCGACATCCCGCTGATCGCGGACGCGGACACGGGCTACGGCAACGCGCTCAACGTCCGCCGGACGGTCCAGGTGTACGAGGCGGCCGGCGTCGCCGCGCTCCACATCGAGGACCAGATCACGCCCAAGCGCTGCGGCCACCTCGCCGGCCACCAGGTCATCCCGCGGGGGGAGTTCATCGGCAAGATCCGCGCCGCGGTCGAGGCGCGGACCGACCCGGATCTCCTCGTCATCGCGCGGACGGACGCGATCTCGGCCGTGGACTTCGACGAGGCGCTCCGCCGCGGCGAGGCCGCGGCCAAGGCCGGCGCGGACGTGCTGTTCATCGAGGCGCCGCGCGACGAGGCGCAGGTCGAGCGCGTCGCGCGCACCTTCGACACTCCGCTCCTCTACAACTACGCGCCCGGCGGCCGCTCGCCGCTCCTGCCCTTCGCGCGGCTGCGGCAGCTCGGCTTCGCGATCGTGCTGCTGCCGGTGGACACGCTGCTCGTGGCGGTCCAGTCGATCCGCGACTTCCTCGCCGCGCTGAAGGCGCGCGACGACGTGCTCTCGCTCAAGGACCGCTACATGCCGTTCCGCGACTTCAACGAGCTGATCGGCGTGAACGCCCAGCTCGCCCTGGCCGAGCGCTACAAGGACGACGCGCGCTCCGCGACGTAGGCGGCGAGGGCCGCGTCCCACGGGCGCAGGTCGTCCTCGCCGAGCGCCGCGAGGTTCGCATGGGCCAGGACCGAGTACGCCGGGCGCCGCGCCCTCGCGCCGAACTCCTCCGACGTGACGGGGACGACCTCCGCGGCGACGCCCGCCAGCTCGAAGACGCGCCGGGCGAAGCCGTGCCAGCTCGTCTGGCCGACGTTGGTCAGGTGGTAGAGGTGGTGAGCCGCGCGTGGGAGAACCTTCCAGACCTTCAGCGCGAGATCGCGCGTGTAACTCGGGGCGAGCACCTGGTCGGCGACGACGCGGATCGGCTTGCTTGCCCGCGCCAGGCGTAGCATGGTCTCGACAAAGTTCGTCCCGCCCTTGCCCGAGCTCTTGGCCACGCCGAAGAGGCCGGCGACGCGGAAGATCACGGACCGCTCGCATCGCGCGAGCGCGAGCCGCTCACCCTCGAGCTTCGACTCTCCGTAGACGTTGAGCGGGTTCGGCGCGTCGGACTCCCGATACGGCGTGGGCCGCCGGCCGTCGAACACGTAGTCGCTGGAGAAGTGGACGAGCGTCGCACCGAGGGCCTGGCAGGTGGCCGCGAGCGCGCCGACCGCGTGGGCATTCAGGGCGAAGGCGGTGGCTCGGTCGTCCTCCGCCTGGTCCACGCGGTTGTAGGCCGCCGTGTTGACGACGCACGTCGGTCGGAGGTCCGTGAGGACCGCGCGGACACGGCCGGCGTCGAGGACGTCAAGCTCGCGGCGCGTGAGCGCGAAGAGCTCCCCGGGGCGGTCGAAGGTCCTGACGAGGTCGAACCCGAGCTGGCCGGCGGCGCCGAGGACGACGTAGCGCGTGCGGCGGGGCTCGTCAGGAGGTTGGCTGGTCACCTGCGGCGGGTCGCCGGGTCGCGACGGCGAGGGCGACGAGGTGATCGAGCTGCTTGAAGTCGAACGGCTTGGGCACATACGCGAAGACGCCGTCGCTCAGCGCCTGGGCCGCGGCCTGGAGGTCCTGGTTCCCGGTCACCATGATGACCGGGATCTTCATGCCGAGACCGCGGATCTGCTTGAGGAACTCGAGCCCGCCCATTCGAGGCATGTTCATGTCGAGGAGGATGAGGTCGTACTGCCCGCGCAGGAGCGCCATCGCCGCGTCGGCGCCGTCGTGAGCCGCCGCGACCTCGTAGGCGTGCCCGTGCTGGAACTGCTTGAAGAACTCCTTGAGCAACTCGATGACCGCCGGCTCGTCGTCGACCATCAGGATCCGCTTGATCACGCGGAGAGTATATGACGAACGCCGAGCGAAGTCGCGAGGAGGCGTAAGGGCCGCTCCTCCTATTTTCTGACCACGTCGAGTTCCGGAAAATCGGCTCACCCTCGACCACCCCCACCCGTAACTCCGCGCCCCCACGTCCGCCCGCTCCTGGCACGAGTCCTGCTCCATAGAACTATGGGTGACGCCATGGGTCCGATGAAAACGCTCAGGACGCGCGTTCACGTGCTGCTCGTGAGGCAGCAGTGACCTACCTCGTCTTCCTCACGTACTGCCTGACGGCGGCCTACGTCATCCCGATGCCGACTCAAGCGGCGTGTGAGCGGGCGGTGGACGCGATCTGGCGCGGGGATGTCGTTCAGATCGCACAGGCCGAGCGAGGATTCCAACCGTTCTCGGCGATTGCGTGCCGCGCCGAGGTTCCGCAGCCGACGTCGTGCGCTCACGTCACGCTGTTGCGGGACGAGGGCGAGGACGACTGATGCCGTCGCGCGAGATCGAAGGGTGCGCCCGGCAGGGATCGAACCTGCGACCTTCGGATTCGAAGTCGAGGGCCGGTGATGAACCGGCCCTCCCCTCTTTTCGCGCACTTGCGCGTAACCGTTCGATCTGTCTACGGTTCGCCGCCTGATCGCTCGCGACATAGACGTAGTCTCGCGACAGCCGCGGACCCGAAATCACACGATTCGCGGGGTTGTTCAACGCAAGATAGCGCAAGAGCGTATGGACATGTGGAAGGGGGTGTACCGCGTATATCGCCTACACCCCCGTCCAGCACGCGGGGGACGCGCCGCTTGGTCCCCGACGGGGTCACCGGCCGCGGCCCTACCCCCCCAGAGCAAGCGCCTCCTTGGCTGGAGCGGCTCATCGCAGGCGGGGTGGCAAGCGCTGGTTCGGCTCTGCGACTCGCAAAGGAGAGACATCGCCGCACAGGAGGGCGCCAACTCAACTGGACGGTGAGGCCGCGTGGGACAGGCCGTGTCCCACGCGGCCCGCGGCATCTACGGTTGTCTCGGCGAGCGGCGCCGCAGTCGGGACACCTGCCCCACGCGCGTGACGGTTTCTTCGTCGCCATTGCCCCATCTCCTCACACCAAGCCCACAGGCCGCGAGAGACACCCACGCGTGCGAGCCGTTGCCAATGATGACGTGGTCGTGAATTCTCAGGTCCATCAGTTGCGCGGCCTCCACCAGTTGCCGCGTGAGCCGCGTATCCTCTCTCGACGGCGTTGCCTCCCCACTGGGATGGTTGTGGATAAGGATCAACGCGGAGGCACCTTCGCGGAGTGCGGGCCCGAGCACTTCCCGCGGATGCACCAGGCTCGAGGACTGCGTCCCCGTGGACACCAGGTGAGCCAGCAGGTAGTGATTCTGGGCGTTGAGCAGGATCACCTAGAAGTGTTCCTTGTCGTCGTCGTAGTCGCGCAAAAGGTCTCGGGCGAGGTCGACCACGGCTTCGGCAGAATCGAGTTTCCGCGGGGACCGTTGTCCAGCCCTCGCGCACAACGGTCCAGGTTGCGATTTTCAGGCGGTAGCGCTTGGTTTCCATCGATCCGACTCCGATGCATTGATGCGTCATGGACCGAAGGGCCGAGGCACCTTGCGGCACCCCGGCCCCTCTCCTGGACTCAAAACGGAACCTCATCTCCGTTCCGG
>WNFB01008439.1_pt1 | contig 13228 bp, 9 predicted proteins | sample 5400501 | NCBI WGS metagenome assembly WNFB01 (sample SAMN13153341, study PRJNA577476) | soil metagenome | isolation source: 200 cm saprolite under Douglas fir tree site 2 hole 1 | place: USA:California | collected 2015-04-18
TGCCGCTGTCGCTGCGATGGGCAACGGGCTGCCCCCGAGCCTAACCTCGGGCTCTATTCGGTACCGCCGGCGGCGCGAATCGGCGCGCAAGGCTCCTTAGGGTGACCCCAGAGTCTGTCCTTGCCGTGCGGAGTGTCGGAGCGACGATTTCTGCCTCGTTGGGGCGGGCAACAGGATTCGGTCCGGCGGTCGAGAGATACGAAGCGGCCGCCGCGTTGGCTCTCACGGATCACGATCGTGGATACTTGGACCGTCCCGTCAGATACCGAGATGTCTGGATTCTCGTGCACCGAGAGATGTTCATCGAGCTCGTGCGCCGGATGCTTTCCCTGATCGAACACCTGGATGGAATCGCAAGCCCACCGTGGCTTGGGCCGCCTGAAGGCAGTGTGGCGAGGCTTGTGGGTGGATTGTGTAGGGCATGTCAATGTCGAGGGAGACGACGTCTAGCGAGAAAGATGCTTTATTAGCATCTTTCTTATCGCGCTTGCATGGAGTGCCCAATAGGTACCGATAGGGGAACGTTCATTTACCGGCATGGAAATCCCTTTCGCGGACGCCACACTTCGCCCACATGGTCAAGCCCAAGAAAACCCGCTTCCCGGTTCGCCTCCGGCTCGTCCTCACCGTCGCCGACAGCAACTTGATTGAGGAGTACCGGCGGGGCAACGGACACCCGACTCGGTCGGCGGCTGCTCGCGACATGATTCGGCGACAAGGCCGCCACTTTCGGTGGAAACAATCTCGCCACGGGAGGCGACGTGAGGAGGAGGCCGTGTTGAGGAACATCGCCCGCGAGATCCTGCGGGAGTATCCGGATGCGTCGCCGGCGGCGCTCGGGTGGAACATGGCGAAGCGCGCGGGCCGGATCGTCGACATCGGACTTGTCAAGGAGATTGCCGCTGAGCTGACGAGATCCCGCTAGTCGCTGGATCGCCCATGTTCGCTCGGCGCGGCCGACACCCCAGGATTCGAATCGAGATGGTGACAAACGGGCCGCCGATTGTCCACGCATGTCGTCTGGATCTGCGGAAAGTTCGTGATAATTCGCGCCGAGGGTACCACTGTGACTGAAAGTACACTTGTTAAGAACTTGGAGACGACCTCGATATCAAAGGGTCAGATCGGAAGCACCCGGAGGTCTGTAAGCCTCGCCAACGTGCCACGAACGTCGTCCAAGTTCGCGTTCTCGATGGCCGGGGACGGGTCCTAGTTGAGGCGTAGATAGCCGGGCGCCGATCTCCCGCAGGAGTCGGAGTTTCTCTGCTCGCATCTCTGCGTGGATCCTGTTGAGTGGTCGGAGAAGAGTGCGACTCCGAAGAGAAGGAAGGCGATGAACGCTCCTTCGGATGCGATGCTCGATCGTGGGAAAGTGCAGAATAGTAGAAACGCAATGAGTGCTCCTCCGTAGTAGGCTACTCTCAGGGTGAGGGCGAGGTTACCCATCGGCTGTGCCTCCATCCTCAGTTCGGCATGTTCAGTCTTGTCCTCCTTCCCGTTTTGCGCGCGGCGAACCCGGAATTGAGACATGTCCACGGACATCCCGCGATGATGCTGCGGTCCAGATGATTCACTTTCCGTTGCTGTGTTCGCCCTCCCTTTATGTGCGGCAGGAGAGCGGCGTCGGCCCATTCCTGAGCTGGCAAGCTCCGATCGCACGAGCCAGGGCCCTACGGGCGCCATCTCACTGTGTGCGTCAGCTGGGGCCGAAGCTGTCGTCCACCGTGATCTGGGAGCGTTGGTCGTAGCAAACCTTGCCGTTGTTGTTGTAATCCGGAGCGGCACCAGTGGGCCATTTGATCAAGTGGCCGATGGAACAGTACCCCGCCTCGACCGGGGCGGCGGCAATGGCGAACGCCGTGAGCAGGCACACTGCGCCGACCGTCGCGACCAAGATCCGCATTCTTTGCTTTCGTGTCAGATCGTCCACCTCCTACGCCGAACGGGCGTAATGTGTACTCCTCGTTGACAAGCTCACAAGAGCTCTTCTCAAGATTCTCACCTGGAGGCCAATCAGGGCGTGACCGTCGCTGCAAATACGTCTTGATCCACGCACCCGAACGTGGGGTCTATCGTGTCGCAGGCGTTCCGGTTATCCGTCCAGGCGACGTGAACGGCATCGGGCCCCGCGACGATGCCAAGCCGGTCGCCGATGAACGGCCGGAAAGCAAGGTCGCCCAGATCCCCTAACACAACGAGGTTCGGGTCGAACGAGACGCTCGTCACCCGAACGCTGGACGAGAAGCTGGCGCCGGCATCTCGGGACTCAGCATAGAACACATCGAGATTCGTGATCGTCCCGTTTGACAGCTGACCGAATCGGCTGTCGTACCAAACGATGCTGATGATTCCGCCGGAGACCGTAATGGCGGACATGAACTGCTCCCCCTGGGTCACGTCGTTCACAGCCACGGGGTTGCTCCACGTCAGGCCTCCATCCGTTGACCTCGAAAGGTGGACGTTCGCATCCCCCGTCCCGAAATCGTCCCAGACGACGTAGACACCGTTGGCGTCCGCGGCAATGTGGTAGCTGAGGAAGAAAAAGTAGAAGAACCCATTCCCGGGAAAGAAGACAGGGTCCGCTTCGATGTTCGCAACGACGATGGATCTGCCGAAGGTTATTCCTCCGTCCGTAGACTTCGTAACCAGAATCGTAGCGCCTGAATCGGAACTGCATTGTAGGGAGGGTCCCGTGCAGTGCACGGACTCCACATAGACATTTCCAACAGGGTCTACCGCGGGCGCGATAGGCAGTCCTGACCCAGGTGTCGGGATCGGTGTTGAGAAGGTCAGTCCGCCGTCTGTGGATCGCGCGAAGAGCGCTTGGTATCCGAGGGATAACGAATTGATGAACGTGAGATAGATATTCCCGTCATGGGGCCCGCCGGTTGTGTCAACTGCAATCCGTGGGAAGAATTCCGGCCCGGTTGAGAGTACGGTAGCTCCGACATAATCCGCCCCGTCGTTTGCGAACTTCACCACGGCCACCCGGATTGAGCTCGCGACGAGTCCCGAGTCGTCAACTTGCGCGACGAATCCCGTGTAGTAGACGTTCCCGGACCGATCGAAGGCCACCGACACATGGCCGATGTGCGTGAATTGTTGCAAGGGGGAGGCGAGTCCGGCAGGAGAGGTGTCCCCAGGGAAACCGGGGACGAGCCTAGACGACCAACTCGCTCCTCCGTCAGTCGATCGGTAGTATCCCCCCCACGTGTGGCATCCGGCGGTGCCGAAGCAACCGCCCGGAGGTACGAGCTTCCGGTCCTCCGCGCCGACGACGACGATGTCCGAGTTTCTGGGATCGACGGCAATGCCAGGCTCAACGACCTGACGATCGGGACCGGTTTCGCCCGCGATTTCGACGTTGCGACCGACCTTGGCAGCACGCGACGCGCCGGCGACGAGAGGCGTCGCAAACACGGATATCGCAACACTGAGAGCCAAGATGAACGCCGCGATGAGCCACGCGATTTCCAAGCGCTTCACGGACACACCGCCGGCCATTGAGGTGAAGGCTTCGATAAACCTCAGTTTGACTAAAAATTGGCAAACCCGTTGTCATGTCGCGGTCATCGAAGTGTGTGCCGCGCATTCTTAGGATGTCACCAATCCCGGGTCTCAAGCACTTGTCACTCCTCCGCTGCTCGCCAGCGAGGGACGATAGACCAGGCCCGATGCGCGAGTCTAGTTCCGGAGATCCTCCTTGGGTGTTTGCGCGAGCTGGAGTGTAGGTCATCCGGTGGCAGCCCGCGACGGCTAATCGGCCGGTGTAATCGCGATTCCGTGTTGACGGGCGACGAGGCGCGCGTAGCTCGCCTCATCCGGGTATCCTCGCCTGAGGATTTCATCGATGATCTCGGCCAGCATTGCGGGTGGGCCGATGTCCCCGCTGAACCCCTCTTCTTGGACCGCCTTCTCTAGTCGAGTAATCCCGACGCAACCACAGTGCATTTGGCGGGCCACCTGAACTGCGGCCTCAGCGTATTGTCGCGCCCGGTCTTGGTCTCCGCGAGATGCCCAGATTCGACTCAAAACGTGCCGGATCAATACGGAGCAATGGTTTTTCCCAGTCCTTCGTTCCATTTCCAGGGCGACCGCGGCAACACGTTCAGCTTCCTGGTATTCGCCGACGAGACAGAGAGCGAACGAAAGCCATGTTCGCCCGTAGCCGGAGGGAAAGAGATCCCCTAGCGTCTCGCTGGCGGTGATGCCCCGCCGGAGTCGGAGAATCGCCTTGCGCAGGGCCGTGAGGTTAGGCTTTGACCGGTATCGTTCCAACCGACACAACGTCTCACCGAGCTCGATGTCGATTCCAGCGACTTGGTGCGGCATGCCCCATCGCCGAAATTTCGCACGAGCACGATACAATAGGGGAACCGCCTCCCGCCAGTCTGCCGGGAAGGCCATCGAGAACGTCGCCATGTCGAGGGCGAGTCGTTCGTTGCCCGCAAGGCGAGCAGCTTGGTCGGCGCGCCTCCAATATTCCTTTTCCAGTCCGTGGTTCCCCCGGCGCTCACAGAGCTCGGCCAATTTGAAAAGCGCGCCTGCCTGATCGATCAATTCTCCATCTGACTCCATCAGACGGAGGTTCCACTGGAGCACGCGTTCTGCGGCGTCGACGCGCCCCACGTAGGTGAAGCACTCTCCTAACTTCGCCAGGATTGAACTGAGCAATCGTGAATCCCGAAGCGGAGCCGCGATTTTGCGCGCGGTCTCCAGTTCCCGAATGACAATCGGAGTCTTGACGGTCCCGAGGAGCGCCGCCGCGTGGAGCTGATGGAAGATCGCCTTATGCCGTTCGTCGAGCTTGTTCACCTCGATGGCGTTCAGGATCTCGAGGAGGCCTGATTTGGAAAGGCCCCCCGCCGGGGTCTCGCGTTGTCGGTCCCGCTCCCGCTCAATCATGTCGCTCGCGGTTGGCCAGTCGGCAGCTTCGGTCGCGTGGTAGAACGCCTCGAGCACGTCGTCCTCCCTGTCCGAGCGCTGAAACATGGCACTCGCCGCTCGGTGAATCTCAGGTCGCGACGCGATTGCGCCCGCTAGTGATTCCCTCAGTACGTCATGGACCTCGTAGGTGGTCCCAACGGAACGAATCAGGGCGCGTCGCTCGAGGACGGCCAAGGGCAGGGTGGGGTCTTTCAGGCTCGTAAGGAAACGGACACCCTCGAGGTCAAGGGCTCTGCGGACGGTCGCTAGAGCGAGGAGGACGAGTTGACTGTTCCCATCGAGAAGATGAAAAGCTTCACGACCCATTTCCTCGAGGAAACCCCGTTCCGATTTGGGGATACTTCCCGGTCGCTGCGCGTACAATCGGAGAGAGAGCGGATGCCCGCCGAACGCGCGCTCCAATCGACGCAATTCGATCGCATCGACACGGAGTCCGGCCTCTCGCAAAAGTCGACGGCAAGAGGCAGGTGCCAAGCCACCCAAGTGAACGACTTGGGTCGTCGAGTTCCGATCAAACGGCGGGCGCGTGCGGGAGAGGACGATTACCCGTGCGTTCAGCAAACTTCGCTGCCAGTGGCGGACAATCTGATGAATGCCGTCGTCGCGAACCTTCTGGTAGTCGTCCAAAACGATGAGCGCTCGCTGCAGGGAGAGGCCTGAGGTGACGCGGCTGAGGAGATCTGGGAGGTCCCAGTTTGCTGTTTCGTACCGCTGGCGTCCACGCGGAACGAGAACCGTGAGCCAGCGCCTTGCCAGCGTGAGAAGCTGAAGAGACGAGTCGAACGGGCTGAACGCATGCCAAACGACCCGGTCGATCCCAAAGCGGTGGGCCAACTCGGTTGCGAGGCTCGTCTTCCCCATGCCGGGAAGCCCAACGACCATGGATAAGCGAGCCGCGGGTCCAGAGAGCAAGGCGAGTTCGCGTTCCCTGCCGAACAAAGTGCCGCGCGTCGGAACTCGTTCTAGGGCCAGAGGCGCCCCGACGGCCTCCGACAGTCCTGGCTGGACTTGGTACCCTCGTGCCCCAAACTCAACGGTCAGCGTTCTCGTTTTGAGTCGGTACAGCTTGACGTTCTTCCCATCTTCGCGCGTCCAGCCACTCTGAGTAAGTCCTGCCTGTTCGAGCATCCGAAGACGGCGAGCAATGTGAGTCTCTTGCAGCCCCAATCGTGCGGACAACTCGCGGGGATATCCCGGCGTGCTAGCGAGAGCCGAGAGGATTGCAAGGTTCTGGCGACTCGCAACGAGGCGTAGAAGGTCCATTGCCCCCAGGTACGTATCCTGCGAGTCGCCAATAACGATTCCGGGGGGTCACAGAACATCGACGAACGGGAGAAGGTCGCCCGGGCCGATGGAATGTTGTTCCGGGACATCCGACCCGCGCTAGACTATGGTCCAGGGGAGCGCCTCCTCGACCTGCGTATGTTCGTGGGGATCGAGGCGTACGCGGTCGTGCCCGAACCCACAGACCACGGAGGCCGTCAAGGGGAAGCGCGGGACCGCCTCCCGCCGGATCGTGCGGGAGCGGCTCGAGGACTTGCAGCGGCAGAGGATCATCGTCGCCACGCGGGGCTCTCGAACCCGGACGTTCCGGATGGGCCGCTCGACCTCGTTTGGTACGCCGTTCAGGAAGATGCTCGCGTCCGGCTTCGACATCGACTTCTTGCCGGCAATGAGGTCCATTCGACCGCTTCCATCGAGGCCTGAGAGGAGCGGGTTGTTAAGAACAACGACCTGCTTCCAGCCGAGCTTCGGCGCGAGATCGCGGTACGGCATGTGCCCGTGCCGTTGGTCCATGCCCCCCAGAGCGAGGTCTAGATCCACCCAGTGGATGTCCGCAACCTGCATCGCAGGGTAGATTAGTTTCGAGGCGTCGAGGTCAGCGTCTTTCTCCTTGCGGCCCGTAATCGTGAGCGCACGTTTGATGCGTCGGACCGTCGCCGCCTTGGACATTCGGGCAGCCGATTGTCAGCGCGACCTAGCAGCTTTCTTGACCGGAATTCTTCCTCGGTCACCGCTTAAGTGGGTCATACGCGCTGTACTGCGAGACAAGACTCAATCCATCCGCATTTCCAAGTACTTGAGACCCTTCGCGCCCGATCTTTTCGTCCTGGATCTAAGGGGACTGAGTCGAAAAGACGTCGTCGAGAATGCCCCCTGTTTCGACTCGAGGTCTCGCGTCCCGTTTCTTTCTCCAGGGACCCTCGGTGCGAAATCTCGGGTACCGACGTCCATCGAAAGCATCGAGGCCCAAGTAGGCGAATAGGCGCTCTTTGGCTACCGAATAGGACTCCTCCTTCGCTCTCAGAGGGCTGTCCGCGAGGTATAATAGCATGCCGCCATCGTCGAGATCCTCAACGCCATAGCACGGAGCCCCCAGCAGGAAATCCCGGCTCCACATCTCAACGTATTCAGGTCCGAAGAAGTTCGCCCAGTACAAACCGGAGAGGTTGTGATGAACCCCGGGGAAACGGGGCCGGTTGCGGATGCCGCCTTCCTCTGTCCGCTCCTCGACCCTGTCGTAACGTGGCTCCAAGTCCCAATGACAAACGTGTCCGCTTGACGCCTCGACGATCGAATACAAACGCTTGGCAAACTGAATGGTCTTGCTCAGATGCGAGGCCTCGCGGAACCAGCTCTCCCCCACCATGATCGAGACCTGGTCGAACATCGTGAAGTTAGTCGGATACCAGCCGTACGACACGTGCACCGGCTTTTTTCTTTCAGCGACGAGGCCGGGGAACTCCCCCGACGACATCTCCGTGATCGCTCGCTCGACGTTCTCGATGAATGGTATCTTGTTAGGCTGGTCTTTCTTCTTTTCGATGTCGAACTTCTGGGGGACGAAAATGTTGTTGAAGCCGAGCATCAAGTCGACAAATCGACGTGCAATCTCATCTCGACCAATGTACAGGTTGGTCCTCATGTCCAAGGCAACCACGGGTTCGCTTGCGAGTGGGGACATCAGACTCCGCCATCGTCGAGTATGTGCGTCTCGAGAGCTGTGATTGCTCGAGGACACCATGAAGTTGGCGAGAACGAAGGTGATTCGGTGCATTCAGTTAGTTCACGGATTGGGCGACGTCTTCGCCGTACTATTGCAAAGGTTGACCATCGGAAGTTCGGATTTGGAGACGCCAGTGTTTGAATGAAAGAAGAAGCGCATGCCGTGCGCTCGACGGACGAGACATCAAGATCGTCGGTGGGTTGACAGTCGGAGTGCCGACCGTCCTCCAGAAGTTTGGCAGGTGTTCGTGTCGACATGCGATTTCTCGAATTCATCTCCACTGGAAGGAGCGAAGGCTCTGGGAGGCATCCTCCGATTCGGCCTGGGGCTAACGACCCGGGGGGTGAGGCCGCGGTTCAAGGCGCTGGAGGCGGAGGTACCGACGACGTCTCTTGCAGCGGCGGGGGCGCGGACTTTCTTCGCCGGCTGCGCCAGAGGAACGCCAGGACCAACGCCACCGTGATCGCGATCAGGCCGTACGTGGGGGCACCGGCGTAGGGGCCCGTGATGCTGAAGATGTTCGTGTCGACGCGGAACGACACGTTCCGGGTGACGGAATTCCCTGCCGCGTCCACCGCCCTCACCTGCACCGTGTGCGGGCCGTCGGACAGGGAGAGGGATTTGGAGGTGTCCAAGCCCACGGATTGGAACGGGCCGCCGTCGACGCTCACCTCATACTCCGCGACGCCCGAGCCATTGTCGGCTCCTATCCACGTGATCGCGACCGTCTGGGTCGTCACAATCCCGCCTGAGGCCTGAAGCGTGAGAGAGGGCGCGACGGAGTCGACCCTCACCACGACCGTCCCCAACGCGCCAAAGTTCCCCGCGAAGTCAATCGAGAGGTAGCGGATCGTGTAGTTCCCGTCCGAGAGGCGGACGGGAGCCGTGTACAACTGGGGCGTTCCGTTGTTGATCAGATAGGAGATCGCCGCGAGGCCACTGCCCGCATCGTGGCCGACGAGGCTCAGGGAGACGCTGCTTGTGTACCAGCCAGCATTGCCTACGGTCCCCGCGATGGACGCCGTAACGGTGGGAGGCGTGGTGTCGATATGGACCGTGGCGCTCTCAATCGCCTCGGGCGTACCCGCCGTATTCGTCGAGTAGTACTCGACCGTATGGTTGCCTTCGCCTGAGACAATGAAAGGGACCGAATAGTTCACCCAGGGCCCGCCGTCCAAGCGGTAGCTCGTCCTCGCAACCGCAGTCGCGTTGTCCCACGCCTGCAGCGTGACGGTGACGGCGGACCGGAACCAGCCAACGAACCCGGGGGTCCCGGACGCGCTCAGGACTGTGACGGGAACATCCATCGCCGCAATCTCGACAGGTCCCGAGACAACCGTGACCGTGTGGTTCCCGGCGCCGGTCTTCCCATCCGTCGCGACCACGACGACGCGGTACGTGCCGCTGACCGCGTATGCGTGGCTCCGGGCGACGACGAGCGGGGTCGCCGTGTTTGTTACGGAATCGGTGCCGGTTGTGCCGTCGCCGAACGTCCACACGAGGGAAACCGGATCGCCCTCGGGGTCGGCAACGGTCACGTTGAACGGAATCGGTCTCCCGATCGTGTCGTACGGCATCCCGCTAGTCCCGTTAACCCGGCTGAGCCGGAACTGAACCGCAGAGAGATCAGATGGGAGGTTTCCTGTAGCGGACGGCGATATCGTGGCCTTCGCGGACCCGCAGATACTCCACTCGCCATCGGAGACGCGAACGTCGAAGGAGTACACACCCGCCGATGCGTACGTGTGCAGGACCCATGGCGTCGTCGTGGTCACGTTCGCAGTTCCGTCCCCGAGGGTCCACGTATACGTCAGGCCCGCCCCCTCCGAATCGGTTGCGCCGACGGAAAGCATAGTGCCCGAGCCCACAAGCCCCTGGGCTACAGGGACGCTCGAGATCCACGGTGGGAGGTTGTCAAGGGGCACCAGCTGATCCCACAGGGCCGACGCTGCGCTGTCGGGAGCAAGCCCAACATCCTGAGACCAATTCCCCCAGCCGCCCCACCCCACGTTTGGCTGGCCCACGCGGCCCACCCTCGCCGCGTAGAATTCATCGCGGTAGTACGGCATGATGTAGGATGCGTAACTGTAGACCATCTGCTGCATCTGGTCCGTGATGCCGCGGCGGGTGGCGGAATCCAACGTGACGAGCGACTGGTTGTACAGGGAGTCGTACGTAGCGTTGCTGTAGAAGTTATCGCTGAGCGAGCCAATCGCCATCGTGGTTTCCACGGACAGGATGTCCAGGGAGATGTCGCTTCCGGGGGAGAAGATCCAGTCCCACAGCCAGAGGTCATAATTTCCCCAGTTGATCCGTGGTCACAATCCCCGACTGAGCGAGCCATCCGCGGACGTCGGCCGCTGCGATTTGCCAGTCGGAGGCGGTGTTGAGCGTGACGAATCGGAAGACGAGGGGGTTTGTAGCACCCACTTGGTACAAGGGACTCGCGGCCGGATTCAGGTTCCCGTTCAAGTCGTACTTCCAGCCGGCCGCGTTCAGGAGCGCTCGCGCTTGGACGGGGTTGAACGGGATGAGGTCTGCCGCGGGAATCGGGTAGTGCCATGGATTGCTTCGGGGGACGAGGCTGTCCGCGACCGTCCCGAGATTCAGCAGGGTGTCGTCCACGAGGGCAGTTTTGTTGATACTCATCGCGATGGCCTTCCGCACGGTCGCGTTAAGCAGGAGTGGGCTGTTTGAACCGGTCTGGAACTGGGCATGGGCTTGGCGGATCGACGGGGTCATGACGTTAATGGAAAACTCGCCCACGAACCCGTTGTCCACGGCCCACTTAAGGGGCCAGTTCGCGAGCCCTGACAGGTAATCGGAAGCGGCGACTCTTTCGATCACGTCGAGACCGGTTGCTCCGCTAAGGAAGTCGCTGACCATCGTGGAGGACTGGGGAAAGTTGATAAAGCGAATCTCGTCGGGCCTTGAGGGGGAGCAGTAGAACGCCTCGCCGTAGAAGTTCGCGTTCCGCCGCAAGATCAGTGTGCTCGTGCTCGTGTTCGTGAGGTCGTAATAGAGGGAGCCCGACCCGACCGGGTCGCTGTTCGGATAGCTGAGCGGATTCGCCACCCCGGTCCAGATGTAACTTGGGAGGATGGGGACGGAGGAAGTTGCGGTGAGCATCGGGGCATACGGCTGGGACGTAACGATCTGGACGGTATGCGCGTCGATCTTGGTCACGGATGAGATCCCTTGCACATATTCGTGTTCCACGCTACCGTTCAGGGAAATCTGAAGGTTGTACGAGAAGACGACGTCATCAGCGGTCACGGGATGAGTCGTGCCCGAAGGGGTCGTAGGATCTATGAACGTGGCCCCCGGAACGAGATGGAAGGTCCACGTCTTGGAGTCGGCCGCGACACTCCAGTTGTACGCGAGATCGCCCCAGACGTGGAAGTTCTTGTCGTAGCGGGTTAGCGTGCTATAGACGCTGTATGTTACGACGAACTCATCGGTCAGGGTGATCTTCAGGGGATTTAGGGTGACGATCTGAAGTCCCCACACGCCGATGCGCAAGGAGCGAAACGGCGAGTCCGAGGAGGCCTTTCGCATCGCTGGATTAGCAAGCGCCGCACCTGGGAGGGTGAGGAGCACGACCAATGCTACGGACGCGATTGCACCGAAGGGCCGGACTAATCCGCCGGGGCGCCCGACCCGGGCCATTCGCACACCAAGACCCAAATCCGAATCCCGGCGCCACTTCATTCGCGCACCCTCCTTGGCGGCTCCCACGACTCCTGGCCGTAGCCATTCGGGCTGGCAAATAAAGCCTTTGTGGCGCGTTCCTGCCCTCGAACCGTCAGAGAATCCCTGTTTCTCCCTTGGTTCATTCGCGAAGAGGAAGGATGGCTCGACCTGAACGGACTGGAATCCTCCCAAAGCGGTGTCACTTGGCGAACCATCAGCCCTCGATGCGCGATTGAATCAGGTCGTCTAAATTCAGGTCTCTTAGACCCAAAGGGGTTTCAGGGGTCGTAAGAAAGAATCCCGTGGATCGCCTGGTCTGGCGTTGCGGCAAGAGTCCTACGTAGCGAGGTGGCGAGGGAAGGCTTTTCTCCGGAATCCCGATGTCCATCTATTAACGTCTCAAGCGATGTCCTCGGCTCCATTGGTAATACTCCCATTGTACAACTGCGTAAGGTAGTGCCCACAGGTTCGGCGCGAATTCTGGCCAAGTTGGAGTGGGCCAATCCGACGGGGAGCATGAAGGATCGCATGGCAAAAGCCGTCGTCGAAGCCGCTGCAAAGGACGGTCGCCTCCCCCCGGGAGGAACCGTGGTCGAATACACCGCCGGCACGACCGGGATTTCTCTCGCCCTTGTCTGTGCCGCAAAGGGATACAAGCTCCACGCAGTCTTCTCGGATGCGTTCAGCGAAGAGAAGAGACGGACCATGATGGCCTTTGGTGCCCAGATAACGGACGTGCCGAGCCACAACAAGGAGATCACGGAGAAGCTAATCAAAAGGATGATTGAAACTTCCAAGCGAATCAGCGAACGACCCGGCCACTGGTGGGCAGACCAACTGAACAACCATGACGCAGTAACGGGTTACTACCCCCTTGGGGATGAAATCTGGAGACAAACAGATGGCGGCGTCGACGCGTTCGTCCAGGTGGTGAGCACCGCGCACTCGATTCATGGAGTGACAAAGGCCCTGAGAAAACACAAATCTGAGCTTCATGTGACTGCGGTCGAGCCCGCTGAGTCTGCCGTCCTCTCGGGTGGACCAACCGGTTCCCACAAGATCGAAGGCATTGGGATCGGCTTCATACCGCCCCTCTGGGAACCGAGCGAAGTCAACGAGATCCTTACGGTCAAGACCGAGGATGCAAAAGCAATGACGAGAAGACTTGCTCGGGAGGAGGGCATCTTTGCCGGGACATCTTCCGGGGCGAATGTTGTTGCTGCCCTTCGGGTTGCCGAGCGACTCGGTCCCCATGCGACGGTCGTAACAATCATGGTCGACTCTGGTCTACGATATCTGAGCACTGACGTGTACAGATGATCCGAACCGAGCGGAGGGGAGGACGAACTCCCGTGTGGGAAATCGGCTGCCCTCCCTTTTCGCGCGCAATGGCGGCCGAGAGGCCTAACCGCGTGATGACAATCGGTAGGCCGCCTGTCTCGCACGACCATTGATGCCGCTCGTTGAGTAGGCTGTCTTTGCTGCAGAAAAACACTCGGTCTTGTGTGGTGACGAATCCCACGGAATAGAGCGGTGTCGTGCGGACCTGAACAGATGGAATCGACGTTAGGACCCGTCGTC
>WNFB01003890.1_pt1 | contig 13221 bp, 12 predicted proteins | sample 5400501 | NCBI WGS metagenome assembly WNFB01 (sample SAMN13153341, study PRJNA577476) | soil metagenome | isolation source: 200 cm saprolite under Douglas fir tree site 2 hole 1 | place: USA:California | collected 2015-04-18
CGATGGCCAATCACCTGGCCATGGCCGCCCTGCTCAACTCCGGCGACGAAATTTTGATCGAGCACCCCACTTACGAGCTTCTTCTGAATGTGGCCGAATATCTAGGCGCACAGATCCGCAGGTTTTCGCGGCGCTTTGAAGATAACTTTGCCGTCGAACCGCGCGAGATTGAACGCGCGGTAACACCGCACACGCGGCTGATCATCCTCACCAATTTGCACAATCCCAGCGGCGTGCTGACCAAGGACAGCGTTCTGCAGCAGGTGGGCGAAATCGCGCGAAGGGTCGGCGCGCGCGTCCTGGTGGATGAAGTGTACCTGGATGCGGCCTTTACCCGCGCGCCAAGCTCGGCCTTTCATCTGGGAGAACACTTCGTTGTCACCAGCAGCCTGACCAAGGTCTACGGGCTGAGCGGCCTGCGTTGCGGGTGGGTTCTGGCCGCGCCGGATCTGGCCGAGCGGATGTGGCGGCTGAACGATCTATTTGGCGTAGCCGCGGCGCATCCGGCGGAGCGGCTGAGCGTAGTCGCCCTCGACCACCTGGATGAAATCGCCGCGCACGCGCGAGCGCTGCTCGAGACCAACCGCGCGCTGCTCAAGCGGTTTCTCGACTCGCGCGACGACGTGCGCGCCGTCTGGCCTGAAGCTGGGACCATCGTGTTTCCTCGGCTGCGGCGCGGCACCGTGGACTCCTTGTGCGCGCGGCTGCAAGAGATTTACGAGACTTGCGTTGTACCCGGCACATTCTTCGAGATGCCCCAGCACTTCCGCATCGGCATTGGGGGCGACACCGAGATGGTCGCCGAGGGTCTCGAGCGGCTGGCTGCCGCGCTCGACGCAGGCCCGTCTTAGCGGAGAACGGAGCCCTCCTCCCTGCCTTTTACAAATCTTCGTTTGCTCATCGGTGTTCACCTGTGGTTACACTTTTGCCTTTTGGGTAGTGGGCCAGTTTGAAGAACTCGACATTTAGCAAATGGCTTTGTATTGGGTGCAATATTGCTCGACGGTTAGTCCAGCTTTGCGAATTTCTGTCCTGAGAAGATTACGGTCAATCTTTCGGTGGTCTGGTATGGAAATGAAAACGCCGGGGTGACTTGGGTGCGTCAATACAAAGTGATTCTTCTCGCTCCGGCGAGAAGTTCAACCGAAAGACTCGAAGACTTTGCGATGAGCCTGACCGCTGTCAATAGGCAGGTCTTGGAGTCCCATTCATTACGCTTCCACGGGCTCTAGCTCTGGCGGTGCTACTCGGAACGCTTCCTGCTTTTCAATGCCGACTAGATTCGGCAAGCCGTGCTGCGCTTGTTTCAACGAATCTTCCAACATTACAGCGAGGCACGCTTTGATGGCGTCAACGATATTCTTTGATGCTTCCTCTGCTGTTTCCCCTTGTGACATGCATCCCGGTATTTCTAGACACTCCGCCACCATAAGACCGTCCTCTCCCTTCCTGAGAGCAACGTTTAGAATTACACCCGGTATTTTCTCATTCTTTTTCATTGTCGTAGCTCCGTCCAGTAAGCCAGCTGATTAGGTGCCCTTAGTTTTCGTTGCGATTCCCACTGCGCGAAGCGGGGACGATTGCGTAGGGATAATTCCTAACTTCACAATTTACCCGCAAACGACCCCGACTGTCAATAGCACACTCCGTTGGGGATTCGCAAGAGACATACGCTTAGGCTACCGCCCTCGCAGGCTCGACATCCATCAGGCCGCAAGCCCCTCAGATTTCAAACTGGCCCACTACCGCCTTTTGCGGCCGTTTGCTCGGCGCGGCGCAGCGACGTATAATTCCAAGTTTAGGCAGACGACGACAAACCCACTGTCGGGGCTTTCCCTTGGCCATGGATAAGCAAACCACAGCAATCAAGGAGCAGGAAACCATCCGCGTGCGCGGGGCGCGCGTCCACAACTTGAAAGACGTGGACTTTGACATCCCGCACAACGCCATCACCGTGGTCACCGGCGTGAGTGGCTCGGGCAAATCCAGCCTGGCGTTTGACACCATCTATGCGGAAGGCCAACGCCGCTACATCGAGTCGCTTTCCGCCTATGCCCGGCAGTTCCTGGAGCGCATCGAGAAGCCGGATGTAGATGAGATCTCCGGAATCGCCCCGGCAATCGCCATCAAGCAGAAAAACGCCAGCCGAAACCCCCGGTCGACCGTGGCTACGGCCACCGAAATTTACGATTACCTTCGCCTGCTTTATGCACGCGTTGGGAGAACACTCTGCACAAAGTGCGGCCAGGAAGTTCGCAAGGACACCATGGACGAGATCGCCAGCCGCGTGCTTGCGCTCGAGCCCGGCCGCCGCTTTTACGTTCTCTACCCGCTGTCGTTTGGCGCGCCGGGCCGCAAGGGAACGGTGCGCAGAGCGGTCAAGCCGGCTGCCGAAGCGATCAAGCAGGCGCTCGTGGACTTGCAAAAGCGCGGGTTCAACCGGCTCTATCAGGCCGGGCGGGTGCATGAGTTTTCCTCGCCCGAGACACTGCTGGACTTGGATTTTGCCAAGCCGGTTTACGTGCTGGTGGACCGCCTGGCTATCTCGGCGGAGTCACGCTCGCGCCTGGTGGACTCGATTGAGATTTGCTACCGCGAAGGAAAGGGCGAGGCCATCCTCGAGTTTGTGCCCGATCAGCCCGGCGGCGAGGGCGGCGATCCGGAGCGCCTGGTATTCAACGAGCGCTTTGAGTGCAAGAATTGCGCCCTGGTCTATCAGGAGCCGGAGCCGCGCCTATTCTCTTTCAACAGTCCTTACGGCGCCTGCCCGCGCTGCCAGGGCTTCGGCAATACGATTGATTTCGATCTCGACTTGGTGATTCCGGACCGTGGCAAATCGCTCGACGAGGGCGCCATCGAGCCGTGGACCAAGCCCCGCTACCGGTCGCTCGTGCAGGAGATGAAGCGCTACGCGCGAGCCAACGGAATTCCGCTCCACACTCCCTTTCGCGAGCTTGCCGCGCAGCAGCGCGCCATGATTCTCCAGGGCGATCCCGCGGCGGGCTTCCCCGGCGTAAAGGGATTCTTCGACTGGCTCGAGCGCAAAAAGTACAAATTGCACGTGCGCGTCTTCCTGAGCCGCTATCGCGGCTACGCCACCTGCCCGGAATGTCGCGGCAGCCGCTTGCGCGAAGAAGCGCGCGCGGTGCGGATTGAGGGCAAGCCGATCACTGAGGCCTGCGCGATGACCGTGGCCGAGGCGCGCGGATTTTTCGACGGGCTGCGGCTGAATGATGAGCAGGCCCAGATCGCCGAAAAAATTCTGGAGGAAATCCAGCAACGCCTGCGCTTTCTCGATGCCGTAGGGCTGGAGTACCTGACGCTGGACCGGTTGACCTCGACGCTTTCGGGCGGCGAGGCGCAGCGCATTCAACTGGCCACTTCGCTCGGCTCGCATCTGGTGGGGGCGCTCTACGTGCTCGATGAGCCGTCCGTCGGGCTGCATCCGCGCGACACCCACCGCCTGATTGACATCCTGAAGACCCTGCGCGACCTGGGCAACACCATCCTGGTGGTGGAACACGATCCGGACACGATTGCCGCCGCAGACCACGTGATCGACTTGGGCCCCGGCGCCGGCGAGCAAGGTGGCCGCATCCTGTTTGCCGGGCCCCGCGAGCAATTGCTGGGCGACGCGCGGTCGCTGACCGCGCGCTACCTGAGCGGCGAGTTGCGCATCCCCGTTCCCACGTTCCGCCACAAGCCGAACGGCAAGTTCTTGCGCATCTACGGTGCCCGCGCCCACAACCTGCAAAACATCGACCTGATGATCCCGCTGGGAGTGACCGTTGCCATCACCGGGGTCTCCGGCTCCGGCAAGTCCACGCTGCTGTACGACGTTCTGCATAAAGCGTTGCAAGCCAAAAGAGTGGGGGGCAACTACAAAGATGCCTGCGAACGCATTGAAGGAGACACGCATCTCACCGAAGTGGTGATCGTGGACCAATCGCCGATCGGCCGAACACCCCGCTCGAACCCCGCTACTTACCTGAAAGCCTTCGACGCGATCCGCGAAGTCTTTGCCTCGACCCCGGAGGCCCGAAAGCGCGGCTACCACGCGGGGGCTTTCTCGTTCAACATCCCCGGCGGGCGGTGTGAGGCGTGCCAAGGCGACGGCACGGTCACCGTCGAGATGCAGTTCCTGGCTGATGTGGAACTTATCTGTGAGGAGTGCCGTGGAACGCGCTTCAAGAGCGGCGTGCTGGAAGTGCGCTATCGCGACCGAAACATCCACGAGGTGCTCCAGCTCACGGTGCGCCAGGCCCTGGGGTTTTTCTCGAGCGCGCCCCGGGTCACCGCGAAGCTGAAGATCCTCGACGAGGTAGGATTGGGCTATCTGCGGCTGGGGCAGTCGGCCACGACTCTTTCCGGAGGTGAAGCGCAACGTCTGAAGCTCGCGGCGCATCTGATCCGCCCAGCCAACGCAGGCGTCCTTTACATTTTCGACGAGCCGACCACCGGGCTGCACTTCGACGACATCCAAAAGTTACTCACTGCCTTCCGCAAGTTGCTTGAGGGTGGCGCCTCGCTGCTGATCATCGAGCATAACTTGGACGTCATCAAAACCGCCGACTGGCTAATTGACCTGGGCCCGGAAGGGGGCGAGCGGGGCGGGCGGGTGGTGGCCACCGGAACGCCCGAGCAGGTGGCGCGCAATCCGCATTCTTACACGGGCAGATTCCTGGCGCGGGTGCTGATCAATCATTCGGGTGGGCAGGGGAATGCGCGAGGGGATTCCCATCCGAATCCACGGCCAATCCCATCGCGATGAAGCATCGGGGAAAACGAACGGCTTACTTGATTGTAGGCGTCACTCTCGCTGCCTGCTCCCTCGCTGCCGCTCAAAGCTCGCAAAAGGCCTCGAAGCCGGCCCCAGCGAAGGCTGCGCCGGCCAAACCCACGCAGCCGGCCACGGACCAGCGCGCTGATCCAATCACGACGCTGCTTCAGGATGCCGCCGCCGCCATGGAGAGGAAGGATTATGCGGCCGCCATTCCGGCACTCCAGAGCTACCTCGCGCAACGCCCCGAGGATGCCACAGCGCAGTTTCAATTGGGCTATGCGTATTCGGAACTGCAACGCTGGGAGGAAGCCATCTTCGCGTACGGCAGAGCAATCGCCCTCGACCCGAAACTTGGCGCCGCGCATCTGAACCTTGGACTGGTGTTGCTCGACCGGCAGCCCGCTGCCGCGGTCGAGCGCTTTCGCCGGGCGGCGGAGCTGATGCCGGAGCAAGCCCGCCCGCGATTCCTTCTGGCGATGGCTCTAGAACGTACCGGCAAGCTAGCAGGGGCGATCGAAGAATATCAGGCGGCCGAGCGTCTGGACGCTAAGGAGTACGAAATCCGTTTCGCCTTGGGCCGCGCCTTACTCCGCGCCAATCGCGCGACCCAGGCAGAGGCGGAGTTCCGCGAAGCGCTGGCGCTCCGCGGCGACGCCGCTCCCGCGCGACTGGGGCTGGCGGAAAGCTTGCGGGCCCAGAACAAGCTGGAGCCCGCGGCGGCGGAATTCGCCGCTTACTTGCAGGTTCAACCGCAAGATCGCGAAAGCCGCTTGCGACGCGCTTCGGTTTTGACGGACCTCGGCCATTACGAGCAGGCACTTGAGGAACTCGACCGCTGCGACACTGAAGCGGCAGCTTCGCTGGAAAGCTACAAGCTGCGCGCGGAAATTCGCCTCCAGCAAAAGCAATGGGCGCAGGCCGGCGAAGTCCTGCAGAAAGCGCTCGAGCGGGCGCCACGGGACGCCGAATTGCACGCGCGATTGGGCCGCGTGTGGCTCGAGAAGAGGGATTTCCCCGCCGCCGAGCGCGAACTGCGGCAGGCCTTGCAGCTCGATCGCAACTGGACCGACGCACTGCGCGACCTGGTGGCGGTGTACTATCTCGGCGAGCGCTATCAGGCCACGCTCCAGATACTCGACGAGCTCGACCGGCGCGAAACGCCGGGCGCAGGTTCTTGGTTCATCCGCGCCACCTGCTACGATAAACTGGGGAGGAAGGCGGAGGCGGTGGCCGCATACGAAAAGTTTCTGGCCCTGGACCAGGGTCACAGCGAAAACGAAGGGTTTCAAGCGCGGCAGCGCATCCGTATTCTGGCGCGCGAGCTGGAGCGGAAGAAGAGATAGGATGGCTGTGCTCGGTCCCACTTCGCGCTGGTTGATTCTAGCGGCGGGGCTCTGCTGGCTGCCGTGCGCCGCGGCACGAGCGCAGGACCGCATTGGCGTGCTCCTATCCCAGTTCACCCAGGAGACAGACCCCGTTCGCAAAGCGAAAGCCTTGCCCAAGCTCGGCGACGCGCAATTCGAGCTGATGCGCAAGGAAACTGCTGCGGGCAACTACGCCCAGGCGTTACACATCGCGCAGGAATATCGCGACGAAGTCCGCACCGCCACCACCGCGCTCAAGTCGAGCGGAGTGGATGCGGAACGCCATCCCAACGGCTTCAAGCAGGTCCAGATTCACTTGCGCAAGAGCCTGCGCGAAATCGACCAGGCAATTCTCGCCGCGCCGGAAGAGCAGCGCGAGGGCCTCGAGGCCGTTCACAAGGATCTCATCAGCCTGGAAAAGGAGCTGATCGACATGCTCTTCCCGCGGCAACCGGGAAAGAATCCGGAAAAGGACAAACCGAAAGGGTGAGGTCCCATGCGAGCAAAGACCACAGGATACGCTTTGCTGGTGGCAGCTTTTCTGCTGGCCGGCACCGGCGCTGCCGGCAACCCGCAAAAGAAGGATTATCTGAGCGGAATCGAAGCCGATAAGATTCGCGACGCGGAAGGCCCCTCGAAGCGAATCAAACTGTTCCTTGAGTTTGCCGCCGACCGGCTCAAGAAGCTCCAGTACGAGCTGGCCCGGCCGTCCGCGGACCAACGCCGGCCCGAGCGGCTCAACGGCCTGCTGAACGCCTACGCTGGCTGCCTGGACGATGCCGCGGAGTTGATCGAACTCGGCCGCGAGAAACAGCAAGATGTTCACGCCGGCATCAAGGAAATGCAGGCCAAGGCGAAAGAATTCCTCACTTATCTCCAGGAAGTCTCCACCAACGGCCCGGAGCGGGATTCCTACAAAGAAACCCTGGACGACGCGATCGAGGCGACAAAAGACGCGCTCGCGGAGGCCTCCAAAGCCGCCAAAGAAGTCGCGCCACCGCCGGTGCGGAGAAAGAATTGAAGCCGCGCACGACACGGGGAGCCGCGCTGCCTGGGGGAGCGCGAGTCTTCCACCGGATGTACACTCGGCTCGGCTGCCAGGGGCGACCGCCGCACTTCGTTGTCGAACTCTATCCCTACGCTAATCTGGTACACACGATCCGGCTGCGCGAAGACGTAGCCCAGGTGCGCCTGTCAGACGTGTTGCGCAAGGCGCCCCTGGAAGTGCTCGAAGCCGCGGCTACCATCCTGCTCGCCCGGCTCTACCGCCGGCGGCCGCCTCGTGACCAACTCGAGGCCTATCGCAACTTCGCGCTGGCGCGGGGCACACGCCGCCGCGTGCTGCGGGTGCGCCGCAAAAGAGCGCGGCGTGGCGCGACAGGAGAGCGCGGGAAATTCCATGATCTTGCGCGCCTGTTTGCCCGATTGGATCGGCAGTATTTTTCCGGGCGATTGCACCGGCCGCTCCTGGGCTGGAGCACGCGAGCGTGGCGCGCGCAACTCGGCTGCTTCGACCCGGGCCTCGATCAAATCCTCATCAATCCGCGCCTGGACCGCGCCAACGTGCCGGCGTTTGTGGTCGAATATGTGCTGTTCCACGAAATGCTGCACGTGAAGCATCCCCTCCGGGCGGCGAGTTGCGGCTTGCAGGCGCATTCGGCGGAGTTCCGTCGCGAGGAGAAGCGCTTCTTGGAATGCGAGCGGGCGCGGCAGTTTCTCATGCGACTCAGGTAGACGATGAACCTTGAGCGCGACGGGAAACCACCCCGACAGGTCGCGGCGCTACCGGCGGCGCGCCGCGGCACGCTGCAGTTCACGGTTGAGCTGGGCGATGCGCTTGCGAACTTTTCCCGCGTCTTCGGCTGACGGCAAAATCTCTAGGTACTTCCGATAGGCCTTCACCGCCTCGGCCTTCGCGCCCTTTTTCTCGTAGGCTTCTCCCAGCAAGCGATAAGGCTGGGCAAAATTCGGTTTGGACCGCGCGGCGTCCTCGAACCTTTCGATGGCCGCGTCGTAATTCCCTTTCTTCATGTAGAACAAACCGATTTCAATGCTCTTGTGGGCGCGGTAAGGGTCAAAGATCGGTTCCTGCGAGGCGGGTTCCCGCGCCGCTTGGCGCTCAGGGGGTGGGGTAGGCTGCTGCTGAGCCTGTGCCAAGAATGCTGCCGGCCACGCCAGCAAGATGAGCGCGTTCAGCGCAGACCTTTGCAATTTCATTGACTCGCCAACGCCGCAGCCCTTCCCCAGGGGAACTGTCTGCGTGGGATTCGCTTTGCTATGATGAGAGTTGCCCCAGTGCGTGTCGCACCGCACAGACAATTCTACTCGCACGATGGAACTGGAGCAAAAAGTCGCCAGCCTGCCCTCTGAAGCCGGCGTCTATCTGTTCAAGGACGCGCTGGGCACGATTCTGTATGTCGGCAAAGCGAGGTCCCTGCGTAGCCGGGTAAAGTCCTACTTCCTGGAATCGAAGTGTATAGACGCAAAGACGGGCTCGCTGGTGCGGGAGATCGCCGACCTCGATTACATCGTGGTGGACAACGAAAAAGAGGCGCTAGCCCTCGAGAACAGCCTGATCAAGCAGCACAAGCCCAAGTTCAACGTGATGTTGCGCGACGACAAGACCTACCCCTATATCCGCTACACGGCGTTTGAGAAATATCCGCGCGTGTATGTGACGCGGCAGCTGAAGAAGGACGGCTCGCTCTATTTCGGCCCGTATTTCCCGCACAGCCTGGCGCATCGCATCGTGCATTTCATCCACAAGCGCTTCCTGGTGCCTTCCTGCACCGTGGACCTGACCCGCGCGCACCCGCGGCCCTGCCTGCAATATTACATCAAGCGGTGCCTGGGCCCCTGCGTCCCTGGCCTGACCACCGACGAGCGCTATGCCGAAGGCGCCCGTGACGCGCGGATGTTTCTGGAAGGCCGGCGCGGCGACTTGCTGAAGAGTCTGGAAGAAAGAATGCAAAAGGCGTCCGACGAAGAGCGCTTCGAGCAGGCCGCCGCGTATCGCGACCTGATTCGCACGGTGCAAGAAATCGAGGAGAGGCAGAAGATCGCCGCCGCGCAGGGTGATGATACGGACGTGCTCGCCTGGTACGCGGAGCCGCCGCAAGTGGCGGTCAACCTGTTTCACCTGCGCGGAGGGCGCGTCGTAGACCGCCGCGATTTCTACTGGGAGGAGCTCGAGGAGTTCGACCCCGCCGAATTCCTTCCCTCCCTGCTCAAGCAGCTCTATCTGGATGCGGCCTACCTGCCTCGGGCAATCCACGTGCCGATGGATTTTGAGGATCGCGCGCTGCTGGAAGAAACTTTGACCGAGCGCGCGGGTCGCGGAGTGGAGATTCTGACGCCGCAACGCGGAACCAAGCGCGCGTTCCTCGACCTGGTGGAAAGAAACGCCAAGCACTCCTTCGAGCAGAGGTTCCGCGTTCTAAAACCGACTTCCAAGGCAATCGCTGAAGCGCTGCAAAACACCTTGAACCTGGCCGAGACACCCAAGCGCATCGAAAGCTTCGATATCTCGCACATCCAGGGATCGGACACGGTCGCGTCCATGGTGGTGTGGGAAGACGGGCGGATGAAGAAGGCCGATTACCGCAAGTTCATCATTCGCGGGGAGCACGGCAACGACGACTTTGCCAGCATGCGCGAAGCGCTCGAGCGGCGATACCGCCGCCTGCAGGAAGAGCGCAGGCCGCTGCCGAGTCTGATCCTGATCGACGGCGGCATCGGGCAACTGCACGCGGCCGCTGCGGCGCTCGAAAAACTCGAGATCATCAATCAGCCCCTTACCAGCATCGCGAAAAAAGAGGAAGTGATCTATGCCTTTGGGCAGGAGGACGAGCCGATCGTGCTCGAGCGCCACTCGCCCATCCTGCACTTGATCCAGCAGATCCGCGACGAAACCCACCGGTTTGCGGTCACCTTTCACCGCCAGCGCCGCTCGAGCCGCACGTTGCACTCGGCGCTGGTGGATATCCCCGGGATCGGCGAGCGCACCGCCGAGAAGCTGCTGCGGCGGTTCGGCAGCCTCGCCCGCCTGCGCGAGGCCAGCCTCGAGGAGCTTTCCCGGGTAGTCACGCGGCCCCAAGCCCAGCACATCGTCCAACACCTGCGCAGCCAAACTCCGCCCTGAGCTCGGTCGATCGATGCGGCCGGATAAACGAGCTGAGGAGCCAGGGGCGATTCGTTGCACGCCCGGCGCGGGATTCCTTGCAAGCAATCGGCGGGTATGCTAGCTTGGCAATGGAGGTAAGCTATGGGTGAAAACTTCGGATCGAAAGTGACTTACTTCGTCGTTGGGCTGGGCCTCGGCGCGCTGGTCGGCATCCTGTTCGCGCCGAAGTCGGGCGAGGAAACCCGCGAATTTCTGGTGGAGAAGGCTGACGAGGGACGCGAATACGCGCAGAGGAAAGCGCGGGAACTGAAAGAGCGCGCCGAAGACTTGATCGAGAAGAGCAAAGAAGTCGCCACGCGGCAGAAGGAATCGATCACCGCGGCGGTTGCTAGCTTGGCAGGGAGGTAAGGTATGGCCGAGAACAGCGGATCGAAAGTGAGTTACTTCATCGTAGGGCTGGGCATCGGCGCGCTGGTCGGCATCCTGTTCGCGCCGAAGTCGGGCGAGGAAACCCGCGAATTTCTGGTGGAGAAGGCTGACGAGGGAAGCAAATACGCGCAGAGGAAAGCGCGGGAACTGAAAGAGCGCGCCGAAGATTTGATCGAGAAGAGCAAGGAAGTCGCCGCCCGGCAGAAGGAATCGATCACCGCGGCGGTTGATGCGGGCCGAGAAGCCTACCAGCGGGAAAAGGCGGAAAAGGCAAAGGCATAGTAATAGTAAAGGAGGCGGCTCGATGGAGCACTGGCTTCCTTTCTTTGTAGCGGTCACCGCGCTGGCGGTGGTGCTGCAAACGGCGATACTTGTGGGGATGTATCTGCAGGTTCGCCAGTTGAGCGAACGCCTGGCGCGCATCGCCACCGATCTAGAAGCGCGCGCCCACCCCATTCTGTCTCGGCTGCAAGTTCTGCTGGAGGATATCCAGCCGCGAATCAGCAGCCTTGTCGCCGATACCACTGAGATCGTGCACCTAGCTCGCGGGCAGGCGCAGAAGGTGGACCGGGTGTTCTCTGAGGCAGCGGACCGGCTGCGGCTGCAAGTAATTCGCGTCGATCAGATTCTAACCGGGGCACTCGAGGCAATCGAGCAGGCTGGCGCCCAGGTCCGCCGGGCGATCTGGAGTCCGCTGAACCAGGCCTCTGCGTTCATCAAGGGCATCAAGACCGGGCTGTACGTCCTCCGCTCGCAAAACCGCCCGAGGGATCGCAGCGTCGAACACCAGGACGAGGAGCTTTTCATCTAAGGCCAAGGAACCGAGGGTGGAATCCACTGGATTCCACCCTTTTTTTGTGCCGGCGAGGTTCGCGTCCACATCCCTCCAAGGACGGAGCGCAATGGGAATGTCGCGCAACGCTCTGCTGGTTTTCGCCAAAGTACCAGAGCCGGGCCAGGTGAAGACACGCTTGCTGGCAGCCCTCACTCCGCAGCAGGCTGCGGATATTCATGGCGCCTGTCTGGAGGATACAGTTCGCCAAGTCGCCCGTGTGCCGGGTTGCCGGCCATGGCTGCACGTTGCCGCGCCTCGCGACCGCGCACAGCCGCTCGCTACCACATTGCAGTTGGACCGTCGATGGCGGATTGGCGTGCAGCGCGGGCGCGGCCTGGGCGAGCGATTTCACCTGGCGTTTGAAGGACTTTTCCGCGAAGGCTACGAAAAGGTAGTCATCGTGGGCACTGACACACCATGGATGGGCAGCGAACGAATCACCCGCGCGGTGGAGTTGCTCGACGCCGCAGACGTTGTGCTGGGCCCCAGTGCGGACGGGGGCTACTATCTGATCGGCTCGCGCCGACTCGTGCCGCAGATGTTTCGCGCCATTGCCTGGGGTACCTCGCAGGTTTTCGGGATGACCATCGGCGCGCTCAAAAAAGCGCGCGCCAGTTATCGCCTGCTGCCGCGCGACTTCGATCTGGACCAGCCGGAAGATCTCGAGCGCGCGGGTGAGCTTCTGCGCCGCAGCCCGCACCGCGCCCCGGCACTGGCACGATTACTCGCTAATCTCCGCGAAAGCAGACTGCAGTACGCAGCCACCGGTCTATGAAGCAGCTTTCCAGTCTCCTAAATCAGAAGTCCTGGAACAACAGACAGTGAAGTCAGGCGGGCGGCTTCAGTTCCGACTTGTCGCCGCTGCCAAGATTATGGGCTTCAGCCCTGAAGCTTCAGGGCTCAAAAGCCCCTCGCTCGACCAGCATCTGTTGTCGGACCTAAAGGTCCGACCCGCATTAAGTTGGAACGGCACTAGCAGATCCAGCCGCCGCCGAGGACGCGCTGGCCGCAATAGAACACGGCGGCCTGGCCCGGGGTAACGGCCCGCTGAGGGACGTCGAAGCGCACGCGCGCGGTGCGGGCGTCGAGGCTTTCGATGGTGGCGGCGGCCGGCTCGTGGCGGTGACGAATCCTCACCATAACTGCAGTGGGCTGCTCCAGAGAGCCGACTGAAATCCAGTTGACCTCGCAGACGTTGCAGACGGCAGTGCGGAGTTCGTCGTCTTCGCCGACGATCACGCGGTTGTTCGCACGGTCGAGCCCTACCACGTAGAGCGGGCGCCCGGCGGCCACGCCCAGACCGCGCCGCTGGCCCACGGTATAGCGGTGGACGCCCTGATGCCTGCCGATCACCTCTCCGTTGGTGGCTACAATCTCGCCGTCCTCTGCGGGGAGCGTACTTCCCTGCTCCTCGAGATACGCTTGGATGAAACGGACATAGTTGCCTGAGGGCACGAAGCAAATCTCCTGGCTCTCAGGCTTTTCGGCGACGGGGAGTGCGGCGCGCCGGGCAATGGCGCGCACCTCCTCCTTGGTCAACTCGCCGAGCGGGAAAACGGTGCGAGCCATCTGCTCCTGAGTCAGGCCGAAGAGGAAATAGGACTGGTCCTTGGCGGAGTCGCGAGCACGCAGCAACTCGTAGCGGCTGGTCGCAGGATTCTGCTGGATGCGGGCGTAATGCCCAGTG
>WNFB01003891.1_pt1 | contig 13221 bp, 13 predicted proteins | sample 5400501 | NCBI WGS metagenome assembly WNFB01 (sample SAMN13153341, study PRJNA577476) | soil metagenome | isolation source: 200 cm saprolite under Douglas fir tree site 2 hole 1 | place: USA:California | collected 2015-04-18
CCGCTTGGCGGAGAGGCGCTTATCGTCCGCGCTTGCGAAACGCAGGTCACCGCCTTCCGTCGCATACTCCAGCAGCCCCGCCCGCGTCCCCTCTGCCACGGCCAGAGGGCCCATCAAATCCAGACAGGTGTCCACGAACTGCTCCGGGTTCAAGACCTTCCCCACCCGTTCTACTCGATCGATGATGGCCCGGATACCCGGTTTGGTGATATCACCCACCTGGTCAGCGACGAAGTTAATGCGCTCGACCAAACAGCCGGTATCGATCCACTCTTTCCCCGTATGCCACCCCTCCACGCTCGGGGGATTCAGCAGATCCTGCCCCATATAGCGGGGCTCCAGGGCAATTTCATCAAACCCCGGCTCGGGGAATTTGTAGGCTCCGACCAGACGCATCGTGCCCACCACGACCTCCGCCGGGCTCCTCACCTTGGCAAAATACGCCCGCTCGGACTTGAAGAAGTCGGAGTGGAACAGAGTCCGCAGCACCGAGCGGATGTCATAGTGCGAGTGCAGATACGCATCGGCCAGGACATTGGTGGCTGCCTGGTCGGGCTCGTCCGACACGAACCAGTTATGGAGCCGCTTGGCAATGAACATGGCCGTGGCGGGCTGGCGGACGATAGTGTCGACGATGTCAGTGCCGTTCAAGCGCCCCCGCTGTCCGAGAAAGGTCTTCTCACTATCGTCGTGGTCCTCGGGGCGATATTCAAACTCCCAATCATAGCGCCCGTAGGGGAGTTGCGGGATGAAGTTCGCCATCGTCCAACCGGTGAAGGCGCGGGCGGCATTCTTCACATCCTCCTCCGTGTAGTTGCCCACACCCAGGGAGAACAGCTCCATCAGCTCCCGGCCATAATTCTCGTTTGGCGCGGTCTTGTGGCTGTCCTTGTTATCCAGCCAGAAGATCATGGCCGGATCCCTGGAGAGCTCGAGCAGGGTCGTGTGGAAATTCCCCAGGCAGTTGCGGCGGAACATGTCGTTTTGGTTCAGCATGACCTTGGCGTGGTTAAGCTTGGCCCATCCGGTTGCAAACAGGTTGTGCCAAAAGAGCACCATCTTCTCTTCCAGGGGGCGCTTGCTGTTGATCATGCGATACACGTACATCCCCTGGGCACTGCTGAGCTGCAGCGCTGACTCATAGTCCATGTAGAATCGGTAGACGAGATCGTAGTCGATCTCGGGCTGAACTTCGGGGTGGAGCAATTCCTCCACCGTGGCGTCATACCCCTTGGCGAGAGCCGCCTCCAGCTCATCACGGGTTGCCCCAAAGCCTGCCCGGCGAAACAAGTGCGCCATAAGCTGAAGATCTGTGAGTCCTGACATTGCTACCCTCCTTTTCTGGCTGGCCTCCAGGTTGACAAGCTTGCCAGTTGTCCTGAGCCGCACTCGCGGCCAACGTTTGCTTGAATGTCCTCTTCCCTAGAAAAAACCTCGTTGTTCCGCGCTATAGGCCAAGAGTCACGCCCCTACTGCCCCTCTCTCTCGCCTACTGCCCAAAACAAAAAAAGCCAACCGCTGCACAGCTGACCCTTAGGTAGCAGTTGTTGCGCCTCCTGCGCTCACCGCCTCCACGTACCCCGCAATATTTGTTGGCCATACGCCTTCCTCTTAAAGAAGTCAAGAGAAACGAGAGGGGAAAAATTGTCCTGTAAAATCAGCTAGTGAGAAGACCTTTCAGACACCGCTCATAAGGATCGCTCTACATTGTCTGCATATCCTCCACCACAATCTTTCCCCTATCGATGACCAGCTCATCGTCAAGGTAAATGCTGCACGCACGCATGGGGACATCGTAATGGCCGGGTGTGGTCCGGGTGCCTCCACCCTGCGTGTTAGGGCCAGTGGAGAAAAGGAAGTTGCCGGCAAAGGCCCAACCATGCGCCAGGCACCGCTCCGGTCCGTACAGCGCCATGCAGTTCCACTGTGCCTTGGGATGCAGCCCCCAGCCCAGATGCGAAATGGCAAAGCCTTCGGGATCATGCCAGCTCTCGAGCCAATCCCGCATCAAGGTGGCATCCAGGCCACCCTCGATCTTTCTGATGTATCCATCACTAATGGTGAGTTTCATCGGGTCCTGCACGTAACGATAAAAAGGCAGGACCACCATGTCTCCGACATTGACGATGGCCGTTCCCTCCGCGCTCCCTTCATTGGGAAAGGTGTGCACATGCCCCGCCCCCCAGTGGTCGAACCGGCCTGGAATATCGGTATAGCCATATTGAATCATCACGGCGTATTCGCCGGCCTTGACTGTGAGAGCGGTACCAGCCTCTGAAGTGATACGCATCTCACGGGTTGCTGCTAGCCTTCGTCCTGCTGCTTCCACCGCCCGGCGTAGGGCCGGGGTGGGAAACAAACGCTCCAGGTCATCCGGGTGATCAATGACCATCAGGACCCGAGTGCCGGCCTGCATGATCTCCCGCAACTCTCTGGTGAACAGGACGATGTGGAAGGCCACCACGATGTCGGCCCCGCCTTCATCGCTTCTCCTGCCGCTGTGAGCCCCTTCAGGGAGGTCACGCCCACAGTCTGCCAGGAAGGGACAGCGGGACACCAATCTGAAAGACCTGTGCCCCCAGCTCTCGAGCGGCCGCAAAAGCGGCCGTGATATATTCAGGCCGGGTGGCAGGGTCACTGAGCACGACCATCGTCTCGCCCGCGCTAACCTTGCACATCGCAAACTCGGCCTGAAAGAGCGAGGCCAGCCGATCTCTTTCCATCGCCGTCCCTCCTTTTTGCTAGCGCTCTTTCTGGGTCACTGTCGGGTCAAAGGCGGTGCCGTTCACAAAGACAGCACGTTGAACAGGGACCGGATTCAGGAGCGCCTGCAAGACAAAACAACCGTTCTCGGCGTTACGGATGACCCCGGCCAACCGCTCTGGCGCCTCCTGGGACTCTATCTCCAACCGTGTCTCAATCCCTGGCCAGCTCCCCCGCACCGTCTGCCCCAGCACTGACCCTTCCTGGCGCACCCGCGCCCTCACATGCATCCGCGCCTTGTCTATCTTCACCTTCATCATGTGCCCGTACCGGGCAACCTGCGTGAGCAGTCAAAAAGCTATCGACGCACAAAAGTATGCCAACGGCGGCGGCGCGGTATTGTCTCCGCCCACGGCTTCCCCCTCATCACAGTGAATGGTAAAGCTCTCCTGGATGAGAGGGATCTGCACGTGCGCAACCTTACGCATCTTTTCCAGGGCTTCGGCATCCACTTCGAGAACAAACTCCCTGGTGCCCAGGTTAGGGTCGAGGCCTAACGGTGGTTTTGTCTCTGCCATGGTACTCCTCCTGCTTTGTTATCAACTGTGCAGTCTTCTTCTGAGACTGCTCCCCGGCTGCCCAGCCACTGCCCAGGTTATAAAGCCCGCAGTGCGGGCATGACGTCACGGGCAAACAGCTCCATCCGAAGCTGGGACCACAAACTCTCAGTTTGGTGGTCATAAAAGAGGACGTTGTTCTCGTGCAAAAGTCCGGAGACGCCGAAAGTCAACTCTTTTCCTTTCACCGTGCGGTCGTACACGACGCCACTGGCAGTCAGCGGTCAATAGGTCACGGCGACCGGCCGCCCGCCAAGCCGGTCATTGACGACCTCGTGCCAGGTCAGAATGCGCAGCGGATAGGCCTTGGCTACTGCTCCTTCGGTCACGCCGATGACCTGATCTTGATCTTCTAGGAAGGTAGCCTTATCGGCTAGGAGAAAGCGCGGGTCGAGAATGGCTGGGATGCCGTCTTTGGGTGGTCCACCCCCCACGATCTCCTGGGGTGGGATACTGTGCGTGGTGAAGTCAAAGGCGGTGAGACCCAGGCTCAACAGGAGGAGTGACACCGGTAAAAAAAGTTTCGGCATGAGTCTCACTTCCCCATTTCCTCCCCCCGGCCTACTCCCCATCGAACACCAACCGGCCGGCGGCGTTCTCCTTGTTGATGCGCTCCTGGATCTCCGGGGTGAGATACGCAGCGACCCGCTTCCCCCGCTGCTCCGGAAACTTCTCCGGCCACAACTGAGGCCGCATGGGGAACAGAGGAGGATCCTTGAGAGTCATGTCAAAACTGTTCAGGGGATGCAAAAAGTCGTCTACTTTGAGCAGCCGCTGGGGGTCATACAGCTTCGGATCAGCGTAATTCCGCTTGCTGTTGGTAAAAAAGATATACGGGACATTGGTCATGTGATCGATGCGGATGTCCCAGTAGTGCGAGTGCCAGCGGGCATTCCCCATGCGCCCGTCCTGTGGCCTGTAATTTAAGGGACGATGCTCATTGATGAAAAAGAGATCCCCCTCCTTGTTGTCATACAGCTCCTCACGCAGGAACAGCTTCTCCTTCACCGTTATCCACACCAAGCGCTTGCTCGCATAGTATCCCGGCAGAAAGTCTGGCTTGGGCTTGCCCTCAATCACATAACACTGCACCCCTCCGTCCGGCCCAATGTCCGGATAGGTATACGGTGCAATCCCAAGCGGAGAAGGGTCCGGCATCCCCAAGATCGGCACGTTGCGCAAATTGAGCTTCACTACCTCCCAGCTGGTCGGTACGTCCCAGGGGTACGGTTTCACCCAGGGGCGATCTTGGGGCGGAATGCGGTAGAACTGCTCTGGGTAGATGGTATCGATGCCGATAATGCGACTGTCATACTCCCAGGGTGGCCGACCCACGGAGTCATCAAAGACAAAGTCATACTGTGGCACCACATCATCCCGCCTGGGCGAAGGCACACGGCGAACCTTGCGCAAAGAGGGCAGATAGAGCCAGCGGTCCGCTACCTTGGTGCCCTCCCCGGGCACAATCTTGTACTCAACCTGTACAAAGCCAAACCCATAGTTAGAGGGAGGAAGATTGTACTTGGGAGCGAAGTAATTGGTTGGATCGCCCCCCTTAAGTTTCTTTGTCCGGTCCCAATAAGTGTCAAAGTTAGTTGTAACGTGAACCGCAACACTGCCCTGGTTTTCATAGAGACTGGCCCGGGTGTTGATCGTCTGCCCATTGACGATCAAATCCAGATCCCGGCGGGGCAAAGGCATAATGATGTCGGCCAGATAAAGGATCTCTTCAGCCGTATAAGGGGGCTGAAAGGGAAAATCCTCTAACGGGGCATACGACACATTGGGGTCCCGTGGGGTCTCATGGCTCCAGCGGCAGTCCATCTGCAGCTCATTCTTTTCCGCCTCGCTCATCTCCTCGCACGTCTTCCAGGTCTTGGCCGGTCGCTCCGGGGCGGCCCATCCTACCCCTCCAAGGCTGAGTAGACTCCCGAGAAGCGCCGCGAGGAAACGATAAGGAATAGTGATGGAACTCATAAGACACCTCCTTTTTTGCTTTTAAAAAGCCACAGAGACTGCTGGGGGGACGAACTCGGCATCATACGTACGCCCTTCATAGGTCAACCATTTGGCCCGTAAGACCGAGCGACCCGGTCCCCACCCTACGAGGTAGCCAACCACAGTAAGCTCTTTCCCCTCTGCTGCTGCCCGGCGGATCAGGAGATCGATCGCCGACCATACCTGATGCTTGTACGCCTCCGAGTAGCACACAATCTCCTCGCCATCTTTCTTGAGATGGAAATGCCAGTACTCAAAGTCTCGATGCCCCATCCCTCCCCATTCCACAGTGCCGGAGACTTCCACCCGTCGATGCACGTATTCCCGGGGATTACCGACCAACGCCGGAACCGACGTCTGCACTGGTGGCGGAAAAGCGCATCCCCACGGAAGGAGCAGGAGCGTCATACAAAGCTCCAGGACCGCTTGACTACTCAGCACAGCTCTCTCAGGCTGCGGAAAAACTCCGCGTTCACCCGGTTCGACGAAGCTCACCACTTGTACTTTCTTCCATTACTCGGTTACAGAAATGCGCCCCGCAGCATCCCGCGTCACCGGTTTGGCCAAACCCGCGCTTACTTGCCGGCGTACGATATAGTGGTATTCCCCCGGGAGAAAAGAGCAAAGGGCTGCGACTTCGAAAGGTCGAACCTCTCCGGAGGTTAACGATCCATCTCCAGAAAGCTGGAACCGGGTGGGCTCTTTGCATAGGATCTTCTCGACTGTCTCTGCTCCGAAACTGATCCACACAGGGACGCCAGAGTAATTGATCCAGGAGACGACCTCGCCAGCCTTGATGCTGAGGCCCTCCGGCAAAAGGTTATTCACACCGATCCGCACTACCCGTTGCTCGGCACGCAGGTGTTCGCTCTCCTTCTCCTGGGACTGACTCCATAGAGGAAAGGCTGCGACCGTGAAGCATACCAGCACGCCAATAATGATGATATTCCGGATCATCTGCTGCACCTCTTCTCCTGTTCACTCCCTCCCTAGCAGGGAGAGAATGGTCACGGTACGGCGGAAATTCATTCCACCCTGCACAGGCCAGAGGCCTGTGCCACCAAGTAACCTCATGCTGAGGATGGTGGCATGCGTACCACAGCCAGCCTCTCGTTGCGAATCAAGCCCGCCAGGACGGCGGCACCGGCCAAGGCGGCGGCAAACAAAATCAGGACGAGAAAGTACGTGCCCGTACTATCTCTCAAGGCACCGGCAACCGGAGGCCCAACCAAGGACCCCACGGTGGCAACGAGCCAATACGTCCCGACCAGGGAGCCTAAGGAGCCGTTGCCAAACAGGGTGCCCAACACCACAGGCGCTAGCGTTAGCGCTCCTCCTTGGGCTATGCCGAAGAGGGTCACAAAAGTCCAGAACAGCACTGCTCCCTCTCCCCACACCACCAGAAGGACTGCCACGGCCTGGATAAGAAAAGTCCACAGCAGCACCCTGCCCGCTGCATAGCGATCCGCCAGATACCCCATCCCCACTTTGCCGACCGTGCCCATGCCAATCATCACTCCCAGAGAGAGCGCGGCGAGACCCTTCGCCAGACCTTTATCGAGGGCTAGAGGGATGACATGAGAGAACACGCCGGTGAGCGCACAGAAGAACAGGAATCCTGAACCCGCCAGGAGCCAAAAAGGCTGTGTCCCCATCGCCTCTCGTAAGGTGAAGCCGACCTCTGCCTGTCGAGGAGTCGGCTGGGTTGGTGGCACAGGCCTCTGGCCTGTGCGGAGGGCCGGAGCATCCTGCACCGTGGCAAGAATGGTCCCGAAGAGGGCTAGGCCGGCGCTGACTCCAATGAGGAGATAGGCATAACGCCAGCCCAGGGCCGCCACCAAGGACTGCGCGAGGGGAGAGAGGAAAAGGGCTCCTATGGTCCCGCTATAGGCGATGCCTAACGCCAGCCCGCGATTATCTACAAACCAGCGGGAGATTAGCACCGTCACCGGCACGATACCTGTCATACCCGCGGTCACACCCAAGGCGCCATAGAGCAGACAGAACTGCCACACCTCCTGCACGACACTCAGGAGCGCTCCCCCTCCGGCAATCAAGACCGCGCCGCTCAGAAAGACCTTCTTCGGTCCCAGGGTCTCACACAAACGCCCAACGGCAGGTCCGCTAAGCCCATAGACCAGGACGTACAACGAGTAGGCAAAGGCGATACTGGCTCTGCTCCACGGCACGGACTCCAAGAGGGCGGCAAAGAACACACTAAAGGTGGAGGCGACCAGGGCAGGTCCGATCAACACGCTCACGAAGCAGCCGCCAACCACCAGCCAGCCGCGGATCGAGGAGGTCTTCTCCGGGAGAATCGCTTCAAGCGGGGGGTGCTCGACCAGTTCTCGCATACTTTAGCCCCGGGGACCGAGTGCTGAAGACCGAGTCTAGGCAGTCCTGAGGTCCGAGTCATGAGTGCTGAGTGAAGAGTTTCGCAATTTATTCCCAGGACTCAGGGCTCATTGCTCAGGACCGAAGCTCAGTCCTCCTAATACTCCCCATCGAACACCAGCCGCCAGGCGGCATCCTGCCTCTTGATCCGCTCTTGCATCTCTGGGGTCACATTGGCCATCAGCTTGTCCTGCGGTCGCAGCGCTGGGAACTTCCCCGGAAAGAGCACAGGGCGCATGGCAAAGTGGTGAGGATCATCAATGGTGAGGTGCACCTTGTTAATAGGGAGGAACCATTCATCTATCTGCAGGAGCCGCTGCGGGTTAAACCACTGCTTCAGGTCGCGGTCCTTAGGTATGTGGAAGTAAGGGGAGCCGAGCCCCGAGGTCATGTGGTCAATGCGCATGTCCCACCACACGGCGGTTATAAAGGCATAGCCCTCCCGCCCGACCTCGGGAAAGGCGTGGGTGAAGCGGTACTCCATGATGAAGAAGAGCTTGTCCTCCTTGGGGTCATACTCTTCCACCCGCAACAGGAGCTTGTACTTTTTATCTACCCAGGAGAGGAGCCGTCCGACATAATAGCCAGGCAGGAAATCTGGCTTGGGCTTGCTCTCCACTACGTAACACTCCACCCCTCCATCCGGCCGGGCAAAGGGATAATCCTCCGGGTTGATGACACCTACGGGCAGATGTCTGCCTAACTTGACTATGTCAGTCCCGGAAAAATCTGGCTTTGCCATGGGTCGCTCGTGGTCCGGAAATCGTTGATGCTCCTCGGGATAGATGATGTCTGTGCCGACGACCCGGTGATCGTACTCATAGGGAGGCCGGCCAAGGTTATCGTCAAACGTGAAGTCGTACTGCGGCACCACATCCTCACGCCGGGGAGAAGGGACCCGTCGCACCTTACGCAGCGAAGGGAGGAACAGCCAGCGGTCCGCCTGCTTGCTATTCTCGCCGGGCACGATCTTGTAGTCAATCTCAATCAGGCCAAAGCCGTAGTTCGAAGGGGGCAAATTGTACTTGGCAAAGACGTACTGGAGGATGTCCCCTCCCTTCAGCTTTTTGACTCTATCCCAATAGGTACTTTGACCCGCATAATAGATGGTCGCATTGAGCTGGTTCTCATACAGGCTGCCGCGGCTGTTAATCGTGGAGCCGCCGCCGGTCAGATCAAAGGAGACACGCCCTTTGGTGCGCGGAGCGACCGAGTCAGAGAGATACATGAGCTCCTCCCCGGAGTAGGGCGGCTGAAAGGGAAAGTCCTCAGCCGGGGCATAGGTGACCTGCGGGTCGCGGGGAAACTCTTTGCTCCAGCGACAGTCGATCTGCTCCTCAGCCAGTTCTTGGGGGCTCATTTCCTCACAGGTTTTCCAGGTCTTGGCCGGCCGCTCCTGGGCGGCCCATCCTACCCCAACAAGGCTGAACAGGCACCCGACGATCACTGCCGCGCGCCACTGTGTGAGAGCAATTGGCTTCATAAATGCCTCCTTTTCCCCGTAATCAGTTTGCAGATTGCTTAGTGGGTTCGCCTATCTTCCTGTGAAAAATTGCTCGCGTGGTGGAAAAGGCCCACAACCCGCCGCCGGAGTCCTGGGAAGCCACGAAATAGAAGTTCACCATGCGTTTGACCTGCGGGCTGTCATACTCTCCCCACTCCTTCCCGTCATAGCGCAGAATGATTCCGCCTTGCCCAACGGCGTAGACTTCGTGCTCGGATAGGGCCACAACCGACAACAAATGGCGGCGTGTCGGCACGGTGGGCCAGACCGTCCACTTTTCCTCTTGGCCGGCATAATGGAGGATGGTTCCCTCTTGACCGACGGCCCACGCATCGCCGGAGGGGAGATAAGCGAGGCTGTAGAGGTGTTTGCGGGTCGGGCTTTCCACCTCCTGCCACTTCTCCCCGTTGTAGTGGAGGATTTGCCCCAGGTTGCCCACAATCCAACCATTGTGGGGCGAGAGAAAAGCGACGTCGTGATAATAACCCGCTTCGGCGGCGAAGCCCGACTCGCCGATGGCCTCTGCCACCAGCCCGTATTGCGCCGTATCAGCCGCACCCTTGCGCTCCGCTACCAACCGCATGACCGGCGCTTCGACTTTCTGCCACGCACGCCCATCGTAGTGGACGATGCCGGCGCTATCGCCTACTGCCCAGCCATTATCCGGGCCGGTAAAGACCACCCGCTCGAGGTTGACCGTCTCCAGCCCCTGTGGGATCTCGACCGCCTGCCAATCCTTCCCGTCGTAGTGGAGAAATGTGCCCCACGCACCCACGGCCCACCCTTCCTGCGGTGAGGGAAAAGCCACCGAGAACAAATGTCGGTCTGTGGGAGCGGGCTCCACCGCTGCCCACTGTCCCGCACGATAGCGGAGGATCGTCCCTCGTTCCCCGACCGCCCAGCCTTCATCCGGAGACAGGAAAGTGGCGCAGAAGAGGGTATAGTTCAGGGGAGACGCAACGACATGCTCCCAACTCGAAGCCGGTGTTGTCGGTGTCTCCTGCGCGCGGCTACAACACAGTCCCGCCCCCAGGGCAGTCAGCAACAGAAGGCAATGCTTGACCCGCATATATACTACTCACTTTCTGTGTCGGTTTCCTCGTTCTCGACAGACTTGGCGCAGCGGAACCCGACATGATTCATGTAGCCAAAGGGAGGAGAAAGCACCTGGGCGCTCAGATTCCATTCCTGTCCATCCACCGTCCATGACCCGCCTTTTACCACGACGCGGCCCTCGTCAGTCCATAGCTGCACCGCCGTAGAGGTCCACTCCGCTACGTTGCCAGCTAAGCCGTGCACTTTATAGACACTGACGTCTCCCGGGTACTCGTACACCGAAACCGGTTTATGCTTCCCCTCTTCCCAGGTGTTTGCCTTCCCTCGTTCGTACTGATTTCCCCAAGGGTACAAGGTTCCCTTCTCGCCGCGGGCGGCTTTCTCCCATTCCTCTTCGGTCGGTAGCCGTTTCCCCAGCCACTTGCAGTACGCCTCTGCCTCCGCCTGGTTGATGCCCACCACCGGCTCATCTTCTTCCCCTTCAGGACAGAGTGGCCGCCCACGCCAGCCTCCAGGAGCACGTGCGCCAGTGGCAAACACGGATTTGGCGTACTGCGCATTGGTGACTTCATAGCGGTCGATGTAGAATGCCGCGGTCTGTTCGGTGTGCTGTACTCGCTCATCATGCAAGGTTTGCCGGTCACCGGTCGGGTCTTCAATCAGCCGCAGGGGCGCCCCATCTCCTCCCATGCCCATGACAAAGGGACCGTCAGGGATGAGCACCATGTCCTGATTCGCTCGCCACTCTTTCCAGCCCCACACGGCCAGCCCCACCACCACGATTAACAGCATGCCAACCAGCACGGAACGAAGCAGAAAGTTGGGCATTAACGATTCCCCCCAGAAAGGACTGAGTAACGAGAACTGAGGACTGAGTAAAAACAATGACTCAATCACTCAATGGTTCAATGATTCGATCCTCATTCACTCAGTCCTCAGCACTCAGTCCTCAGCACTTTAAAATGTATAGTTCACCTCTATCCCCACGTTCTTATCGCGGGTGAAGGTTTCGAAAGGTCCCAGGACTTCTCCCGGATCTAGCTTTCGCGATCCGTGGCCGAAAAACAGCGTGCCAATGAGCCGCAGCTCTATGTACTGCGAGAGGCTGTAGGCGATCACCGGGCGTACTTTTGTTCCCCCGTAAATATCCGTCTGCCGCGGCGCAGCAAAGGCACCGACCCAAAACGTAACTGAGGTAGTCAGGCGGTCTTCGGTCGCCCGCCAGGGGTGCGACAGCACGAAGATCGGGATGTAGGACCATTGGTTGGGCCCGGTAAACCCCCCGGAAATCCCCTTCTTCCAGTTAAACGTGTAGCTGAAAACATGGAGAAACGTGAAGGCCCAGCGGTCGGGAAAAGTAAAGTCGAACTGTAGAGCGTTGCGCGTGGCGGTGCGCCGCACGTGGTTGTCTACTATTTTTCTTTGGGCGACCGCCGTGTTCACCCGCGCTGCCCGGGCATCGATCGGACTGTACTCCATATCGCTCTGGAAATAGCTCTCCAGGGTGACCGTCATGGGCAGGGTCTCGATGCCGAAAGGCACGTTACTGAAGACGTACCCCCAATCAAAGCCACCGCCGTACCCAATCCCACGAGAGAACGCCAAAAAGGGGCGCAGCGCTCCCTTCGGCGTGCGTGCATTGCGTTGCAGCCACACACTGGGTGTACGGTCCCACAAGTACCCGCCCATCAAGAAACCGGTAAAGTTCTCCCCGCTCCAGGTCCAGCGCCCAAAGACCTCGTGGTCATCAAAAGACCAACCCGGCCGTTTGCTCAACCGCTTGTTAAGGCCAAAGAAGGCCGCCCGGTTAAAGAACGGCGGGTTCCAAGCGGTACCCGCCCCCCAGGAGAGCGCCCCGAACCGATCCCCCTGCCACTCCGGGACCCACAGGAGCTTGAATTCGTTGGTCCCGCCCAGCCCCGCGGTGTAGTAAGTCAGGTTCACCATGAAGCGGTTGAGGCGCCGGAGGAAGAAGTCATCCCCTTCCAGCTGTGCCCCCTCCCGCTGATCGAAGCCGTGGACAATGTCAGTGGTCGGGGCAATCAATTTGCCCCAGGCCTCCTGCTGCCGGCCCACGACAAGGCGCCAGGAGGGGGTGGGAAACCAGTCCAGATAGGCTTCACGAAAGATGTAGTCGGGATCACTCAGCCAGTGAATATTGGGGTCCCGCGCTCTGCGACCGAAGTCATGGACATCGTAGGTACCGTTGTACTCATAGCGGAGCGTTCCCACCGCCCACAGCGTGGGAGAGAGCGTGTAGCGCAACTGCACCTCGGTCATACTGGTGATCTGCTGATATCTTTGCCTCTTGTCATAGATGAGCGTCCGTTTCCCATTTGCGCCAGGCGCGCTCAGAAAGCGTGTATCACTTTCAATGTTCCAGTCCACCCACTGGCGGTAAAACCCCACCACCCGCAGCCCTGGAATCGCCTCTTGCAGCGGCACCCGGATCGCCCTTCCCAGGGGATCGAAGTCGGATATGAATTCATCGAACTTCCCCCAGGCACTTCTGAGCGGATTCTGTGCCCAGGCGAGCGACACCGCGCTCAGGAGCCAGACGACCTGCAAGCATACGCAGGCTGCCAGAGTTCGCTTCTGCATTCTGTGTCTCATACGCCCCTCCTTCCTTTTGTAGGGGCGGCCCCGCGCATAGCCACCCAAAAGGGGGCAACCACATAGGGTTGCCCCTACCTCCTTACAGGTACCATTTGCACTCCGTTCCTATGCAGCTTTCCCCACCTGTCCGGCTACGGAGCGACCAAACATAAAGCGCGGCTTGAAGCGCCAAAGCAATGCCGGAAACAGTAATCCTCCACCCACCATGTTCGTTATCATAATGAAAGCCAGCAGGATCCCCATCATTGCCTGAAAGCGGAGAGGGGAGAAAAAGAGCACGGTGACCGCCGCCGTCACCGTCATACCGGTAAAGAACACCGCCCGCCCCACAAA
>WNFB01003892.1_pt1 | contig 13220 bp, 12 predicted proteins | sample 5400501 | NCBI WGS metagenome assembly WNFB01 (sample SAMN13153341, study PRJNA577476) | soil metagenome | isolation source: 200 cm saprolite under Douglas fir tree site 2 hole 1 | place: USA:California | collected 2015-04-18
GGCCAGAACAGCGCAACCAACAATACAACCAGCAGCGTTCCTATACCTCCTCCAGCTACCGAGATGATCGGGCCGAAAAATTGGGCCACCAGGCCAGATTCAAAACCGCCCAATTGATTGGACGCTCCGGTAAAGATATGGTCAATCGCGGCTATGCGCCCTCGCAGAGCATCCGGTGTGCGTACAAGCATGAGGGTGCTGCGAATGACTACGCTGATATTATCCAGGCCGCCCAGCAGGAAAAGCATCAGGAGCGATAGCCAGTACAGGTGCGATATGCCAAAAATCAAGGTGGCCAGGCCAAAACCCGCGACAGCCCACAGCAGGGCTCTACCCGCCTTTTTGAAAGGTGGCGCATGAGCAATAAAGAAGGAGACGCATACGGCCCCGATTGATGGCGCTGCCCGCAGCCAGCCCAGACCGGTTGGGCCGACATGCAGGATGTCTTTGGCATAGATCGGTAAGAGGGAGGTGGCACCACCCAGCAATACAGCAAATAAATCCAGAGTGATTGCAGCCAGAATGACCTGAGTACTCCACAAAAACTTGACGCCTTCCAACAGCGGCCCAACGCGGGAACCCGACGTGGTTGTCTCGCCGGAAGCTACTACTCGCCGACCTCCACGCAGCAGCATGATCAATACAGCAGAAAGGAGGGCGGTGCAGGCATTCAGTCCATACACTAATGTTGCGCTATGACTTAAGGCAATCACGAAGCCTCCCAGGGTGGGCCCAAGCACAGAAGCCAATTGCCAGGAGCCGCTTTCCCATGTAGCAGCATTGCCAAAGACGCTCTCCGGCACAGTTTGGGGGAGCAATGTTGTACTGGCAGGACTATTGAAGGCTACTGCACTGCCGATGAGAAACAGGCAGCCGTAGATCAGCAGCAGCGAACCACGTGTGAAAGACAACGCCATCAAACCAAGAGAAGCAAGCATCAGGACAGCCTGGGCTGCGATGACGATGTGTTTGCGATTGAGCCGGTCGGCCAGGTGACCTGCTGGCAGCGATAGCATGATGATAGGAATGATCTGCGCCAGTCCGACCCCTCCCAGGGCCAGCGCAGAACCTGTTCGTTCATAGAGCTCCCAGCCGATGGCAACGCTGACCATCTGATCACCAACTGAGGCAATAAATGTGCCGATCAGCAAGAAACGGAAGTCACTAAAACGTAGAGCTTGATAGGGATCGTGGGATGAGGGCTGGCTATTCGAACGTTTGGGGAGCATACACGCTACGCATATTTAACGCCTCCTGCTTTTTTCTTGTTCTTCCCACGCTTCTTGCCGCGCGAAAATTTCTTCCGTAGTGCCTTCATCACAATCTCGTCTTCAATACTCCCCTTGAATAATACAATAAGTCCGATATAGAGAGCGAGGAAAACAGGGATCAGCAGGAGTTGAGCGGACAAAATTGCATGGCCTAGCAGTATAGACAACTTGAGGTGGCTGCGATAGAGCAGGTAGAATAGTGTACCGATCACGGCACTACTGATCAGTCCGGCTCCTATTGGTTTGAAAACATCCCAACGATATGGATGCATTTTGAGCAGCAAGCACACCTGGAGCAATTTCATGAGGTTGACTAAGCCAAAGGAGACACCCGTGCCGATAGCGGTACCCATTGCACCATAACGGGGGATCAATATTACGCCCAATATCACATTCACAATCATCGCCACCAGCGAATTGAGGAAGGAGAGCTTATTATAACCAGTCATCTGGAGCATATACCCTACCGCTCCCGTTCCTACATTGAGCAGAGCGCCAACAGACAAGGCGATCACCAGAGGCGACGCTGGCACAAAACCAGCTCCTGATAAGCCAAGCAGGTAGGGAGCGAAAAGCGCACTCACCAGGAAGATGGGTAAGCTAAAGGTAATTGTCCATTTGGTGACCACCTTAAACATGGATTCCAGCTTCTCTCGTTCTCCCTTGCTATGCAATTCCGCAATGGTTGGCGCGAAGATATTATTCAGAGAAAGTAACGGCAGAGTGATAAAGTTACTGATGCGTGTGGCTGCCCCGTATTGTCCAATTTGTCCTGCGGAGACGTTAAAGATCGCCAGCAACAAGGTATCCATGAAATAGAGAAGATTATCTGTGACAATCGATAAAAAGTTCAGTGAAGCGAAACCAAGCCATTCCCGCAACTCGTACCGTTCCATTTCTTGAATAGCGACGCTTCTGACCTGCCGGAAAAGAAAGAAAAAGTTGAGTAAGGTGCTCAAGGCCGTGCTGATGATCAATGCAAGCACAATGCCTGTGATGTTGCTAAAGAAAATGATGACGAGTACCATCAGCATAATCTGTATTAGTGGCTGTAAGACATTTGACACCAGGACACGAAATTTGAATACCTTGAAACCGCGCAAGCCCTGTTGCCAGACAAACTGCATACAGAATAACGGGATGAGAGGAGCCATCATCTGTAGCACTGGCACGACCTGCACTAAAGAGCTTTGCTTACTGGTCCCATGAGCATGCAATGCTACAATGGCAGGAGTAAAGTATAGTACCAATAAGGCGCCGATCAGTCCTGCTATTCCCGCCATGGCACTGCAGAAGATGGTTAAGCCTAACAGCAACCTGGGCTTCTGCTTGCCGCGATAGATTGCCACATAGCGCAGCATGGCGTCTCCCATGCCGAGACCAAATACAGAGGAAATCAAGTTCACCAGAGATGTACTGAGGACGTATATGCCATAGACGCCTGGGCCAAAACTGTATTGAATAAGGAAGGTGCTTACATACTTTAATACGCTTCCGAGGACATTGCCAAGACCAACCATGCCAGCAGCGCTCGCCGCGCCGGACACCTCCGATTTCATCTCCTGCTGTGGCTTGCCCTGTTCCTTCGTGATGCCACCGAGCACCATCATAGGAATGGTTAAAAGCTTGTCGAATTCAGGATCGTCAATACCGAAACCAGAGGTTTCCACTTCGAAGGGCTGACCCGTTCGAGGCCTCACAATCGCCTGTTGATGAGGAGTTGTAACACGCTCGCTCAGCATTCCATTGCCGTTCGCGCGCGTCAAAGGGATAGCTGGCAGAGGTGCAGTCTGTATCATCTCAGCACCACCAGCCCCCACATCACCAGCCACCCTGGCATGCGGCGATGCTTGCGCAGTAAAGGGCATACCGCCCTTGTGTCGCGAAGGCAAAAATCCGCTGCGTCGTATTTCGCTGCGTGGCTTTGCTACCGGCACCTTCACCGTCTCTTGGTACTCTATATCTTCTATCAACGGCCTGAACTGCAACCGCCGTAGCCGTCGCTCAGAAGTTTTCGATGAGGGTTTGACAAGACCGTCACTCATTACAAGCTACTGCCTTCAAAGCAATACGACAAGATATGCCTCCGTTTCCCTTTCCAGGATGTAGGGGCCCGATTTATCGCGCCCTTGAGACACGCGGTATATTCCATATTCCACGACGAGCGCGTGCAAGTGGGAAAAAGCCAGTGTTTTCAACATGGCGTACTGTTACTCTCTTACCCTAGTATCCAATATCGGCTCGGATGCGAGAAAGGAACATGTAACGCAAGTCCAAGTATACTTGACGATTGCTATGAGAAGTCAGAACAAAATGTTGCGTTCCGGTGATGCTTGATGCCCAGGGGTTAAGATTTCATAACTAACTCGAAGTGCGATTTTCATTGAATGCTCGCCGCTTCGCGGCTCGCAACATGAGTCATCCCCAATCCAGGCGCAATGAATTGCGCCCCTACAGCCGTTTCGTTGTACAATATGGGGAGTGCGCGCCCATCCCCAACCACAAGGGCGCGATAAATCGGGCCCCTACAGGAGAACGAACGTGAAGAGACACATCATTCCTCTGTCTAAAAGACCGGGGGACATCGCCATTCTCGCTTTTTTCTTCGTCAACATCCTGCTGATCACCTATGTCGTCGATATCGAACAAGTCATCGTCGCTGACCCGGCGCATTTCACCTATCCGCTCTGGCCACCACCCGCCGCCGTCGATGCTATCCACTGGTGGGGACGTACATACGATCCGGTATTGTTGGCCCGACCGGCGTGGTGGAAAGTCACCATCTGGATCGACGCTGTATTCTTTGGCCCGTTCTATATCGCTGCCATCTACGCCTACATCAAAGGCAAAGAGTGGATTCGCATCCCCAGTATCATTTACGCCTCCATGCTGCTGACGGTCGTGCTGGTGATACTCGGCGAAGATATAGGCGGTACACATGCCACACCGCACCTACCGATTGTCCTGCTGGCTAATCTTCCCTGGCTGCTCTTCCCCATCTACATCATTTACCGCATGTGGCGGTACCCGGCACCGTTTACACGGGCAGACAACGCCACACACGTAAAGGCAGTAACAGGCTGGACGTGATGAAGGCTAGATGCTCACTTTCCAATCGCCTCTTTATAGCGGCGCATGGCTTCTATATGCTCTGAAGTGGACTTGAATCCAGCATTCATGGTGTTAATGGAGATATGCGTTGCCCCCAGTCTTCGCCATCCCTCCGTCTGGCGAACCCACTCGTCAAGGTCGCCGTCGCTTGCATTCAGGCGCGCCTCGACGCCCACCTCATTGGGATCGCGGTCCGCTTCCCTGATATAGCTGCGCAGGCGATCCAGGGTCTCGCGCATCTGCTCGTCAGGTTTCCCCTGCGGGAGCCACCCATCGCCCAGGCGAGCGGTACGACGCAGCAGCACCTCTGCTCTCCCACCCAGCCATATGGGGATGGAGCGACGTACCGGCAGTGGATTGAGTCCTGCTTCAGTGATGGTATGGAATTGCCCTTTGTAGCTGACGACCTCCTGGCCCCATAAGAGCCGCATTACCTCTATCTGCTCCTCCACGAATCGCCCTCGCGTGTGGAAGTCCATACCCAATGCCTCGTATTCTACCGGATTCCAGCCCACTCCCACCCCCAGGCGCAGCTTCCCACCAGTGAGCACATCCACCTCTGCCGCCTGCTTGGCAACCAGCGCAGTTTGCCGTTGAGGGAGGATGATCACCGCCGCGAGCAGTTCCAGCTGCGTCAGTGCCGCAAGGTAGCCAAAGAGTACGAACGGCTCGTGGAACATGTCCCGCTCGGTATATCCTCGCCAGCCTGGACGGTTGGTGGGATCAGCTCCCAGGACGTGGTCAAATGCGACAAGATGACTGTAGCCCATGGCTTCCGCCGCCTGCGTATAGTCGCGAATAGCCACGGGGTCAGCACCAATCTCGGTCTGTGGGAACGTAACACCTATCTGCATGTAAGATACCTCCGCTGTTCTAGTGTTTTGTCAAGATTCATTATGTTGGTGGCGGAGCCCGGCACCCGCAACTTTCAGGGGTAGGTATTTGGCAGGCAATCGAGGGCCGCGTAGGGGCGGGAGTGGGGCGGATGAGGGGTGGGGGCCCTTGTGGCCGCCCGCGTCCTGTACCCGTGACCGAAACACTCTCCCCATCTACGGGCGGCCACAAGGGCCCCCACTCCACCTAACTCCACCCCCGCCCCTACGCGATAACTTCCGTTCCCTGCCTTCACCATTCCCCGAATGCGGCTGCCGTTTCCCCAAATGCCTACTCCTGAGAGGGCACTCGCAATGCGAGAGCCAAGCTCATTCACGGATGCTGGTCGCCCAGAAAAGAAAGCTCCGCCGTCGTCGGTGGGTGCAGCACGAGTTCCTCCACAAGAGAAAGAGCGGCGGCCAGGTCTCGTAGATCGAGCATCTCGACCGGTGAGTGCGAGTAGCGACGTGGGATCTTCACTTCGAGCGTGGCGATGCCGCCAGCAGCCAGGTGTGCCGCCGCCGCATCGGTCATCCCTCCGCCGGTAACCGCAAGCTGGTATGGGACACCAGCACGTTGTGCTGCCGCAATCATAGCTTCGCGAGCGGCCTTTGGGAATAAAAAGCCCGAGTCTCCCGAACCAGAAGCGGGTGTGATGAGCACGCCGTTCCCGATGCGAGCCGTGTAGGCCATGCCCCGCGTGTCTGGCGTCCCAGCCGCCGGAAACGTGTCAATCACAATCGCCAGGTCGGGCTTAAGGCGTGTAAAGGCGGCAGTTGCCCCGCGCAGGCCAACTTCTTCCTGCACCGTAACCAGAGCTGTCAGGCGACATGAGAGCTCATGGCCTTGAAGGCGGCGCAGGAGATGCAGCAGCACAACGCAACTGGCACGGTTGTCGATACCTTTGCCCGCCACTCGCGTGCCTGCCAGATTCCGCAGTTCTGAGAGCACGACCACCGGGTCTCCCACACGCACCCCAAGATCAGCCACGGCTGCCGCATCGTCAACTCCAAGGTCAACGTACAGATCGGCCATAGATGTGCCCTGGCCATGCTCTGATTTAGGAGTAAGATGACCGGAGCGTGCTCCAATTACCCCAGGTTGTCCGGCTACCCATACTGCTCGTCCCTCCAACAGCCGGGGCTGTACTCCACCAAGTGGTAACAAGCGTAGAAACCCACCTGGCTCTACACTTGCTACCATGGCTCCAATTTCGTCAGCATGTGCCGAAACCACAATGTGTGGCACACCTTGCGCCCCCTCGCGTGTAGCCGTGAGATTGCCCATATGATCGACATCGACAGTATCGGCTAATGGAGCTAAGAGGCCGCGCATCCGCGCAATCACTGGCTGCTCAGCTCCAGATGGAGCATGCAATGCTGTCAAATCCGCCAGGTCTGTTCGCAAGGAATTCATCACATCGCGGTCTTGCTGCATAGTAACCTCACGTATGTCTAAATAGATAGAGGACAATCCTTAAAGCGTATTCTACCACTTGGAAGTAATCGAGGAATTACCTGCTCCGGCAGGGCTATTCAACAATTCCCAACATGGCGCACGCAAGGAGCGCCACTACTATACGCAGGCGATGGGCACCAGCGTCGTATAGTAGTGGCGCTCCTTGCGTGCGCCATATTGGCCGCTTTTTGTGATAGACTCAAAGAGAAACAAGACACCGTATTATGGGATGCCAGCGTGAAAACGCTTGAGAAAGGAAAAATTCATGTTGGATAGAGCTAGAGTTACTGCCTGGCTGGATGCTTACGTCCATGCCTGGAAGACCTACGATCAAGACGCTATCGGCGAGCTCTTCAGCGAAGATGCCGTCTACTCCTACAAGCCCTATAGCGAGCCTGTTCGCGGGCGTGCTGCTATCGTGGCCTCCTGGCTGGAGGATCGCGACCCACCCGGCACGTATGATGGTCATTACGAACCCATCGTGATCGAGGGTGACCGGGCCGTGGCGAATGGCCGGAGCCGCTACTTCGAAGCGGATGGTTCCACATTCAGAACCGAGTGGAATAATATTTTCGTGCTGCGCTTCGATGACGAGGGACGCTGCATGGAGTTCCACGAATGGTATATGGAACGGCCCAAGAGCTTAGAAGCTGAATAAACCGGAAAGGAATATTGCACATGGCGATGAATTATGGAATAATTGTGCCGCAAGGCTGGCGCATGGACCTGGTGGGCATTGCCGATCCGATTGAGGCATATGAAGCAATGACCCGCGTCGCACAAGAAGCCGAAGCACTGGGCTTTCACTCGATCTGGCTCTACGATCATTTCCATACCGTTCCCACCCCCACGCAGGAGGTGACCTTTGAATGTTGGACAAGCACCACCGCCCTCGCTCGCGATACGAAACGCGTTCGCATTGGTCAGATGGTGACATGTAATAGCTATCGCAATCCCGCGCTCCTGGCAAAAATAGCCAGCACCGTGGATGTACTCAGCCATGGCCGCCTCGATTTTGGTATCGGTGCGGGCTGGTTCGAGCACGAATACCGCGCATATGGCTATCCCTATCCTGCTACAGGCGAACGCTTGCAGCGTTTGCACGAGGCAATCCAGATCATTCTGGCGATGTGGACGCAAGACGAAGCCACATTTGAAGGGAAATACTACCAGGTCAATGGGGCTATCAACCAGCCCAAAGGGGTGCAGAAGCCGCATATCCCCTTACTGATTGGAGGCGGCGGTGAAAAAGTCACCCTCAAACTGGTTGCACAATATGCGAACGCCTGCAATGTTGGCGGGGATATCCCAATCATCAAGCACAAGCTCGCTGTCCTCAAGCAACATTGTGAAGACCTTGGACGCGATTACAATAGTATCAAGCGCACCGCCCTCATCGATGATTGTGCCATCGCCGAAACGGAGGAGGCGGCCATTGCGAAACTGACACCTGAACAGCGTGCTGACCTCGAAAACATGCGCCAGGAAGCGTTGATTGGCACTCCCGCCATGATTCGCCAACGCCTGGCGGAATATGAGGAGGCAGGCATACAAGAAATCATCGTCCGCTTTGTCGACGCCACACAACTGGAATCTATCCGCCTGTTCGCACGGGAGTGCATGCCGCACGCGCACTGACAGGGCAGCTGAGGCAGGTGAAAGACAACATGATGGAAGATAGTGCGATGATTGAGAAGATTGGTCGCGCGCAGGACCTCGCGGCCAACGGCGACGGCGATGGCGCACGCGCACTTTACACGGAACTGTGGGATGAAGCCACAGGCTCTGGGAACCAGTACCAGGCGTGCGCCGTCGCCCACTTCATGGCGCACGCCCACGTCGAGCCAGAGTCACAGCTCGACTGGCATTTGCGCGCTCTTCATGCCGCCGACGCCGTAGGCGACGAGCGCATCCGCGCCTTCTACCCTATCAGGCACCTTTAGACGATAACCTCGCGAGAATGTCATGCACTTCTTCCTGTGCTTGTTTTGTATCTCCTGCAAAGATCAAGCCCATAGGATTTTTCGCCATGCGGCAAATTATTCTCGTTCCATCTCGCTTCAAAATATCATCTCTTTCAGCAAGACACGTTCTGACAATGTGCGGATCTACCTTTTCAGGTAAGGGATGCTTATCGTAAGTACATATTCCTGCCTGGATCACCGCCCTCATATTGGATATTGTCTGCGCTTTTCTGTTGGCTCCCAGTACGGCCATAATGGCATCAGTATAGTTTGTCCAGCGCGGATTGCATTCTGCAAGATAATTGGACGCCGGCTGCTTTCTTCTCCTCTGCAAGCTTTGTTCCAGTTCTCCCGGAATCATGATATCTATGTTGGCTACGCCCCGGATCGAGGCGAAGTTTATACCGCACTTATGGGCTGTCTTGCGCAGAAACATTTCAAAGAATGCCGCCGTCTGCGCCTCATATTGCTGTTGCATGCGCTGCAGGTGGGGATTCTTGGGAAGATACGTGCTTGTTCCAACGCACGCTTTACTGCCGTCCTTTTGCAACTGACCATTCCACCCCAGCGACTCCACCTGGTCTTCCATGATCACAACCGACATGCCAGGAGAATCGGCGAAGTCTATATAGCGGCTGATCACTATTCTCGCTTCCTTCTGCGGATTCATAGTAGCAGCCAGGTGCTCCTGTGACCTGGCCAATGCCTCTTGCCACTGATCATAATATTGGGCATGTTCGGCATCCCCGTTCGGTATGAGGACGATACCGTTATGGTTTTCATAGAGGAGACAGCAGCCGTAATTGCCATCTGACTCTGCAGCCCGCAGCATCACTCCCAGGGGATAGGCCTGTGACAGGTCCGTTTGTGTGTATAATTCCTCCACCCCGGCGAGAAAAGCTGCCACTGCTCTGGTGAGATCGAAGATAGTTGAGACAGTATAATCGGGAGGACGAAATCCCTCCAGGTCAAACTCATCAGCAAGTTGATAGAAATTCGCTTTATTTTTCAGTGCATGGGTCATCTTTCCCGGTATGCCCCATGGCTGAGCTTCTAATGCATCGAGCATGAACGTTTCTGTCTCGGGAACGTTGATATACGGTACTACTAATGGTGCCGATCCGCCTGTTCTCTCTTTCTCTGCTCGCAGTTCTTCGAGCGTCTGAGGGACAATAGCCTTGCCAAAGAGTCGGCTGAGATAGTCCATCTGCGTGCGCAGGTCTGTTGTGTGCTGGTCGACGAGTACGCGTATGTTATTGGAGTCATAGGGTAAGTGACCACATCTTTCTCCGTAGTGATGCTCCACTTGTTTGACCATCATTTCATTAGAGGCGCGCAATACTCCACTCCCTACATTATGGAAGCCCACTCCCAGTGTCGTTGGCGTAGCTGACGCAAATAATGCTGTATCTATGATACCCATTTCTGAAAAAACCCTACCATTTCCTGCCATGTGAGACCTGGCACCCACTGCCTTCACCATTCCCCGAATGCGGCTGGGGTGCCACTACATTTCTCCAGAACGATATTATACGCGAAAAGCTGGTTTTGTCAATTTTGGCTGGAAGTACTGGGTGCGCGTGCCGATCAATCGGCGATGGGCGCGATAAATCGGCCCCTACTACCACCCTATCCATCTCCGCTGGGCCAGTCGCCGAACTGTTGCATAGGCTTGTTGGGCTTCCTTTGACCTTCCAAGGTGCTTCAGCACTTCCGCTTTGTTCAACCAGGCATGCTCTAAGTTTGGATTGAGAGCAAGAAGCTGTTCGTAGACTCCCAGGGCATCCGTATAGCACTTGAGTTTACGGAGCGTATGGGCTTTAATGCTGTACGCTTCCGCCTCGCTAGGAGCGAGCTGAATGGCTCGCTCAACCGCACCAAGGGCTTCTGCATACCGCTTCAGTTTCACGAGGACGGTGCCTTTATTCACATAGTAGGTGCCATGGGTCGGAGCACGAAGAATGGCTCGTTCAAAGGCATCAAGGGCCTCTGTATCGTGACCGGAGGCAGAGAGGACCTGTCCTATACCATTGTAGGCTTCTGCATTCTTGGGATCAAGTGTAAGAGCATGCTCAAAGGCGGTCAGAGCTTCTTGATGACGGTTGAGGCCATAGAGGGCGAGGCCCTTGCCGTTGTAGGCTTCTGCATCAGTGGGATACAGGTGAATACGGAATTCAAAGGCATCTCTCGCCTTGGAGAATGCGTCAAAGGCTTCCTCGTTGCGTCTGAGCTTCAAGAGCGCAAGACCCTTCTGATTGTAGACGGTCGCGGCGTTTGGGTCGAGGAGCAACACATGTATATAGGCTTCCAGGGCTTCCTCATACCGTTTCACCTGGTAGTGCGTACTGCCCTCCGCAAGCCATTGCTCTTTCGTCTTTTGAGAGAGGTAAGGCATACCGCCATACATGCCGAAATCGTCACTTCCGTTCGCCATGTGATTATCCTCCTCCGATCAGCAGCAGGGCGAGGACAAGCCATCGCCCTTACTATGGCTACGCAGCAGTCTGCCAAGCCACTTCGTCCATAGTAGGGGCGATGGCTTGTCCTCGCCCTGTAGCCCATGCAAAAATCGTACGCTCACCTCAGAAGTACTAAAGCCCAGAAACAGTATCGTTAGATTGTCCGCTCTTTTCGGATGATATATCACCATCCCCATCTCCGTGGAGAAAGCAGTGCGTCCAGTGACCATTTTCAAGTTGTGTGCGCCTGGGGAATCGCTGGCTGCACACGGGCATAGCGTATGGGCAACGCGGGTGGAAGCGGCAGCCACTCGGTGGGTTAATGAGGCTGGGAATCTCGCCGCGAGCAGGGACATCAGTAACACTCTCGTTGCCGTCAGCATTGAGGCGGCCTGGATCGGGAGCAGCCGAGACCAACAATTGCGTATAGGGATGTTTGGGCTGCTGGATCACCTCGTCACTTGGCCCTCCCTCAACCATCTGACCGGCGTACATCACCAGCGTGTCCTCCGCGAAGTAGCGAGCACTGGCGATATCATGGGTGATGAAGAGCAGGGCAAGCCGCTCCTCAGCTTTCAGGCGCAATAGCAGGTTGAGGACATCCAGGCGGATCGATACGTCTAGCATGGAAACGGGCTCGTCGGCCAGCAGTATTTCAGGTTGAACCGCCAGTGCCCTGGCAATGGCTACACGCTGTCGCTGGCCTCCGCTGAGTTGATGGGGAAACTTCTGGATGAACTGCTCGGCGGGACTGAGGTTGACGCGATTGAGCAAGGATAAGATCTGTTCTGTCTCCTGGGTTTTATTCTGTATATGACTGAAAATACGTAAAGGGCGGGCAAGGTGGTAGCGTACATCGTGTACCGGGTTGAGCGAGGAGAATGGGTCTTGCAAGATCAACTGCACATGGCGTCGATAGCTACGCAGGTGCGACCCTTCTGCTAACCTTGCCGGTTTGCCGCGAAAACTGATGGTGCCGGAAGTTGGAGTATACAGGCCCGCCAGCAACCGCGCGACAGTAGTCTTGCCGCTGCCACTCTCCCCTACAAGGGCCGTTGCTCGACCAGGGTAGAGCGCAAGAGAGGTATCTTCAACTGCATGGACAGCCTGCCTTGCCCCCAGGATGTTCCACGAACGCAAAGGGAACATTTTGCGTAGATGAATTGCTTCCAGGATAGGGCCTGAATGAAAATCTGTGTTCGCTCCCTCTTGTGCCCTGGCGAGATCGTTCATTGAACACTGCTCCCTTCTGCTAGAGCTTCGTACTTGCTGGCCAAATCGGAGGTGGATGGCGGTTCCGTGTTGAACCTGGAATCATATAAATGACAGGCCACCATCTGGCTCGCGGGCGGCCACAAGGGCCCCCTCTCCTCATCCTCTCCACCCCCGCCCCTACGCGAGGGTTGTAGTAGTGGTAATACCGCGCGACATGCGTCAAAGGCGAAGGGGCAGCGCGGGTGAAAGGCGCAGCCAGGCGGTACCGCTCGCAGGTCAGGCGGTGAACCAGGGATGCCGGACATCACGCGGCGCGGCCCGTGCAGCGTCGGGAATGAGTTGAGCAATCCATAGCTGTACGGGTGACGTGGATGCAGGTAGAGATCCCGCCGTGATGCTTTCTCGACGATGCGTCCGGCGTACATGATCGCGACGTTGTCGGCCAGTTCAAGCAGGAGCGAGAGGTCATGGGTGATAAAGATCACTGAGAAGCCCAGTTGTTTCTGCAAGTGCGTAATCTCGTTCAGAATTTCGCGCTGCACTACCACGTCAAGCGCGGTCGTAGGTTCGTCCATGATCAGCACTTCAGGTGAGAGGGCGAGGGCTATGGCGATGATGGCACGCTGGCGCATGCCGCCGCTCAACTCGTGAGGATAGCTGCGCAGGCGATCCGGGGCGATACCAACCAGTTGGAGCAGTTCGATGGCACGCCGTTTGCGCGCATCTCGCCTCATGCCAGGCCGGTGTTTGCTCAACACATCCATGATCTGCGTGCCAACGCTCATCACCGGATTGAGAGCGTTCATAGCACTCTGGAAGACGATAGCCAGGTCGTTCCAGCGAATATCCTGCAATTGTGCCTGGGATAA
>WNFB01003893.1_pt1 | contig 13219 bp, 14 predicted proteins | sample 5400501 | NCBI WGS metagenome assembly WNFB01 (sample SAMN13153341, study PRJNA577476) | soil metagenome | isolation source: 200 cm saprolite under Douglas fir tree site 2 hole 1 | place: USA:California | collected 2015-04-18
CCGGTGAGGCCCGTGACACGGTCGCCTTTCTTGTAGTCGGGGTGGCGGGACTCGACGATTTCGGAGAAACCGCCCGCGCGCATGACCTCGCCGATGGCTACCGCCTGAAGGTAGGTGTCCGCAGCCATCCAGACGCGCATGGTCGGATCGATGGAGAGATATTTCACACGGGCGAGTGCCTGGCCGTCTTGTAGCTCGGGAAGTGGTGCTTCCTTGAGCTGTAAATCGCCTGGCGCCAGAAGACCTTTGGGGCGCGATCGAAGAATAAGTTGACGATTGTTCATGTTTTATGTGGCACCTCTATGGGTGCGTTGGATTCGCTAAATGTTTGTTCCTGTGAACCAGTCCTATAATTCTTATGATGAGCGTGGGAATTCAACGCAGTTGGCTTTTTCGACTGCCGCCGAAATCTTGTTCACCAGCACGAAGAGGGGTTTGTGCCCGTCTCCTTCCCAGACTCTAGCCTGAATTCTGTCCATCCCATGCTCTAAGGTTACTTCGTAAGTTGTACCATCGTCTCCGAGGCTAAGCTCCGGCAAGTCCATCTGTACGGTGGATAGTTCGCGGAACCAACCGTTCACCGTTTGCGAATCTACCTTGCAGGTTTTATGAATGGCGTGAATACGCGCAGCGATCACTTCCGCCGACTCAGTGGACATGGATTGTCTAAACGAGCCATCCTCCTGTTTCTCCACATTCGCAACGTGAACCCAGACGGATTTGTCATTCGGATGGAGTGTGGAAGAAAGCACGAAGGTTTGCCCGCCCCCCAGGCGGCAGAACAAGATTTGGGATTCCTGAAAAAAACTGGGCAGAATGCGGATGGTCACCTGCGGTGACAAGTTGCATTGTTTCCAGTCAGTGGGGAAGACAAGATCGAGCACTTCGGTATAAATGTCACGCGAAGGGGCGGAGTTGCCAGAGATGGTTGGCGGCGCCGGCGCCAGGCTGATTGTAAGTGCCAGAATCCGACGAAGCAATTTCACGGAACCCTCCAGTGGTGGATCTAAGTTCACGGAAGTCGCTCGCGTGGCGGAAATTCCTTAGAAGGGAATGTCTTCGTCGGAGATTTCGGGGCCACCCGTCTGGCCTCCGCCCCCACCGTGGCTTTCTTCTGCAGGAACTGCTTGCTCGAGGTCGTCGCCGCCGCGCGATGTCCCTCCGCCCATTTCGCCGCCGCCAGCAGCGGCAGCAGCGCCTTCGGCACGGCCGCCAAGCATGCGGAAGTTGTTGGCCACGATTTCAAAGCTGGTGCGCTTCTGGCCTTCCTTGTCCTGCCATTCGCGGGATTGGATGCGGCCTTCGATGAAAATGAGCGAACCCTTCTTTAGATATTGCTGAGCGATCTCGGCCTGCTTGCCCCAGACGACAATTTTGTGCCATTCGGTGCGCTTCTGGCGCTCGCCGTTACGGTCCTTGTAGGATTCATCCGTGGCCACGCTAAAATTCGCGACAGCCTGGCCGCTGCCGGTATAGCGCGTTTCGGGATCGCGGCCCAAGCGGCCGACGAGAATAACTTTATTTACGGACATGATGGTGCTCTCCCTGATTTGTGTGCGCGCAGGGAAGAGAGATCCCTCGTCGCTGCGCTCCTCGGGATGACGATCCTTGTCGGATCGTCACTTTATTGACAGACATAACAATCTCCCCCTGCGAGGGCGAAGATAACACGCGCTGGAGGAAAAGGGAAATCGTGGCAATTGGCGCGAACCATGACTATGAGCTGTGCCCGTGGTCCGTGCCCCCTGGAAAACCTGAGCAATCCCCAACGCTGCCGAGAGTCTTGTGATTCGACAAATTGAAGAATCAGCAGAGGCCGCCATCTAACCAACCTCGGATTTGTTTTCGACCACTTCCAACTTTGGCGGTGCAACCCCGTATGTCACGAAAGAGACCACAAGATAGGTTGCAAACATAACGGGTATAATGGCGACAATAAAAGCGAAGGTGTACCAGGCCACCCCGATGGCCATTAGCAGAGTCGGCGCCAGCAGAACGGAGATCAAACCGATCATCCGTATGTAAGAGTAAGGGATACGCAGATATACCTTGCAGTATGGGCAGCGAAATGGCCCTCTTATTGTGGTTTGGCTGAGGGCAAGGCGAAACTGACAATTGGGGCATGGGAGTCGGGGTGGTGCCATGGGGTTTACCAGTTGTCGACGAGCCATCCCTTGATTGTATCCGGTCTGGTGTGGGTAGTGCCTCACTGCAAAAGGCTTAGGTTCGAAGGCTTGGGCTCGTTTTTCTGATTCGCTCTGGAGGTATCGAACGTGAAGACGAAGAAGACGGCTGCGTTGGCAATACTGGCTTGTGCGTTTGCATTGGTGTGCGGGAGGCAGAACAGCATCCGAGCGCAAGATACCGCGCGCATGACGGCGAGCCCAGCCGGAATGTTTGAGAACCACACGGATGTGGGCAAGGTGCTTCATCCGGGTTCCGTGGAATACGACGCAGCCCAGCAGACGTACACGATCGCCGGCAGCGGCCAGAACATGTGGTTTGGAACAGATGCGTTCCAGTTTGCATGGAAGAAGGCATCCGGCGATGTAACGCTGACGGCAGACATTTCGTTTCTGGGGAAGGGCGTGAACGAGCACCGGAAAGCAGTGCTGATGATTCGTGAAAGTCTCGAAGCGGATTCGGCGTATGCGGACGTGGCGCTGCACGGCAGCGGACTCACTTCGTTGCAATACCGAGAGGAACAGGGCGCGACGACGCACGAAATTCAGGCCAACGTTTCCGCGCCCAAACGGCTGAGGATCGTGAAGCACGGGGCGTATTTCTCGATGTGGCTCGCGGATGAAGGAGGCGAGTTTCATCTCGCAAGCGGCTCGACGCGGATCGCGCTGAAAGAGCCCTTTTTCGTGGGAATCGGCGTGTGCAGCCACGAGGTGAAAGTGACCGAAAAAGCCGTGTTCTCGAATGTCAGCCTGAAAACAGAAGCACCGGCCACGGCGGCAGCATCGACCACCCTTTACAGCACGCTCGAAATCATTTCCGTAGATTCGACGGACCGGCGCGTGGTTTATGTGGCGCCGGAACGGTTTGAAGCGCCGAACTGGATGCCCGACGGAAAGATGCTGCTGTTCAATCGGAACGGGCACATTGAGAAGATTCCGGTCACCGGCGGAACGCCGCAGGTTCTCGATACCGGATTCGCGACGCGCTGCAACAACGATCACGGCATTTCGCCAGACGGAACGCAACTGGCGATTAGTGACGGGTCTCAGGAGGGCCACAAATCGCTTGCGTACATTGTGCCGATCACGGGAGGAACACCGCGGCGGATCACGCAGAAGGCGCCTTCCTACTGGCATGGATGGTCGCCGGATGGGAAGACACTGGCGTTCGTTGGTGAGAGAAACGGCGAGTTCGACATCTATACGATTCCGGCAGCGGGCGGAGAAGAGACGCGGTTGACCACCGCCAAGGGATTGGATGACGGTCCCGATTATTCGCCGGACGGGAAGTACATTTACTTCAACTCCGAGCGCACGGGACACATGCAAATCTGGCGGATGCGAGCGGACGGAAGCGAGCAGGAACAGATGACATTTGGGGAGGAGAACGATTGGTTTCCGCATATCTCACCGAACGGGGAGTGGATGGTTTTTCTTACCTATGACAAGAGCGTGAGCGGCCATCCGGAGAACAAAGACGTACTGCTGCGATTGATGTCGCTGAAAGATAAAAAGATAACCGTGCTGGCGAAATTGTTTGGCGGACAGGGAACCATCAACGTGCCATCGTGGTCGCCGGACAGCGGGCAGTTGGCCTTTGTGAGCTTTCAATTGGCGCCGAAGGAGGACGCCAGCAAGTAAGGGGTATCGGCAGCCAGAAGAGACTTGCGCGGATTAGGGCAGACAACCCGTCAAGAGATTGACTTGCGTACTTTCTACGTACTGCGGACTGGGAGCACTGAGCGTAGGGCCGGAAAGCTGATCAGCGGGCTGCGAGGGCGGGGAAGATTTAACGCGTTGCGGAGACAGGGACGCCGAGTTCTTTGAGCTTCGCGCGGGCCAGGCGGTCCTCTTCGCTGCCCGGAAAGGCCCTGATGACTTCGCGAAACTCGCGGATAGCGGTCGATTTCTGGCCGAGGTCGAGGAGCGCCATACCTTTCTTCAGACGAGCAGGGCCCAGCTTGAAGCTTTTCGGATAGTTGGTGAGGACTTTGTCGTAGGCGGCGACGGCTTCGTTGTACTGCTTTTGCTTGTACAAGATTTCACCCAGATAGAATTGGGCGTTGGAAGCCAGATCGGTGTTGCTGTAGTACTTCAGGTAATCCTGGAATTCCGAGCGAGCAAGATCGTATTTGCCGCTCTGGATGTCGCGAAGGCCGTTTTCGTAGAGCGTGTTGGCAGAAGGGGCGGGGCCGCTGGGAACCGCAGAAGAACCGGCTGGCGAAGCAACGCCGGCGGTTGGCGTAGGGACTCCCGTGGCGGGAGCAGCGGCACCGCCGCTGGAAATCTTTGCGTCGATACTCTGCACAGCATTCTGGAGATCGACGAGTTGCTGGTTGAGCTTGCCAAGGCGCGACTTGATCTCCTCGAGGTTGTCGGAGAGTCCCTGGACCTGGGTAGACATGGTGTCGAGGCGCGCGCCGGAATTGGCCTGGACGTCCTGCACGGACTTTTGCATCGAGCCAACGGAGGAGGCGAGCTTGGCGACATTATCGTTCGATTGGCTGATGAGGGTCTTCATGACCGTGTTGTCCTGGGTCACCTGGGTAGCAAGATCCTTTTGCCCTTGAAGCAGGGAAGTGACGTCGCGCTGGAGTTCGATAATCTCCCGAGCGACGGCTTCGGCGGGGTGAGGACCGATGAGGCTTCCACCGAGTGCGCCAGCCAGAACTGCGGCGCCGAAGATGGCGATATTGCTTATACGCATGGACAATCCTCCTGAAGGGCTCCTAAGGGCTCCAAATCCACAGTGGCCGGCAAGCGGCCAACAAAAATCATACAGGCCAGTGGAGTAGCTTGCACTCTAATTAAGAAGGCCGCAGGCAGGCAAGAGTTTGCCTGGGCCCGCGGCCTGTTTGGTCACCAATCGGTCACCCTCAATCGGTCATCGTTACAGCAGAAGCAAAGCGGCTCAGTTGGCCTTGACGAAATGGCCACGACGGTTCTGCTGCCAGCAGGCTTCGTTGTGTTCCGTACAGAAGGGCTTCTCCTTACCGAAGCTGACGGTGGTGAGGCGGTCTGCGGGAACGCCGAGCGAGACGAGATACTGTTTCGTGGCGCTGGCGCGACGGTCACCGAGGCCGAGGTTGTATTCGGTCGAGCCGCGCTCGTCGCAGTGGCCCTCGATGGTGACTTTGAACTGCGGATGGCCCTTCAAGAAATCGGCGGTCTTGGAGAGCGCTTCGCGCGCATCGGGGCGAATATCTGCTTTGTCGTAATCGAAATACGCATCGCGGACCTCTTTGAGGAAGAGTTCATCATCGGAAGGCCCTTTCTCCACGACGGGGGGCGGAGGAGCATTCACGGAGACACTGGCGGTGGCGCTGGCGGAGCCGCCGGGACCCGAAGCGGTGATCGTGTAGGTCGTCGAATCGGAAGGCGTGACCTTGGTGGAGCCCTGGGCGGTCACGGCGCCGACTTCCGGCGCGATGGAGAGCTGAGTCGCGTCGGTGGAATTCCAAGAGAGGGTCGAGGATTCGCCCTTGTTAATGGTGGCAGGGCTAGCCTGCAAGGTCACCGTTGGGCGCGCGGCGGCCGGCGGCGGCGGTGGCGGTGCCGGCGGCGCCGGAGTCACTTTTTTGCCACAACCAACGGTAAGAACAGCAACAAGGGCAGTGAACAAGCCAGCGCGAAAGAGCGAGCGTGAAACCGAGTTCATGCGTTTTCTCCTCAGTGTTGAAGATCCCGTGTTCGTCCCACCAGAGCCCCTATGCTAACACCAGCGGGCTGGGCTTGGGCAATGTATCGTAACACGATATATTATACATCGCAGGCAGACGTAAGCGGGATGAGTTCACAAAGCGATACCCCGGAAAAAAGCGATTTCCTTCTTCGAGCCCACCCATAAGATGCTGGGGCGGCTCCCACGGTTCCATTAGAGTCGCTCAATGGGTCGACCAGTTGGGCGACTCGTTGTGGCCGCCCGTGGTTAATTGGTGCGGCTGGGAACCATCGGCGAGCATGGTCCAAATTTGGCGCGTGCCGGTGCGCGTGGATTCAAAAACAAGATGACGGCCATCGGGCGCCCAGCTAGGGCGTTCGTTGCGGCCCTGATCGCGGGTCAACTCCACGAGCTGATGGGAAGCCGCGTCCATGATGTAGAGGTCGTAGTTGTCATTCGGACGGCGCCAACTGAAGGCCAGCAACTGGCCGTTCGGGGACCAGGCGGGATCGATGACATAACCCTTATCGGGAAGGTCGAGTTTCGTTGTGCTAGTGCCGTCTGCATTCATCAGATAGAGCTGGGGAGTGCCGCCACGGTCGCTGACGAAGGCGATGGTCTGTCCAGTTTTCGGATTCCAGGCGGGGGACATGTTGGCGCCGTTGGAGAAGGTGAGGCGTTTGGGGCGGCCTCCGCTGATGTCGCTGACGTAAAGCTCAGGATTGCTTTGCATGGAAGAAGAAAAGATCAACTGGGCGCCGTCCGGGGACCACGCTGGCGTGATGTTGGTACCGCGGAAGCGGGGAAAGGCAACCAGTTTGCCGGTGTCCATGGAATACATGCAGATTTGCGCGCTGGTGAGGCCGTTGTACGGCGCAAAGCAGGTAAAGGCAATGCGCGAGCCATCAGGCGACCAGCGAGGAGTAATAGCAATTGAGCGGAGGGAAGTGAGCGGGTGCTGGTTGGCACCGTCATAATCCATGACCCAAATTTCCTTGGAGCCAGTGCGGGAGCTGACGAAGGCAATTTGCGTGGAGGCCACGCTGGGGAGGCCGCCGGAAAGCTTGCTGATGATTTCGTCGGCAAATTGGTGGGCGAACTTGCGAACCTGCAGGTCGGTGGGAGCGCCGCGATAAACTTTGCCAACGACCGGCTGAGAGGAGGGGTTGCGCACGTCAAAGAGCCAGGCTTGGATGGCGACTTCGGCAGTGGACTCAGACAAATTGCCAAAGCCGACATAGAACGCGCTTGTTGGAGGATCGAGCCAAGCTCCGGCTTTCAGTTCCGTGGGGACCGTGGGCACTTGAGGAGGATAAAAGCTGGGACTGGCAAGTTCGAGAATGCCGCTGAATTGGAGATCATCGCGGACTACCTGAGTGAAGAGCGAAGAGTGAGATTTGGCGGAGTCAGAGCGCGGGCCGAAGTCGGCTAGGGCTACGCGGGGTTTTACTTGACCGAGCCCGGTTCCGGTGCGGACCCAGTCCTGAGCAATGGCTGAGCAAGTCAGGAATAGGGTCGCGACAACGAAAAGCAGCCATCTGACATGCTTTGCAAGACTCAACACAAGAACCCCCTTGTAAAATAGAAATTGCAAAGCTACTGTGTCAATGCCAGATCGAAATCAAACGTTACGTCCACATAGGATCCCATATAGTCATTCGGAAGCCGACTGAAAGCACCGATGCTCATCAAAGCGCGCTGGGCAGAATAGTCCATGGATTGATTGCCGCTGGATTGAAATAACTTGATGCTGGAAACGCTCCCGTCCGAACTAATCCGAAAAGTCATCACGGTGTGGGCCCGGCGGGCGACGCGGACTGCCGGATCAATAGCGGACTGATCCCAAACTTGGACAATGCGGTTGCGCACACCGTCCACATACCAGGGATAGCGACCGCCGAAGTCGCCGCCGCCTTGGCCTTTGGTTTGAACCCCCGAAGAAGCCCCAGGGGTCTGAGAATAGCCGGTCGGGAGGTCGGGAGTTCCGCCATGTCCGGGGATGGCATTGTCGGGCTCAGGGGTTTTGTTTTCGAGAGTTCGAGACTTACGGGATGGCGGCAAAGGCTTTTCTTTTTCAAACTTGGGAATCTTGGTCGCGTCGGTCTTTGGCTCAGGCGGGGCAGGCTTCGGCTCTTCCTTGTGAAGACTCTTGGTGGGGTCAACGGCTTTGCTCTCCGTGACCATGGATTCCTTGGGCATAGGAATGCCAGCGGAGCTGACGAGATTCACTTTCGTACCGCCGAGCTTGCCGCCGACTCCGCCCCAACCGGCACCGTGACGCTCGAAAAACGAGGCGCTGAGAATGGCCGCCACGCAAGCAATGTGGAAGAAGACGGAATATTTGAAATATTTCCGCAGGTTGAGTTCGTCCGGATTGGCGTAGGCGACGGACATATCACTGAGTTCGCGCGCGGCCGGTGATGGGCTCGGTGACGATGCTGATGTTATTGATGCCGGACTGGCGCAGAGTGTCAACGACAGAGGCAAAAATGCCAAAAGGAACCGCTTCATCACAGCGCAGGAACACACTCTGCTGCGTACTCCTCAATTGCGCGTGAACTCTCGCGCCAAGCTGGTGAATATTGACGGGATCGTTGCCAAGGTAGACCCGTTGCCCTTTGTCTATGGTAACGACAAGACGGTCCTGGCTGATATCTTTCACCGTGCGGGTTTTAGGGACGTCGACTTCGATGCCAGACTGCAGGATGGGCGCGGTAATCATGAAGATGATGAGCAGGACGAGAACCACGTCCACGAAGGGGACCATGTTGATCTCGGAGAGCGAAGTCTGCGTTGATTTGGAGAGTTGCATCGTTCGTAATTCTGCTGCTGCGGCTGGATGCGCCGGGCGCGAAAATTTAACTAAACGTTTTTTCGACCTGCGCGGTGACTTCCATGGCGAAGTTGTCCAATCGCTGCGCCAGGTCGCGAATATTTTGCAAGAACTGGTTGTAGAAGATGACGGCGGGAATGGCGGTGGCCAGACCCGCAGCCGTGGTCACGAGTGCCTCGGCGATACCGGGCGCGACGGCACGAAGGCTCGCAGCTCCGGCGCTGCCGAGGCCAGAGAAGGCGTCAATGATGCCCCAGACCGTGCCGAAAAGGCCGATGAATGGGGTGACAGAACCAGTGGTGGCAAGCCAGGACATGCCCTTTTCGACGCGGCGAACCTCTTCCGCGGAGGCGAGCTGCATGCTGACGGTGACTGCTTGCAGGCTTTTCAGTTTGGGCGGATGTGGATTAGCAGCCACGCCACCGACCTGGGTTTGGAGTTCGCGATAACCGGCTGCATACACGGAAGAAAACGGTGAGCCTGCAGATGCCAGGGCCTGGGGATTGGCAACTCCGCGAGTGGCGCGAAAAATGTGGAGAAACTGGTCGCTCTGGCGGCGAATGCGGCCGAAAGCGCCAATTTTCTGAAAAATCATCGCCCAGGAAATAAGCGAGAAGAGAAGAAGAAGCAAAAGAACGCCACGGGCAACCCAGCCGGTTTGCGTGAGAATGTTCCCGATATCGGTCAGAAGAATGGCGGTGAACAGAAAAATGATGGACTCCTCAGTGAAAACCAAAATTTTTCTGGGCGTAAGAAACGTAGCATACGCACCAAGAGGGTGCAACCAATAGGATGCGCAAGTTTCTTAATCTGCTGCCTATCGGGAAACAGGGGAGATTCGCGAGCTAGCAGATCAATTTGCTTCGTAGACCACGAGGCGTGACGCCGGAGCGCCATCGTCGTCCTGCAGCGGCACGTAAACACGGTGCGTTGCGAGGTCGACCGCCAGGCTATGGGCCTTTCTCTGGACCGGCACGTCGGCTAGTTTCCGGAAATGATTCGGTCATCCATCTGAATCACGGTGATTGCACCGCTGTAGCAGGCTACGTAGATACGGCGCAACCCCGGGTCATATTTCACGACGTCGCCGCCGCCCGGGAGCGCCAAATCCTGGATGACCTCGTGTTTTTCGAGGTCGAATACGGCCAAGAGATTGTTTTCCTCGCAGACGAGGAAGGCTCTGTGCCGCTCGGGGTCCAGGGCCATGCCGTGGTTTCCACGGCACCGGCCGACGGGATATTGCGAGAGTACGCGGTCGTCCTTCGGATCAATAACTGCGAAGCGATTGATGTCTTGGAGATTGACGTAGACAAGCTTGGTCACCGAATCGTACTGCGGCATGCCGGTCTCGCTGTCAAAACGAAGAGTCTTGAGGATGGTATCCGCGCGCGTGTCGACCACGGCCTCGGCTTTGCCGCGTTCATCGGAAACGTAGAGCTTGTGAAAGGGTGCCGCGTAAGTGCTGCCATCGGGTTTGGCTTCGGTTTTCAGCTTCTTGATGACTTTCCTTTGCGCGATATCGATGACGCCGATGGTGCTGTCGCCGGAGTTGGAGGTATAGATTTTCTTTTCGTCGGGGACGTACTCGACGCCTTCCACACCGGGAGTATCGGTGACGGTTGCGGCCACCTGGTTCGTGCGCGTGTTCACAAAATAGGTCTGATTGCCGTACATGTGCGCCACGACGATGAAATGGTCGTCCGGATCGTCACGTAATCAAATCTCTTGCCCTTCGGTCCCGGCAGCTCAATGGAGGTTAGTTTGCGAAGGGGAGGCTTGGCAGGCGGCGCAAAAAGACTTGAAGCAAAGAGGATGCACGGAATGTATGCCGAATGCATGAACTTGCTCATTCCTACCTCCGTTCACTTGCCCAATACGTCGAGCGCAGCGCGGAAGCCTGCAGCGAGTTCCTCAGGGTTACCGCGGCCCCAGTAATGGAGAAAAATAACCGGGGATTGCGTTCCCAGCATGTGGTGGTGAATGGCCACAATATTCAGCTTGTGGGAACGCAGGGCCTTTAAGACCGGATTGACTTCGCTCTCGCGCATGGCAATGTCGCCGGCGATTTGCGCGTCCGATTCATTCCCCGCAAAGGCAGCCCAAGAGTTGAGGCCCATGCGCGCGTTGATGGAAGCGCCGTGCTCTTTGAGATTGAGATCATCGCGACCCAAAGTGAATTTGTAGACCGGGCCGAGGGCTTCGCCCTTTTGGCCCACGATTTTGTCGAGGGTCACGATATTAAAGGCGGGCCCTGCAGGAGCCGCGGCCGGGGGAGACGCGGGCGGACGAGGAATGAGGTCGAGGGCGGGCTTGATGGCTTTCGCAAGACTCAGGGCGTCGCCGTGCGCGTGGACGTGCATGAAATAGATTCGCGGCTCGTCGAAGAAAAAGTGGTTGTGCAGAGCCGTGACTTCGATGCCGTGATCAAGGAGAGTCGAAAGGACGGGATTGACTTCGTCCTGTGTCAGGACAAGGTCCCCCGTCAGAACTTCTGTGCCGCCGTCACCCTTTGTCATGGCGACCCAGCCGCCGAAGCCGAAAGGCGTGGGCGTGGGTTGGCCCGCGATGTTCACGTGCAAATCATTGCGTGGGATGTTGACCTTCAATACGTTGGCTTTGAAATCGCCGCTGCGGCCGAGGAAGGTGAGGACTTCCTGGTAGTCCTTGGGCACATCCTGAGCCGGAAGTGGAGCGGGAATCAGCACAAGAACGAAAAAGCTAAGAACGAAAATGCGTAGATGAGCGAATTTCATCGTGATGTCCCTCAACATTGATTTTACACCGGAGATGCAATGAAGAGAATGGTCACTCAGGATTCCCTCCGAGCGAAAGCAGGTGTGATAGACTGAAAAATTGGTATGGAAAAGCCTTTTGACATCCGATTAGAAAGACTGACGGGCCAGGCTTCTTATTCCCGCCCAGCGGCGATGAATCTCGCCAGCTCACAGGAAGGCGGGACCTTTTTCCTCGAAACCTTCGGCTGCCAGATGAACGACCACGATTCGGAAAAAGTGGCGGGCGTCTTGCTTGCGCGCGGCTACCGGCAAGTGGAGACGCCAGAGGCTGCTGGACTGATTCTCTACAACACGTGCAGCATTCGCGAAAAAGCGGTGCAGAAAGTTTTCTCACGGCTGGGTGAATACCGCGCGAAGCAAAGCGAAGGGAAAATCATCGGCGTGCTGGGGTGCGTGGCGCAACAAGAAGGCGAAGCGATTTTTGAGCGCGCGCCTTGGGTCGGCTTGGTGTGCGGCTCGGCAAGCTATCGTAAGTTGCCGGAAATGATCGCACAGCTGGAAGCAGGAAATCACCGGGTGACCGGCCTGGATACGGACACGGACGAAACGTTTGAGACGGAGATGACGCGGCGGGACAATCCGTTTCGCGCGTATTTGACGATCATCGAAGGTTGCGACAAGGCTTGTTCGTACTGCGTTGTGCCGTACACCCGCGGGCCGGAGCGGAGCCGGGCGAGCGATTCCATTCTGCGGGAAGTGCGACAGCTCGCGGAGCTCGGCTATTCCGAGGTTCAACTTCTTGGACAGACGGTGAATTCCTACGCGGATCCGACGCCGCGGAAAATGCGTTTTGCGGAGTTACTGCTGGCCGTTGCAGAGGTGCCGGGCATCCGGCGCGTGCGATTCACAACCTCCCATCCGAGTGACTTCACGGCGGACATCGTGCAGGCCATCGATTCGCAACCGAAGATCTGTGATCATGTGCATTTGCCGGCGCAGTGCGGCTCGACAAAGGTTTTGCGTGAGATGCAGCGGACCTACACGCGGGAAGAATATCTGGAAAAGATCGCCATGATTCGCGCGGCGAGGCGTGCGATCGCCATTACCACGGATATCATCGTAGGTTTCCCCGGCGAAACAGAGTCCGATTTCGAGCAGACGCTGAGTTTGCTCGATGAAGTGAAGTACGACAGTCTGTTCTCGTTCAAGTACTCACCGCGGCCCAACACACCTGCGCTGCAGATGAACGATCCCATTCCGGAAGACGAGAAAGGCCGCCGTCTTGGCGTTCTGCAAGAAAAACAGCGTGAAATCCAGACAGCGCGCAATCTGACGTTGATCGGAGAGACATTTGAAGTGCTGGTCAGCGGAAAATCGCGCCGTGAGAGCCAGTGGTCCGGATATACCAGTTCGCATCGCGTCGTAAATTTTGCTTCACCTGTGAAGGAACTTCTGGGAACCTACGTTCAGGTGCGCGTGACCGGCGCGACGCCGAACAGCCTGGTGGGGGAGCACGCCGTTTAGCTCAAGGGAGGCCTCATGGAAGTGGAGATGAAAATCCGCGGCCTGATGATGGACCCCGTGACAAACATGCCCATCGTGGTGCTGAAGGACGTTCAGGGGCAGGCGATCCTCCCGATCTGGGTCGGCGTGTATGAAGCGAATGCCATCGCGCTGGAAATCGAGAAGGTACAAACGCCACGGCCGATGACACACGACCTGCTAAAAAATGTGTTGCTGGGCCTGGAAGTGCGCGTTCGTAAAATCGTGGTGAATGACCTGAAAGATGACACGTTTTACGCGCTCA
>WNFB01003894.1_pt1 | contig 13219 bp, 11 predicted proteins | sample 5400501 | NCBI WGS metagenome assembly WNFB01 (sample SAMN13153341, study PRJNA577476) | soil metagenome | isolation source: 200 cm saprolite under Douglas fir tree site 2 hole 1 | place: USA:California | collected 2015-04-18
AGGTCCAGGGCACCGGCCTCAACGGCCGCGTAACCAAAGAGGACATTCTGGCGCAGGTCGAGTCTGTTCCTCTCCCTCCGCGGAGGGAGAGGCTAGAGCCTGCCCTGAGCGCAGCGAAGGGTGAGGGCGCCCCAGCGTCCGGCGAAGCCCTCAAGGTCTCCCCCCTGCGCCGCATGATCGCCGAGCACATGTCGCATTCCAAGGCGACGGTCCCGCACGCCACCACCTTCATGGAAATCGACATGACCGCGCTGGTCCGCCGCCGGCAAGAGACCCGCGCCGAGTTCCTTCGCCGCGAAGGCGTCGAGCTGACCTATTTGCCGTTTGTCGTGGCCGCCGCCGTTGAAGCGCTAAAGCGCTTCCCCACCATGAACGCCGAGTGGGCCGGGGACAAAATCTTGGTCAAGCCGCAGATCAACGTCGGCATCGCGGTAGCTATGGAGGAGGGCCTCGTCGTGCCCGTCATCCACGAGGCCACCCAGTACAGCATCGCCGGCCTGGCCCGCCGCATCCGCGAGCTCAGCGACAAAGCCCGAGCCGGCAAGCTGGCCCTGGAGGACGTGCGCGGCGGGACGTTCACCGTGAACAATCCGGGCGCCTTCGGCACCATCCTGTCCGTGCCCATCATCAACGCGCCGCAAGCCGGAATCCTGACCATGGACGCCATCGTGAAGCGGCCGGTTGTCGTCGACAACGATGCCATCGCCGTGCGCTCGATGATGAACCTGGGTCTGGCCTTCGACCATCGCGTCAACGACGGCCTCACCGCTGGCCGCTTCCTAGCGGCCGTCAAGGAGCACCTCGAGCAAAAGGCTCCGGGGCTGGTCTAGCTCGCGGCCAGCCTGCGCATCAGCTCCAGGTCGACTTCGATGCCCAACCCCGGACCATCCGGCACACGAATGTGCCCGCCAGGCTCGACCCTCAGCGGCTCGCGCAAGATGGGCGTGTCGTCGCGCACGGGGATGCGCTCGACGTTGTACTCCTGGGCATACGGCGCATTGGCCGAGGCGGCGAGGAAGTGCAGGTGCGCAACCGTGGCCACGGTTGGTTGAATGTTGTTGACCGTCAGCGGCAGGCGCAGCACAGACGCCAGCGCATCGATGCGCCGCAGTTCGGTGAAGCCGCCCACGCGCGTGATGGTCGGCTGCAGGATGTCCACTCGGCCGTAGCGCGCCAGGTCGTACAGCTGCCAGCGGTTGTAGCAGCGCTCGCCGGCGGCCACGGCGACGTCCAGCGCGTCCGCCACCGCCGCCATACCGTCGAAGTCGGCGGCCTTTACCGGCTCCTCGAAATGGTGGACGCGCAGCTCCTCGAACTGGCGGCCGATCTCGATGGCGTGATGGCGTGAGTAGGCGCCGTTGACGTCCACCAGGATCTCGATCTCCTCGCCAACGGCCTTGCGGATGGCGCGGACAGTGGCCACGCTGTGATCCGCCGGATCGTCTATACGGCCCGGCACGGCGCCGTGCAGCTTGTAGGCCGTCCAGCCGCGCTCGACCATCTGCACCACCCGCTCGGCCTCTTCCTCGACCGAAAGCGTGCGCAGCATCGAGCTGGCGTAGAAGCGCACGCGGTCGCGGCGCTTGCCGCCCAGGAGCTGGTGGATGGGCGCGCCCAAGGCCTTGCCGGTGATGTCCCACAAGGCGATATCCACTCCAGCCAGCGCGCCGCCGACCATACTGGCCCGCTGCATGGCCTCGGACATCTGGTCCCAGAGCGGGCCCGTGTCCAGCGCGTTCTTGCCGATCAGCAGCGGCTTGAGGACCAGGTCCACAGCCAGCTTCACCGCCTTGGCCGAGAACACGTCGCACTCGCCGATGCCGGTCAGCCCGTCCTCCGTCTGGACGACGACGTAGGGAAACTTCCCGTACAGTACCAGCGCCTCGACGTCACGGATGCGTGACACCACGCCCCCGGCGCTCACCTCCTCGCCGCCCAGTGCGCTCACCGGCCTTCCCAGCTCGTCCAGCTGTACTGCCATCTCAGCCTCCTTGCTGCACCTGATCCTTGCGCCTTGCTTTGCCCTTCTTGGCCAGCTCCGGCAGCACGCCCTTGCGGTCGTCCTCATAGCGGGCCAGCAGGTAGAGCAGCGTCGACAGCCGGTTTAAGTAGCCCACGATGTGGCGATTGTCGGATATACCGCCCCGGACCAGCGCCACGCACACCCGCTCGGCACGGCGAACGACCGTGCGGGCGACGTCCAGCTGGGCCGAGGCCATACAGCCGCCCGGCAGCACGAACTGGTTGGGAATGGAGATCGCCCCTTCGATCTGCTCGCAGTAGCGGTCGAGCTTGTCCACGTGCTCCTGGCTGAGCAGGACCGGCAGCTTGTCGAGGTTCTCGGCCGTGGTGGCGATCTCGCCCATGATGTAGTACAGGTCCCGCTGGACATCCTCGATCAGCTCGCAGGTGCGCGCCTCCACGCCGGAACGCTTGGCCACCCCCAACACCGACGTAGCCTCGTCGATGGTCCCATAGGACTCCGGCCGGAGGTCGTCCTTGGGCACGCGTTCGTGCCCGAACAGGCCCGTCGTGCCGTCGTCGCCGGAGCCCCAGGTCTTCACTCTAGGGGCATGCTACCCCAGGGCTCTGAAGGGCCGTTGCTGCGCGTTATAATCCCGCCCGTTCTCAAGGCCGAGATAGCTCAGTTGGTAGAGCAGTGGACTGAAAATCCACGTGTCCGCGGTTCGATTCCGCGTCTCGGCACCCACTTTTAAGCTCAGATTAGCCAAACGGCCAAGGCATACAACAGGCCGTGACCACTTATCCGACCACTTACGCTAGATCCTCGAGCCGGAGCATCGTTAGGCCGACCTCCGCCAACAACCGTCGCTTATTCCGAACGACCCTGACCTGGTAAGCCATCTCCAATTCATCGATCACTTCCTGTATGCGTCGTAGCCCGTCTGCATGTGAGCACCGGAAAGTTACGACCGACATGCCCGGGTAGGTCGGCTGCCCCTTTGCGTTCCGCCGAGCGGCCAATGCTTTGAAATGCCGCCTGTTCCAGGTGACCACTGTCGCATTTTGATTTGACGCCGCTTGGGCAATGACCCAATCCTCGGTCGAGGGCATGAAGTGGTCGCGGACCAGTTGGACAGTGTTGCCGCGCGAGGTTAGATAAGCAGCCACGGGGTCAGGAACGTCCTCGTCGGTGATTGTTAGACCAAACGGCGAAGTCGGTACCTCACTGCTGCATCAAGCCACTTTCTTGTGCTTGCGCCTCGCCTCGTACACGATCGCTCGTTTGACATCTGCCGGTTTGATTTGCGAGTACTGCTCCAAAATGTCGTCCACCGTATAGCCAGCCGCATGGAATTCCCAAATCGCCTCGGTAGGTATGCGCGTGCCCGCCAGCACTGGCTGGTTCTGGGCGACGTAGCGACGCCGGATGACACGCCCGACCTGGCTCGCTTTCCGCCGCGAAGCCCGCTCTATCGCGCGCTCGACCTTACCCTCAACCCGCGTGAGGGCGAACCGCATGACATGTTGGGAGCCATGCTCGGCCTCCCTTAGACGCAACCACTCGTCCTCGTAGTACACACGCCGACCAGCGACGTAGAAAACCAGGGATGACCACGGTTGGGAATACCTTTCGGCGAGCTTCGTTCCCACACGGCGTAGTCGTTGAAGCGGGACATGGTATCGGTTACGCATCTCGGCTAGCGCCCTCAGGCCGACGATGTCCGCAAAGGAGTAAACACGAGCCAGGGGCGAGTGGGCGATCGCCTCCCGAAAGGCTGGCGAGAAGAAGTCCGTGTGATCCCAGTACAGGAGTTGGCGTTGACTGAGGCCAGTCAGACGACAAACTTGGTCAGCACTGAACGCCAATACCCTGATCACGGAGCCCATCGTATCAACCGCGCCAATGGCCGCTTCGTTCCGGTGCAGGACTAAATTCTCATATATCTGAGCTTGCATCTGCGGTGCTAGCGTTAAGCGCCACGTGGGAACAGTCGATCCCCCTCTGCGCATCGCCCAGCTCGCGCCGCCCTTCCTGCCCGTTCCGCCGCCGAAGTACGGCGGTACGGAGCTGGTCGTCTCGCTCCTGACCGAGGAGCTCGTCCGGCGCGGACACGAGGTGACCCTGTTCGCCAGCGGCGACTCCCACACGAGCGCGCGCCTCGCCGCTGCGGTGGAAACGGCGGTTTGGCTGCGCCATGACATGGACCCTGCCCCCTACGTCGCCAGATCGGTCGATGCCTGTTTCCAGCGGGCCGCTGAGTTTGACGTCATCCACAACCATCTCGGGTTTGCCGCGTATCCCGCGGCCAGGCTGGCTGCGCCCGACAAGACGCTCTCGACCGTCCACGGCCGGGTAGACGCGCCAGACCAGGCGGAGGGGCACCGGTATTTTCAGAGCATGCCGTTGGTGGCCATCAGCAATGCCCAGCGCGCGCTCCTGCCCGATGCGAACTGGCTGGGCACCGTGCATCACGGGCTGGACGTGACGCGCTTTCCGTTCCAGGAGCGCGGCGACTCATACGTAGCGTTCGTGGGACGCATCTCGCCCGAGAAGGGCCTGGACACGGCCATCTCCGCGGCTCGGCAAGCGGGCGTGCCTATCAAGGTGGCTGCGCGGCAGCCGGTCGAGCAGGTGACCAACCTCGACGTTCGGCGGGACTGGCAATACTATCGTGAGCGGATCGAGCCGCTGCTGGGGCTGCCTGGCGTCGAGTACGTCGGCGAACTCGACAGCGCCGCCAAATGCCAGCTGCTGGCGCATGCATCGGCGCTGCTGTTTCCGGTACGCTGGCCCGAACCGTTTGGTCTGGTCATGATCGAGGCCTTGGCCTGCGGGACACCGGTGATAGCCACTCGCTGGGGGTCTGTGCCAGAAGTGATCGAGGACGGCGTTACCGGTTTCGTCGTGGAGGGCGAGGACGAACTGGTACCAGCGCTGGGTCGCCTTTCCGAGTTGGATAGGCGCCGTTGTCGCGCCGAAGCCGAGCGCCGCTTTTCGGCGGCGGCCATGGTGGACGGGTACGAGGCGCTCTACCGCAAGCTGCTGGCCGGCCGCCAATGACCGACAAGATGATGAGCGCTGGCCCGCCGGCGCTGACGATCAATAAGGGCAGCATCTTCCTGGTGACGGACCAGAACGGTGAGATTGCCGCGCATGAGGCACAGGGGCTGTTCGCCGAGGACACCCGCTTTCTCAGCGTGTATCGCCTTGGAGTGAACGGGCAGCCCTGGGAGCGCGTCAGTGCGGCGGCTACCGCCCACGATGCTGCACGCATCTACCTCACCAATCCGAGGATCAGCAGCTACTCGGGGGAAACCGTCATCGAGCCCGAAACCCTCACGCTGGCTATCACTCGCATCGTCGATCAGGGGCTGCACGAGACGCTCATCCTGGCCAACCATGGCCAGGACGCCGCCGGCGTGATCCTCGAGCTGCAGATCGAGTCCGACTTCTCCGATTTGTTCGAGGTGAAGCTCGGCAAGTTCCGGCAGCGGCCCAGCATCGCGACGGAATGGCGCGCTGACGACTGTGCGCTGGTGACTTCCTATCGCCGCGACGACTACTTCTGCTGCTTCCGCTATCAGGTAGTAGATAGCCGGCCCCGTCCGACCTATGCCAACGGGCGGCTGCTGTTCGAGATCTCGCTGCCGGCAGGTACGACGTGGGCAGCCTGCGGCCACCTGTCCCTGGAGCACGGCCGCACGGTCCACCGGCCGCCCTGCCTGCGCCGGCCAAGTCACGACGACGAGATGACCCAGCTCCAGCAGCGCTGGCTCAGCCAGTGCACTCACCTGGACAGCTCCGATCTGGATTTGAATGAGACCTACCGCCAGTCCGTCCAGGACATGAGCGCGCTTCGCCTCTACGAACGCGATCTCGGTCCAGACGTCTGGGTGGCCGCCGCCGGTGTGCCCTGGTTCGTGACGCTGTTCGGCCGCGACAGCTTGATCGCCTCGATCCAGAACATGTCCGTGAACCCGCGGTTCGCCGAGGGCACGCTGCGAGTGCTGGCGGATCACCAGGCGACAGAGCGCGACGACTGGCGCGACGCGCAGCCCGGCAAGATCGTCCACGAAGTGCGCCACGGCGAGCTGGCGCACTTCAACGAGGTGCCGCACACCCGCTATTACGGCACCTGGGATGCCACGCCGCTGTTCGTCATGGCCCTGCACCAGGCCTGGCGCTGGCTGGGCGATCGGCGTCTCGTGGAGGAGCTGCTGCCGGCCGCCGAGCGCTGCCTGGCCTGGATCGACAGCTGCGGCGATCTCGACGGCGACGGCTTCCAGGAGTACCAGACCTACTCGCCCAAGGGATACGAGAACATGGGCTGGAAGGATGCGCACGACGCCGTGGTCTACCCCGACGGCCGCCAGGTGAAGCAGCCGAAAGCGCTGTGCGAGTTGCAGGGCTACGTCTATGCGGCCAAGCAAGCCATGGCCGAGCTGTATCGCGATCTGGAGCGGCCGGCGGAAGCGTCACAGTTGGAGGCTGAGGCCACAACCCTGAAGCGCCGCTTCGACCAAGCCTTCTGGGTCGAAGCGGACGGTTTTTACGCCTTTGGTCTGGACCGCGACAAGCAGCCCATTCGCACCATCACTTCCAATCCTGGCCAGTGCCTGTGGACCGGCATCGTCGAACCGTCGCGGGCGCCCTCAGTCGTCGCCAGGCTGCTCGGCGGCGACATGTGGTCCGGCTGGGGCATCCGAACGCTGTCGGCCGTCAACCCGGCGTACAACCCGATCTCGTATCAGCTCGGATCGGTCTGGCCGCACGACAACGGCATCATCGCCGCGGGCATGAAGCGCTACGGTTTCGCTGGCGAGGCCAACCAGGTGGCACGCGGAATCCTCGACGCGGCGCGCCACTACCAGAGCTATCGCCTGCCGGAGCTGTTCGCGGGCGTGGCCCGCCAGCCGCACTTCTTCCCCGTGCAGTACCGCGGCGCCAACTCGCCGCAGGCCTGGGCGGCCGGCGCGGTCTTCCAGCTCGTGGCGGCCATCCTGGGCCTCGAGGCCGACGCGCCGCACGGGCTGTTGCGCGTGGATCCGACGCTGCCCGAGTGGCTCACCCGCGTCGAGCTGACCGGCCTGCGCGTCGGCAGCGCCATGCTCGATCTGCGCTTCTGGCGCGAGGGAAACTGTTCCCGCTTCGAGGTCCTCCGCCAGGAGGGCGGCGAGATCCGGGTAGAGCTGGCTGGCGTGCCCGCCTAGCGAGCGCTCAGCGCGGTAACATGCCTGGGACCTCGCCAGGAGAAACGCGCATGCTCATTCGTCCCGAAATAGCCACGCTCACCCAGTACAAGCCCGGAATTCGGCCCACGCCGGAGATGCACGAACTGGGAGCGACGGAAGACGCCGCCAGGCTGAACGGCAACGAGCTGCCGTGGCCGCCCTTTCCCGAGGCTATCGAGGCCATGACGCGCGGGCTCGCCGGCCTGAACCGCTACCCGGACCAGACCTACAAGGACCTGCGCGAGGCCCTTTCGAAGCTGCACGGTGTCCCCGCGGGGCAGATCCTCGTGTCGAACGGCGCCGTGCCATTGATCCGCCTGATCGCCGAGGTCGTCCTGCGGCCCGATGACGAGGTGTTTATCACCTGGCCGCCATATCCGAACTACATGGTGGTGACTGGGCTGTCCAACGGTGTCTTGCGAAAGGTCCCGGCCAAGGATGGAGCCATGGACGTCCGAACGGTCGTCGATCGGATCTCCGACCGCAGCCGCGTGGTGTTCATGGCCAACCCCCACAACCCTACGGCCAGTATCGTCCCCAGGGAAGACCTGCAGTGGTATTTCGGGCAGGTGCCGGACCACGTGCTGACGGTTATGGACGAGGCCTACATCGAGTTCGTCACCGATCCGCCGAACTACCCCGATACGCGCGCGTTCTTGGACCTGGGCAAGCCGGTCATCGGCTTACGGACGTTCTCCAAGGTGTACGGCCTGGCAGGGCTGCGCGTGGGCTATGCCTTCGGCACCCAGGAGATCGTCGACGCCATCAACAAGGCGCGTGAGGTCCACATCCTGAGCTCCATCGCGGCCGAGGCGGCCATAGCCAGCCTCACCCGTCAGGATCTGGTGCGCGAGCGCGTGCAGAAGATCGTCTCGGAGCGGGAGCGCCTGAAGAAGATCGTGGACGGCCTGGGGCTGACCTATACGCCCAGCCAGGCCAACTTCCTGTGGATCGACGTGCGCCGTGACTCCCAGGCCGTGTTCCTGGAGCTGATGAGGCGCGGCGTCCTGGTGCGCGCCGGGGACACCCACTCGAGCCCCGGCTGGATTCGGGTCACCGTAGGCCTGCCGCACGAGAACGACAGGTTCGCCAAGGCCATGGACGAGGTGCTTGAGGAAGTGCCTCAGGCTACGCCGGCTGGTGCTGCGCTAAGTACTCCCTGATCGTCGCGAACGAATCGTACATCCGCTTCATCTGAAAGTTCGCCCGGCGGCCCTCAGAGGCGATCTTCAGCACGACCAGCGCCGGCAGCTCGCCGCTCAGGATGCCCCCGATCGCCCGCTCGAGCTCATCGAGCTGAGTGAGACGGAACACGCGCGGGTAGCCCGCGTTCTGGGCGATCCCTTTGAAGTCGACCATGTGCGAGCCGGGCGTCGGTTGGCCGCCCGTGGTGTCGTAGGCGTCGTTGTCGTAGACGAAGTGCACCAGGTTGGCCGGCTTGGCTTTGGCGATGGTCACCAGCGAGCCCAGGTTCATGAGCAGGGCGCCGTCCGTATCCAGCGCCCACACGCGCCGGTCCGGGCGGGACAGGGCCAGGCCCAGGCCAAAGGACGAAGCCTTGCCCATCGAGCCGGTGATCGCGATGTCCAGGTCGGGATTCGTGGAGATGGGCGGCCAATCCTGGCGGGTGGACTCGGAGAGCACCACGATCTCGTCGGTGCGGATGCGCGTAAGCACCTTCAGCGCCTCGACGCCGTTCATAACCGCGGCGGCCGTCGGTGCGCTCATTCGTCGTACTCCTTGCCGAACAGCACGGCCGTCGGATGGCTGCTGGCCTGGGCCTGCTTGTAGCCCTCCGAGATGTAGTGGCAGTCGGCGTTCGACTCGATGATCTGGTAGGGAATTCCCCAGGCGTTCAGGATCGGCTCCAGGAAGCGAGACGCCGAATCCGCGGGCGGACGGCCCTTGCCCGGATAGCCGCGATAGCCGATCATCAGCAGCACCGGCAGCTTGAGATCGAGGCACAGGCCCCGGATGGAGTCCCCCGATTCGTACAGGCCGGTGCTCTGGATCAGCACCACCGGCTTCTTGCCGCCCATCACCAGGCCGGCGGCGATGGCCATGGACTCGCCCTCGCGGCACACAGGCACGAGCGTGAACGGGCTTTCGAGCATGGCCTGGTACATGAAGCCGGTCTCGCTGTCGGGCAGCCACACGATGTGCGTCACGCCGCAGTGCGCAAGCTCGTCCAGCACGGCCGCGGCGTCGAGTTTGGACCTGGTGGGAGTCATGGGACCTCCTGAGAAGTAGCGCGACTCTACCATAGGCCCCCTGGCCACATTCGTTGACAGATTGCCTGGGCACGGCAAGAATGGGGCACTCGGCCATGAACGCGCTCGAAGTCCGCAACCTGAGCAAGCTCTTTTTCCAGGTCACTCCGCAAGGCTGGGCCGGCTTGCTGGTGCTCGACGACGTCAGTTTCGACGTGGCCGGCCAGGAGTTTGTGTCCATCTTGGGGCCAAGCGGCTGCGGCAAGACCACCCTGGCGCGCATCCTGGCTGGTATCGAGACCCACGATCGCGGCGAGTTCCGGTTCGACGGCCGCCCCGCGGGCCCGCCGGGCGAAGGCCGCTGCCTGGTCTTCCAGAACTACGGCCTGCTAGCCTGGCGCAGCGTCCAGGATAACGTCGAGCTGGGCTTGGAGCTGCGCGGCGTGCCGCGCGCCGAGCGCCGCGCGCTGGCGCGCAAGTACATCGAGCTGGTGGGTTTGGAGGGCTTCGAGAAGCACTTCCCGCACCAGATCTCCGGCGGCATGCAGCAGCGCACGGGGCTTGCCCGCGCCCTGGCCATGCAGCCCCGCATGCTGCTCATGGACGAGCCCTTCGGCGCCCTGGATGCGCAGATGCGGACGCTCCTCCAGGACAGCTTGCTGCGCATCTGCGAGACCACTGAGGCTACTGTCCTGTTCGTCACCCACAGCGTGGAGGAGGCCGTCTACCTCTCCGATCGCATCCTGATCTTCAGCGCTCGGCCCGGACGCCAGGTAGCGGAGGTGCGGGTCGATCTGCCCAAGCCTCGCTACGGCTACGACGCACGCTCCGACCCGCGCTTCACCGAGATTCGCAAGCAGGTTACGCAGCTGCTGGCGGAAAGGACGGACTACTATGGCCAGCCTGTCGCTGTCCACGCCAACTAGCCCCTTCAAGATCGCTGAGGACGGCCTGGTTTATGGCCTTCAGCCGCCCAAACGCACCGGTTTCCGCATCAGCGATTACCCGGTGGCGCTGCGCGTCGCTGCTGTGTTCCTGTTCCTCCTGGGCTGGGAGCTGTATGGCCGGTCGCTCAATCCCATTTTCCTGAGCTATCCCACCGCTATTGCTGGCGCCTTCGTCGAGCTGGCGACCAGCGGTGAGCTGCTGCGGGCGCTAATCAAGAGCTTGCAGGGCTTGGCCGCCGGCTTCACGCTGGCGCTGATCGTCGGCACCGTACTGGGCGTGCTCATGGGTCGCTACAAGACCGTGTACTACGTACTCGATCCCTTCGTGACCATCTTTTACGCCACCCCTGGCGTGGCCCTCATACCGCTCATCATGCTCTGGTTTGGCCTGGGCCTGCCGGCCAAGATCGTGATCATCTTCGAGGCCTGCTTTTTCCCTATGGTGATCAACACCTTCGCCGGTGTGCGCAATGTCAGCCGCGCCACCACTGACGTGGTGCGCGCCTACGGCGCCAACGATCGCCAGGTTATGACCAAGGTCGTGCTGCCCAGCGCCCTGCCTTTCGTGATGGCCGGCATTCGGCTGGCCGTGGGCCGTGGCGTGATCGGCATGGTGGTGGCCGAGTTCTTCACCGCCCTCAGCGGCTTGGGCTCGATGATCATCGTCTTCTCGAACTCGTTCGCCACCGCCAAGCTGTTCGTGCCCGTGATCACCATCGCCATGCTGGGCCTGGGCCTGACCACCCTGGCCAGGTACCTGGAGCGGCGCATGGCGCCCTGGAAAGAGACCGAGCGAGCCGATTAGGTTGGGAACCGCTATCATGCAGCCACTTGCCAACCTGGCAGTGAGAGGAGCATCTTTCGTGAGATTTCGTCGCATCAGCTTCACCGGCTTGGCCCTGGCCATATCGACGCTAATGGCGGCCTGCGGCGGCGCGGCGGCCCCGGCCCCGAGCTCGGCTGCCCCGTCGGCTGCTGCACCCGCGGCCTCGGCCAAGCCTTCGGCGGCAGCGGCTTCACCGGCGGCAAGCTCAGCCGTCGCGTCGCCCAAGCCCTCTGCGGCCGCGTCCGCTAAGCCCGCCGCCTCGGCAGCCGGCACCCGCAAGGTGCGCTACGCCATCGCCACCGTGCCGCCCACCGTGGATACGGTTGGCGTGTACTTCGCGCTCGACAACGGCTTCTACAAAGAGGAAGGGCTTGACGTCGACGTGCAGGGCTTCGTGGGTGGCGTGACAGCCGTCCGGGCCCTGCTCAGCCGCGAGGTTGAGTTCTCGACCTCGAGCGCCGATACCGCTTACTTGGCCAATATGAACGGCGCGCCCATCAAGGTCGTCATGAGCACGGTCACGCGCGACCTCAACGAGATTGTCGCCGCCAAGTCCGTAGCCTCTCTCAAGGACGCGGCAGGCAAGCGCTGGGGCATCTCGGCGCCTAACTCGCAGGGCCACGTCCTGGCCAGGATCCTCCTGCAGAAGAACGGCGTCGACGCCAGCAAGGTCGAGTTCGTGGCCATCGGCAGCCCGCCCGATCGCGTGAAGGCCTTGATCGCCGGCCGGATCGACATCACCACGATGATCACCTCCGACCAGCAGGTGATCCTCGACGCTATTCAAAAGGGCGACTTCAAGCTGCTGGGCGCTGTGGCGGACGTTGCGCCGGAGCTGCCCGACCAGTACGAGATCACCCGCGATGACTTGATCAAAGACCAGCCGGGTACCGTTGCCAGGATGGTGAAGGCCGGCCTGCGGGGCTACCGCTGGGCGCAGCAGAACCCCGACAAAGCCGCCCAGCTCGCCAGCAAGTACATCAAGGAAGCGCCCCCCGAGCAGATCGCCAGGTCCATCAAGGCCATCGCCGACATGAAGGTTTGGGGTGTGGACGGCGGCATCACCGCAGAGGGCATCGACCAGGCCCAGAAGCTCTACCAGCAGTTCGGGGTCATACCCCGCACCGTCAAAGCTGAAGAGGTGGCGAACACCAAGTTCGTCGAGCAGGCCGTCAAGGAGCTTGGCCCCTTCAAGCCCTGAGCCTCAGGCCCTGAAGATGGTCTTCGGCAGCATGGCGTGCACGCCGCGGTTGCCATCGACGACTTGTGTGATCTCGAGGTCGACGGCCAGGCTGCACAAGCTGTAGGCATCCGCCGCGGACAGCCCCCAGCGGCTGCCCAGGAAGGCGATCATGTCCCGCAGCGCGGTCTTGGCCGCTACGTCCAGGTCGGGATCGAAGCCCATGCTGATCCAGTGCGTAGGCGTCTCGGCCATGGGCCGCGCCAGGCGCATGTCCGTGCGCAAGTGGAACTCTAGGCAGGCTGATCGCAGGCTGGTCTCCACAGCCGTGCCGGTGACCTCGCCGTTGCCCTGGACGGCATGAGCGTCACCGGTTGAGAACAGCGCCCCATCGACCCACACGGGGAAGTAAACGATGGTCCCGGTGATCAGCTCCTTGTTGTCCATGTTGCCGCCGAACTCGTCGGGTGGTGTGCTGGACAGCCGCCCGGAGGCGCGCGGGGCCACGCCCATAACGCCCAGGAAAGGCCGCAGCGGCACACAGATCCCCGGCGCGAACTGGAGCTCCTCCCTGCTGCTCCCATACTCGAAGTAGGTCACCCGCCCTTCCGGGAAGTCCTCCGGCAGGAAGCCGCGGCCCGTCTCGCCCGCGGGGATGGTGTTATGCCCGAAGTCGCCCAGCGCCAGCGGCCCGATGCGGACCTCGAGCACGTCGCCGGCCCTCGCGCCGTTAATCGTCACTGGCCCCGTCATGGTGTGGCCTCCCAGCCCAGGCCCGATACGGAGCTCCCGCCGCAGCGCATCCATACCGGCGCGCGTCATCCCCGGCCGGATCCGGTTCCCCAGCAGCGTCCCGATC
>WNFB01003897.1_pt1 | contig 13217 bp, 11 predicted proteins | sample 5400501 | NCBI WGS metagenome assembly WNFB01 (sample SAMN13153341, study PRJNA577476) | soil metagenome | isolation source: 200 cm saprolite under Douglas fir tree site 2 hole 1 | place: USA:California | collected 2015-04-18
ATCGATGGAGAAGATGTCGTCGCTCAGCAGGACCATGTCGGCCAGTTTTCCCGGCGTGATGGAGCCCTTTTCTTTGTCCTGGAATTCGGCGTAGGCGGAGCCCATAGTATAGGCGTCGACAGCTTCGGCAACTGTTAGCTTTTGCTCGGGGAACCAGCCGTTGGGATTTTTCCCATCCAGAGTCGCCCGAGTCACTGCTGCGTAGATTGTCAATATAGGATTGAGCGGCGCAACATTCCAGTCCGTCCCCAGAGCTAGTCGCACGCCGTGATTAAGAAAGGTGCGGAACGCGTACGTGCGGCGGGCACGATCATGGCCAATGCGCTTCTCCGCCCAGCGCCCATCATCAATCGCATGGTAGGGCTGGACGGAGGCAATCACGTGAAGCTGGGCGAAGCGGTCGAAGTCCTTGGCTGCCATGTGCTGTGCGTGCTCGATGCGGAAACGGCGGTCAGCCTGGCCATGGGCTTTCGCCACTTCCGAGTACAAGTCAAGAATGATCGAGATCCCCTGGTCGCCGATGGCATGCGTGCAGAGCTGAAGGCCAGCAGCATCGGCCTTAATCATGCGCTCGCGCATGAGAGAGAGCGGTTGCATTTCATCGGACAGCAAGCCGTGATTATTGGATTGATCGGTGAACGGCTCGAAGAAATAGGCCGTGGCGGAACCGAGCGAACCGTCGGCGTATCCCTTCAGCGCACCGATTCGTAGATAAGGTCCCCCAAAGGCGTGGCGAATACCGATCTTTACCTGATCGTCGGCCTGCATGATGAGCGGTGCAGCATAGATGCGGGTCGTCAGTTCTCCGCGATCGAGCAGCTCAGAATAAACCGCAATATCAGCATATTCCGGATTCATATCCTGCACGCTAGTGACGCCGAGTGATGCGGCATGCCCGAGGGCCCGCTTGACAGCATGCAGGCGCTGCTCATGGGAGAGCGGCGGAATGACTTTGTTCACGTAGTCCATGGCAGCGTCTTTCAGAGCGCCGGTGGGATTGCCCTGTGGATCGCGGACGATGGTTCCACCGGGCGGGTCTGGGGTTTTGGCTGTGATCCCAGCCATTCGCAGCGCGACGGAATTAGCCAGCGCCATGTGGCCGTCGTATCGATTCACGAATACCGGCAATTCGGGGGTCACGGGATCGATGAGCGCTTTGGTCGGGAGTTGGGGCGGGTTCCACTTGGTCTCGTCCCAATCGCCGCCGAGAATCCACTCGCCCATCTTTGTATTTTTGGCACGCTCGCCGATGCGACGGGCGAATTCCTCCGGGCTTGCCGCATCGTTCAACTGAACACTATCGAGCTGCGATCCTCCGCTCACGAAGTGGACGTGGGCGTCGTTGAAGCCTGGCAGAAGCAGTTTGCCGCCGGCATCGATGACGCGAGTCTTCGGACCACGCCAGGCAGCGCCCTCCGCATTAGATCCGACCGCTACTATACGATCACCGAGAACGGCGACGGCTTGGGCCGTGGGGAGTGATTTATCTACGGTCCAGACCTTAGCGTTGGTGATGATCAGGTCCGCGGCGGGATTGGTCTGGGCGTGAGCGGATTCCGTTGCTCCGAGCCCGCAAAGCAACAAAATAGTGGGAAGAAGCGTCGTTTTGCTCATTGAATTCTCGCTATTTCGCGCCGCTTGCCAGCAGCAGACATGCAAACCCAGCGTTATCTTCGGCTGGCTGGCGGAACGATCCCATTCATGCGCAGATACTCGACGAGCTGACCGTAGTGGTCGGAAGCATGCCACACCGCGAGGACAGCGATACCGAGCTTCGTGCTCGGCCCACCGTAAGGACCTTCTATCTTAGCCAGCGCGTTCTCCGTATTAATCGCAGTCAGTACTTGATCGGCATATTTGAACGACTCGCGTAGGTACTGCATGATTTCCGCCTTGGTCTTCGCGGGATTCGGCCCGCCGTGCTCACAATCATCGGGCGGTCGTTTGCCTTCAATTTCATTGAAGAATGCGTAGTTGGCACAGGCCACGTGTCTGACCTGCTGCGCAAAAGTCCGCGCCCCCTTGAACTCTCCCGCCGTAGGAGCGAAAGAGAACTTGTCGTCGGGCATTGCATCGGCGAGAGACACAAACTGGTCTTCGATCATGGACCAGGTCGCATTAATAGTGGAGGCAATGGTCGCAGGCTTCTGCGACAGCTGCTGAGCCTGAGCCGCAAGCAGCGACACGGATGCAGCCACAAACAGAATTAGTAGAACGAATTTGTGTGTGACGGTCATAATCCCCTCAGCGGCTAAAAAGCCGTTTTAAATCCCTGCTCTTGTTGCAGCGCTTCAAAGCGCTGCTTCACCCAACCGCAAAACCCTGGCACCGGCAAGCCGTAAGCGTCCTTCGCCGACTAACAAAATAAATCACCTTTGTCCCCACTTCAGCTTTGTCCGCAGCACATCGAAGAAAGTCTTCTTCAGGCGGAGCAGGTTGACCTTGTATTCGGATTTCCGGCAGCAGGCACGGTCACCATCGTTTACCGGCATTCCGACCTGTCCATCCACACTCAAATAGGCTTCTTCTTCGCCCGTCCTCAGTACAATGTCGATCTCCGCCGAATCTCGAACCACCAACGCACGATGGGTAAGCGAGTGCGGAGAAACGGGCGTGACCACGAAGGCATCCACCGAGGGCGTGAGAATGGGGCCTCCTGCAGCCAGCGAGTACGCAGTCGAGCCTGTTGGCGTGGAGACGATCAGTCCGTCCGCTTGGTAGCTGGAGACGAAAACCTGGTCGATGTAGAGATCGAAATGGTTCAAGCGCGCAATCGCGCTCTTGCTCACCACCACGTCGTTGAGAGCATGATAGTTTGCGACGCAGCTCCCCGCGCGCATGAGCTGGCACTGCACCATGGAACGGGTTTCCACGCGGCAAGAGTTGCTCTCGAGCGCCTCCAAAGTAGGATAGAGTTCCGAGAGAGGAACTTCTGTAAGAAAGCCGAGCGATCCCAGATTCACTGCCAGTAACGGGGTTCCAGCCTTAGCTACAACTCGCGCCGCTGATAACAGAGTGCCATCACCGCCCAAGACAACCGCGAAGTCGAGCGGTCGCGATGCCATTTCCGAACGTGCCACGCTCTCGAAACCTTTCGCATAGGCCGAAGTCTCACGGTCAACCACAACCTGGTAGTGGTGACTTCGAAACCACTCCAGGAGCTCTGGTACAACCCGTGCCAGCTCGGGCTTGCTCGGCTTGGACATAATGGCGGCCAACTTGACCCGCCCAGGCGATAAACGGAAGTCATCCATACTGAAAACGGAATTGTACACAGTTGAGGAAGCAATGTTCGTCTTGCGATCGTCGATTGTTGGTTCTTCGAGAGATTATCAATGGGTTTTATGGGTCGCCTGCACTCCATTCAGGAAAGTCGCTTCCAGTCTTGTAGCAGAGCTGATTCTAGAATATCCCGTACAGCAAGAACTCGCGGTTCCCTTCTGCACCCAGGATGGGCGACTCAATGAACTCGGTGCGCCCACAACCCAGATCCAGAAGCGCGCGCCGGACCTTTTCGACGGCGGCCAGCTGAGCTGATTCGTCGTGCACAATTCCACCCTTGCCGACGTGTGCGCGGCCGGCTTCGAATTGTGGCTTCACCAGCACGATAACCTGGCGCCCCAGACGTTCTGCGGCGACCGGCGGAAAGGCGGCGTTCACGACGGCTGGGAGGACGAGAGTTGCCGAAATGAAAGAAACATCCATCACGACGAGAGCGACCGGTTCCCCAACATCCTCACGCATCAAGTAGCGAGCGTTTGTCTTTTCTAGCAGGCGAACGCGTTGATCCTGGCGAAGTCGGTAGTCCATCTGCCCATAACCAGTGTCGATCGCGATAACCCGCGCCGCGCCGTGCTGTAACAAGCAGTCCGTAAAACCACCCGTGGAGGCGCCGATATCCAGACACACTTCTTCGACCACAGCGATTTGCCAGTAGCTGAGCGCTTTCTCGAGCTTGAGGCCGCCACGGCTGACGTACTTGTGATCATCTCCCAGCAGGCGCACAGGGACGTCGGGTTCGACCGCGGCACCGGCCTTCTCGATCTTCTGCCCGTTCACGAGCACTTTGCCCGCGAGAATAAGCGCCTGGGCGCGCTCCCTCGATCGAACGAGTCCACGCTCTACGAGCAATTTGTCCAACCTGATTTTCACGCTCGCCTCAAGACGATTCGAGCCGCAAAACGGTTGCGGAACCGGCACAAAAGTGCCAGCCCCGGGTCGGTGCAAGGTGCAGAACCTGTCGTACCCTTAAATACTTAGCGGAGTACTTCCCTGCTTTTCCACAGAATTTTCCACCGCAATGTTGAAAACGTTGGGAGATATGCGCGTTGGTTTCCCAAAAGACAAAAGCCGCCCTTTGGGGCGGCCTTGTATCAATGGATTTATTAGGCAAGTTAGCTGGCCACTTCCTCCAGCAGCTTTTGATCGATGTCAAAATTGGAGTGGACGTTTTGTACGTCGTCGTGCTCCTCCATGGCTTCGAGCAGGCGGATCATCTGCGTGGCAGCCGCGCCTTCCAGTTTGATGTAGTTTTGCGGAATCATGGCCACGCTGGCAGAGGCAGGTTCGATTCCCGCCTTCTTCACCGCCTCGAGCACCGCTTCGAAGGCAGAGGGTGCGGTGAGCACTTCCCAGTTCTCGCCATCATCGCGCAGATCTTCAGCGCCAGCGTCCAAAACGATGCCCATCAGATCATCTTCCTTGGCACCCGATTTGGGGATGACGATGTCGCCCTTCTTGTGAAACATCCAGGCGACCGCTCCCGCTTCGGCCATGTTGCCGCCATTCTTGCTGAATACGTGACGGATTTCGCTGACCGTGCGATTGCGATTATCAGTATTTATTTCCGCCAGCAGCGCCACACCCCCCGGGCCGTAGCCTTCGAGGGTGAACTCTTCGTAGGTCGCTCCCGGCAGTTCACCGGTTCCTCGTTGGATGGCCCGCTTGATGTTATCGGCAGGCATGTTCTCGGCCTTGGCAGCAGCAATGGCTCCGCGCAGACGGGGATTCGTGTCCGGATCCCCGCCACCATTTTTGGCGGCAATGGAGATTTCCTTGATCAGGCGAGTAAAAATCTTGCCGCGCTTGGCGTCGAGTGCACCCTTCTTGTGCTTGATTGTGGCCCATTTTGAGTGGCCAGACATGGGAACACCTCGTATTCAGTGTACTTTAGTGGCGCAGGATTCGCCCGTGGAGGAGATCAAAGGATTGCCTCGAAACGGTGCAGACGAGGCGAAATTATAGCACGCCTCGCAGGAAGTCACTGCGAAGCAATGAAGTGGAGTCTTACTCCGTGCGGCGAAAAAATACTAGACGCCGCCATCATGGCGCGTTGGAATTTCGACTTTCCTGTATCGGACTTTGTAAGCGTACACGACCGCCAGCAGGGGAGGAGCGAGCAGCACGCCCCAGAACGGAATTACTATCCCGAGCACGATGGGTGTCAGAATCGACGCCCACATGGGCACCTTGGCTGTGCGCCTCATGATGTATGGCTGAAGCAGAAGTCCGTCGACTACAGCGATCACGGCGTAGAGGATGAGCACATAGAGGGGGTGTTCCCAATCGCCCCAACGCAGGGTTGCAGCAAGTACCGGACCGATCATCCCCAGCACCGGCCCAAGGTGAGGCACAAACTGCAGAACAGCCGCCAACAAAGCCCAGAACGGTGCCCATGGAACTTTCACAATCCACAGACCGATTAGCCAGAGGACACCGACCGCGAGCGAATCCTGAAACTGCGCGAGAATCCACTTCTTCAGCGCAGCGCCGGTGATGTGAAGATGCTCTCCGAGTTCCATGTTCTTTTGGATGCGTCCGGGGACCGCGCGAGTGACGAAACTCAGGTCTGCCACTTCTCTGACCTGCGTAACCTTGAGCCCCGAAATTCGTTCCACAGTGAATCCCCATCGAACCGGGCAGTCCGTTTTTCTTTTCATGTTAGACTCGAATCGCAGGCAGCCACCGAGGCAAAAAATGAAATTCGGCGTGATCATCTTTCCTGGCTCGAATTGTGACCACGACGCTTACTGGACGATCCAGCAGGTAGCAAAGCAACCGGTTACGTTTCTCTGGCATGAGTCTCATGATCTGGAGAACTGCGACGTTATTATTGTTCCCGGCGGTTTCGCATACGGAGACTACTTGCGCACCGGGGCTATCGCAAAGTTCTCGCCGGTGATGGAATCGGTAAAGAAGTTTGCCGACCGAGGCGGACTGGTGCTGGGCATCTGCAATGGTTTCCAGATCCTGTGCGAGTCGGGACTGCTTCCGGGAGCCCTCATGCGTAACATCGGACTCAAGTACATCTGCAAGCCGGTTCATGTGCGCGTGGAAATTGCGGATACTCCGTTTACCAACGCGTGCCGCCAAGGCGAGGTTCTCACTATTCCCATCGGGCACATGGAAGGCAATTATTTCTGCGATGATGCGACTCTGGCGGAATTGCGCCGGGACAATCGTGTCGTGTTTCGTTATTCGACGCCTGACGGCCGAGTCACCGTTGATGCCAACCCGAATGGTTCCCTGGACAATATTGCCGGTATCTGTGGCGCGGGCCGGAATGTTCTGGGCATGATGCCCCACCCCGAACGTTCATCCGAACCAGAACTGGGCTGCACGGAGGGATTCAAAATCTTCCAGTCGTTGGTTGGGGCAATGGCGACAAAGTAGTCCAACAGGACCCGACCTCGATATTTGCCAAAAAAGCGCCGCCTGAGGCTTCCAACTCTTTGTTTCTGTTTCAGGGGGGAACCAAGCCAACCATTTCTTAGTAACTCTAGGCAAGGCGGCAGGCGTCCTGAGTGGTTTGATGGGCGCAAGGCAAAGCAGATCCGCACGAATATGATTCGATTCGGAATCGTTGGCTTCGGATTACATGCTGTGCGGCGGCTCATGCCCGGCTTTTCGCTGGCGAAGAACTGCCGCGTCAGCGCACTCTCGCGGCGCGACCTGCACAAAGCCCAGGAATCGGCGCGGCAGTACAGTATTCCCCTCGCATTCGATTCGACGGAAGATCTTTGCCGTTCGGCGGGAGTCGACGCGGTACTTGTGACTACACCCAATTCCCTGCACTTACAGGATGTGTTGCTAGCCATTCAATGTGGGAAGCCGGTGCTTTGTGAAAAACCTATGGGAACAAATGCCCATGAGTGCCGGCAGATGGTCGAAGCAGCGCGGCGCGCCAAGGTTCTGCTAGGTGTGGCGCAGGTCTTTAGGTTCGAGGACAGCACGGCGCGCCTGCGGGAACGCATTGCGTCTGGACAGATCGGGAAAGCGATTTTTGCCCGCTCTGAGTTCTCTTATCCGGGGCGCAATCACGCCCGGACCTGGATCACACACCCCGCGCTAGCTGGCGGAGGCCCGATCGCTGATGTCGGTGTTCACTGCATCGATGCTCTTCGTTTCATCCTGCAGGATGAAGTCACTGGAGTGGGCGCCCGCGGCATGTCTGACGAAGACTCCGGCCAAGTGGAGGCGGCGGCGGTTCTCGCGCTGCAGTTTTCTCGCGGCACACTAGGTGCGGTGCTGGTGTCAACTCGCGCCGAGTACCGAACGCCGATCGAAATCGTCGGTGAAGAAGGAGTTTTGTCCGCGGATGACGGATTGACGGTGGGACACGCGATCAACGTGCAGTTGAAACGCGGAGAATCGGTCGTGGAGACAGAAATGATATCCAACCAAAATGCCTATGCCCGCCAGGTGGATGTGTTCGCTGCCGCGATCGAAGGCAAGAGCCAGTTCCCTGTTCCCGGCGAAGAAGGTTGGCAAAACCAGGAAATCGTGGATGCGGCGTACCGGAGTATGAAGAGAGGAATGGCAGAGGATGTGCCCATCATTCAAAAACAGATCTCTCGCTCCGCTTGAAATAACGACTGGTAATGCTGCGTGACAATCACCGCGGCGGTATGCCCGTCGCGTGCACAATTGCCCAGTGCCACTCCTGATCAGGTCTAAGAGTGATTCCCAGAGGTTCGCGGAAGACGGTGGTGGTAAGCGGTGCGGCCTTTCCCTTGAGGTGATAGAGCAGGGTCAAATCCGAGCGCTTCTCGGCGGCTGCGGAATCCTCCGTCGCGGCGGCAGGAATAAGTTTGGCTGAACCAAGCGCGACTGAACCATAGTAGGCTGACTTGGCATTCTCGTGGCGCACAATAGTCAGGCCCACCGTGATCTCCCGTACATTCCAGCCTGTACCGTTGTAGACCGAGAGCTGCAATGTATCGCCAGTGATGGCCGCCGGTCCGTCCAGTTTGAGCAGTTCGCTGTCCGGCAGATCCCCGGAGACGATTGAATCGTTCAGCAATGGTACGGCCTGCGCACTGAAGGAGAGGCTGCAGGTCACGTCGGGCGAGGAGACCTGAAAGTTCTTGCCGGGCTCAATGGAAAGCAGAGACGAGACGTCGCCGAGCTTTCGCTTTTGCACTTCGTCCATCACCTGGGGAAGGTTGTCATTGTCGATGACAGTGTGCACGGGCTGTGCCTTCTTCTTCCGCAATGCACGGGCGACGTCGCCAAGTGGCACGTCAGCTGTGTCGGATTGCGCCGCGGCAAGAAAGGGCAGCAGCAATGCCAAAAACGACAACATGGCGGTTGTGTATAGCTTCCGTTTCATATGAGCCGTCAATCACTCTCTCTGATGAGTCCTGATCATTGTGCCGCAAGCTGTGCAGCAGAACGCAACGCGCGTGCTCGAGAATTCAGTCGATTACTAGAAGCAACACGAATTCTTGTCTAGGAAAATTGTATCCAGAGTTGTCGGCGGAAGATGAAGAAGAAGGTGAACGTTAGTGCTAGGACTTTAGGAAAGCGGCGCGGGAACTCAGAAGAAGGGAAAGGGCGCGCGTGACGAAATGGTGCGCAACGGGACGCGCGCCCGCGTACAGCAACTTACAACAGACCAGAGGAACGAAAACGATTTACGGGATCCATCGACAGGCGCTGCCGCCGGAAAATCCAGCGGGCCACCGCAAATCCGACTGCCGCATAGCAGAAATACACAAACCTCATAGCCCACCCCCAAAATCAAAGATGCACTTCTGCACCTTGGGGGAGGCTCGCAAGCCGTGTACGCGCTCAGGTTACCAAGCCCACACCATTCGGTCAATGCACTAATGTGCTATCCGGATAGCACGAAAGTAATAGGTGGGTAACTGCCGTCTGCAAAACGGAGGCTCATGAACTCCCGGCAGGCATCCCCCTAAACCGCGACTCCGGGACAATCCGTAGGCTAGTGACCGCTTTGCAGCACGCGCTCGTTCGGACTTTCTACCGAGGCAGCGCCCTCCAGCGGATGCGCGCTCCGGCCGTGGAAGAACAAAAGATGGATCAGGAACATCACAACCAGCACCGCACCGAAAGTGCACACGATCGTGGCTCCGGTTGGCAGATCGAGCTCGACAGAGAAATACACACCGAGCGCCGATACCAAGGTGCCCATAGTCCAGCCAATCGCCAGGCGCCGGCCCACCCGGTCAGCAAACAACATGGCTCCGACTGAGGGCACGATTAGATAGCAGAACACCAGCAACACGCCCGCGATTGCCACAGAGGAAGTCACGACAAAGCCGAATGAGGCGTAGAAGAGGAAATCCCAGAAACGAATGCTCATCCCACGGCGCTCGGCTTCGGCAGTATCAGTCGAGATCAGCAGGAATCTGTGACGAAAGATGTAGTGGAAAAGCCCGATGCCGCCGTAGAGAATGGCGGTCTTCGCGACTTCGTGCCTTGAAACTGCCAGGATGTTGCCCACCAACATGTCTTTCAGGTGCTCGGTTTCGCCCGTAGCCTTGCTCATCGCAAGGATCGCAGCCGCTGAGGCGACGGCGTAAGCGATTCCGATGAATGCCTCCTGCGGGATGTGCCCTCGGCGAGTACGAGCGAACGCGAAAATCGCCGCCCCCACGAAAGTAAACGCCAGACTGAGCCAATACGCGCCCTGTCCATGCGGATCCATGCCAACCAAGATGGCAATGGTAGCGCCCAGCGCGGCAATCTGAGCCAGCGCAAGATCGACGAAGATGACTCCTCGTTCCACAACGTGTACGCCTAGATAGGCATGAATGCCAGTCAGAATGAGGCTGGCCATGAAGGGCCAGAATAAAAAAGGCAGAATTTCCATGTTGCTCCTTCGCCCCTACTGGGTGGCTTGGAAGGCCTTAGTTAGCAAATTAATATCGTAATCGAAGAGTTTGAAATAGTCGGTCACATCTTTCTCGCCGCCCACCGACGGCAAATAAACAAGCACTTTTGCGCCGGTCTGGCTGGCTATGCTGTTGGGTGTCTTCAAGTCGAAATACGGTTCCACCATGACGATCTTGCAGTTCTCCCGTTTCATGAGTCCAATGAGCTCGATGGTATGGCTGGGAGTAGGCGGAATGCCGGGCCGCGGCTCGACGTAGCCCACCACATCCAGTCCGAAGTGCTTGGCGAAATTGGGCAAAGAGCGGTGGTAAGTGACCACTTTGCGCCCGCGAAACGGCTTCATTTCCGCATCCCACTTTTGCTCAGCTGCCGTCAGCCGTTTGTCAAAATCCTGAAAGCGCTGCTGGAAGTAAGCGGAGTCGCCGGAATCCATCTCGCCCAGCTTGGCAGCAATTCCTTTGGCGATGCGCCTGCCATTGTCTGGATCGAGCCAGTAGTGCGGGTTCCCGAGGGGATGCACGTCGCCCATGGCGCGGGTAACCGGTCCGGTGGGGATATCGAGGATTTCGGCGAACTGCGAGGCATCGAGATAGCCCGCCGCTCCCTGCTGAATTCTCGGATTCCCACTCTGCGTGATCAGCGGCGGCAACCAGCCGATTTCCAATTGCAAGCCGACCACGACCAGCAGATCAGCCTGGCGCAACTTGAGCAGGAAGCTTGGCTTGGCCTCGACGAAGTGCGGATCCTGATATCCTCTGGCGATCGATTCCACGTTAACCTTGTCGCCTCCGACCTCCTGAGTCAGGGCAGCCATATCGGTGGTAGCGGTGACCACATTGAGCTTTTTGGCCTCTGCCACTATGGGCAACAACAAGGCGAACAGCAAAAGTGCAGCACCGAAGAAAATCACTAATCGAAAATCACTTAATTTTCTATTCATTCATTTCTCCTAGAACGGGTGAGCTCCGTGCGCTCCCAGCGAGAAAATCACCTGCATCAGCAGTTCATTTGCTTTAATGTTCTCGGCGTAATTTGTGAAGCGATACTGACCGCGAATCTGGCTGAATTCGCTCGGCCAGTAGGTCAGCACCACCGAGCCTCCCTTATCCGTCACGTTGGCAAAACGGCTGCGGTCCGACCAGTCGTATCGTCCGCCCAGGAACCAGCGGCGCTTCAGCTGATAATCGGCGGATGTATAAAAGCCGAAAGCACGCTGCTCCCTCAGCGGCTGCTGGCGCTGGCTCCAGATGAACTCACTGCGCGCCACAAAGGAGTGATAGATCGATCGGCGTAGGGGCTTCCAACGCAGAGTGGCATCAACACCATACAACTGTGTGAGGAAATCTGTACTCGACAACGGCGTCACCGAATTTGTGCCCGCATCATTGTGTCCGCGGGCGTAGGAAAGCCCGATATCGAGATTGGTGGATTCAGTGATGTCTTTGTAACCTCGCAGGTGAGCCACGGTGCTGACATCGCTCTTTTGCGATGCCTTGAACACGTCGGCCGAATCGCCGCGGAAGACCTGTCCTGTAGCCTCCAGGAAGATACCTTTCGGCGCCGGCAAGATGCGCTCAATGGAGACACCGGCATCATCGATGCCGTCCTCCCCACCCACCAAATTAGTGTTGACAATCGGCCGGTCAATCCAGGGCAGAACGTGATTGTGCATCAAGTTGACCTTGCCGAACACAGAACGCATTTTCCCCACTTTAGCCACGACACCCGCGGGGAGCGCTGTAAAAGTGATGTACCCCTCTTCCAGGTTCACACCCTCCTCGCCGAAGGAGATGAAGAAGTCGCCGCGAGCGTAAGGGTCGATGATGGCCTGAAAACCGACTTCAGACTCGTGCATCTGCAGCGAAGGGAACGGCTGCAGAGTTGCCAACGGCGGGGCCGAGTTTCCACCGGCGGCTCCGATGAAATCCCCGATGACGCTGATGTCCGGATTCAACGCCTTCGAGGCTGCGGAAGCACCGCCGTAAATAGGCAATTGGCCACCGGTAGTGGCAATGCCTGCCTGCGCCTCAGTTGGAGCAGGCGTCGGCGCTGGGGCGGCGATCTGCGGAGGAGCCTGAGCCACTGTTTCGGCCGGCTGTGCTCCGGCTGGCTGAGGCTGTGGCACTGCAGCCGGTTGTGCTTGCCCACTCTTCAGCATACGTACCTGACCTTCCAGTGCGATGAGACGCTCTTCGAGGTCTTTGATGCGTTGCTCGAGTGCCGCAGTATCCTGAGTGCTTCCTTGCGCAGCACTCGTGCTGCTCTGCTGGGCGAATAGCGGTGTGGAAAAGAGAATCGTCACAACGGCTATTAACATTCTGTCCTTCATTCCACGACTCCTCAATCTGGAAACGATAGCCAGACTTGGTTGTGGGGCCCGCCTACTGGACCGGAAGCGATATTGGGTCAGAAGTGCGCGAATATGTCTTACAAAGGGGAGTTTCTAGTACGTCGGAGGGGGCCGCACGTATAAGGGGAAAGATTCCCCGAATACCCGGGGACGCGCCTGGAAAAGACACACGCGACGCTGGATGAACAGGACAGGTGAAAGAGCTAGGAAGAGTACTAACGCGGTCCCCGGCTGCAACATAAGGCAGGTCAGACAAAAAGTTGCGCTGGCAGATGAAAGCGTGCAAGTCCGCGCCGGACCGCCGCCGCCAAGCACTTGCGGGCGGCACAAATGTGCGGCTTGATTAATGCTGGCCGCCACCAATGCAAACAGACAAACCCAGCTTAGCAAAACTGTCCAGCCCGCTTGTTTGCGCCGGATGGGTAACATTCTCTTGCTACTTAGATGCCGAAAGCACGCCCTCTAATGGCGTTTTCTGCTCATGTTTCAACGGGGTGAGCTTCATTGTAACACCGGCAATCTACCGCGCTGCGATTCAACGGCAAGGAGTACGCTGAGAAGAGCTTTCAGAGCCCTCTGCGAAGCTTGCGCTCTTGGCATTCTCTGCGGTTTAAGACTTTCTACGAACCTTGTAAGACTCTACTATCCTATCGAGGCTGTGTGCCTGCTCCTTGTGCGGTTCCGGCTGATGGGACCACGATGGCTTGGATCCCCTGGTCGGTTGCGA
>WNFB01005755.1_pt1 | contig 13216 bp, 10 predicted proteins | sample 5400501 | NCBI WGS metagenome assembly WNFB01 (sample SAMN13153341, study PRJNA577476) | soil metagenome | isolation source: 200 cm saprolite under Douglas fir tree site 2 hole 1 | place: USA:California | collected 2015-04-18
GCAACGTAGAGCTAACAGGCACGCTTCTAAATGGGCCTTTGCCCAACTGCACGGCTACGTTGCCTATAAAGCCACAATGACGGGCAGTATGGCCGTCAAAGTTGATGCGAACTATACGAGCAAAGCTTGCCCGATGTGTGGCTATACCTCGGATATGAACCGTGCGAACAACGGCCTGCTGTTCGTGTGTCAGAGTTGCCATTACAGCCTCCATGCTGACCTGGTTGGTGCGCGTAACGTTGCACTCAGAACGCTGCTCGTTCGGCAAGACTGGACGAGCACGGGCGTCTTGTCAGTACGCCCCGATGTGTCGAGCAATGAAGCCAAAGCTGCACGCCTGCAAAGGTATGCAGAGTTGCGGTGGAGCTTAGACACAAGCCCGTCCCGTTTACGGGACGTTGGTAACTGACACGCTTGCATCCTATTATAGGATAGTTCCCAACTGTACGAACACCAGGCTCGCGAAGGGGTGGGGGAGGAGCGAACGCAGGGATGGGTGCGCATCCGTCAAAGGCACTCTTCACAAAAGCTGCCCCTGAAAGAAACATGGGCCTAGAGGCCTACCTCTTCCTATTTATGCGCTTATGTGAAACGTTCTTATTCTCTGACGAGACAATATAACAATGTACGAATCTTTCAGAGTGCGTTATACTCTCTCTAAACATATCAATACATTAATAGTAAGGAGCAATTTCATGGAACAAGAAGTTCATCCCAAAATCGAACTTAAGCAGCATTCTATCTGGCAGGATGGCCATCAACCCGAGCCATGTGTCGTAGTCATCTTCGGAGCTACCGGAGATCTGACACAACGCAAACTCTTACCCACCCTGGCTCACCTCGCACACGACCATCCTCTTCCCCAGGGCTTCTCTATAGTAGCCTTTTCCCGTCGTCCCATGAACGATGAACAATGGCGAGCTATGGCCCTGGAATCTATCAATAAATATCTGCCTGAAAATGATAAATTAGACAGTGAAGAGCAACAAGCTTTTGCTCGACGCATGTATTACTGTCAATCTGACTTTAATGACCGCGAAGGTTACCAAAAACTCGCCGATTTGCTGGAGCGACTTGACCAGGATCATGATACCCAGGGCAACCGCATTTTCTACCTGGCTACTCCACCCACCACCGACTCCGAAATCATTCATCAACTCGGTGGCGCCGGCCTGACACGTCCGCAGCACTTAGATGGTGATGAACAGTCATGGATACGTATCATCATTGAAAAGCCCTTTGGACGCGACCTCGCCTCAGCACAAAAACTCAACCGCGAGCTTGCCCGCGTCTTTCGCGAAAATCAAATTTACCGCATCGATCACTACATGGGCAAAGAAACTGTGCAGAACCTCCTGGCATTCCGCTTTGCAAACGGTATCTTCGAGCCCTTATGGAACCAGAAATATATCGATCATGTACAGATTCTGGTCGCCGAGAGCCTGGGCATCGGCACACGCGCTGAATATTACGAGGAGTCTGGAGCTATTCGTGATATGGTACAGAACCACATCATGCAAGTACTCTGCCTTACCGCCATGGAGCCTCCAGTTGCATTTGATGCCGACGCCATTCGTGATGAAAAGGTCAAAGTCTTGCGTGCCATTCCCTTGCCTACTCCGGATGAGGTGGCCAGAAACACAGTACGCGGACAGTACACTGCCGGCGTAGTTGATGGAGAGGCCGCTGTTGGTTATAAAGAAGAAAAAGGCGTTGCGCCTGACTCCACTACAGAAACCTACGTCGCACTGAAACTCTTCATCGAGAACTGGCGCTGGGCGGGTGTCCCTTTCTATATTCGCACAGGCAAACGTTTACCCAGCCGCAATACCGAAGTTACCATCCAATTCAAGCGCGTTCCACACCAACTCTACAAACCATCGGAAACAAGGGGCCTGGTGCCCAACCGCTTGACCGTAGAGATTCAGCCCAAAGAGGGTATAACGCTGAGGTTTGGCGCGAAAATCCCAGGAGCAGCTCAACACCTGAGTTCGGTAGATATGAGATTCACCTATGCCGATGCTTTTGGTATTCAGTCACCAGAAGCATATGAGCGCCTGCTCGCCGATGCAATAATTGGAGACTCAACTCTCTTCATCCGCCGTGACGAGGTCGAGGCTTCCTGGCGTATCGTAGACAGCATCATCAACAAAAAAGACGGTCGCCACTGGGAAAATCCACAATAGAATAACCTATCCCAACATTCCTGAGTCCAATTCTAACGTGGTACAATACACAAATCGATAAGCATAAACACAGGAGGTAAAGTAAAAAATTGAGTTCCATACAGTTGCTACCAGGGATCACCCAGCACAAAATCAAGACCAATCGGCAATTGCTCCTCATCCCACTTCTTTCAGGATTTTATGCTCTCGTTAGCAGCAACCGGTCGCTACACAATCTACGCCCCAGACATGCGTGGCTATGGTGACAGCCAGCTATTGCCAGTGGATGCGACACGAGGCGTGTGTGACTTCTCCGATGATCTTGATGCATTTGCACGAGCGCAAGGCTTGACCTCGTTCCACCTGCTAGGTTGGTCTTTAGGCGGCAACATCGTAATGCAATACGCCATAGACTATCCAGGAACTCTACGTTCCCTTACACTCCAGGCGACGGGTTCGCCTTTTGGCTATGGTTGCACAAAGGATGCCGGGGGAACTCCCAACTGGCCTGACTTTGCAGGCAGTGGAGGCGGCACCGCCAACCCCGAATTTGTACAACGCCTGGCGCAGGGTGACCGTAGCAACGACCAGTTCTCGCCACGCACAATAATGAACAACTTATACTTAAAGCCGACCTTCAAACCAGCCCCCGATCGCGAAGAGATGTATCTCACGTCTCTACTCTCGACCAGGGTGGCACCTGGAAACTATCCTGGCGATATGACCATCTCGAATAATTGGCCCAATGTCGCACCCGGTACACAGGGAGTTAACAATGCCCTCTCACCCAAATATTTGAACCAGGGCAACTTTGCCAATATCAGCTACAAACCACCAGTGTTGTGGGTACATGGTGCTGACGACCAGATTGTATCCAATACTTCACCGCTCGACTTTGGCTTCCTGGGGCAGATTGGTGCAGTTCCCGGCTGGCCGGGAGCAGAAGTGTACCCACCACAACCCATGAAAACGCAGGTACGCGCAGTGCTGGATAAATACAATGCAAATGGCGGTCAGTATCAAGAAGTGATGCTACTAGACTGTGGCCACTCACCACATGTCGAAAAACAAGCAGAGGTGTTGAAACTCTTCACTGAGTTTGTAGACGCTAATTGATGGAGCAACTTGATGACACCGCAAGAAAAAACGCTCTATCATCAGATCCATCCCCTCAAACTCTTCACAGACATCAGCGCAGAATTCGTCTCGCTCTACCTGTTCTGGAAGCGTAAGCTGATCGCAGGATTGGTCGTAATGTTTGTCCCGCCAATCCTTGCATCAGCGCTTATCATTAGACTGGCCAACCTTGAGACGTACAAGCAATCTGCCTTTGGCCGATATGTCCGTCTCTATATGACCCCACCAGTCGTATTGGTGCGTGTGCTCGGAACAGTCATGACTCACTTAGGTGCCTGGTATCATATACCCGTACTCATTCCTCTAGGCATCATGACTGTATTGCTCGGTTGGTTACGAGGGATACTCTGGCCTAAAAGGCCATAAGAACAAAAAGAAGGCTCTATGAGACGATTATCTGTTCGCCCGTACACGCAAACATTCCCACAAGTTCGCATCTCGAAGCCGCCGGAACTTGTCGAACGCAGGCTCCGTCGCCTCGGTGCATGGCTCTTACTCTACCTCTGCCTGCAAGCAGAACTTGGCCTGGCATGGGACAGGAATTGGCATGATCTCGTCGGGCGCGATCAGTTCTTCACCCCGCCACACATCATGCTCTACAGTGGAGTTGGGGGTGCCGGCCTGATAGCATTGATCATAGTGTTGCTAGATACACTGCGCTATAACCGCAAGCAACCAGGAGTTGACGACAATTCGACAGTACAGGTTCTGCGCTACTTCCACGCGCCGCTTGGCTACATCCTCTTAGGCTTTGGAGCGCTCACCGATCTGCTTGCCGCACCCCTTGATAACTACTGGCACCTGCTATATGGCATAGATGTCACCCTCTGGTCTCCCTTTCACATCATGGGCACTATAGGTGGTGTCATGGAGGGACTGGGCATCATCTACATTTTCGCCTCCGAAGTAGTGATCGAGCGTCACGCGGAACATCCACCGCGTCTCTTCCTGGGGTTAAGCGGGCTTGAATGGGGCACACTCGTAGTGTTCTCAGCCCTCTTGAATCTAACTATACCAGCGGTCACAGCTTTCGTTCCCATCACCATCGGTTCGTTACAATTCGTTACTTACCCTCTTCCACTGGTTCTTGCAGGTGGTTTCAGCCTCACAGCCTCGGTGCAGTTCACACATAAGCCCGGCAGTGCAACCCTGACAGCCTTGCTGCTCTGGATTCAAACCATATTCACAATGGCCTTTGTGCCACTGGCAATTCGCATCATGGTAGCGCGTCTCGGACTCACCTATCGCTTTCCAGGCCTTCCAGGTCGCGTCCCAGTCTTCAACGTCACATTGGCTCTCTTACCACTCCTCTTTGTTATCTCAGCGCTTATAATAGACGGAGCAGCCTTCTGGCAGCGTAGGCAAGCTAATGCCACGCTCGATCCTCTACCCAAAGTATGGCTACTCGCCGCCTTCGTTGCCCTACCAGCATTGCTAATGCCACCATTTATCATCCAGATCGTTGAGAGCATCCCAGCATTCGTACCCTTACCAGCAGGCGTAAGTGTATTTGAGCCCAACTGGCTCTCCACTTTCCTCACACTCCCCATCGCACTCTTAGTGGGAATATCAGGCGCCCTTATAGGATCATTTTTCGGAGATATCTGGCGCTGGAACAACAGGTAAGAGCCCGATTATGCAGATTAACCAAATAATCCGGCTAGCGAAACAGTCCGCCACTGGCCGATAAATCGGCGCTGGCCGCGATAAATCGGGCCCTACGGTTGTCCGGATTATTTGGTTAATCTACATAATTGGGCTCCTACCTGCCTCATGATTTACCAGCCTTACCTCAACAGATCTTCCATCTGCGTCAGGTGAGTATCAAACAGTTGCAAAGCCTGGCGCACCGGCTCAGGCGAAGTCATATCCACACCGGCTTTTTTCAGCAACTCGATACTATAATCAGACGAGCCTGAGCTAAGGAACTTCAAGTAGCGATCAACCGCAGGTTTCCCCTCTCGCAGAATCTGTTGAACCAGCGCTGACGCGGCAGAAATACCCGTCGCATACTGGTATACATAGAAGTTGTAATAGAAATGGGGAATACGTGCCCACTCGATATCTATCAGCTCATCAATGACCGCCTCACCCCCATAATATTTTTCATTGAGTGCGCGATACATAGCACTTAGCGTATCAGCAGTCAATGGCTCGCCTTGTTCGGCTCGGCTATATATCTGCTGCTCAAACTCCGCAAACATCGTCTGCCTGAAAAGCGTCCCACGCAAGTCTTCCAACGAATGATTGAGAATCGCCAGGCGTACCGTGGGATCTTTAGTTGTCTTCAACAGGTACTCGGTAAGCAGGCCTTCGTTCAGCGTCGAAGCAACTTCGGCCACAAAGATGGTATAGTCGCCATACTGGAATGGCTGATAGGTGCGCGAAAAGTACGAATGCATCGAATGCCCCAGTTCATGCGCCAGGGTATACATGCTATCTCGCTTGTTCTGGAAGTTCAGCAGGACAAATGGACGAGTTGCATATCCTCCGCCGCTATAGGCCCCACCGCGTTTCCCAGGAGTCTCGTAAACATCGATCCACCGCTCCTTAAACGCTCGCTTGAGAATATCGGTATAATTCTCGCCCATTGGAGCAAGAGCATCCACCACGGTATCACTCGCCTGCTCGTAGCTTACCTCATCGGCCGTCTCCTTAACAATCGGCACGTATAGATCATACATATGTAACTCATCGAGTTGGAGCAGCCGCTTACGCAATCTCATGTAACGATTGAGCAGGTAGATATGTTCACCGACCGTCTCTACCAGGTTGTCATAGACACTAACCGGAATATTGTAGCGCGCAAGTGCTCGTTCGCGACTAGAACCATAGCTGCGTTGCCTCGTGAAAAAGGTACTCCCCTTGATCTGTGCCGAGAGCGTAACAGCTACCGTATTGCGCTGTTTGAGGAATGTACTATGCAAACCTTCAAACGCTTCTTTACGAACCCGGCGATCATTGCTACGGATGTAAACCAGGTAATTGCCTTTTGTCAGTTGGGCATCTTCGCCTTCCTCATTTTTAATCAGCGGAAGTTTCAGATCGGCATTATCGATCATCGAGAAAATGGCATCTGGAGCATCAGCAATCTCACCCGCAGCAGCCAGTACTGCTTCCACCTCTGCCGAACGCACATGTGGACGCTTGCGATTCAAATCATGCAATTGCTGCCCATAAAGACCCAGCTCGGGGGTCTCTCGCACAAACCTGTTAAGCGTATCTTGGGGTATTGCCAGGATTTCTGGCTCGATGTAAGAGGCAACGGTTGAAGCGTGAACAACCAGTTGCATTGCGCGGTCGTACATTCCCTGATACAGGCTATTTGTAGTATCTTCGTCCTTACGCATCGAAGCATACACAAAAAGGGTCTCAAGTTTCTCGAACAGTTCATCACGCTTCTGTAATACCGCCAGCAACGCCTGCCCACTTTGAGCGAGGGTTCCTTTGAGCGTTTCAAGTTCTGGTAAGCGCTGCTGGAGGGACTTGAAACCATTTTCCCAATCTTCATTAGTTGGGAATATGCTTTCCAGGTCCCATGTATACTCTTTCGGTATATCGCTGCGCTTTGTCAATGTTTGCAATTGATAACTCTCCTTCAGATATGTTAGTTATTCCTTTTCGAGTAGTAAATCATCCCTATGCCTCCACTTCTCCAGGAAGCGATAGAAATTCCTTTTGGTCAATCGTGTTCGCTCGGCATCAGAGAATTTCACATCTGGCAGAAGTGTATGGTTTACCATTGGTAGATTGGGCGTGACCACAGCTCGAACACCGCTATTGCGTGCTGCAAAGTTAAAATCGATATCCATGTAGGACGGAAAACGATAGCGCTCGTCAAACAAACCAACCTTTTTTAGCAGTTTGCGACGAAAAGCCATACATAATCCATCTATAGCTTCAACTTCCAAATCCGAACACTCTTCAAAGTGACGTAAATCATCGGTAAACAGACCTCTGAAACCTGTTATACCTACTTTGCTATCCTCAAGAACCCGCGCTAGTGGTGTAAAAACATCACCTGTCAGTTCGACGCAGCTATTGAGCAACAGAATATATCTGCCTCTGCTTTGCTTCAAGCCGATGTTGCGTGCCTCGGCTTCGCCCAGAGAACGTGATGTACACAACACATGCAAGTGCGGAACCTTACGCCGTAACTCCCTGGCCCAGACATCAAACCCATCCAAAGATCTATTATCAACCAGTATAATTTCGATATCGTGGTTCCCTACCCAGCGCAAGATACTTTCGAGACAGCGTTTCGTCTCCTCAAAGCTGGTACTCGCCAGTACATTAACCGAAAACTCGCAACAATCCTCTTCGTCCAACAATGAAGGCACGTGGCGAGCAGTGCGATAGGCTATCCCATCAACCTCAACACTCGGCAGAATAGTCAAATGAGCGCCACGAGGATTATCTTTAATACCGAAACCAGCATCCTCAATTTGCCGCTTCAAAGCATCGGCCCGATCATATTTTCCTCGCCTACGTAGTTCATCACGCTCATGGGAGAGCGCTAATACATCGGCAGGGATACTTGGGCGTGAAGATCGTATAGTCATTTTCTGTATCCTTCTTTAAAACACTACACTATATCGCTTACCAACCGAGCGCAAGCCCATCACAGCGCGGGTCAGCAGCCCCCTCAAACAGATGGCTGGATGGATTGATTACAATTGCTTGTGCATGGCCCATCCCATCTTCCCACGGCCCTACAACGATTGTGCGATGCTCTAACAGATCAAGCAGGAAAGGAATACTGTTTGGAAAGCGATTCTCCAGCATGACCACTTCGGCTATATCACGTTCCAAACGCGCATCAACACCCCGCTGACCTTGCATATTCTCCCGCTTTCCAATAGTTGGGGTTATACGCATAGGTCCACTATTCCAGCGTGGCGCTGCAATCGCCTGCTGAGCATTTATACCAAAATCGAGCATGGCGGAGAGCAACTGCACATGAATCTGCGGCTGCGCATCTCCACCCATCGAACCCACCGCCATGTACGGTTCACCATCACGCAAAACCATTGCAGGCATCAACGTATGCATCGTACGCTTCCTCGGCTGCAAGTAATTCACATGGCGCGGATCAAGCGAGAAGTACGATCCACGGTTATGTAGCATCACCCCCGTATCACCTCCAACGACACCACTCCCAAATCCAGAGGAGAGACTTTGTATCAATGAAACGACGTTGCCTTCTCCATCTGCCACGCATAGATACATGGTATCGCCATCCTTCTCAAGCCCCGCTGCGACATGCGCTGCTGCTTTCTTAAGATTTATCCTTGAGCGTTGCTGTTCGGCATACTCCTTACTGATGAGTTGTTCGACCGGCACATCGACAAAATCAGGATCAGTTACATACCGATCCCTATCCGCATAGGCCAGTTTCTTTGCCTCGAGCAAGACATGCAGGTACTCGGCAGTCTGATAACCCAGCGACTTCAGATCAAATCCCTCAATTATGTTCAACATCTCCAGGGCCGCGATGCCCTGTGAGTTTGGGGGCAATTCAAAGACATCGTACCCACGGTAGTTTGTTGAGATCGGTTCTACCCAATCGGAATGGTGCTGCTGCATATCCTCCAGGCTCAGTACACCCCCATTTTGCTGCACGTATTCTGTGATCGTGCGAGCTATTTGACCGCGGTAGAACACATCGCGACCTTCTTTAGCCAGCATACGGTAAGTGCGAGCCAGGTTGGGTTGGCGTAAGACATCTCCAGTGCGCGGAGTCCGATTGTTTGGTAGATAGACCCCGGCGCTGCTCTCCCATCTTTTCAGAACTGGTTCAGCTGCCTGACTCAACCAACCACTCAATTTGCTGGTGACAGGCGCACCTTCCTCGGCATACGCGATAGCCGGAGCAAAAACCGTATCCGCTGGAAGCGTCCCAAAGCGATTCAGCGCCTCAAACCATCCATCAACCGCTCCTGGAACATTAATTGAGAGCGGGCCTCGTTCGGGTATTTGCTTCAAACCCAGCGAAGCAAAATATTCAGGCGTCATACCTCGGGGAGCGCGACCACTACCATTCAGTGCATACAGTTTTCGCGCCTTTGCATCCCAGATGAGCATAAACACATCGCCGCCTGCTGAACAGGTGGAGGGATATACCACAGTCATCGTCACGTTTGCGGCGATTGCCGCGTCTATTGCATTTCCACCCTGCGAGAGAATTTGCACACCCACCTGAGTAGCAAGATAGTGTGCGCAGGCAACCATACCACGGGAGGCGAATACAGGCTGTTCGGAGAGCATAGCGGGAGACTCCGTTTCCATATCAGGGGCACCGACGGTTTACTAGTTGTGCATCATAGGATATTATAGCATTAAATAAGCAAGTCGTAAGCAGTTTAGTATCTCACCTGGCACCCCTCGCGGTGCCAGGTGAGGTACAAGGTTAACCTTTACACTTTTTTCTGTTGGCTCTCAGCCAGTTCTTTCACCCGCTGCACAGCATCTTTATGGCAAATAACCGTCTTGTCATCCATCTCAACCACCACCACATCCTCCAACCCGATCGTGAAAACCTCTCTTTGCGTATTGTTGTAGACAAAGATATTATGACTGCCCAGCCCCTGGTGCTGTCCGACACTCCGTATCGCATGCTCGTCGGCTGGGAAGAGCGAACCATACTGTTCCCAGTTTCCCACATCATTCCAGCCAATATCGACCGGAATTACCACCAGATTTTTTGCCTTCTCCATAACACCATAATCGATAGAAATAGCCTGCAATGTTGGCCACAGTTCATCAAGAATCGCACGTTCCTCTGCTGTCCCCATCGCACTCGCAATCGTATCAATTTTTTGCGCCAGTTCGGGTAGGTGCTCATGTAGTTCCGCCAGGATCGTTTCTACCCTCCACACAAACATGCCGCTATTCCATACATAGTGACCGTCTCGCAGATAGGCTACCGCTGTCGCAAAGTCTGGTTTCTCCACAAATCGCTCGCCATAAAATGCCTGGTGGTCAAATCCTTCAGTAAGTGGAGCAGCGTAGCGAATATATCCGTAACCTGTCTCAGGAGCAGTAGGTTTGATGCCCAGCGTCACAAGATAACCCTCTTCGGCTAATTTATAAGCAAGGTGGAGTGATCGATGAAGTTCATCGACATTAGTAATGACCGCATCGGCATGAAACGATGCCATAATGGCCTGCGGATCGTGTTGTGCAATAGTTGCAGCAGCCCAACCTATAGCAGCTGATGTATTGCGCCCCATCGGCTCACCAAGGATATGTGAAATGGGAACCGAAGGTAAGTGTTCATGCACCAGTCCAGTCATACTGCGACCTGTCACCACCCATGACCGGTCAGGAGAAATGAGCGTCTCAACTCGCGCCAGTGTTTCCTGGATCATACTTTTGCCACTTGGAAGTGGCAGAAATTGCTTCGGGAAACTGGGTGTGCTGAGCGGCCACAGCCGTGTACCGCTTCCACCCGCCAGGATAACCGCATTGAAATGTTCCATACCTACTCCTGCTCCTTAGCATCACTTTTATATGAGACACGAGTTTCATCTCGCATCCTGTTTTCTCTTATCTATCTATGATATAAGGATTGTATAGGGGTTAGCGTTTCGTGTCAAATTCTAATAGTAGTGTGTCGAAACGGCTGAGCGGGGCGCCGCCCCGCTCAGCCGTTTCGACACACTACTATTTTTGGGTCGCGACCCTTGGGTCGCCAGTCTTCACTCAATAAAGTAGCCGGGAAAGAGGTGGACCCGGGTACTACCTTCCTCGCACTCAAAGTCTTGTTAGGTTAGTTACGAAAAGCTACAATCAATGTACCAAATCAGTAGAAGCTACTACCTTGTCAACACTTTACCAACCGCCCTAAACTTATTACCAGGAAAAGAGAATGTTTCGCAGACTAACAGCAATCGAAATTGCCGAAGGAGCCTTAATGGCAGACATCGGCGTCATATTCCAACTGCTCGTCAAAATACTGCCTGTCGGAGGTGGTATCTTTCAACTCCTCATTCCAATCGTATTCGCGGTAATCGTCCTGCGGCGTAGCTTCTATGTTGGCTGCATGAGCCTCGTCGTCGCACTCTTCATAACAGCTTTAATCAGCGGACCGGGTTCCTCTTTTTTCATGCTGCTGGAATGCGGAGCAGGTCTATTCCTGGGCTTGACTATGAAACATCGTATGCGCCATTTTGTGATCATTTTTTTAGGAGTAACAAGTGGTACAATCGCTTTTTACCTCCTGCTGATTTTCATTGATTTCATAACAGGATTCCCACTGAGTAACATCGTTCTAAGCGTTCAACTGACATATAAAGCGGCAGTTGGCTTGGCAGGCGTGATTGCAGCGCTTGTTGGAGTGAGCAACTGGTGGCTGCATACTGCATTACTACCATTAAACTCCATCGCAAATCTAGCCTTTAGGTACTGGTGGATAACGTATTACATAATCAATTGGGTGTTCTTAATACCAGTCGTCATCGTCGTCTATTACATCACCAATCGCTTTGTCCGCCTGCTTGGCTATCAAGTACGCCCATTTCCTGGCGGTAAAATAGAAGACTTACTATACTGGATCCTGCGTAAACTCACCAGGCTCATTCCCAAAGCAGGTATTGGCAAGCACTGGATACCACGAACTCTCAATAGAGAAGTTCGCAGGCTAGGCCTCGCAAGGCAAAAATCGAAAACATGAACCAGCATCCTCTTATCGATATACAACATCTAACCTATACATATTCTGCTCACAACACACGAACAGGCGAGGTAGCATCTATCCCAGCACTTCAGGATGTGAATTTACAGGTACAACAGGGGGAATATCTCGTCCTGCTGGGCCACAATGGCAGCGGCAAATCAACGCTGGCACGCCATTGCAACGCCTTACTCACACCTGAAAGTGGATATGTCCTTGTAGCGGGACTCGACACATCCGAGCAGGCCAACCAGCGCAAGATTCGGGACTTGATAGGTATGATCTTCCAGAATCCCGATAACCAGATCATCGCTACCGTCGTTGAAGATGATGTTGCCTGGGCGCTCACCGTGCGTGGCCTACCTATCCCGCTCATCAATGAGCGTGTTACGTCGGCAATGGAAGCTGTAGGCATCACACACTTGCGTGGTCTACCACCCCATCGACTCTCAGGGGGACAACGCCAGCGGCTGGCAATTGCCGGGGTGCTGGCCTTGCGTCCACGATGCATCATCGCCGATGAGGCCACAGCCCAGCTTGACCCGCTTTCACGCGCTGAGATTGTTAGCCTGCTCCATCAACTCAACCAGCAGTATGGCCTCACCATTATCCAGGTCACCCACCTGCTCGAAGAGGCTGTGCTGGCACAGCGTATTATCGTTATGGAGCAGGGTAAGCTTGTCATGGAAGGAACACCAGCTTCTATCTTTGCGAACCTGGAACGATTGCGTCAATTAAAACTGGCTATCCCCGAACCTATCGAATTAGCAGCTCTCCTGCGCGCTTCGGGTAAACCTATCTCGCCAGGCGCATTGACTGTGGAGGCGATAGCGCAGGAAATCATGCAGTAAAAGACTCCATGTGACTCTCCACTTGGACTGGAAGTCCAGTAGCTTCTCGTCCCTTGCGAGACGAGCTACGCGAAAGATTTTACCTTTCGTGGGGGGAGCCATGACCCCAACTACTGGGGAGCAAACCGTTTTCCCCAGATACTTGTGCACGTTGGTTCTGTATCGATACAACTTGTAGAGGTGTAGGCATGTGCGTACAGAGTCCTCTCAAAAGATTGATACAGCTTAACACGGTAGTGTTTTTACCCAAGGAACCTTACCTTGGAACCTGCAAGCACTATTCTGTTTTCAAAGTGCTACTCATCTATTCTACCACAGGAGGTAAAAAGTGGAAATGCAAGGGCTGAAGCCGCGAGAAACCCGCCTAACCACTGGGGCTGGAAGCCCCA
>WNFB01003900.1_pt1 | contig 13210 bp, 9 predicted proteins | sample 5400501 | NCBI WGS metagenome assembly WNFB01 (sample SAMN13153341, study PRJNA577476) | soil metagenome | isolation source: 200 cm saprolite under Douglas fir tree site 2 hole 1 | place: USA:California | collected 2015-04-18
TCATGGCCGGGCCGGGCCTGGCCGCGGGACGCGTCGCCACACCTGTGGCCCGCGGCATCGACGTGCTCCCCACGCTCCTCGACTACGCGGGGCTGGCTCCGGCCGCGGGAGTGGAGGGACGTTCGCTCCGGCCGGCGGCGGAGGGACTCGGGATGAGCGATGCGCCCGCGTACGCTGAGACCCTCTACCCCGAGCGCGAGTTCGGCTGGGCGCCGCTGCACGCCTGGCGGACAGCGAAGTTCAAGCTGATCGAAGCGCCGCGGCCGGAGCTGTACGACCTGGAGGCCGACGCGACGGAGACGGCGAACCGCGCGGCGGAGCAGCCCGCGCGCGCCGAGGAGCTCCGGCAGGGCCTGCGGGCCGTGCTGTCACGGCCGGCCCCGGCGGCCGCCGCCACGGTCGATCCCGAGACGGCCCAGAAGCTCGGCGCGCTCGGCTATGTCGGCGGCGGTCGCGCGCAGCCCGTGTCCGGCCGCGCCCGGCGTGATCCCAAGGACGGCGTCCGCCTGCTGCCGCGCATCAACCGTGGGATGTCGGCGGCCCGCACCGATCCGCAGCTCGCGATCCGCGAGCTGACGATCGTCCTCGCCGAAGGCCCCGGCCTGCTCGCGGCCCTCCGCACGCGCGCGGTCGCCTATGCCGCGGCCGGCCGGCACGACCTCGCGATCGCCGATCTCCGGCGGCTCGAGAACGACGGCCAGCTCACCGCCGAGGACGCCATCGTGCTCGGAGACAACCTGCGCTTCTCGGGCCGGCTGGCGGAGGCGGTTGTGGTGCTGGAGCGCGCCGCACGCGAGAACCCGAAGTTCCCCCAGCCGTGGCTGTCGTTGGCCGAAGTGCACATCAAGGAGCACAAGAACGCCGAGGCGGCCGCCGACTACCAGCGCGTGCTCGCGCTCGTGCCCGACCACATCGAGGCGCTGCGCGGCCTGGGCGACCTCGCGCTCCTGGAAGGACGGCTCGACGAAGCGGCCTCGCGCTACGGGCGGATCCTGGAGGTGGACCCCGGCGACGCGGGCGCGATGATGAAGATGGGCGTCCTGGGGATGCGCGCCGGCCGCGGCGAGGATGCGATCACGCTCTTCCGCAAGGCCGTCGAGCACGAGCCCGGCAACGGCGAGGCGCTGCTCTACCTCGCCGGCGCCCTCGCGGCGAGCGGCCGGTCCGCCGAGGCGCTGCCGCTGTTCGAGCGGGCGCTCGCGGCCGGTCAGCGCTCGAGCATGGCGCTCAACGGCCTTGCGCTCACCCGCCTCGCGCTCGGCGACCGCACCGGCGCCGTCAAGGCCTTCCGTGAGTCGCTGAAGATGGATCCGCAACAGCCCGACGTCGCGAGAACGTTGAAGGAAATTTCCGGCTCCTAGCCAAACTCCAGACCCACAACGGCGAAGAGCTGCTCGGGACGGCCGGGCTCCTTTGCGTCTCCGCGGTACATGCGCGTGAACGGCCGCTGCTCGGCGAAGCCCAGCTCCGCCAGCGCGCGCGGCCACCCCGCAGGCTCGCGCGGCGCGTCGATGAAGAAGCGGCGGCCCGCATGCGCCGCCAGGCAGGCCTGGACGAGATCCTTGGCGATCTCGGGCTGCCGCGCGACGACCGGCCCGATGTGGTCCGCGTTGTGGCCATGACGGCCGAAGCAGTAGCCGTCGAGCCCGGCCGCGCCTCTCGCGCACCACGCATGGTCCGGCGCCTGGTCCAGCGCCCAATGCAGGACCGCCGACCGGTCGGCGCCGAAGGCTTCGAGGTCCCATGCCAGCACCTCGGCCAGGTCGGTGGCCTTCATCGATCGAGCCGCCGAGGTCGGCGGCGGCGGCGCGGAGAGCGCACGTGCGTCGAAGCGGGCGAGCGCCCGCGCGTCGCGGAAGCCGAGCTTCATGTAGACGAGCCGTCCACCCGGCGTCGCGTCCAGGCCCACGACGGCCGCGCCGTCGAGCCGGCGCAGGACCTCCTCCATGACTCGGGTACCCAGGCCCTGATTCCGCGACTCGGGGTCGACGAGGATCATGCAGACCCAGCCGAGCGCCGGGCCGTACCGGACGGCGCCTCCGGTGCCCACGACGCGTCCGTCCCTGACCGCGGCGACGAAGCCACCGGGGTTCAGGCTCAGCAGCGCGCGCCAGTCCTCCTCGCGCTGGTTCCAGCCGCTGGCGCGGCAGAGCCGCAGGCCGTCGGGGATGTCCTCGAGCCGCATCGGCCGGAGGGTGAAGCTCGCGGCCTCTACCATGGCGTGATCCTCTAGCAGGCCGCCGACAAACCCGCCCCGGCGTGGGCGTTCGGCGCGCGAGCGGAGCGCGCCGCATTCGTCTCTACGACGTCAGGCCGAGGATGCGGGCCGCGTTGTCGTGGTAGACCTTCTTGAGGACCGCCTCCGGCAAACCGAGCCCGTAGATGCGCCACCGGCCCTGCGGTGGCACGACCGCCGGCGCGTAGTCGAAGTACTCGTCCTCGGTCTCCAGGAAGCGGTAGTAGATCTCGTACAGCTCGTCCTTGAACACCTGCTGGGGGTACTTGTCGCCGTCCGGGGGCGGGACGGCGTCGGTGCCGAAGAGCACCCGGTCCTGGTACTTCTCGATGAACCGCCGCGCGGTGCGGGGCTGGCGGCCCAGCTCGCCGATCCGGGCCCCGAGCTCCACGACCGTCTTCGGGAAGCGGTCGAGGTTCTCGGACACGAAGGCCAGGTTCTCGGCGTTGTTGCCGACGTGGAGGACGATGAACTGCGTGCCCGGATGGCGCGCGAACATGCGGTTGCGCGCGGCGAGCAGCTCGGCGTTGCTCGGGAAGTCACGGTCGTAGAACGACCAGTCCGGATGGTTCCCCAGCTCGTCGTAACGCTCGTTGAAGCGGTCGATGGGCGTGAAGAACGCCTCGGGGTCGGAGACGTGGATCGCCACCGGCAGGCCGAGCCGGCCGCAGGCGTCCCACATCGGGTCGAAGCGTGGATCGTCGATCTTGACGAGGGGGCCCGTGGTCCCGCCCTCGCGCAGGAACAGCCCCAGCGTCTTCAGGACTTTCAACCCCTTCGCGCCCGCCTTCTTCGCGCGCTCCATCTCGTCGGCCTGCCACTGGGGGTAGCCGGGCTGGGCGACGCGGTGCCACGACGGCTCGGTGAACGTCACGAAGCGGCCGGGGGCCGCGCCTTCGAAGGTGCGTATCGACTGCAGGAGCCCCACGCCACTGCCCCCGGTCAGGTTCACCATCGTGCGGATGTTCTTGCGGTCCATCACCGGGAGAATCTGGGCCGGTGTGGCCAGGAACGAGACCTCTTCGCCCTTCGACCATCCGAGATGGGTGTGGATGTCGATAACGGGGAAGCGCGCGCGCTCCACCTTGTGCTCGGCCACATGGAGCATGCTCCGCGGCTGGAAATCCTTCAGCGCGAGCGGGCAGGCCTCCGGCGCGGGCGCGGGAGCCGGCGCCGCCTGCGGAACCGGCCTGGGGGCCTCGGCCGTACGCCGGGCGGGAAGCAGCAGGCCGGCGCCGCCGGCCGCGAGGCGGGCCAGCCACTCCCTGCGGTTGATGCTCATGGGAACCTCCTCTAAGGTGAGGGTCAGCGGGGATGGCGGCTCATGATGCGGTGGACCTGGCGGGTCAGCGCGAGCGCGTGGTCGAACGAGCGCAGCCACATGTTGCGCCCGAACATGACGCCCGCGGCTCCGCACTCCATGTACGTCTTCACCTTGCGCAGCACCGCGTCGTCGTCGTCCTGCTTGACGCCACCCGAGAAGAGGACCATCACCCGCCCCGCCGATCGGACGACGCGGCGCAAGCGGGCGGGCGCCGCCTCGCGCAGGGCGCGGTACGCCGCGGGCGAGCGCTCGTCGTCCTCGCCCGGCTCGTGCAGCTTGGCCAGGTCGGCGCCCAGCTCCTCGGCCACGCGCGCCGCGTAGTCCTGCGCGTAGAGCGTGCCCTTGCCGCCCTTCGCCTCGATCGCGCGGCCGCGCGGGTAGGACCACATCACGAGGGGCATGCCCAGCCGCTCGCAGTCCTTGCGCACGCCGCGGAGCTGGCGGATTTCCTCGTCCTGGCGGGGCGAGCCGACGTAGAGCGTGTATCCCACCGCGTCGGCACCGAGCCGCACCGCGTCCTCCACGTCGGCGGCCAGCGGCGACACGGCCTCGTCGTCCTCGGGAATGTTCGTCTTGCCGTTCAGCTTCAGGATCAGCGGCACGCGGCCGGCATAGTCGCGCATGTATTTCTCTGCCAGCCCGACACCGAGGGCGATGGCCGAGTAGTTCCCCTCGACCGCGAGCCGGAACTGGAAGTCCGGATCGAGCGCTTCCGGGTTGGGGAAGAAGTCGGCCGGGCCGTGCTCGAGCCCCTGGTCGAGGGGCAGGACGAGCAGCGTCCCGTTCGCGGGGCCGGAGGCGTACAGCAGCCGCCACAGACGGACGCGCTTGCCGTGGGAGAGGGACAGGTTCTGCAGCGCGGACCCGGCTTCGGGCACGCGAAGAGGTTGACTCTTTCGTTTGGTTTCGATAGCCTTCACCCGCTTGCCTTTTCTCGCCGTTTTATAGTCGCCGGCCGGCCTCTCTGTCAACAAGGGCGGTACGGAAGGACGGGGCATTGGACCCACTCCGCAACAAGAGAAGGCCGCCGGAAGCCGCGCCGTCGGCGATCGAGCGCACGCTCCAGACGTCCGTCGACGACTGGCTGCGCCTTCTCGCCGGGACGGGCGGTGAGCTCGGAACGCTGCTCGCGGAGCCGGAGGAGGAGCAGGGCCGGCGCGGACACGTCCACACGCTGCGCGAGATCACGCAGCAGCCGTACACCTGGATCGAGACCGCGCGCAACCTCGTCCCCCGCGCCCCCGAGCTGCGTTCGGCGCTCGGTCACGTCACGTCCGATGACCGGCCCGGGTTCCTCGCCCTCACGGGCTCGGGCAGCTCGCTCTACGCCGGCGAGTGCCTGGCCCCCGGTCTCCAGAGCGCGCTGGGCATTCCCGTGCAGGGAGTCGCCTCCGGAGAGCTGCTCACGCACCCCCACGGCCACTTGCCGCGCAGGGCACCCAGCCTCGTCGTGTCTTTCGCCCGCTCCGGCAACAGCCCGGAGAGCAAGGCGGTGCTCGACGGGCTGCGCGGCATTGCTTCGTGCCGCCACCTCGTCATCACCTGCAACCGCCACGGCCGGCTGGCCGCCCGGGGCACCAGCGATCCCGGCGTCACCGTCGTGGTCCTCGACGACAAGACGTGCGACCGCAGCCTGGTCATGACCAGCAGCTTCACGAACATGGTGCTGGCCGGGCGCCTGCTCGCCTTCACGGCCGAGCCGAAGGAGTACGAGGCGCGGGCCCTGCGCCTGGCGGGCCTGGCCGCGCAGGTGCTGCTGCGCCACGGCGACGGCCTCGCCGCCGCCGCCCGCAGCGGGTTCCGCTCCGCGGTGTACCTCGGCAGCGGCGGGCGGTACGGATCTGCACGCGAGGCGGCGCTGAAGATGCTGGAGATGACGTCGGGACGCGTGATGACGTTCACCGAGACCTACCTGGGCCTGCGCCACGGGCCGATGTGCGCGGTCGACGAGGAGTCGCTCATCGTCTGCTTCCTCTCCGCCGACGAAGTGGTGCGCGCGTACGAGACCGACCTGGTGCGCGAGCTGAACCGCAAGGGCCTCGGCGCGCGCAAGGTGGTGGTGGGGGCCGATGTGCCGGGCGATCTCCTCTCCGCCGGCGACCTCGTGGTGGACGTCCCCGGGCTGGGGGCGGTGGACGACGACGATGCCACCCTCCTCGACGTCCTCGTGGGGCAGACCCTCGCCTTCTTCCGCTGCATGGCTACCGGCCTGCGTCCGGACTCCCCTTCCGACGACGGCGTCATCAGCCGGGTCGTGGAGAGCTTCGAGATCCACCGGAGGACCTGACCGTGAAGTCGGTCCTCGTCGTCGGTGAAGTCAATCCCGACCTCGTTCTTCGCGGGGACCGCTTCCCCGCCGCGGGGAAAGAGGTCCTCGTCGACGATTTCGTGATGACGCTGGGCAGCGCCTCCGCCATCTGCGCGATGGGGCTGGCACGTCTGGGCGAGGCCGTTTCCTTCGTCGGCAAGGTGGGCGCGGACCCCTGGGGAGCGTACTGCGTCGAGACGATGGCGGCGGCGGGGATCGACGTGAGCCGCATCGCGCGCGATCCGGCGCTGAAGACGGGGGTGACGGTTTCGATCACGTCCTCGCGCGACCGCGCCCTCGTTTCCTTCATCGGCGCCATCGGGGCGCTTCGCGCGGCCGACGTCGCCGACGGCGACTTCGCGGGCGCCCGCCATCTGCACGTCTCGTCCTACTTCCTGCAGGAAGGCCTGCGGCCCGGGTGCCGGTCGCTCTTCGCCCGCGCCCGTGCCGCGGGCCTCACGACCTCCCTGGACCCCGGCTTCGATCCGTCGGAGCGCTGGGCCGGCGATCTGCGGGAGACGCTGGCGGAGGTGGACCTGTTCTTCCCCAACGAGGTGGAGGTCCGCGCGATCACGCGCACGGAGGCGGTCCCCGAGGCGCTCCGGCGGCTGGCCGGCGGCCGCACGCGCACGATCGCGAAGCTGGGGGCCCAGGGCTGCGCCACCCTCGCCGACGACGGACGCGTGCTGCAGGTGCCGTCGTACTCGGTCGAAGCGGTGGACACGACGGGCGCGGGCGATTCCTTCAACGCCGGGTTCCTGCACGCCTGGCTCGCACGCCGGCCGCTCGAGGAATGCCTGCGGTGGGGCGCCGCGTGCGGCAGCCTTTCGACCCGCGGCCTCGGCGGCACCGCGCGCCAGGCGAGCGCGGAAGAGGCGGAGCGGCTCTTGCGGTCGCCCGCGTGATCACGGTCGGAGGCTTCAACACGTCGCTCGACAAGTCCATGGACACGGACGAGCTGCGGGTCGGCGGCGTCGTCCGCGTGCGCAACGTACGCGCGTGGCCGGGAGGCAAAGGCGCACACGTCGCCCTCACCGCCGCCGCCCTCGGCGAGCCCGTGCGCCTCGTCGGCCTCATCGACTCCGTCCACCGTGCGCTGTTCGAGGATTTCCTCGGCGAGCGCGGCGTGGAGTTCCACGGCGTGCCCACGCGCGGGAGCGTGCGCACGTGCCTGGCCGTGCGCGACGGGGAGGGCCGCGTCACCGAGATGCTCGAGCCGGGTCCCGAGGTCGACGCGGAGACCCGGCAGGAGATCCTGGCCTCCTTCCGCGCCCTGGCCGGCGCCGCGCAGCTGTCGGTGCTGTGCGGCAGCCTGCCGCCCGGAATGGCGGCCGGCGACTATGCGACGCTCGTGGGCGAGGAAGGGAGCGAAGGCCGCCGTTGCGGCGTCGACACCAGCGGCGAGCCCTTGCGACGCGCGCTCGACGCGCGGCCGTTCCTGCTCAAGCCCAACCGCGACGAGGCCGCCGAGCTGCTGGGGGCCTCCGTCAGGAGCATCGGCGAGGCGGCGCGCGCCGCGCGTGCGCTCGAGGGGCGGGGCGTGGCCCTGCCCATCGTGTCGATGGGCGCGGACGGCGCGGTCGCCTGCTGGCAGGGGCGGAGCTTCCTCGCAACGGTGGCGGTCGAGGCCGTGAACCCGGTGGGCTCGGGCGACTGCCTGCTCGGCGGGATGGCGGTGGCGCTGGCGCGGGGCGCGTCCGCCGAGGAGGCGCTGCGGCTCGGAGTGGCGTGCGGCGCGGCCAACGCCGTCACCCCCGAGACCGGGTTCGTGCGGCGCGAGGACGTGGAGGCGCTCCTGCCTCGCGTGACGACCGCCGAGGTCGAGTGAAGACGAGGGGGCGCTACCGGTGGTGGATCGGCGCGCTGCTTCTCTTCTCCACCGTGATCAACTATCTCGACCGCCAGACCTTCAGCGTCCTTGGCCCGCACCTGAAGGAAGAGTTCCACTGGACGAACGAGCGCTTCGCCCTGGTGATCATCTCGTTCCGCCTCGCCTACACGGTGGGGCAGCCGGTGATGGGCCGCATCCTCGACCGGATCGGCACGCGCGACGGGCTGACCCTCGGCGTGCTGTGGTATTCGCTCGCGGCCATGCTCACGTCCTTCGCGAGCGGGCTGCGCAGCTTCTGTGCCTTCCGGTTCCTGCTCGGGGCGGGCGAAGCGGCGAACTGGCCGGGCGCGACGAAGGCGGTGGCGGAGTGGTTCCCCCGGCGCGAGCGGGGATGGGCGGTGGCGCTCTTCGACAGCGGCTCCTCCTTCGGCGCCGCCATCGCCGTCGTGCTCGTGCCGCTTCTCTACGCGAAGCTGGGCGGCTGGCGTCCCGCCTTCCTCGTCACTGGGATCCTGGGCGTGCTTTGGCTCTTTCTCTGGCGGCGGAGCTACCATCCCCCGGAAACGCATCCGCGGGTGTCGGCCGGAGAGCGGCAGATGCTCCTCGCGGATCGGGCGGCCGAGCATGCGCACGACGCGGCGCCGCGCGAGCCCGGCCGCACGACAAGCTGGGGCACGCTGCTCGCTCTTCCCCAGACCTGGGGCGTCATCGCCGGCCGCGGCCTGAGCGATCCCGTGTGGTTCATGATCACCGACTGGTTCGCGATCTACCTCGCGAGCAAGGGCTTCGCGATCGAAGACACCGCCACCGGCTTCTGGGTCCCGTTCCTGGCCGCCGACCTCGGCAACTTCTTCGGGGGCGGCTTCTCGAGCTTCCTCATCCGCCGCGGCTGGAGCGTGGGCCGGGCCCGCAAGGCGCTGATCGTGGGCGGCGCCCTGGGCGTCCTCATGCTCGTTCCCGCCGCGTACATGTCGAGCTTCGTCCCGCTCGTCGCCTGCTTCGCGGTGGCCACGTTCTCCTACGCCGCGCTCTCGACGATGGCCCTCGCGCTGCCCGCCGACCTCTTCGAGAGCGGGGCCGTCGCCTCCGTGGCCGGAATGGCGGGGGCCGCGGCCGGCGCGGGGACGATCGTGTCGACGTTCTTCATCGGCGTCGTCGCCGACCGCTTCTCGTTCAAGCCGATCCTGATCACGGCGAGCATGGTGCCGCTGCTGGCCGCCGGGCTGGTGCTGATCCTCGTGCGCAACGATACGCGCTCGGGACGGGGGGTCGTGAAGGTCATATGAGGCGCGCGAAGCCGGTCCTCCTCGTCCTGGCCGGGCCGTCCCTGTTCAACTCGTTCTTCGACGCACCCCGCCGGCGGCGCCTGTCGCGGCTGTACTCCTGGCGGCGCGCCGGCGCGCGATCGCTCACGCCGTCCGTGCGCTCGTCGCTGACCCGGAGCGACGCGCTCTTGACCACCTGGGACAGCCCCCGCTTCGACGCGTCGCTGCCGAGCGTCGCGCCCCGGCTGCGGCTGGTGGCGCACTGCGGCGGCGAGGTGAAGGGCCGCTTCGCCCGGCCGCTCTTCGAACGCCTCACGATCACGAACGCCGCCGGGCCGATGGCGCCGTACGTGGCGGAGCTGGCGGTGACGTTCCTGCTTCACGCCGCCCGCAACGTCGACGCCTACCGCGAGGCGCTGCGGCGCCCGAGGAACGACGTCCATGCGCGGCGGCACACGCACGGCGCCGGAGACGAAACGGTCCGCGGCCGCACGGTGGGGCTCGTCGGCTTCGGCCGGATCGGGCAGGCGGTGGCGGCTCTGCTCCGCCCGTTCGGGGCCCGGCTCCTCGTCCACGACCCCTACGGCTCGCGCGCCCTCGCCCGCCGGCACGGCGTCACCCTCGCTCCTTTGCGCAAGGTGCTCGCCGCGTCCCCCTTCCTCATCCTCGCCGCCGCCCTCACCGACGAGACCCGGGGAATGCTCGACGCGCGCTCGCTCGGCCTCTTGCCCGACGGGGCTACCGTGATCAACGTGGCGCGCGGAGGGCTCGTGGACCTCGCCGCTCTCACCCGCGAGGTGCGGCGCGGCCGGTTGAGGTGCGCCCTCGACGTCACGGATCCGCTCGAGCCTCTTCCGGCGCGCCACCCCTTGCGGCGGCTGCGCGGCGCGGTGCTCACGCCCCACGTCGGCTCGGCGCAGGCGGAGGTCCGGCGGCAGATGGCCGACGTGCTGCTGAGCGACCTGGAGCGCTTCGCCCGCGGGCGGCCGGTGCGCCACCGCGTACATTCATCGATGCTGGAACGGATGACGTGAAGCTGAGCTTTTCCACATTGGGCTGCCCGTCGTGGAGCCTCGAGCGCGTCCTCGACGTCGCCGGGCGCGAAGGCTACGACGGGGTCGAGCTGCGTTTCCTCGAGGACGACGACGCGCTGTGGGCCCGTCCCGAGCTGAGCGGCGGCGGGCTCGGCGGGACGCGGCGCCGGCTGCGGGACGCGGGACTGGCCGTGAGCTGCGTCGACACGCGGTCCTTCTTCCACGACCCGGATCCGGCGGCGCGGGCGAAGGCGCGCGACGAAGCGTCGCGAAGCCTGGAGCTGGCGGCTCGGCTCGGCGCGCCGGGCATCCGCGTCTTCGGCGACCGGGTCCAGCCCGGGGCCGACCTGGCCGCCACCCGAGGCTGGATCGCCGAGGCGATGCAGGCGCTGGCGGAGGCGGCGGAGCGCCTGGGCGTGCAGGTCTGGATCGAGTCCCACGGCGACTTCGCCCGCGCGGCCGACACGCTGTCGATCCTGGAGCAGGTGCCCTCGCGGGCGGCCGGCGTCGTGTGGGACCCCGCCAACGCGTTCGAAGCCGGCGAGGCTCCGGCCGAGGGGCCGCGCGTGCTCGGCGAGCGGATCCGCCACGTCCACCTGAAGGACGTCTTGCGCGCGGCCGCCGCCGGGGGCGGATCGAGGTGGACGCCCGTGCTCGTCGGCGAAGGCGAGTTCCCCGCCGCCGACGTGCTGGCTCTCCTTCACCGCGCGGGCTACGACGGCTTCGTCTCCTTCGAGTGGGAGAAGCGCTGGCATCCGCAAATCGAGGAGCCCGAGGTGGCGCTTCCCGGCTTCGCGCGCTGGGCGGCGAGCGTGCTCCGGCGCCTCGACGATCAGCCCGAGGCCGTCCCGCCGCGACCGCCCGCGTGGAGCTTCGATCGCGGCCGGCTGGCCGTCGAGGTGCATCCGGACCGTTCCACCCTGGGCCAGGCGGCCGCGCGCGTGGTGGCGGGCCGCATCCGCGAGATGACCGACCGCGAAGGCCGCGCGGCCGTCATCTTCGCCTCCGCCCCTTCGCAGAACGAGATGCTGGCCGCGTTGCGCGCCGATCCCGCGGTCCCGTGGCCCAAGGTCATTGCGTTCCATCTCGACGAGTACGTCGGCGTGGGCCCGAGCCATCCCGCGTCCTTCCGGCGCTTCCTGACCGAGCGGCTGTTCAATCACGTGCGCGTGCGGGCCTTCCACGGGATCGACGGCCAAGCGTCGGACCAGGCCGGCGAGTGCGCGCGCTATGCCGCGCTGCTCCAGCGCGAGCGCCCGGGGCTGGCGATCCTGGGCGTGGGCGAGAACGGCCACCTGGCCTTCATCGACCCGCCGGTCTGCGACTTCGCGGAAAAGCTCGACGTCCGGGTCGTGGAGCTCGACGAGCCCTGCCGGCGCCAGCAGGTCCACGACGGCGGCTTCGCCCGCCTCGAGGACGTCCCCCGCACCGCGTTCTCGATCACCATTCCCTTCATAATGGGAGTGCCGCGCGCGGCGGCGATCGTGCCCGGGTCCGCCAAGCGCGCGGCCATCGGGGCCGCCCTCGATGGTCCGGTCACCACCGCTTGTCCGGCGTCGATCCTGAGGCGGCATCCAAACGCCACGCTATTTCTCGACGAGGAGTCCGCGGCCCTCGTGGAAAGGACGGAGGCATGAGCATCCTCGCCTCGTCGGCCCTGCTCGCCGCGCTCACTGCGTCCGCCGCGGCCACGCCGCCCGTCCGGGCCGAGACGCCGCCCGCCGCCGTGCGGGTGTGGGAAGGCACGATGGACATTCCCACCTACGAAGAAGGGCTGCCCGACGCGAACCCGCCGTTCGACGTCTTCCAGACCCGCCGCTTCAACTACCCCTACACCCTGCGGGAGAACCTCACCGACCGGCGCTCCGTCCAGCGCTGGCGCACGCTGAACCTGGAGAACGAGTACCTGCGCTGCGCGGTCCTGCCCGACCTCGGCGGGCACCTCTACAATTGCGTCGACAAGGCGAACGGCGCGGACATGTTCTACGCGCAGACCGCGCTCAAGAAGGCGCAGGTGTCGTACCGCGGCTCGTGGGTGGCCCTGGGCATCGAGTTCAACTTCCCCGTCTCCCACAACTGGGTCACGGTCTCGCCGGTCGACTGGGCCACGACCCGCGACCCCGACGGCAGCGCCACGGTGTGGATCGGCAACGTGGACCGCGTGTACGGCATGAGGTGGCGGGTCGGGCTCACGCTGCGTCCGGGCCGGTCGCTGCTCGAGCAGGCGATCACCCTCGAGAACCCCACGCCCCTGCGGCATCGCTTCTACTGGTGGAGCAACGCCGGCGTGCGCGTCTGGGACGACAGCCGCATCCACTACCCGCAGCGCTTCACGGCCTCGCACGGGTTCCGGGACGTCGACACCTGGCCGGTCAACTCGGCCGGCGTCGACCTGACCATGCCGGGCAATCACATCTACGGGCCGGTCTCCCTCTTCAGCCACGGCAGCCGCGAGCCGTTCATGGGCGTCTACCACCCGCACACGCGCTCCGGGTCCGTCCACTACTCCTCCCCGATGGACGCCCCGGCCAAGAAGTTCTGGTCGTGGGGCTCCGACGCCGACGGCCTCGACTGGCGCAAGGCGCTCTCGGACGACGGCAGCGCGTACGTCGAGGTGCAGGCCGGCATCTTTCGCAACCAGGAGACGTACGGGTTCCTGCAGCCGCAGGAGTCGGTGCAGTTCAGTGAGTACTGGATGCCGGTGCGGCAGATCGGCGGCATCACGCGGGCGAACCTGGACGCGGCCGTCTACGTGTCGCGCGCGGCGGCGTCCGGCGGCAACGTCGACCTCAGCGTGGGCGTCAACGTCAACCGCGCCGTCCGCGGCGGCGCGCTGCGTGTGAAGGACGGCGGCAAGGTGGTCGGGTCCGTGCCGTTGACCCTCGACCCGTCCGGCGCGCTCACGAAGACGTTCCCCGGCCTGGGCGCCGACACGCACCACACGGTGGAGGTCGTCGACGGCGCCGGCAGGGTCCTTCTCTCCCACACGGAAGACCAGTTCGACTTCGCGCCCGCGAGCGAGATCAAGCTCGGGCCGCAACCGGCGTACGAGTACCCGCCGCCGGAGAAGCGCACCGACGAGGACTTCCTGCGGCTCGGCACCGACCAGGAGCTGGACGGCAGCCTGCTCGTGGCCTGGGACACCTACCAGGCCGGCCGGAAGCGCTTTCCCGGCAGCTTCGCGTTGCAGAAGGCGGCGGGGCGACTGGCGG
>WNFB01005559.1_pt1 | contig 13208 bp, 12 predicted proteins | sample 5400501 | NCBI WGS metagenome assembly WNFB01 (sample SAMN13153341, study PRJNA577476) | soil metagenome | isolation source: 200 cm saprolite under Douglas fir tree site 2 hole 1 | place: USA:California | collected 2015-04-18
CTTGCTGGTGCTGAGTGATGTCCACGCCCTCGGTCTTGAGGCCGCCCAGGGCCTGGTGCTGACGGAAGGTTTCTATTGGGATCACGACGACAAAACCCGCGAGTTCTCCAATCGCTTTTTCAAGCGAACCGACCGCATGCCCAACATGATCCAGGCCGGCACCTATTCTGCGACGCTGCAATACCTGAAGGCGGTAAAAGCAGCCGGCACCAAGGACACCGAGGCTGTCGCCAAAAAACTGAAGGAGCTTCCGGTCGACGACATGTTCGCCCAAGGCGGCAAGGTACTCGAAAACGGCCGCATGGTGCACGACCTCTATTTGTTCGAGGTCAAGAAGCCGTCCGAGTCGAAGAAGCCCTGGGATTACTACAAGCAGCTCGCCGTGGTGCCGGGCGGCAAGGCGTTCCCGTCGGCCAAGGACTCTGGCTGCCCGCTGACCAAGGGACCGTAGCAGCTATAGCTCGACCTGAAACGCCGCGCTGTCTGTTGGCCGGACGGCGCGGCGCTTCTATGCGTGTCGACACTCATTGCGAGCGATATCAGTGGTTTGGCGCCTCTGGCGGCGGGGCGATGACTTCTTTCCACCATTATCAAGTTAATCGGGATCATATTGGCCACGAGATGCTTGTCTCCGTGTTCGCGGCCATCTTGAGCTATGACGCGAGCTGGTTTCCGTCCCCTACTCCGAAAGCGCACGTCATGATGGTCCTTGATCATTCCGGTGTTCCCGCCGTCGTTCTCGTCGTCGAAGACGAAATGCTGTTGCGGATGCGCGCGGTCGATATGGTGGAAGATGCCGGCTATACCTCGCTTGAGGCTGTTGATGCCGACGAAGCCGTCGCCATCCTCGAAAGCCGCTCCGACATCGCGTTGATGCTCACCGACATCCAGATGCCCGGCAGCATGGATGGGTTGAAGCTCGCCCACGCGGTGCGTGAGCGCTGGCCACCGATCAAGATCATCCTGGTATCCGGGCAGGCGAAGCCGGCAACGACCGACATTCCCGCCGACAGCCGCTTTTACGGAAAGCCGCTTGAGGCCAAGGAAATGATTGCCGAAATGCAGAACATGATCGGCCACGCCTGAAAGCAGCATTTTCAGCCCGAAAACCGCGATAATCGCTGGATTGCGCCGGAAACCCACGCCGGCAATGATATGAGCGGAACCCGACTTATGATGATACAGTCAGTCATGTTCGAAATCGATAGTCACCAGGATCAGCACCCGACGAACGGCGCGGCGCCTGCCCAGGAGTTTCTGGAGGCGGAGAACGTCAGCCTTCGGCTGCTGTTGGCGCAGGCCGAAATCGATGCCCGGGGCTTGCTCGCTCAGGCTGGCATTGACGCCAGGGAGCGCGAGGCGGCGGACAAGCTCCAGAAGCTGATCCTCGAAGAACTGCATCACCGCATCAAGAATACGCTGGCGACGGTCAGCGCCATTGCCTCCCAGAGCCTGCGCAATGTGGCGGGCGCCGAACATGCCCAGCATGCCATTGAAGGCCGGCTGGTGGCGCTGGGGCGGGCGCACGACCTGCTTTTGCAGGCACGATGGACCAGCGCGGATCTGGGCAAGGTCGTCCGCGGCGCCACCGAGGCGTTCGACAATCCCGATGTGCCGAAATTCACGATTGCCGGACCTGACGTCCGGATGGCGTCGGGCGCCGTGATCGCGATCGCCATGACGCTCAACGAGCTCTGCACCAACACCACGAAGTTCGGCGCATTGTCGGTGCCTGCCGGCCGTGTCGATATCGTCTGGACGGTCGATCCCACGACGCAGCGTTTATCTTTGAAATGGGCCGAGAACAATGGCCCCGTGGTCAGCGCACCCAACGGCCGAAGTTTCGGAACGCGGCTGATCGAAACGCTGGGCAAGCAGCTGAAGGGCGACGTGCAGTTGACCTACGAGCCCAGCGGCTTTGTCTACGCGTTCAACATACCCTTGGCCTCGCTCACTTCGACGGCTGCCGAATAGCCCACGTCGGTACGGAACGCTGGGATTTATTCGACCCATTCGTCGACACGGGCACGGATGTCCTCTGGCAAGGATAGTCCGAGTCTTGCGAGCGCTGAACGACTGACACTGAATGTAAGCTTGGTCGCGCCTGCAACCGGAAGCTCCGCCGGATTTGCACCGTGGAGCATCAGTCCGCCCGCTGAGACATATTCGACGTCTGTATAGAGGGCCGGCAGCTTGTGTTTCGCAGCCGCACGAGCGAGGGCGAAGCGTTGTGAATTGACGAAGCTATCAACCCCATTGACGAGAGCTTTGGCTCCAAATGCGACGGCTTTGTCAAATGCGGGGTCAACATCCTCCGGTTTGCGAACGTCCAGGGCTTGAACTTCGATGCCAAGCCGGCGCGACTCGGAACGGACAGCTTCGAGCTGAGTGGCGTTGCTGGTATTGTTGCCATTCAAGACCATTGAAATCCTGTCGAGCCTCGGCACCAGGCGCTGGAGTATCTTCAATCGTTCGCCGATCAGTTGCGGCGCATACATCGTGGTCCCCGTCACATTCGTGCCGGGGCGTTCCAGACTCTTCACCAAACCCGCCCCGACGGGGTCGTTTACGGCCAGCATGACGATTGGAATCGTACTGGTTTTGCTGGCGGCGGCGACGGCGGCCGCGATGTTGGCAGCCAGGATGATATTGACCTTCTGGCCGACCAACTCGTCCATGATGCCAAAATACTCGTCATCCAGGACGGCTTCGCGGTAGTCGATCATGATGTTCTTGCCTTCGACATAACCGAGTTCGGTCAATCCCTGCCGCAATACGTCAAGTCGTTTCGGATTGGCATTCTTGGCAGCCACGTAGCCCAAGACCGGCACCGATTGAGCGAAGCTCCCGGCAATCGGCAACGCCAAAAGCCCCGTCACGCAAAGACCGCCTATTCCCCGTCGGCACCAGGCGAGTATGGGCATATCACTCCTCCACTTCGAGAAGACAACCGGATCGAATGGGGCCAAGTGGTACGGTTCAATGAGGCCAGCTCAAAGCGGGTCTGCACGTCTGCAAGCGGCACTTGTTGATTTGTGAGTATACGTCCCGCGCTCCTCATCCATGAACCAGGCGCCAGGTGATGGCGCCCAGCGCACCCAGCCAGAGCAGGATGGCAGCACCGGCCTGAACCCCAAAGCCCCGCCCGCGCTTGTTGGCGGCTTGCGAATAGCCGGTCATGTAGAGGATGCGGCCGGCGATCCAGAGCAGGCCAAGCGCCGCTGCGAAGGGATCGCTGATGTAGATCGCAAACAGCCACAGCGAGGGCAGGAAGACCGGCATCCATTCCAGCGTGTTCATCTGCACCCGAAACACCCGCTCGAAGTCAGGATTGCCTGATATCGCCGGCGGCTTGATGCCGAATGCGACGCGCGCCTTCGACACCTGAATCGTGGTGAAAAAGTAAAACAGGATCGCCAGGCAGGTGACGAGTGCCGTGAAGTGATACATCGCGAGAATCCCCTTGAAGAAACGATAGCGGAAACGTCATTCCGGGGCGTCCGAAGGACGAACCCGGAATCTCGAGATTCCCCGATGGGCAATTGCACATCTGAGGTTCGCATCTTCGATGCGCCCCGGAATGACGCTGTCCTTGGTCTCAATAGCCGGTCATCTCCAGATATCCTACTCCGGCGTGGCTGCCGCCAAAGCTGATCGGGCCTTCCCAATAGGGGAAGCTCGTTCCCATCCAGCTTTTCGCGTTCAGCGGAGCGCTTTCGATCGTCAGGCCGTGCGCAGGAATAATGATGCGCCATCCGGTCGGCAGCTTGCGCCCTTCGACATCGGTTAATGTCGTCGGCGTCATGCGGTTATCGGCCGACGCGATCTCGATGGAACGGCCGTCCGGCTCGATCCAGTTGCCGAAAAGATTGTTGTGGCCGTCGTTCTGGCGCAGCCGGTACAACATCAGTTTCTCGCCAGAGGTCAGATGCAGCGAGAACCAGTCCCACCCGGTTTGATCTGACGCCAGCGGCTGGCTGCTCCACTCCCGATCCATCCAGGCAAGACCAGTGACCTCGGCAGGCCTGTCATCGATGGTGATGCGGCCGGAGACCTTGAAATAAGGCTGGCTGAAATAATACGACGCCTGTCCGCGCTCCGATTTCTTGCTGTATCCGGCATCGCCCTGCAGCACCAGGGGGCGATCCGCGTCGAGACGCAGCGCGTAGCTGAAATCCGCGCCCGACGCATTGAGTGCGAGCGGCGCGATGGCCGCGTCGCGCATCTGATCAGTGCCGCGCATTTCCCATGAATCGATCCACGCCCTGAACGGCTTTGCCTCAACGCCGGCCTGGCCGACCCCGCCCCGGGCGAAGGCTTCGCTGTAGCGGTGGGTGTCGGCGCGCGTGACAGCCGCATGGCCCATCCAGATTTGCTGATTGGCCCATCCTTCCTGTTGTGCGCCGGGCCTCGATGCCAGACGAAACAACGTCCATTGCGCGCCGTAGGCTGCGCCGGCGGAATCGACAAGGTTCGCCGTCACGTACCACCACTCGATGCGAAAGTCCGGATGCGGACCATGATCGGCCGGAAAAGAAAATGTCTTGCCGGGAGTGACAGGGGCGAACCCTTGGCCGCTCATGCCAAGCCCGGCAAAGCCCTGCGCAAGCGCGGCTTTGCGGCCGAGCCCCAGAAGCAGCGCGCCGCCTGCGAGGGCGCGGCGTGATATCAGAAAATTATTGTTCATCGGCGAAAACCTTGATCAGGCTCGCCGGCTGCATGCGCGCCAGCTTGAGCACGGGAATCAGCGCCGCACACAGCGCCGCCGCCATCGCCACGCCGAGAAGCTGGAGCAATTGCACCGGGAAGAAATGAAACGGCAGCCGCCAGCCGAATGCCTTCACGTTCACCACCGCGATCAGGCACCACGCCACTCCCAAGCCCAGCGGCAGCGCGAGCAGGGTGGTGATCAGTGCCACTGACATCGTCTTCAACAGTTCGATTGCCGCAAGCTGCCGCCGCGTGATGCCGATCGCCCATAGCGGCGCCAGCTGCGGCAGGCGCGAATTGCCGAGGGTCAGCAGGCTGGTCAGCAGTGCGACGCCGGCCACGCCGAGCGTAAAGGCGTTTAGCGCCGCGGTCACCGCAAAAGTGCGGTTGAATATCCGCGTCGATTCGGCTTTCACGCTTGCCTGATCCAACAGGTTGCGATCGTCGAGCCCAAATCTGTTCTGCAGCGATGATATCAGTGCCGGCACGGCGGCAGGGGCGACGCGCAGGCCCATTCGCGTTAGCGGGATTTCAGGGAAACGGCGGGTCAACGCAGCGATATTGACGGCAATCTGCCCCTTCGGATTGCCGTAATCGGCGTAGATGCCGATCACCTCAAGCGTCCAGTTTCCCCCAGGTGCGGGCACCTCGACGGAATCGCCGATCGCGAGCTTCAGACGCCGGGCTAGTTGCTCACTAATGAAGCCGGTATCGCCAGATCGAAGGCTACTCCAGGCGTTTGCGGTGGATTGAAGCAGCGGCCAGTGATCCCTGTATGTCGCATGATCCGCGAGACCGAGAATCTCGGCTGGCGCTCCACCGATTTGCGTGTCGGCCCGGCCGCCGGGCAGGATCGCCTCGACCTCGGGACGCTCATGGAGCCACGCCTTGATTGCGGTCGCCTGCGCAGCGTCGACGGCATTGATGTAGACGTCCGCGGCCAACCGCCCATCGAGCCAACTGATGAATGTCCGGCTGAAGGTCTCCACCATGGTGCCGACGCCGACATTGACCGCGAGCGCGAGCAAGAGCGCCATCAACGCCAGCGACAATCCCGAAAGCTGCTGGCGGCTGTCGGCCCAGAACCACACGGCGAGCGGGCGATCTGCGCTTCGCTGGCTCAAGAAGAGTACCAATTCCAGGATCGCGGGCAGGCCAAGTGCGGCGCCAAGCAGCAACGCCGCGAGCACGGCAAATCCCGAGACCAGCGAATCGCCGAACCACAGCAAGCAGCCGGCGGCAACGAACGCCGCGAGCGCCAGCGTACTCTGAAAAATCAGCCATCGGTGCTGCGCCTGCTGCCAGGCGTAGGGCTGTGCGGCAGCCAGTACGGACAGGCGGGTCGCTTTCAACAGGCTGGCGGTCGCCGCCGCCAGCGCACCGACGACGCTGATGACGAGGCCGGCAATCCACCATTCGCCCTTGAGCGTCAACTGGCCGGGAATTTGCGCGCCATAGAGCCCGCGAAGCGACGCCGCAACATCGGGCAGCAGCGATGCTGCGATCAGATAGCCGCAGACCAGACCCACAAGGCCCGCGACCAGCGCCAGCGATACCAGTTCGACCAGCAGCACCGTGTTCAGCATCCGGGCGGACACCCCGCAGGCGCGCAAGGTCCGCAGCATCGGCAGCCGCTGCTCGAACGCAAGGCCAACAGCCGAATTGACGATGAACAGCCCGACCACAAATGACAGCAGGCCGAACGCGGTCAGGTTCAAATGAAAGCTGTCGGTGAGCCGTTCGAGGTCGCTCTCCGCGTTCGGCTCGACCAGGCGCAGTTGGTCGCCGACGACGTTTTCAAGCGGCGCGCGCCTGCCTTTGGCATTGCCGACCAAGAGGCGGGAAACCTGATCCGGCATGTTCAGGAGCCGTTGCGCGATGCCGATATCGACCACCAGCACGCCCGGCACCAGTTGCGGCTGCGCGAGGAGCGGCGGCAGCACGGTGCCGCCGCTCGAAAGCGGGGTCGCGCCATCAGGCAAATTGAGCTCGGAAAGCGTTTCGGGCGCCACCAGCATTTCTCCCGGCGGCGTGACGAAAGATTGCAAACCTGCTCTTCCAATCGCCGGCGCATTGCCCACTTCCGCGGGCAGCGTGATGGGCTCAATGCCCAACAACCGCAACGATCGGCCGCCGATCTGAACCCGGCCTTCGAGAACAGGCGATACCGGCCAGCCGGCGCGGCGCAGCTCGACAAAAAGTCGCTGCGGGAAGCTTCTGCCGTCACGCCCGACCAGCGCCGCCGTTCTGGTGCCGCCGAAAACGGCCGCGGCGCGGTCGTAACTCAAGCGAGCCTGCTGGTTCAGCGCCTGCACGCCGCTCCACAGCGCGGTCGCGGATATCAGACCGATCAACAGTGTCGCGAGCTGCATCGGATGCCGCCGCCAATGGCTCAACAGAACCGCGAGGACCCAGATCATGCGGCTCATGCGATCAGTCCCGCCTTGAGATTGATCTGCCGGTCGAGCGTGGCCGCCAGCCGCGCGCTATGGGTCACCATCAGGAAGCCACACCCGGTTCGCGCGACCAGATCGCGCGTCAGCGCAAGAACGTCATCGGCCGTCGCCTCGTCGAGGTTGCCGGTGGGCTCGTCGGCGAGAAGCAGCAGCGGTCTTGGCGCCAGCGCGCGGCCGATCGCGACCCGCTGCTGCTGGCCGCCGGATAATTGCTCGGGATAACGCTTCAGTAAACCGCCGAGCCCGAGCCGCTCCACCAGTTCGGCATGCCAGGCGGCGTCGTGACGGCTGGCAATGCGCGACTGGAACTTGAGATTATCTTCGACAATCAGGCTGGGGATCAGGCTGAACTGTTGAAAGACCAGCCCGAGCCGATCGCGCCGCAAGGCCGCCCGGCCGGCATCCGGCAGATCCGACACCGATATGTCGTCCAGCCTGATCTCGCCACCGTCAGCCTTGTCCAGTCCGGCGATCAGATGCAGCAGCGTGCTCTTGCCGCTGCCGGATTCGCCTGTCAGTGCGACGCGCTCGCCCGCCGCGATGCGGAGGTTCACCCCGCGCAACACCACGACCTGCTCTGCCGCCGAGCGATAGCTCTTGGTCAGACCAGTGACGCTCAGCACGATCTGATGGTCGGTTGTCATGCGACGCGTGCGCGATGCTTCACAACGGCTTCAAATATTTCAGAACGAATTCGTCGGTCGGTATCTGCGGACGGAACACCGCGGCATCCCGCGGATCTTCCGGATGGCGTAGGAAATCGGCCTCAGTTGCGAGCTTGAAGCCAGCGGCCTCGATTTCCTGGCGCAGCACGCTTTCCTCGATGCGATGCAGGGTCTTTGCGACCGCCGTGCCGTCGCCGGGACGCGCGGAATGGTCGGCGATGACAAGAAAGCCACCGGGCTTCAGGGCGGCGAACATCTTGCGGTTCATCTCGGCCCGATCGACCTCCATGTAGGTGACGTCGTGATAGGCGAAGAAAAACGTGATCATATCGAGCCCGCTGACTTCGGGCGGGATCGGATCGTCGAAATTCCGCACGAGATGCACGACGTTATTCATGGCCTGTTTCTGGGCGCGGATGTCGAACTTGTCCTTGACGAACCGCTCGATCACGGCAGATGAGTCTTGCGCGTACACCACGCCGGTCGGCCCGACCGCGCGCGCCAAGAGCTCGGTGCTGTAGCCGGCGTTCGCCTCCATATCCAGCACCTTCATGCCGGTCTTGACGCCGGCGAAGGCGAGCATCCTGGCGGGCTGGCGACGCTGATCGGCTTGCCGATCGCCGTCGCCGCGGTCAGGCGAGGCGACAATGGCATCATAGTCCGGGGTCTTGAGGTCCTGCGCCATGGCCGAGACCGCGCCTATTCCTGCGAGTATCGAAAGCGAAGCAAGCATGCCGATGGCGCGCGGCCGACGGTAGAGCGGTCTGGTCATGAAAATCCCCTGCTATGGCGCACAACATACCAAGACCACAGCGAGAGATCACGGTCTCAATCGCGACGGCGACGCGATCGTGATCAGGCTGCATGGCGCTATCTTGACATCGCCGGGAAGTATTCTACGGATGAATGTTGAGTTTGCAGTGCACGCGGGCCGGCAGCTTTCAGATATCCGTCAAAAATGTCCGATTGCGTTGCCGGCGACCCAATGGGTAGCATTGGGTCAGGCCGATCAAGCGAGGGCGGCAACGATGTCCGGGGGAACGACCATGACCACGCAACCGACGCCCAAAGGCGCCTGGAAAATCACGTTCCTGCTGTTTCTCTTCATGCTGGTGAATTTCGCCGACAAGATCGTGGTCGGCCTCGCCGGCGTACCGATCATGACCGAGCTGAAACTCGAGCCGGAGCAGTTCGGACTGCTCGGCTCCTCGTTCTTCTTCCTGTTTTCGATCGCGGCCATCGTCGTCGGTTTCATCGTCAACCGTATCGCCACGCGCTGGGTGCTGCTCGCGCTGGCCCTCGTATGGGCGCTGGCGCAGTTCCCGATGGTGGGCACGGTCAGTTTCTCGACGCTTCTGATCTGCCGCGTGATCCTCGGCGCCGGCGAGGGACCGGCGTTTTCAGTGGCGACGCATTCGGTCTACAAATGGTTTCCCGACGAGAAGCGCACCTTGCCCACCGCCATCCTGTCGCAGGGCTCGGCGTTCGGCGTGATCCTCGCGGTGCCGGCGCTGAACTGGGTGATCGTCAATTATAGCTGGCACTATGCCTTCGGCGCGCTCGGCGTCGTCGGCCTGATGTGGGTCGTGGCGTGGTTGATTCTTGGCAAGGAAGGGCCGCTGGTTCAAACCTACGCCATGGCGGCGGCTGATCCGCGCGTTCCTTATTTCCAGCTTCTGACCTCGCGAACCTTTATCGGCTGCTGTACCGCAACGTTCGGGGCCTATTGGGCGCTGTCGCTTGGCCTGACATGGTTCACGCCCTTCATCATCAAAGGCTTGGGCTTCTCGCAAAAGGATGCCGGGTGGATTTCGGTGCTCCCCTGGGTGTTCGGCGCCGTTATCGTGCTGCTGACGGGGTGGATCTCGCAGGTGCTGATGGCGCGCGGCGTTACCACGCGCGGCGCGCGTGGCGTGCTGGGCTCGGTTCCATTGATCGTCGGCGGATTGATCGTTATGCCATATGCCGATGGCGCCGGGTTGCAGATCGCGTTGCTGGTGGCCGGGACCGGACTTTCCGGATCGATCTATGTGGTCTGTCCGCCGATGCTCGGCGAATTCACGCCGGTGGCGCAGCGCGGCGCCGTGATCTCGATCTACAGCGCGATCTACACGCTTGCCGGAATCCTGGCGCCATCGGTGATGGGCAGCGTGATCCAGCGCGCGGCGGTGCCGCTGGATGGCTACATGACCGGCTTTACCATCAACGCGGTCATTCTCGTGGCATCAGGATTGCTCGGCCTGCTGCTGCTCTGGCCCAATACCGAGCGCGCGCGCCTGATGGGCGAGGTGCCGCAACCGAAGTTCGCGTGAGGCCGGTTGCTTGCGTGTTGCCCGGCCTTCACCGCGTCTCTGCCAGGTGCATGTCGCTCAGGGTTGTCGGAAGGCTGCGTGCGATGAGGTCCGTGATTGCCCGATGCAGGCTCTCGTTTCGGGCGGGATCGCCTGACCTTGGCGAGAAACTCTCGTCGACCAGCCGGCTGGGGCCCGGGAGCCTGACAGGCTCCGCACTGTCCAATGGCGCGGCGGCCATCTTTTCGATCACATCGAACGTCTTGCCGTCGATCACCCTGATCTCGTAGAGGGCATGGACATGGTTGGAGGACGCGAGCAACGTGCCGTAGCTGACAAAACCTATGCCTTCGACCTTTCGGCCACCGCCGCCGAAATTCGCCTTTGCCTTGGTGATGACGATATAGGCGTCGAGCCCTTGCGGAGACACTTCCGTCTCAACGAGTTTCTTGAATGGGTCGCCACGGATGAAGTTGACGGGCGCAACCGGGGAATCCTTCTCGATCATCGCAAAGGCGGCTCGCTTGTAACTGACCGGTTGCACTTGAAAGCGTCCGCTCAACGCCGCGGTTGCTTGCTGGACGATCAGGTCGTCAAGGCCCCAGGACCCGATCGGGAAGCTTTGACGGCTGGTGTCAAGGCCGGTCAGCCCGGCTCTTGCGAAGGTAATTTCGTCGCCTACCGCCGAGATGATGCCTATTCTCTTGATCGGTTGCAGTTTTGTCTCGCGGGTTTCAAACATCGCACAAGCGCCGATGCTGACAGCGAGGATAACCATCACGAAGCTCACGCCTGGACCGCGCATCGGATTCCTATCGTATCTTGACGTCGAATGAGTAGGAGGCGCCCATGCCGACCGTCGTCTGGTTTGGCGAACCGCGAAGGGTCACCAGAGGACTCGCCGCGGCGTCGCCGAGCAGCCGCTCGTACTCGACATAGGAATGAACCTCCCATTGCGGATTGAACCGATAGGACAGCTGTGCGCCGGCGCCGACCGAGTGCGCCCCGCCCCTGGCGTTGAATACCGGCAGCCCCGTAGCCATCGCCTGAGCGGCATCGATGCCGAAATATGGCGCGGTTGCCTTGGTGCTCTCCCAAGTGAAGCGTGGACCGGCCGAGAATGTGACCCCTTGAATGATCGGCACGATGGCATCCGCCGAGAAGTCGGCGACGACGCCGTGATGGCCGCCGAAACCCTGCCGCGTCTCGACGCGCGTGCGGAACCAGTCAACCGGAAAGTATTCGAGGAAGCCGCCGAGTTCGACCGCGGCGCTGACGTCGCCGAGGCCATTCAGTTCGGTATAGTTGTTGGCTTTTCGTGACGCCACGAACTTGCCGACGGGGCCGGCACGAAGGTCGCCGAAGTCGATGAGTGCGATGCTTGCCCCGTCGCGCGGGCCGCGAAACTGCTCCGCCGAGCCGGCGCGGCGGATAGCAAAAATCGGGACCGGGCTGAGCATGCTCCGATTAGCGCCCTCGAAATCAGGTTTGTATTCGCCTCCCACGCCGACCATGACAGTCCAGGTGCCGGACACCGGCGGCAGAACGGGCAATTCAAAGGCGGGAGCAGGCAGCGTGACCAGTGGCTCCGCCGTCGCAACAGCCGGCACCAGCGTCAGCGCCATCAAGGCAATGCATAGAAGATCGTGGTGGTTCTGCCGAGGTCTTTTGGCTCGGCGCAACGGATATCCGGCTGATCTCACGCAGACCGCGACTTCGATCGGATTGTCCAGTGCATGGCTTCGAGAATGATCATTGGTTGAAAGGGCTGTCTTGAGCATCTCGCTTACCGGCAACAGGACGAAATTCGCCTGGTTGTTGCCGGTCATTTGCGACTGAAGCTTGTTCCAAACCCTTCCCTTTATTTCCGAATGTTGCGCAAGCTATCCGATTCATCGGATGGCTTCACGTCATCGAAGCATCGTGCCGAAAACACGATCCCACAGCTTGGTGGTGACACCGTAGTTTCGGTTCGCGAACCTGTGATGGTCGAGATGATGTTTCAGCAACGGAGCCGGCAGAATCGCCGGATTTTGATGCGCGCAATAGTGGACAAATAAATACCAGGCGTAGGCCACGAGCGCGCCGGCCAAAACGGCGCCTCCCGTGGTCAGGTAAACCACAACGAAGGCCAGCCAAATTTGCCAGAATATCCTGTCGATCGGCTCTCGCGGCCGTGCGTGATGGATCCCGTGCTGTACCGGCACGATGGCATGCAACACGAAGCGATGAGTGATGTATTCAGCCAGCGTGAATGTCAGCAGACCGCAACAGAATAGAATAAGAGCAATCGATGATTTAGAAGTCGAGATGGTCAGCAACACGACTGCAAGGGCGGTCGCGAAGATAAGCTCGCCGAAATAGATAGCGACAGTCATTGAAGGCACCAAACACATTGTCTGGATCCAAAACCTCCTTCCATGTAACTCGGTGCACATCTCACTCGACCGCGGAATTTCCTGCCCCATTGGGAGCTCTTTAGCAGACCATCCGGAGCAGCTGATTCCAATCAAATCCCCGTGCGCGCGTCCTTTTTTCGGCCACAGGCTGTCAGAAAGATGATGACTTCCGCTTTCGTGCGCCAACGGATTCGAAGCGGTGATGACGGCTTTAACGCACGGCCTTCGCCAAATTGGGGCATCAGCTTGCCCCGCACCGCTGCAATATGTCTCAATGTTGCTGGAAGGGCGATTTGGCGGCTCCCTCATTGAAAGCCCTGGACAGGTGCTTTATTGGTCCATCCAGTTTCGATGAGGGCGTGAACCAGTGCACATCGAACAGCATATCCTGATTGTCGACGATGACCTCCAGATTCGAAAACTGCTAGGCCGCTATCTGGCCGAACAGGGCTTTCGAGTGACGCTGGCTTCCGACAAGCGGAGCCTTGAAGCCGCGCTGGAGTCGAACGACATCAAGTTGATCGTGCTCGATGTCATGTTGCCGGACGGATCAGGCCTGGACATCTGTCGGGACATGCGAGCCGAGAACTCGCATGTGCCGATTATTCTTCTCACCGCATTAAAGGAGGACGTCGATCGAATCATCGGTCTTGAGATTGGCGCCGACGATTATCTCGGCAAGCCGTT
>WNFB01003902.1_pt1 | contig 13205 bp, 11 predicted proteins | sample 5400501 | NCBI WGS metagenome assembly WNFB01 (sample SAMN13153341, study PRJNA577476) | soil metagenome | isolation source: 200 cm saprolite under Douglas fir tree site 2 hole 1 | place: USA:California | collected 2015-04-18
AACAGCATCAGACCCAACACAATAGCGCCGAAAAAGTAGCGCACCCCGGCCAGACCCACCACCGCCACCAGCAGGCTCACCGGCACCAGCCCTGCGGCGTAGGCGACAATCTGCCGGAAGGTCGAGTCGCCGGAGGGTTCTACCACCGGCAGCATGCGGATGCCGGCGCGCGCGTAATCCTCGCGATAGATCCAAGCGATGGACAGGAAGTGGGGGAATTGCCAGAAAAACAAAATCGTGAACAGCAGCCAAGCCGTGCCATCCACAGTGCCGCGGGCTGCGGCCCAGCCGATGAGCGGCGGCATGGCGCCGGGAAAGGCGCCCACAAAGGTCGCCCACGGAGTGCGCGTCTTTAGCGGTGTATATGCGGCGAGATATACACCACATGTCGCCAGCGCCAGCAGGCAGGCCAGAGGATTCACCACCGCCAGCAGATACATGGCACCGCCGGCGACCAGGGCTATGCCGAACCACATCGCCTCGGCCGGAGGAATGAGGCCCAGGGGCAGCGGACGGCTGGCCGTGCGGCGCATCACCGCGTCCATATCGCGCTCGATCACCTGATTCAACGCGGAAGTGCCCGCACTGACCAAGATAGTGCCGAGAACCACGTGAACGAGGGCGGCAGCGTCCACCGGGCCCCGCGCGCCGAGGCAATACCCAAGAGCGGTGGTGATGACCACCAGAAACGTGACATCCGGTTTCCCGAGGGTCAAATATGCCATCGGGCGGGAGAGGACAGGCTGAAGCGCTGCGCGTGCCGTGCTCATCGGCTCACACCACCGCCTGTTCGGGCTTGGCCGCGTACTCGCCAGCCACAGCGGGCTCGAGAATCCGCCAGACAATCAGTGCGAGAAGCACCGTGGCGGCAAGGACCAGCGCTCCTAGCACGGTATGGAGCACGGTGAGCAAGATCATCTCTGGTTGCGGCTGGGGAGCCTCCAGGGTCGCAATACGCGACCACCAGGCTGCGCCTCCCAGCAGGAGTTGAGTCCCCACTAATGCGTGCAGCGCCGCGCCGATTCGCCTCACAGGCCGCGATTCCGGAACTCGCTTCCTCGCCACTCGCCCGGCGACAATAACCATCGCCAAAACAACAGCAGCGCCGACCAGGTGGGGCACGATGCCAAAAGCGTTATGGCGGAAGGCCGCGCCAAGCAACAGTTGCAGGAATGTGACCGCCACGGTGGCCACGGTCAGCGTCTTGAGTGGCGGGGAGCCGCTGTCGCGCATCGGCGAAATCTCCGACTGCCACCAGCGGCCAGTGAACAATGTCAGAGCCACGGTAAGACAGAAGAAAGATTGCGCCAGTCCGGCGTGAGCCACGGAAACGGGCGGCGGGAGCAGGAACTTCACCGTCGCCGCGCCGAGCAAGCCCTGGGCGATGACTGCGCCGAGGGCAATCCAGCCCAGCCAGCGCATCCAGGGCCGGGATTCCGCGCGCCACAGCCAGACCGCCAGGCCGATAGTGAGCACGCCCACGAACGTAGCCACCATGCGGTGGCCGTGCTCATAGAAGATCCCCCCCACCATGGGCGGAAAAAATGATCCGTAAGAGGTGGGCCAGTCCGGAACAGCGAGTCCGGCGTCATTGCTGGTGACCAACGCGCCGGCGATCAACAATAAAAAAGTACAGCAAGAGGTGAAGACCGCGTAGCGGTGCAGGTACGAATTGGGGCCGGGCATCATTCGCCTCTGACGTTCTCCCGTATCGTGTGACTTTCAGCCGGAAGGGATCCGCCCGGCGCTCCGGACGAACCCCTTCCAACCGCAAAGATCACAGTCAATAACTCCGCTTAGCTGGCCTTGAAGACGAAATCGATCTTTTTCGTCTCCTTGGGACCTACGGTGACTTTCTGTTCGGTCACGCCGTACTTTTCGTGCCAGGCCTCGATGGTGTAATCGCCCGGCGGCAGGTTCTTGAGCTCGAAGCTGCCTTTGGTGGTGGTAACCTGGAAGTAGGGGTGCTTGAATACGGCGATGTAGCTCTTCATCCAGCTATGCACATTGCACTTTACCGGGATGGCCACTTCTTCGCGCGCGAATGCGTCGGTGATCTTGGCCGCCTTGGGCGACTGCGACTTGTTCCAGTCGCGGTTATTCTTGGGCGTGGGGTGGATATTGTGCGTGGTGTCGTCGCTGTTGGTGATATCGATGGACTGGTTGGCCATCAACGCCACCACGTGCGGCTTGTACTGGCAACCGTTCTGGTCCAGGACCACGGCATCCTTCGGCGTTTCGAAAGTGCGGTTCTCAAGACCGGTCTTCACATAGACGATCACATTGGCCAGCGAGCCGCCCTCACCAGTAACCACCTCGTCGGAAACCAGCGGGGCGGAGGCATGCATCTTCTGGCAATAGGCGTCGGCATCGGTCTTGAGCCTGGCGGCCTTGGGGGGGGCGCCATCAAGCTTGACGGACCCGCTGACGATCCCCGCCGTAGCGGGGTCAATGGGCGTCGCGGCTGGCTGGGAAGCCGGAGCTTTGGTGGCTTCCTCTTCCTTCTTCCCGCAACCGGCCAGGGCAAACACGCAGGCCAGGGCCGCAGCGGCATAGGGCAAACGAAGTTTCATTCGAGATTTCTCCTCTTGGATAAGCTGGGAATCGAATTCTTCACACCGGACCGTAGACTACATTAACAGACGAAGGCCAGTAGCGTCTATCATTTGCCCGCGGGCTTCCCGCCGGGCGCGGGACTGCGCCCGACGAGCAGACGCTGCTCTTCGGGCGTCAATTGGAACAGATAGCGAATCAGCAAGTCAGCCTGATCTTTGGTGTATCCCTTGAACGACGCGGGCAACTGTCCGTTGAACACCCAGATATCCCCGTCCTTGCGAAAGAGCTCCGAAGGCATGGCTGTGCCCGGTGCGATGCGCGAGGGATCGAGGATCCAGCGGTAAGACCACGCCGGCTTCAGGCGCTCGCGCGCCAACAGGAAGTTCGGGGCGGACGCCGAAGCATCGTGCGCCGGCACGCCGGTGGCGTGGCACTTGAGGCAAGGCGCCGCTGGATGGGTGAACAGGTCGCGCGCCATGGTGCGTTCGGCATCGCTCAGCGGTTCCAGCTTGGGCGGCATGTAGGGCATGGACTGCGAGCCCAGCGCGGCAAAAAAGCGCACGATCTTCTGCACCTCGCCGTCGGAGAAGCTGAAGGTCGGCATGCGCACCGTCAGGTAGCTGCGCACGCCGTTGCGGTTGGTGTCTGTGGTGCTGAGCGACGGGTTCTCCAGGAACTTGGCCAGCCAGGTGGGATCGACACGCGCACCTTCGCCGATGAGCTGTGGAGGCAGCTTGTCCTTGCGATCGCCCTGGTACTGCGCCAGGCCGGAGAGCACGCTTTGCTGGCCGATGTGGACGTTGTGACAGCCCATGCAGTTGTACTTCGTGACCACCCACCAGCCTTCCTGGATGTCGTGGCGCGCGTCGCCGGGCTTGTAGATGTACTCCTGGGGCAACTGTTGGTCCACGCTGCCGAGCAGGAAAGTGACCAGCGCGGTGCGGTCAGGAAGCTCCAGGCCGGGCTGCGGCATTTTGAGTTGCGTGGTGAGCCGGCCTTTGTCGAAGACATTGGTCTGTTTCAGCTTGGCTTCGAAGAAGCCCTTCTGGTCATACCAGCTCCCGCGCGGAGATTTCTTGCCTTCGGGATCTTCTCCGCGCTTGGCTTCCTCGGTGAGCAGGGCGAAATCGAGGCGCTCGATGGGCTTGCTGCCCTCGGTGGTCAGTTCGGTGCCGATGCGTCCTTCCTCTTCCAGCCCGGAAAGCTCGTGGCAGCTCGCGCAGCCGTAGTTCTTCACCAAAGCGCGGCCTTTGTCCTTGAGCTTTGGATCGTCCATATATTCGGCCGGAGGATAAGTAGCGTCGGCATGGCGAAGCGTAATCAGATAGCTGGCGATGTCACGCGACTCTTCGATGGTCAGCCGCAGGTTGGGCATCACTGTGGGCAACTGTACCTGGAGCAAGTGTTTGCCGTCGGGCGAGCGGTCGTGGTCCAGGTCGAAAACGAACGGCTTATTGAATTTGCTGTAGTCCTCGGGGCCCAGGTCCACACGGGCGATGGGGTCATAGGGCCGCGTGCGTTCGCGCGGGTTGTGCACCCAGCGGACCAGATAATCAAAATTGTCCTTCTCGCCGACGCGGCTGAGGTTGGCGGCAAATGTTCCGCCGGTGGCATTTGCGCCTTCGCCCACGGCGTGGCAGGCCAGGCACCCGCGAGTCTCGACAAATTGCTTGCCCTTCGCAGCGTTCCCCGGAGACTGCTTGGCAGGCACCGGCCCGCTCAGGGCGTTCTGCCAGACGAATGCCGCCAGGGCTTGCACTTCGTCCTTGGTCAGCCGGAATTGCGGCATCTTGGTGGTGGGGCGGAAGTCGTGGGTGTGTTCGATCCAATAGGGGATCCATTCCTTGCGCAGCTTCATGCGCGCTTCTTTGAGCGACGGCCCGATTTTCTTTTCTTCGCGCATCAGGCTGGCATTGCGGCGGTCGAGTTGCTCGATGCGCGCGTCAATGTTGCTGGTGGTCACGCGCATGTCGTCGGCCTTCTGATTCAGGCTCTGAAAGGTGGTGCTGTCCGCGGCGTGGTTGGCTTCGGCGATTACGCGTGGCACGTTCAGTTCGAGCTCTTTTTTCTGTTGCTCGAGGGTGCGGATGGTCTGACGCGCGGAGAGCAACTGTTCACCCTCGTTGTCGAAACCTTCATAGCGGTGGCAGCCGATGCAACCCTTGATGCGGTACAGCTCCTTGCCGCGGTTGAGGACGGTGGCCTGCTCGAGGACCATGTCCGCGGCGTGGCACGATTGGCAGCCCGCCTCCACATTTTCCTTGTAATACAACGGCCACAGCCAGTGCTCATAACGGCCGTGGGCGTGCTCGACGCTGTTGGTGGCACGCCCATTCCCGCCGTGGCAGCCCGAGCAGCCGAATTTGTCAGGATCGTGAACCTTGAGCAGTTCGGGATTGGGATGGCTGGAGAAGGGTGCATCGTCGCTCTTGGTCAATCCCAAATCGACTTTGGTCAACACCAGGTTCGCGGGCACAACCTTGGGGTCCATGGCCACGTGGCAGGACTGGCAGCGATCCACCAGACCCGCGCTGCCAACGTTTATCTGACGGATAACGGGATCGAGCTTCTTGGCCGCAGTTTGCAGGCTGCCGAGCTGGCTGACAGTGAGCCCCACCATGCGGTCTTCAAAATAAGTTTTGGCTTGTTGCTGGAGATCGCGGATGCCGTTGGAAAGCCGCGCCTGCTCGCCAGTCAGCGCGGCCTTGCGATCCTTCAGGCCGTTGAATTCCGCTTCGAGCTGGGGAAAAGTGAAACTCTTGCGCTCCGTTTTGCCGTCCCGGGTCGGCAGGTCGAGAACCAGAGGCTTATTGCGAGCTTCATCTACGTCCGCCTTGCGGCTCTTGCGCGATCTTTCCGAGCTTGCAATCTCCGTCTGGTAAACCAGCGCGGCGATCCGCGCGCGTTCGGTCATGAACGTGTCGGCCAGTGAGGAATTGCGCCGGTCAATGTAAGCCAGCTCGCTGCGGATTTCCTGGGCGCGAGACTCCGCAGCCTTTTGCGCGGCCTCGATGCGCTCCATCAGGCTTTTGTACTCGGGCGAATTGATGATGGCCTCTTCGGCGGCCTTCTGTTTGGGCTTCTGCCCCTCGATGTATTTCGAATAGGCGGCGACAAAGCGAGTCTGGTAGAAACGCCACGGCCGCAAGCCGAACATCTCCTGGTAGAGCGCCCAGGCGAGGGTGAGCACCAGCAGGAACGACGACACGAGAATGGCGTTCGCGTAAGACTGCTTCAGAATCGGATCGTCGGATTGGACCTCTGGCACCCCAGGCCTCCTTAGCCCTTTTGCCCGCGCGCGCTCAAATGTTGAACCACGGCGTGACCAACACGTACTTGATGCGGAACAGCAGCCGCAGCGCGATCTTCACCGGTAAGCTGAACATCAGAATGAGCATGCCCTGCAGCAGCAAAGTCTGCGTCAACGACATGCGCTGGTAGATCTTGCGGGTAAACGGGGTGGCCATGCACAGCCGGTGGGCGGCGTAGCCCGCCACCACGAAGTAGATGCCCACCACCACCACGCCGAAAATGCCGGCGAGTAAGCGGTCGTGGATGCCAAACAGAGTGTGCAGGTCGCGGTTGACCTCGAAGATCAGCCGGTTGTGGTCCCAGGTCTGCGTGGGCCAGAACCATTGCCAGCCGGGCCCGCGGATGATCGTGCCAATCACAATCATCAGCATCCACAGGCCGTTGAAGCCCAGCAGGTAAGTCCAGATGGCGAACTTGCGCTGCTTGAATGTGTAATAGCCGTTGCCCAGCGGGTTTTCGTCAAAGTAGGGGATGACCATCATTCCCACGATGATCAGCGTGGGCATCACTACGCCCGCAATCCACGGGTCGAAGTACACCAGCATTTCCTGCAAGCCCAGGAAATACCACGGCGCTTTGGCCGGGTTCATGGTCAGGTTGGGGTTGGCGGGCTCTTCCAGGGGCGCGTTGAGTGTGATGGCCCAGACCATGAGGATGACGGTGACGATGATGGCGGCGAGAAATTCAATGCGCATCAGGTACGGCCAGGTGTGCACTTCGCGGTCCCACCCGGCCTTGAACGGGAATACCTTGCGGTGGTGGGTTTTGGCCATCTGCGGATCGGCTTCGAGCTGTCCGATCAACTGGTCATTTGCCTTAGCCTGCCTCCACCAATACCAGGTGTAAAATGGGACCAGGAACAGCATGGCCACAATCGGCACGTTGTCCGGCGTGGAAACAATTTCCCAGAGTTGCGCCCAATCGCCCCACATAGTCAGCGTCCCCTAAGAGAGAGCTGTCGCATCATCATTGCCCTCCGTGTTTCTGGAGGCGAAGCACCCACAGGATCAGACCCAACGCGAGAAATGATACCCCGAACACCAAGGCCACTACGGGATCGACACCGAAGTCGAATCACAAGTCCAATCACCCTCATCGCATCCCGCTCGGTTTCAAGATCACCGGGCGCGGGCCCTTCTCTTCCTTGATTTCCGACTCCAGCATCACCGGCGCGGGCCCGGAGATTCCGCCATCCTTGCGCACCCGCCAGAAGTGCAGGGCCATGAAGATCGAAGCGATCAGCGGGATGGCGATGCAGTGCCAGATATACGCGCGCAAGAGCGCGTTGGCGTCCACAATTGAACCGCCCAGCAGCGCAAAGCGCACGTCATTGAACGGCGTCATGCCGAGCTGCGGCCCCAATGGGCCTTCATGGCCCAGACCCGGAGTGGCGCGGGCCATGTTGGTCCCCACGGTGACAGCCCAAAAACCGAGCTGGTCATCGGGCAATAAATAACCGGTGAAGGAGAGCAGCAGGGTCAGCACCATCAGGATTACGCCCACGCACCAGTTGAACTCACGCGGTTTCTTGTAAGAGCCGGTGAGGAACACCCGGAAAGTGTGCAGCCACACGGTCATGATCATCATGTGGGCCGCCCAGCGGTGCATGTTGCGCAGGAGCTGGCCGAAGGGCACGTCGTGGTGGAGGTACAGGATGTCCCGGTAGGCTTGCACCTTGGAAGGATGGTAGTAGAACATCAGCATCACGCCGGTGAACGTGAGCACGATAAACAGGTAGAAAGTGATCCCGCCCATCCCCCAGGTGTAGCTGTAGCGCACCGCGTCGCGGTTGACCTTGGCCGGGTGCAGGTGAAAAAAGACGTTGGAGAGAACGCTGAGCGCGCGGTTGCGCGGCGTTTCGTCGTGTTTGACGCGGAAGACGGAGCGAAATAGCTGCGTCTTTTCCGGATCCTTCAAGCTTTCCAGGTCGGCCTTGGCCTTCTCGGTGAAGACCTCTTTCAGCGCCTTGGCTTCGCCCTGGACTTTATCCAGAAGACCGGTGGTCTTGCCACCGTTACCCTCTTTTTCTTCCGGCATCCCTTTTCCCCTTCCAGTTGACCCGCTGTGAAAATACTCCCCACAAAGAGTGGAGCTACGCGTTCAAAAACGCCCCGTCATTATTGAACTCATCGCGCCCCACCTTCAGATCGCGCACGAAGAGCCGGTTGGTATCCACGATAATTTGCCCGGTGGCGTCCACCTCGAGGTGCGCGCGGTCCATGGGCCGCGGCGCGGGGCCCTCGAAGTTCACGCCCTCGCTGTCATAGCCGCTGCCATGACACGGACACTTGAATTTCTGCTCGGTCTGCTTCCAGTCCGGGGTGCAACCCAGGTGCGTGCAGCGGGCAAAGATGACGAACAGGCGCTCCGGATTGCGCACCACCCAGATGCGGAATTCGCGCTGGAATTTCGTTTCCACTCCCAAACCGAAATCCGAGGGCATGCCGATGGAGAAAATGGTTTTGGGCTCAAAGAGCGCGCGCGGAAAGAAAAACCGCAGGAACATCAGAAAATTGACGCCCAGGTAGCCCCAGATGCACGCCCAGATGAGGCGGCGGCGCATGTCTACGGGCTTATCGGCATCCTTCGAGGCGGGTTTCGGTTTGGCGGCGGGCTTGGCGGCTGCGGCTGGCGCCGGAGCCGCCGGTACGGCGCTTTCCGCGGGTTTGCCCTGGTTCGGTTCGGTCATAGACCTCGCTCAGACGGATGGGACCGAGCTTTACCGGACAAACCAGCAGACCAAAAGGTCCGGTAAAGCGAACATGTTTATATACGACGGGCGTTCGCCGGTGTCAAGCGAATCGGGCTGGCCCGCTTTAGCTTTTCTTGGCTTAAAGAATCCTGCACTCCTCGCTGCCGCTCCCCGAAAACGATTGCAACCCGCAGTGGCAGGGTGTATAAGGCAGACGCAGAAACTGGGGAAGCAAAATCCCGAATTCAATGGAATTGAGGAGGACAGTAACAATGAGAAAGCGAATACTTGTGTGTCTGGCGGCCGGCGCGTGTCTAGCCGCAGCGAGCGTGGCGCTGGCCCAAGAGAAGACGGGCCCGCCGAAAGTGCTGGTGATTGGGCGCGAAGTGGTGAAACCCGGACAAGGCTCGGCGCACGAAAAATGGGAGGCGGGCTATCCCGCCGCATTCGCCAAGGCAAAATGGCCCACGCATTATCTGGCCATGACCGCACTTACCGGGGAAAACCGCGTCCTGTTCCTGGCCGGCTACGACTCCATCGCCGATTGGGAAAAGGACTTTAAGGCGCAGGAAAAGAATGAAGCGTTCACCGCCAGCATGGATGCGCTGAATAGCAAGGACGGCGGATTCCTCAGCGAAGCGCGCACCGCCGTGGCCTTGTACCAGCCGGACTTGAGCTACCACCCCCCTGCCAGTATCGCCAAGATGCGTTATTTCCTGATTGTCAGTGTGCACGTGAAACCTGGTCACAACGAACATTTCGAGGACGTGCGCAAGATGGTGCGCGCCGCGCACGAGAAGGCTAACGCCACCGACGGTTACGCTGTCTACCATATAACCGCCGGGTCTGACGGCTCGGTCTACCTGCTCATCGTACCGATGAAGTCCCTGGCCGAACTGGACGACTTCCCCAACGTACATGGCAAGGCCTACCAGGATGCCGTGGGCGACGAAGGACGGCGCAAAATCCAGGAATTGGCCAGGGAGGGCCAGGAGAGTTCGACCACCGCTATCTTCGCCTTCAGTCCGAAGATGAGCTACGTGACCAAGGAAACCATCGATGCTGATCCCGACTACTGGGCGCCCAAGCCGAAAGCTAAGGCCGCGATGACAGAGAAGCAAGCCGAGAAGCAGCCCGAAAAGCAACCCGAGAAGAAGGCCAAAAAGAAAGCCGAAAAGAAACCGTAACTCCAGTAACCATCGCCGGCGGGGCGGGGGCTTCCCTGCCCCGCCGGTTCATTTTGTGGATGCTCCCCGAACCAAATCTGCGAGACAGGCAATAAACTTCGGAGAATCGCCAACCGCGGGCATCATGCGGAACTGCTCGATGCCGGCATGTTCGGCCGCTTCCCGAGCTTCGATGTTGATCTCGAACAGCGTTTCGATGTGCTCGGTGACGAAGGAGATGGGCACAATCAGAAGCCTTTTCACTCCCTGCGCGGCTAGTCGGCCGATGCTCGCGGTCAGTGACGGCTCGAGCCACTTCTGCCGGCCCACCCTGCTCTGGTAGCAGAGCGTGTGGGGATTGGGCCAGCCTCCGCGCTGCAACACAGCATTGATCGTGGCCTGGATCTGGCGTTGGTAAGGGTCGCCCTTCTCGATCAAGCTCATCGGCAGGCCGTGGGCGCTGAACACAATATGCACGTCAGCGCGGTCACTGAAGTGCCTGAAAGTTGTGTCGATGCGCTCTACAAGCGCTTCGATATAGAGCGGGTGCGCGTGGAAGTCGCCGATGGTGCGTACCGGAATACCGTCCTTCGTATACCAGCGGTTCCATTCCTTCAGGCTGCTCAGCGTCGTGGCGTAGGAAAAGTGGGGATAGAGCGGGAGCAGGACCAACTCCTCGAGTTCTTCCGCGCGCACCTGGGCCACGGTTTCCTCAGTCAGAGGATGCCAGTAGCGCATGGCGACGAAGACGCTGGGATCGAGTTGTGGCCGCAAAGCGGCCTGGAGTGCGCGAGCCTGTCGGGCGGTTAGCAACCCCAGTGGCGAGCGGCCGCCGATTTCCCGGTAGTGTTCAGCGACGTGCTTCGACCGTTTTCGCGAGATGTACCGCGCCAGCGGTTTGCGCAGAAACCCGCCGACCACGGGGATGGGGATAATGTCAGGATCGCAGAACAGGTTGTACAGGAACGGCTCGATGGCCTCGAGAGAATCCGGGCCTCCAAGCTGGAACAAAACGACGCCAATTTTTTTGTGCTCGGTCATGGGAGGTAGCGCCGGCGTCTCGCCGGCCTTGCGAGAACGAATGCCAAGACCGCGGCGGCATCCCGAAGGTTCGGGACGCCGCACTCCAGGAAAGCCTCGCGTCGCAAGCCTTACACTAGCGGTCGCCACCGAGCTGCGCCTTCAACTTATGCAATTCTTCCATCGCCCTCGAGAGCTGCCGTTCGATGCGGAATTGATAGCCGAACACGACGGCCCAGAAGACCATGTACGCAGCAAAAAGGCTCTCAAAATTCTTCATCGCACCAGCTCCCCTGCGGGAACGCCATCAGATTTTCTCCGCTCTTCCCTGCGCGCATCGAGCCGCTGGCGGATTTCCGCGCATTCACGGCGCAACATTTCCAAACGGAAACGCTGGCGGATCAGTGCGGTCATCAGAACCAGCAGGGCCAACCAGGTGAAAAACAACACCGCGCGCATCGTGGGATCAAGCCCCGAGCCCTGGCCCCCGCCAATCACCGGCTGGGGATGCTGCGTCCGCCACCAACGGATGGACATATAGACCAGGGGCACGTCGAGGAAGGCGAAAATGCCATAAACCGCGCTCAGGACGGCGCGCCGCGAGGAATCCTCGACCAGCGAACGCAACAACAGATAAGAGACATACATCACCCACAGCACAAAGGTGGAAGTGAGCCGCGCGTCCCAAGTCCACCAGATGCCCCAAACGGGTTTGGCCCAGATGGGCCCGGTGACCAGAACGACGGTGTTGAAGACCAAGCCAACCTCGGCGGCAGACAGAGCGAGCGCATCGGACTGCGGACGGCGGCCCATCAGGTAGCGGATGCTGGCGACAAAAACGATGAGGTAGGCGACACCCGCAGTCCAGGCGCTGGTCACGTGGACGTAGAAGATTCGCTGGATGGCGCGCATGGTGCGTTCTTCCGGCGCGATGAAAAAGATGGCATAGCCCGCGGCGGCGAGCAAGACCGCCGTCACAACTGCCAGAAGGCGCCCGCCTGCTTTCCCTGATGTCATTCCCTCCGCCATCTCACTCCTCAATCAGAAACTCGAACAGAAAATATGACGCGGTCAGAAAGATCATGTCGAACCCAGCCAGCAGCTTCACCCACAGGCCGGGCAGCTCGGGCGGATCGGCCAGTATGGCGGCGGTGGCCTCGGTACTGGCGATCAATACCGGGGTCAAGAGCGGCAGCAGGAGCAGGGGCAGTAGCAGCTCCCGCATCCGTGCCTGCGCGGCGACGGCGGAAAACATCGTCCCGGTGACCACGATCCCCAGCGTACCCAGTCCCATCACCACCAGCAGTTCCGCCAGGACGGGCGCCACGCGAACATTGTAGAGCACGGCAAAGACCGGCAGCAATGCCACCTCGGCCACGACCAGGAAAACAAAGTTGGCCAGCATCTTGCCGAGAAGAATGGCGAAGGGGTCGAGCGGCGCCATACGCAGAGCGGAGAGCGTCTCATTGGGTTGCTCGCGCAGAAAGGACGGCTGGAGCATCAACGACCCGGCAAACAGGAAAGCAATCCACAACAGTCCCGGCCCGACGCGGCGGGACTCTTCCGAAGTGGGATCGAAGCTGAAACTGAACATGACCACGACGACGAGGGCGAAGACCACGGTGGAATTCACCAGCTCGCGCGTGCGGAATTCGGTGCGCAGTTCCTTGCCGAGCAAAGCGGTGGCGCCGCGCAGCATGGGCAGGCCGGCGGTCATGGCTTCCCTTCCCCGGCCAGGGCCAGCGGCGCTGGCGAGAGAGAGGCCGGGGCGGAGTCGCGCGCCAGTTCCCCCGCCTCCAGCCAGACCGAGCGCGAGGACATCTCTGCTGCCTCGCCCTGCTGGTGTGTGGTCATCAGAATCGTGCACCCGGATGCGTGCAGACCACGCAACTCTTCCCAGAGCCAGGTGAGGCCCTGGCGGTCGAGGCCGGTCGAGGGCTCATCGAGCAAGAGGAGCGCCGGGGCATGCAGCAGGGCGCGTGCCAGAGCCAAGCGCTGGCGCATACCTCGTGAAAACGTGCGCGCCAGATCGCCGCGGCGATCGCCGAGGCCCACCGCAGCGAGGCGCTCGCTGACGCGCGCTGCCGGGTTCTCAAGGCTGTACAGGCGGGCGAACAGGAGCAGGTTTTCCTCCGCAGTCAGGTCGTCATACAAGAAAGTGGCATGGGCCACCATGCCGATGCGGCCGCGCAGTGCCAACGGATTCCCCAGCGACCGGTCGCCGGAATCGCGCAGCTCGATTCTTCCTGCACTGGGTTGCGTTAACCCCGCGGCGATGCGCAACAACGTGCTTTTCCCCGAGCCGTTGCGGCCGAGCAGGGCCACGAATTCCCCCGCGGCGATCTTCAGGCTGACTCCGCGGAGTGCGCGGACCGGGCCGAAGCGCTTTTCCACTCGCTCAAAGAGGACCCCCAGGCCGGCTGGCTGGTGGGATTCGGGAGAGTTGTGGGGGCTGCTCG